>Ga0182008_10000028_pt1 | contig 176968 bp, 181 predicted proteins | sample Sormic07211129_1_FD_120482 | JGI IMG/M metagenome (GOLD analysis project Ga0182008, IMG submission 120482) | Rhizosphere microbial communities from Sorghum bicolor, Mead, Nebraska, USA - 072115-129_1 metaG | ecosystem: Host-associated > Plants > Roots > Rhizosphere | place: USA: Nebraska... | reverse complement strand
GAGAATGTGGAAGATCTTCCGATGATGACAAGTGGGACGGAGGAAAAATTGTTGGATTATCTTGAGAAGTTTGAAAAATCAGACCAATATCTAAAAAATGATATTTCATTGCCGGGTCTCGCTGCTTATTGCAAAACCAATACAAAGTACCTATCCCGAATTATCAATATCCACAAAGGGATGGATTTTAATAATTACATCAATAAACTGAGGATACAATATATTATAGAAAAACTTAATAACGAACCTGAATATATGAAGTATAAAATTGCTACTCTTGCGGAGGAAGCAGGATTTTCTTCACAGAATAAGTTTGCAACAATTTTTAAAAAAGTAACCTCAATATCTCCTTCTGTTTTTATTAAATATCTTCAGGATCAAAAAAATATCGATCAGCAAAATCATTAGGGCTATTATATTCCCGAAAATGATAATACCATATTTTTTTTCTTTAGTTTTTGCTTTCTAATTTTGCAGTTAGATGAAAATATCAACCATATGATAATTTGTTATGGTTATTCTTGGATTTAATAGCCGGATCTTAATCATGAAATTTAATAATAGAACAAGAGTTAGGTTGTTGACAGTCCTTTTTAGTAGCATTATTTGTTTACTAATTGCAGCATTATTTTTAAATTTTAATACTGAATTCAAATTAACTGTACTTGGAACTATTATAATTCTTCTTGTTTTTGCACTCTTTACAAACTATACGGAATTTGCTAGTAATAATGACTGTTTAACGATAAAAAAACTACCGTTTTACAAATTCCTATCAATCAGACATTCTCTTGATATCCCAAAAATTTATATACATGATTATGTAATCTACAACACATTTTTCACATACTATTTAACTTTGCAAATTGATAAAGGTTCCGGAGGGATAAATGATATTACCATTTCATTGTGGGGTTTTACCGATTATGAAGTGATTTCTATCGCCAAAATAATTGAGTCCATTAAAAAAGAGAACTTAGAGCAAGATGCTAAAATCATGAACATCCTGCTTCAGTTGAGTAAATAGCTAATGTTTTATGTTGAAAATTATTAAAACACTTGATCTTATCAACATCCAAGTTCTCAATAGGTAGTTGATGATGGATTTAGTTTTTATTCCACTTCATCCTGATAAGTTTTTATTGTTTCATCAAAGAACTTAATTGTAATTTGTTCTGCAATTTCAAAATCAATTTGATGCTCAGGATTCTGCTTTGTTTCCTCATCCAATATTCTTACCTCAAAAGGATCATGTTTTACTGCAGACAAGGCACCATTGAATTTCTTTTTCTTCTTGTAAACTACCTCAATGTTATCAATCAACTTTGTACGTGTCAGAAGGTCATCTTTAATATCATGAGTAATTTTCATAGTGTAAAAAATAATTATTTGTCGACAATGATTTACAAATATTAAGCCAGCACAGGTTGGTATTGTACATTTCTAATCAAATAATATTTAATCTAAAATGAAAAGGTTTTCCGGATAGTCCGGAAAACCTGTAAGTATTATTGAATTTCGATCAGTCTTGGTGACTGGGCAAGAGCACTCTCTTTTTTGGGAATGGTAACCCTTAAGACACCATTCTCATATCTGGCCTCAATGTTTTCGTCATCTACAACATCTTTTGAAAGCTCGAAGCTGCGTTGAAAAGATTGATAGCTGAATTCTCTTCGGGTGTATTTACCGTCTTTTTCTTCCTGCTGATCCTCTTTAGAAGATGAAATAGTGAGCATATTGCCATCAAGAGTAATGCTGAAATCTTTTTTCTGCATTCCCGGTGCTGCAACTTCCACCTCAAAAGCTTTTTCAAGCTCTTTAATATTAACGGAAGGAAGTGTGGTGCGAGAAGCAGAAAAGTTATTATTACCCCAATTAAACAGTTCGCGGTTGAAAAAATCGTCGAACATTGAACGCTGACTGGCAGGGAGTAGGCTGCCGTTGGTTCTTTTTACGATTGTTGTCATAACAAACAAAATTTAAAAGTTAAACAATATTTTAAATGATCTCACTTTTCAGAACTCAAACAATATACCACCAACTTCAGCAAGAAAAAATGTCATGTTCATTCTTGTAAAGTATTTCAAAATGTCATTTTTCAGAGTTTTATTGTGTGAAAAAATGTCATAAAATATTATTTGCTTTAGATAAGGAATAAAGCCTCCTCGTTGATATGCAGATGATATAAGAGGTTGAAAGATGCTCTATTTGAAGCTTTAAAAATTAAATAAGATTGTCTAATGTATATTTACATTTTCTTTGATATATAAAATACATTAGCACAACAATAAGCGAGTGTAAAGTAAACCATAGAATTTCGGAGAAAAACAAAAAAATACAATATCCTCATACATAAACAGCATTTATTATAACAACTGCAAGCATCAAAGAGATGGGAAATAATGTCACCATCAATGAGGCGAAAAGTTTATTGTTAACCATCAATTAATTTTTTAATCATTCCGTTGAAAATATATCCGTGAAAAGGTAAAACAGCATACCAATATAGTCTTCCAAGAAGACCTACAGGCCGAAATGTTGCTTCCTGTATCAGTTTTCCATCTTTAATTTGGAAATCAAGCCATGCTTCTCCCGGCAATTTCATTTCTGCGAATAAGAGTAATCTTTTTTCATCACGGCTCGCGTACAAGACCCTCCAAAAATCAAGGGAATCACCGGCTGAGATCATATCTTTATTTTTTCTGCCTCTTTTCAGACCTACACCTCCGAATAGTTTATCAATCCATCCTCTGATGCTCCACAAATAATCTGCGTGATACCACCCGTTTTTACCTCCTATTCCGAAGATCTTTTGGATAGTATGTTGCTCATTGACGATATTCCTTTCTTTTCGGTCTTTAAATACTCCTTTATTCGGCACCTCCAAAAAAGTCCAGACGTTTTTTGAGTATCGGTAATCACCAAATGAGTCGTACCACGTAGAAAGTACGTCATTTTGCTCAATTTTATCAAAGCTTAGTTTTAAACTTTCGCGGTAGGTGAGGAGTTTAATATTTAGCTGGCTTGCAAGCTGATTATCCTCCGCAACCACATTGATTTTCATGCTGTCTACAAGATTTTTTGCAAGAGCGTAGGTTGTAGAAGTAATAAAATACAGCCAATATGAAGATATTTTTGGACTTAAAACCGGAACAGAAATAATGGTTCTTTTTAACTTTCTTTCCTCAGCGAATATCAAAAGCATTTCTTTGTAAGAAAGAATGTCAGGTCCTGCAATATCAAAATGATGGTTAAAGGTAAATTCTTTATCAATTACACCCGTTAAAAATTCAATAACATTACGAACAGCTATCGGTTGGCAAAGTGTTTTCAGCCATTTGGGTGCTACCATCACAGGCAGTTTCTCTACAAGATCCCTGATGATTTCAAAGGAAGCAGAACCCGAACCAATGATAATACCAGCGCGAAGAACAGTGAGTTTGTAGTTTGGAGATCTCAGGTGTTCTTCTACATCTTTTCTGGATTGCAAATGCTTAGATAACGCTTCAGAGTTTACAATTCCGGTAAGGTAAATGACCTGCCTGCACCGGGTTTCTGAAACGATATTTGAAAAGTTTTGTGCAGAAATTTTTTCAGACTTACTAAAATCTTCATTTGCAGACATAGAGTGAATGAGATAATACGCAATATCTATATCTTTATCCAATGTTGCCAGCGTTTTTTCATCAGTGAAATCCTGTTCGATGATTGTAAGTTGGTTTTTGTGGCTTGCGTAAAGGCTGGTATCAAACCTTCTTTTGTCCCTTACAGAGCAGATTACATCATGCCCGGCCGAAAGAAGTTGAATGAGAAGTCTTTTACCAATATAGCCGGTTGCGCCTGTAAGAAATATTTTCATAAATTTAATGTAGATGATGGTGTTTTTGTAAATGAAAGATGGCAAGAAGCCGGCCAAAATATTAATAATCTTAACGGAGAGAAAAGTATTGTGACAAGTATTTTTAGCCCTGTTTTATGAGATCAGGTGAAATTTAATTTTGTAAAATGAAACCAGCTATATTTATTATGAATTATCTCTACTTAAGGCGTTTATCTGTAAAAGACGAGCCGTCTGAATTTTAATTTCTTTGTAGCATTAAATTCAAACTCTTTTTCATTGTCAAATGATGAAGACATTTAAATGAAATATCATTCGATAAATGTTTATATGTTGAGGATCTATAACAGAACCCTTTTATGTATATTTACATTAAGTGAAATTCATTATGAAACAGAAAGTTCATTATGTTATAATTCTACTTTTATCTTTATCGTGTACGTCAGATGATAAAAAAGATCATAGTGCTGATATGGTTGGTCGATCCCGTCAAAAGGTTACTGCCGGGAAAAAATTTGACCTTTTCAATATCACCTTCAAAGAAACCTTTAAAGATGTGGGTTTACATTATAATAAAGAAAATCAATCTGCTCAAACATTGACAGGATACGGCACCTTTGTAAGTTCGTCTCCCGATATATTGATCTTTAATCATCAGTTACTTACTGGTAAAGTTGACGAAAATCAAAATCAGGTTGTATTGCATTATAGCTTAAATAAACAGGTTATTTCTGCATTTGAGATACAGCTTTATACATCTGATGCTTTACAAAAAGTAGATTCAATCTTAATACATACACTCGGTCAGCCAGGCTTTACAAATACGTCTTCGAAACATCCGGGGCTTGCAATAGATAAAAACGGAAATATGATGGATGGCCCCAGAACCGAAATCACATACCAGTTATGGACAAATAAAAAGAGCGGAATTTCATATCATCTTCTACAATACAGACGCTCTGAAAAACTGCTTTTCGCCGAACTTACTGCTTTCAATGACAGAAGCAATGATGCAGATGACTGGGCTTCATTTAAAAATTATGACAGGTACAAAAAATCTACTAAAGACAACAACCATGAATAGACTTTCAGCAGTATTAATAATACTCCTCAGTATCGGATGTAATAAATCGACGCTCGATTTGAGTACGATTGATTTTAGTCAGCCAGCCTCGAAATATCTGAAAGATATATCTCCGTCTAAGGGTGAAATACAATATGGTCATTGGGAATTGGTTAAAAATAATTCGGCAGAAGATGATTTGGAATTAAAGCTGGTGGGAAAAGAAGAAGTAAGTAAAGTCTATCATATTAACGATCCGTCTGATAAGAGCCAATTTAGTTTTTTTGGTTATCCTTCAATCGGGATGATGGGAATAGAGATTGTAGAGTATCAAAATAAAATTGCTTTTTATAGTATCTATCCGGAAGGATCCAAAACATCTGAAATTCTTTTAAAACTTAAACAAAAACTCGGTGAACCAAGTGGCGTAGTTCTTGATACTTTGGGAAAGACCAACATATTGCTGTCACCCATATTGAAAACCCTTCCCAAAGATGATATTACATATTTCACCGATGAATATGACGATCAGCAGGTATCTTTTCCAGAACATTATATATGGAAAAGAAACGGTATGATTTGTCAATTCACACTCTTACAGGGAAGTGAAGTTGTTAGCAGTAAAATTGTTGCGATTGATATTAAAGCATTTAAGGACAGAATTATATTCGGTTATCATGTGCCTGATAAAGACCCCATATTAGGACGCTTTTTGAACTAATTATTGATAAAAATCATTCTTAGCAATGTTTTCCAATTTTCATTGAAGAAGACAACATTATAATTGTTATCCGTTAGCAGAAATTCTGAACATGCTTTATTCTGGTAAAAAAAATAGAGCAGACAAAGAGCTTAAAACCAAAGAATAAGCAATTTTTTAATTTCTTTAAAATTTATGTATTAGTATCCCACTAATTTCTCGTGAAGTTGACTTGATCAAGTTTAATTTTCGAGAAAAATATCATTTAATAAGTATTATTTTAAATACTGCGTATCACACGACAAGGATTACCAAATGCTAAAACATTGGCAGGAATATCTTTGGTAACAACACTACCTGCGCCAATAACAGTATTGTCACCGATATTTACGCCCGGTAAGATAGTGCATCCAGCGCCGATCCAAACATTATTACCTATGGAAATAGGGTAGGCATATTCTAAGGCATTATTTCTTTGCTCAATATCAAAGGGATGTCCGGCTGTATAAAAACCACAGTTAGGAGCAATGAGAACGTTATCACCAAAGGTTACTTTTGCACAATCTAAAATAACAACATTCATATTGGTATAGAAATTCTCTCCAACCTCTATATTGTAACCGTAGTCACAGTAAAATGGTTGTTCGATGTGAAAATTTTCACCCGTTTTATGAAACAGTTTTTTTATCAGATTTTTTCTCTCAGTAATCTTTGAAGGTAATAATTGATTGTGTTGAAAGCAGAGATCTTTAACCGCCTGCCTTTCAATGATTAAATTTTCATCATTTGCATTATATAATTTTCCAGCAAGCATTTTTTCTTTTTCGTTGTCGTAAATCATTATCCTTTATTTTATAATAACAAATGTATAAGCTCGGGAATTATCTGTCAATACTGAAAAATAACCATTTAATATCTTTTAGAAATAGAAAGTAAGCCTATCATTCATGGTGAACTGATACCTAATTGATACAAGTTGTCATTTCTCGACTGGACACATAAATAACTTTTAATTGCTAAAAAAACCAAAACAAATGTAAATGCTTTGGTTTGATGAAGTGATGGTTATTACGTAATTACCTGTTTTATTATATACTAAGTGTTTATGTTCGCTATCAAAACGATTTATTGGAATCAGAAATTATTTTTCAGAATATTCGGGCTCATTGCCGTTATTGCACCAATACATGGCACTGTAGACATTGTCTTTTGAAAATATCTTGAAATTTTCTTTAGTTTTGAAACTATTGATTTTTTGCAGCCCTGCATCGTCGATTACAATAGCAGCACGATTACACTGCTTTGTTTTTTCAAGGTCTGAAACTAATGTTGTAAGCCAAGCTATATCAGTTTGTTCTACATCTGTATTCAAATACAGTAGATAATTAAGCTCATCAAACCTTTCAAGCTTATTGTTTACATGGGGAATGATGATATTTTTAAAATCTTGTTGATCGATTTCGCCACTGGCGTTAAATGCCGCAACATTTTCCGGAGCATCGTTGAGTAAAGTTATCATATGATTTATTTTTGGTGTGAAAAGAATTTAGCAATTATCAAACCAAAAAATTCAGACAGTGGTAAAGTCAGATGCTAATATATTTAAATGTATCAGATTTTACCTTTTACATAAAAAAATATATAATTGAGCAACTAAAATGATATTATAAAACCAAAAATATTTAGTTTTTTTTATTCGGCAAAATCAAGTAAATGAGTGCTTTATTTTTTTGATGATCAAAACCAACAATAATCATTACTAATGCAGCTAATAAAAGTATTAATCCTTCATTACCAACATAGTGATATAGCAATAAAGCAGCTGAAATTAAGATCCAACCAGACAGATAATAATAATTTGCAGAACGGAGATTTTTATATTTAAGATCATTTTTGCGGTAAGGAATGATTATAAAACTAATATGTGCAAGAATGGCTCCTGTTAAAATATCAATTAGATGATGTTGGTAGGTGGTCAAGGTAGAAATTCCTAAAAAAATCAACCAGATCATATAAAAAAACCGCCACCTGCTAAGATCTTTAAACACAGACCAGAATATAAAGGCAAAAGCAATATGCAACGAAGGGGATTGATTGAAAGGTGAATCAAATCTTTTTAAAAACGAAAATGGCAGTCTCAAAATAATATTTGAAACTTCCGGTTTTGGAAATGAAAATCGTAAGGGAACCATAATGAAAAATATGCCTGCCGTAATAATTACAAAAAGCATTCTCCAGGTTAGTATTTTTAGTTGGTGTTTATTTTTACACGAGAAAAATACAACGCAGAAAAAAATACCGCTCGCCATGTAAGGAATGATCGACAAGGGTATGAATGGAATCATTCTTTCAAAGTCAAAAGTAAATGATGGCACCTCATCTAACGAAGAGGCATACCATGTGCAAAGATTGTAAACAGCCATGAATACAATGGTACAGAGCGTTAATGCAAATGCCTGCTGCCGAATTTTCAATTGCTTTTCAGTCATTTGTTAGTCTTAATATCTTAATATTTAACAATAAGCCACTATGAGTAAGTAAAAGTTCTTCCTTTATCAGCATAATCTTATGTTTTTTATGATTCAACTATTAAAAAGTTGATAGAGAATCAAATAATAAACCATTGCATGTTAAATTTTTGATATGTGGTATTTGTTTATCTAAAACCAAGTTTCGTTGGTAAGTGGTTATTTTATTACTAAATCACGGAAAATTTAATGACGATCAAATTATCACATCAGAACATATTGCTGATGTTATCAAGCCATCTCCGCAGTTTAAAGGCTATAGAATGTTATGGTGGCTGGATTCTGAAAATAAATTTCAATTATTGATAATAAGACTATCAGTGAATTTAAAACGCTAATGTGCCAAGGGAATGCATTAAAAAAGTAATCAAAATGAAAATTACTTACCATTTTAATGCTGAATATTTAGCAAACTGACAACTGTTTTTGGCAACAAACCTTATAAGCTTTCTGTTATTCATTACCGTTTGTCAAAATACTTCCTTAAAAGAGATCAGCAGAAACCCGAAAATAAAAAAGGTTCCATAATTGATCAGGTTATACCAATCTCCGATCAATGCGTGAGTAGAAGGAAAAGCAGGAGCAAGATATTGTTCATAAAAAAAATAATGGTATAATAAATAGGTAAAGTCCAATAGTACTTCTGACTAAAACTTGTAGTTTTCTGATCAACAGTGCCGTTTTTTAGCCAATTGGATTTCACTTCTTCGTGATATTGTAAAATAGGTTCCCATTTTGAAGCATCATGACATGTAATGTTCTTTCTATCTTCAGTGGAGAGATTTCTCGCCCTTAATCGGTAACACAAATGAGAAGATTGTGCCTTCGTTTTGAGAACTATTGACCTCGATGGTACCACCGTGAAGCTCAATAATTTCTTTGCAAAGATAGAGACCTATCCCAAATCCGGCTATAGATTTACTATTTATATCTTTTACTCGGTAATAGCGCTCAAATATGCGTTGCTGATCGTCACTGGATATTCCTATTCCATGATCATGCACACTAACTTTTAAACTGTTATCGCCAACTGTTACGTACTGTATGATAATCGACATTTTAAGAGGGGAGTACTTGATGGCATTTCCAATAAGATTATGGAGTACCTGCGAAATCTTTTCGCGGTCTGCAAGTATTTCTATTGGACCCGAATGCCTGAAAACAAAGTTATGCGTAGAGATCGTTGAAAGAACTTCATCCTCAATTTCCGAAAATAATACTTGGAAATCAAAGGCTGTTTTATCAATATGCATTTGCCCTGAATCAAGTCTTGAAACGTTCAGGAAGCCATTAATCATACCGTTCATATAATCTACCTGTTTCAAAGATTTCTCGAGCATGTTTTGCGGCATCGGGCTTTCTGTTTTCAATCCTATTCGTTGCAGCATTTGAAGATATGCTTTAAGCGATGTGAGAGGTGTTTTGAGTTCATGGCTCACCATTCCCATAAAATCATCTTTTCGTTGTTCCTCTTTTTTTTGTTCTGTAATATCTCTTAAAGTACCATTTAAACTAAGAGGATTTCCTTTACGATCATAGAAAACTCTACCATTTGCCTGTAGGAGCCTTATCTTTTTGTCAACATTATTTTTAATTCGGTATTCTATAAAATAATGACCGTCAGAATTGTTACTTAATGAATGTGTAATAGCCTCTATTACCCGGTCGCGATCTTCAGGCAAGATAACCGCTAATGCAAGAGACAGATCTAAATTTTCGTCGGAAGACAGACCAAACCATTTTCTCAGTAGTGAGTTTCCGGAGAAGAGATTTGTCGCTGGCTGGTAATAGAAAGTTGCAAGTTCACCTGCGTCGATGGCGAGTGCCAACATTTGCTGATCATTTTCATTCTTGCGTCGCTCTAAAACCTGCTGAGTGATCTCTTCAAGAATTACCAGCACACCTGAAATATCTCCGTCATCAGAAAATATAGGCTGATAGATGGAGTTTACAATAGCCTCTCGTAATCCGTCATTGTGACGCAGTTTGACTGTAAATTCAGTGTTGATTTTGGGTTTTCCGCTTTGGTAGACTTCTTTAATCCATTTATTTACCAGCTGGCCCTTCAATTCCGGGCGGGCTTCTTCATGTGGATAACCAATTATTTCGGATTCTTTACGACCCCAAATAGTAAGTATAGCTGGATTTGCGATTTCAACAATATGTTCAGACCCTTTCAGCATAGCAATTCCAACCGGAGCCTGTTCAATAATCATTCTGATGTACTCCCTGCTGTTCGCAAGTTGTTTAATAGAAATGCTGAGTTCTTCGTTGGTACAGGTGAGTTCTTCGAGAGTTGCGGCCATTTCCTCATTCAGCGCCTGTTCCCTTGCTTCTTTTTGCTCTATTTGCTTTAAAAATTCAAGACGTGAAGTTACATTAAGTGCTGTATTGAGTATGCACCATGTTTTATTGTTGTGATCAGTGAGAGCTTTATATTCATAATCAAAATAATCAAGTACTTCTTGTCCGTTTCGTATGAGTTTTGCAGGGGCTTCAGATACAGAATACGTCTTTCCGGAACGCCAAACTTCACGCAACAGCTCCAAAAAAGGCTGGCCTTCCAGTTCTGGAATTGCTTCCATTAAAGGTTTACCAATTACCGAAGAGTCTTTACCCCATAGAGCTAGCATGCCTTCGTTTGCAAAACGTATGATCATATCTTCGCCCGAGTAAATAGACGTCGGTGCCGGAGATGAAACTAATGCCTGAAAGATTAAGTCAATGCTGAAGCTTTTGTCTGAGGGGGTTTCTGGGGTATTCATAAATGTCACAAAGATATATAAAAGTGTTTTTATTGTGCCTAATTAGTGGTATATGAAATAATAAAAACTTCAGTGATTCAAATAATTGGTTTTAGAAACGGCGAATTCATTTCTAATGCTAAAGATTTATAAAAACAGTCTCCTGATTGTAAGAAAATAAAATTTTATATTCATAAATTTCTTTGCGATTAATTTTTAATAATCTCGTCTTCAGAAATTCTCCCTATATGCGTATTGATTTTAAACAGAAGATCGTTCATATCGAAAGGCTTAGAAATAAAATCATCAGCACCGGCTTCAAAAGCAATGTCATCTCCATGTACACTGGCTGAGAAAACGATGACCGGAATATCTTTCATACTATCTGTAGATCTTATTGTTCTAAGAATCTGTTCGCCTGAAAGAAGGGGCATCCAGAGGTCGAGTAAGATAAGATCAGGCTTGTTTTCCCGAATTTTACCAATAAGTTTTGTACTGTCAATTTCAGTGATTGCGCTGAAATCGTGCATGGTTAACATCATCTCAATTACATCCAATATTTCCTGATTATCATCACAGATTAGGATTTGCTTATTATTCATATCATCAGTTTTCGTGTTGCAACTCAACATGCGAATTGTCACAGCAAAAATAATTCCATTTACCCAACTTTGTTGAAGTTTATTTATGATGCAGAATTTTCTACTGATTCTTTTGTAGGTAAACTTAATAAATCATCATCTTGAAATAAAAGTATACTATTAAAAATCAATACGTTTAAAAGTAAGTAAGATTATAAATGCAGAGAAAATTGCAATTGGGCGATTAAAAAAAATATATACCAACGGTGAAGAAATGTCTTTATTATAAAAATAAACTGCCTTCATAAATAAATACAGCCATTTGGAATCTGATTACTGATTTAGACTTGGTTGATCTCAGATGGTTAAAAAATTTTTACTGGCTTAGTTTATGCATGTAAATGTAAGGTGAAAATTCAATGTGATTTTGATCACATTAAAATAGTGATTTAGATCCTTCCTCAAAAAAAATTATACATCCAACTTTGTACTATTAAATTAACAAATATAACAATGAGTAAAAAAGTATTATTCGTGCTTACGAGTCATGACGAGTTAGGGGATACCGGTTTAAAAACTGGTTTCTGGACAGAAGAATTAGCTGCTCCATATTATGCATTATCTGATAAAGGTGTTGAGGTAACCCTTGCATCCCCGAAAGGTGGTCTGCCACCGATTGATCCTAAAAGTGAAGATCCATCTTCTCAAACTGATGCCACACGCAGGATGGATGAGGACGAAACCTTAAAAAATAAATTAAAAAGCACACATCAGCTTTCAGAAGTGAAAAGTGACGATTTTGATGCGGTATTCTATCCGGGTGGTCACGGTCCTTTATGGGATTTGGCTGAAGATACGATATCACAACAGCTTATCGTTGATTTCTATACGAATGGAAAACCTGTAGCATTCGTTTGTCATGCACCAGGAGTTCTGAAAGACGTAAAAATAGACGGTGAATACTTGGTAAAGGATAAGAATGTTACAGGATTTACAAATACGGAGGAAGAAGCTGTACAGCTTACTGACATTGTTCCGTTTTTGGTAGAAGATATGTTAAAAAAGAATGGTGGAGTTTACACAAAAATTGAAGACTGGTCGCCATATGCGGTAGTTGATGGAAGACTGATTACAGGACAAAACCCTGCCTCATCTGAGAAAGTAGCAGAGGAATTATTGAAATTGCTATAGAATATTTTCAATAAAAAACTTGATATAAATAAGAAATATCCCCATATGATTTGGGGATATTTATTTTTGTAGCGATAGAAAATTCTTTAGATCAATTATAACGTGCAAAAACTGATTTTGATAATCAGTTGCTAACGATGCTCATGGACTTTAACCTAAACAATTAAATTTCTTTAGTATTTAGTAAATTAAAAAAATAGGAGAGAGCGAGATTTAGTTTTGCTGACAAATGCAATATTGAAAAAGCAGCTATAAAATTTTATCTTTACTATATCTTACTACAGAATTATCAAAAATGTATTACTAAGAATTATTCTTAACCACATCAATCATATGATCGATATCAAATGGTTTTTCAATATAATCATCAGCTTTACAATCTTTGGATAAATTGGGTAGATCACTTGATGTAGAAGTTAAAACAGCAGGTATGTCTTCTGTTTCAGGCTCAGATTTTAATTCTGCAATAACTTCTGATCCTCTTTTGTCGCCCTTGATATAATCATCTACAATAAGCACATCGGGGTCGATATCCTCAATTTGTTCAATAGGCTCCGTTGTTAATGATGCTGTAACTTCAAAACCTTCGTCTTTCAATACCTCATCCATTATATCCAGAATTTCTTCATTATCCTGAATAAGAACAACCTTTTTCTTCATTAAGTAATAAAATTTTATGCAAAGGTAAGAAAAATTATAATCGAATATTTAATGTGATTATAACTTGGCTAAATGTTTTGTTGATGTTGTTTTTTGAGGTTCTAGATATCTGATAAATAATGGTTTACTACGATGTTAGTTATTTGATATCCATTAAATAATTATTTATAAAATATTTATTTTGCTCTGTTCAACTTTATCTACAGTTTCTGCATTATTAATTGGAAATTCACAATTAGCAAGAGATTCAACAATCTTTGCTGCAGCAGTATCACAAAAATCAAGACCTGAGTAATCAGGGTTTAATCCGCCTATGAATGGAACAGCCATAATATATAGCCCTTCCATATTTTTATTCATACTGTTGATCGACTGAAAATAATCATTAATGTTTAATCCTGGTACATTGAGGTAATAATTTCCATCTGATGATTTTATTACATTTTCTTCCTTTTTAGCATACAATTCCTTTCCTTTTTCCTGATCCTTGAATTTAAGATAAGCCGGACTAACCATTTCTTCGAAAATCAGACTTTTAAAAGGAAAATCTTCGGGATTCATTTGCTGTTGACCTATCGAATCGACAAAAACTTGATAGAATTTTTTGATCTCTTTACCATTATTGTCTTTATAAAAATAATTGCCTCCTCCTTCCAAATTGGGCTCAACAGTACTTTCTTTATCGACCTCAATGAGCGAAATAAGCCCAGCGTCGTGCAAAGCCATTATTTCCTTATAGGATGATTGCGGAAGTGATGCTATGATAATGGAAATTAGTGGGAGTAATGTAGTTTTTAATCGTAACATGTCTTCTGCCGAAAAATGTTTCGCAGGATAATTCATTGCATAGCTGAATGCCGCGAGTTTTTCTTTCCAGGTTATAGATTTTCTACGGTCGATAGATTTTTCAGCTTCTTCGTATTCGGCTTTGAAAAGTTTGAAGCTGTCCACACGTTCTCTTGAACCCATCATTTTTTCAACAAAACCTTCAATGCTCAAATCTTTTATGGACGAATAAAATTCAGGATCTTTCTTTTGTAAAGGAAGTTTAAAGTTGATTTCAAATACATGGTCAAGATCTACAAAACCATTGTTGTTTTTTTTATATTCGGATATTTCCTGAGGACTCATCGTCCATTCTTCAGAATAAGCATCATCCTCAGAATGAAAACGTAAAGCAGGAAGAAAACCGCCTGTAGAAAACAAATCTAATCTAAAATCTTGAGAAGATGGATCTAGTTCATATGTTATCTTATCATCAATTTCTGTGAATTTTCCATTCAAACGGGCAAGAGTTTTTACAGCATCTATTGCAGTGAGTGATGTTCCTCGTACAGCTACCGGAAAGTTGGTAGACTGCTTAAATTTTGACGGCGGATAAGGTGAATCGTACCATCCTTTCACTGTTCCTTCATATTTTATGGGCCAAACATGACCTGTACACAAAATAACTTGATCTACAGGATATTCATTCTCATTATCTGCTTTTATTTTAAACCTTACATTTTTACCATTTTCGGGTATAATATCTTTTACGGCAGTATTTTTAAGTACATTAATCTGGATACCTTTTTTTATGGCAAGATTCATCAATTGGTCAAACTGATCTTCAAGATAATCCCCAAGAAGCAGTCTTGGAATCACCAAATATGGGTTAAAGTTTTCTGCATCTGCAAAATCAGGAAAATGCTTACTAGGAAATCTGTGTAAATAATCCTGAAAACTGCTCGCAAGATCAGGAAGTTCGTTGGCGGATACGTTAGCAACATGTTCCTTACAAGAACCCTTTTCGCCATACGGCATACCAACACCAAGTCTATCATTTTTCTCAAAAATGAAAATAGAATGTACTGAAAGATTAGATTTTAAAATATGTTTTAGTGAAAGTAGAGCAGCGGGTCCTCCACCGATAAGGGCAATATCTTTTATATTTGATTTCATATTATATTGTATGGTCAAGGCGAATATTCAAAAAGTGTTCCTCATCATATTCTTTATACAACTAAAATAAATTATACAATTATGATTGTAAACATATAGTTCGAGAATTTTAGCGGATTCATTGCAAGAGATATCAAATGCTTTAGCATAAAAGTTATTCAGAGTCATAAAGAATTATGGTTTGAAGGAAAGTGGAAGAAATAACTATCATATTTAGATCATTTAGCGTTTAATGTCTTAATTTTATATCTTTAATCCTAAATGCTTGTTATGAAATACTTTCACTTTGTATTATTTTTCTTCTGTATTTCGACTGTAATGGCACAGAAGAAGTATGATTTGCAGCTGCGTTTTATAACTGATAAAAAAACAATTGCTCCAAATGTAAAAGTCACTTTCTTGAAAAACATCAATACAGAATCTGGCGCTGTTGTAATCGATGAGGTAGTTTCTGACAGTAAAGGTGTATTAAATCTAAAACTTTCAGATAAATACTTTGATAAAAATGGTTGGTTAGGTATACAGGCTTTTTATGATGAAAAAGATGTCTATTACCTAAGTTATTATGAAGAAATTTCAAAAAAACACATTCCTTTCAAGAAAACGGTAGTATTTGAGCATGTAATCCCACCAACACTGGAAGAAATAGATGAGAACAATGTGCCGCCACCTCCAAGGTTGCCATAGATTAATAATGCATTATTAATGCTAATTCATAATCTCTTATTGTTAATAAATCAGTAAATGTAATGCAGATACAAAACTAAGTAAGTCTCAGGGTATTGATCGCCTTTACCCATTCGCTGTGGCCGCACCTTTTGCACTTAATGATCCCGGTTTGCAGAAGCGCTGAATATCCGCAATAGGTACATGCGTAGACATCTTCATTTGTAATTGTTTGCAATTTCTTGCTGTACGGTTTGGGTAGAACGGGCAATCCGTATATGACTTCCTTATTTGTAAAATAGTAGAAACTTATATTTCCGGTTGTTTCCAGAATAGCTGTTTTTACCTGACCTACATGCTCAATAGACTCCTGACGCATTTCTGCAAAGAATTCATCCTTAGCAAAAGTATGATCATTTTTAACTCCTAAAACGAACTGTCCGTTCTCAATAACGTACAGCGGCTCGCCTTCGATTACATTTTCAAACTTTTCGCTCTTACTGGCAAAATAAGTGATCGTTCTGTATACTGCGATAATAACTGCAAAAACAATAACTGAAGGAAGAATTGAGATGTCTTTACTAAACATAGGATCACCTGCCGCCGAACCAAGAGCGATTATGATCGCTACTTCAAATAGTGAAAGCTGTCTTACTCCTTTTTTACCGGAAAGTCTCAGGATGAGTAAAACCATAAGAAACATAATGATCGTACGCACAAAAATTTCAATTATATAGCTGATATTTAGGTCTCCAATAAAAATTTCATTCCAATTTAAATTCATAATACATTCTTATTTTCTTCTGCTGATTGAGGTGATTGTTATATTAATTTAATCTTTTATTGTAATCCAGACCGGTGCATGATCACTGCTTTTTTCCCAGCCTCGAACTGACGAGTCGACTCCGCTATTTTCAAGTGAAGAAGCAAGATATGGACTGATAAGAATATGGTCAAGCCTCATTCCTGCATTTCTGTCGTATGAATGATACATATAATCCCAAAAAGTAAAAACCTGTTTCCCAGGATTGAGAATTCGTAAAGAATCTATCCATCCTTTTTTCTGAAGGTCGGCAAATGATTTTCTCACTTCTTTTCGGAACAAAGCATCATCAATCCATTTTTCCGGTTTGTACACATCCATCTCTTCGGGAATAATATTGAAATCTCCAATCAGGATTGCCGGTAATTCCATTTTGATTAATTCGTTGGCTCGTTTCTTTAACCTTTTGATCCATTCAATTTTATATTCAAATTTTTCACCGGGATAAGGATTCCCGTTTGGGAGATACAGACAACAGATAACCATTTTGTTGATGATAGCCTCAATATATCTGCTTTGCACATCATCCTTATTACCGGGAAGTGAATTTTGAACTTCTGTAATTTCATGACCTTTTGAAAGTATGGCAACGCCATTCCAACTTTTTTGTCCTTTCCAAATGGCCTGATATCCGGCAGCATTAATCTCTTCGATGGGAAATTTTTCCTGAGATGCTTTTAATTCCTGCAGGCATACAATATCAGGTTTTGCTTGTGAAAGCCATTTGAGAAGCACAGGAAGTCGGCCATTGATACCATTTACGTTGTAAGTTGCAATTTTCATAAAGTGGTGTTTGAGATAGGGTACAAAGAAAATAGCTGAAAGTTGTTTTTCAGCTATTTAAATTCTTTAAAGTTGATTAATTCAAAGGTTTTCTTCCCATTACCAGATTAATAATAACCACTATAATGGCGATAACCAGTAATGTATGCACAAGATTTCCGGTATCCATACCCGGAATTATTCCTAATAATCCTAACAGCCACACAACGATACAGATCACTGCTACGAGCCACAAAATATTTCTCATAATATTAAAATTTTTGATTGGTAATATTATATATACAGTTTTTGTGCCTTTTTGAAGACGATAGGTTTAAAAACAACATTTTTATTCAAAATTATGTTGTTATATCAAAAGAATTTTCTGTTCTATAAATCTAAAAGTGTCTAGATTTCATTCACCAATCTAAAAGTAAGATTAATACGTTCTTTCATGTGCATTGTCGATTTAGCAATACGGTGCTCCCAATTTGTCTGAAGATCTCCTTTCATTATTAGCAAAGACCCATGGGGAAGCGGTATGCTGTGTTTGCTCTGATGATGATTTAGTCTTCGAAAGTCAAATTTTCTGGTTTGTCCTAAACTTAGCGAAGCAATGACAGGGCGGTCACCATATCTGCTTTCCTTATCTCTGTGCCATGCAACCGAATCATTATTGTCTCTATACAGGTTGAGTAAAACAGAATTAAACTCGTATCCAAATGCTTCTTCAATTTTATTTTTTAAAGAAAGCAGTTCAGGAGTCCATTCATTTACTTCAAACTCACTTCCTCCCAACCGGTAAGACTTTTCCGCATCGCCGTACCAGGCAGTAAGACGGGGAGTTAAAATTTTTTTATCATACATGGTCTGAGTTCTCTGTTTCCATGGAGTGTTTGTGAGCAGTTGAGATAACAGCAAATCTGACTCTTCCAACGTCAGGAAATGTTCTCTAAACTCTAACATGTTTTTTGGGAAATCGTAGAATTCTTCTGCGCTAAATAAACTGAGTTGTCCCATTATCTTTTAAAATTGTACCAAAATTATATTTAAAATTTCCTCTATCAAGCCTGGTTATAATTATATCTCGCTTTTGTTTTTTGAACTCCGAATTTCAGATCGCAGCGTTTCAAACATGCTTTTAATCTCCTGATATTCCAGATTTTCTATTCTCAGTTCCTGCGTATTGATGCTGCAGGCAAATTCCCAGATTTCATACACTTCTGACCATTTGATTTCATAAGGCTCATAAAATGAATTATCAGAACTCACGAAACTTCCGGAATAATTTTGCTTAGAATATCTTTTATAGACGATGCCATCTTTGGTGATGAAAATGTATGTTTTCCCTTTTTTTAGGTCTTTTTTATCTTCCAGATATTTTCCTACAATGTAAGTTCCTTCATTGTAAGGCGGCATAGAGTCTCCATCTGCAGGAAAAGCACGGAATTTTCCGTTTCGTAAAAAAGGAAGAGAGAGGTGTTGCAAGCCTTCCACAAATTCAGGGTCATTGTACCCGCTGAGGTATCCCATACTTGCTTTTTGCGGAACAATCTCGATTTTATTTTCTCCGGTTTCATCAACTTTCATCGGCAGCAATATTCTATTATTCGGCAGATTAATCATATCATCCAACGGATATTTCTTCAAGTCGACACCAACCAGGAGATCGATACTTACTTTGTAATGGTTTGATAGCTTTATCAGAAGCTCAATAGGAGGTTCTGATCTCCCGTCTTCATAGGTCGCGTACCTTCCCCGTGTAATAGAAATATCATCTGCAACTTTCTGCTGAGAAGCTTTCGTTTTGTCTCTTAAAAACCTGATGTTTTCTGAAAAAATGGACATTGCTATAAATTATAGCAACAAATATACGACATTTGTTACAAAAAGTAATATTTTTGTAACGTTAAAAAATCGTTGTTAAACTCTTGGAATTTATAGTCTAATAATTAAACGACATTGGCTGAAGTGCTATACTTCAGCCAATGATTAAACCTGTTATTTTTTACTAATTTAGAATCTATATGAGAATATAATCTTTCGTCATTTTTACTTCCGCGTAAAAGAAGTTCAATCCGGCTAAAAATGCAGTTTGTACATCTGCAGCCATAGCGTTTGATCCGTTTATTTCTAAGTCTTTAGTTGCAGTAGCATCTCCAATCACAGTGCAGTTGAAGCACAGATCTTTAGCTGCTCTTACGGTAGCATCGATACACATGTGGGTCATCATACCAACAAAAACAAGGTCGGTAACCTGATGCGATTGTAGATATTCTAATAGTTCTGTTTCTCTGAAACTATTCGGATAATATTTTTCAATTACCTTTTCGTTTTCCAAAGGTTTTACATGATCATGTATTTTTTGACCTTCTGTTTCAGGCAAAAAAAAGAAGGAGCCCGGTGCAACTGAAAGGTGCTGAATATGTACAATCGGCAACTTTTCATTTCTGAATTTTAATAAAATCTTTTTTGCATTTTCGCTTGCTTCCAGAGAACCTACCAACTCCATTGCTCCATTTTCAAAATAATCGTTTTGAATGTCTACTATTATTAATGCTTTACTCATAAATGTATATTTAATATGATTACAAAATTAGGCTTGAGCAGTATTTTTTTCTCTACCACTTGGCGTTTATTTACTACCATTTTGATAATCGATCATAAACTCGCCGGTGGTGATTCCTGTTTGTGTCTTAAAGAAACGCATTAAATGATTAGGTTCTGAAAAGTGCAATTCGCTGGCAATCTCTGAAACAGTAAGCCCGGAATAAATCAAATAATTTTTAATTTCGAAAAGCAAGCGATGTTTTAGTAATTGAGTTGCTGTTACATTGAAATAGGTTTTTACAGCTTTATTTAATGATATCCTGCTGATATTTAGTAATGATGCATAATAGTCGATACGCTGTTGTTCTTTGATGTGCTTTTCTAATAATTGTTTGTATTGAAAAGCATAATTGTTGTCGCTTCTATTCAGTGATAAATCATTTTTTTCTGCATACCGACGGTTTAGTTTCTGCAGTAAGTAGTAGAGTAAGGACCGAATAATATGTACGCTATCTGGTTTTTTAGCGATTAATTCTGTTTTTATTTCCGTAAGCAATTCGCAGAATTTGGCAATGCTTTCCTTTGTTTCTGGAAGATGTAAGGGATAAGATAACTGGTAGAAATAGAGTAGACGAAAAGTGAATAGTTTGTCGGCGAAAAAATCATTTAAGAAATCTTCCTGAAAAGCCAGAACAGTAAAGTCCAAATGATCTGCTTCTAAGATCCATTGTCTTTTTTGAAAAGGTGAAATAAAAATAATTTGGTTATCCGAGATCGTTATTTTCTCTTGGTTTAGCAGCAACGTTCCATTCCCTTTTTTAAAAAATATAATTTCGAAAAAGTCTGTGTTGTACGCACCAGAATTGATGTAATTTCCTCTTACTTCTTCTGATGTCAAAACATTCAGTAGAAAATCTACACCACATTCTGTTTTGTGAAATTTGAGTATTCTCATATATATTCCATTATGACGGTTAAATATAAAAGTCTAAACGTGGACTTCTACAATAGATGTCTACTTCTTTGTTATTTCTTCACGATGTTTTATTCCCCACTGTTTCAATGCCTCGATTACGGGTGTTAATGTATCGGCATATGGTGTCCATTTATAAGTGATTTTCACAGGATAATCATTGGTAACAGTTCGTATTATTAATTTATGCTGTTCCAAATCTTTTAATTCTTTTGCCAAAGCCTTTGGTGTAATGCCGGGAATACTTTCCTGAATATCACTAAAACGCTCATTGCCTACGCCAACTGAAATAATAATTGGTAATTTCCATTTTCCATTAATAACATCCAATGCATCTCGTACGGGTTTTACAGTATCCAGACAAGATAAGTAAGGTTTTTTTGTTGCCATAATAAGTTCTTTTTAAACAAATGCACTTTCCTTTAGGAAACTACTATACAAAGGAAAGTAATTTTAATTTAATTTTGTAAGACAATCTTTTAAAATATTATTGATTGGAAAATTTCAGATGTCTATCAGTCTGCATCTTGTTAGAAGTTAATCAGATATAAATAAAGATTACATTTATTTTAAAAAATAATATCAATTAAATTCAACAAATAAATTTACATACAATGGAAATAGGAATTATAGGATCCGGGAATATAGGAAGTACACTTGCCGGATATCTAACAGCATTAGGACATCAGGTGTTCATTGCAAACTCTCGTGGCCCTGAAACATTAAGCGATATTGCTGCAAACACTGGCGCAACAGCAACAACATCAGAGCAAGCGGCAGGTGCTAAAGATCTTGTCATTATTGCCATTCCGCAAAAGGGAATGGTCAATTTGCCGATCGATATTTTGTCTTCTTCAAACGCAATTATTGTAGATGCGGGAAATTATTATCCATCCCGTGACGGTAGCGTTACTGAGATTGAAAATGGAGCCACAGACAGCGAATGGGTTTCAAAAGTAATCGGCCATCCGGTGATAAAAGCATTTAATAATATTGTAGCTTCAAGTTTAGCCTCAAAAGCAGTTCCTTCGGGTGATACAGATAGAATTTCGCTATCAGTTGCAGGTGATGATGCCGAGCAAAAAAAGATAGTAATGCAGCTTGTTGATGAAATTGGCTTCGACGCTATTGACGGAGGCTTGCTTTCAGAATCGTGGAGACAGCAACCGGGCGAACCTGCTTATTGTCAGGATTTGAACAAAGAAAAACTAAACGATGCATTGCAGAAAGCAGATATCAGCAAACGTGCCGAAAACCTCGCTGCTGCAGACGAAATGGCAAGACCTTATTTCTAAAAACCAGTTACTAAGTCTAAGGGAAAAATGATAGCTGCGGATAGTGCTTGTACATGCTCAGAAAATTGAAGTGAGTCAACTGGAAAAACAGTAAGGAATTGTAGAAGATAGAACGATTATTATAAGTATTTTTATGATTTTAAAGAAACAGATATGCTTATACGTCATTTGACAGAACAGGACACTCCCAATTTATTGAATACCCTCAACAGCGCTTTTACAGACTATATTGTACCTTTTCAACTGAATGCAGAACAACTGCAATTTAAAATAAAGTCTGAAAACATTGTATCCCATTGGTCGACAGGCGTTTTTGATTCTGAACGGTTGGTGGCTTTTATCATGCACGGCGTAAGAAAAGAAAATGGTAAAACTGTAGTCTACAACGCCGGAACAGGTGTGCTGCCCGAGTATCGCGGACAAGGTTTGGTGGGAAAAATGTACGATTTTATCCAGCCATTCTTTGAAGAAAATAAAGTTAACGAGCTTGTTTTGGAGGTAATAGAAAAAAACCAATCTGCCATTCGTGCCTATGAGAAAAACGGATTTACTATTCGTCGCAAGTTATTGTGTTTTGGTGGCGAATTAAAACCAATATCTCATCAAAGTGCGGCATCTATTGAACCTTTGCATGAACTTTTGTGGGAAGATCTTCAGTTGTTTTGGGATATTTCTCCAAGCTGGCAAACTGCGATCCCAAGTATGTATATTGCTCAGCCTACTGCCTTCGGAGCATTTATAGATTCAGAATTGGTTGGCTACGTTCTTTTTAATCCTGTTAACAAACGCATCTGCCATATTGCAGTAGCTGCACAATACAGGCGAAAAGGTATTGGTACACAATTGATCGCAGAAGTACAGAAGCAATTACCGAACGAGAAATTGCAATTTAACAACATCGATGAAGCTGCCGAGAATTTAAAATCATTTTTAGAAAAATTTGGCTTAGCCAATAATATCAATCAATTTGAAATGTCGAAGAATTTATAATGAAATCTGACCATCAATTTTAAATAATAAAACTCCAAAGTCGCTGATTTTGGAGTTTTATTTTAAGTTGCATCAATTCATTTATTGCTAATTCAATAACACATTAAATGTTTTAGTTTCCTCGGTAAGTAGAGTATCCGTACGCAGAGAGTGTTATAGGAACATGATAATGATTTTTGTCTTTAATTATAAATGCTACTTCAATGAAAGGATAAAAACTCTCAGTATTATTTTTTTTGAAATAATCGCTTGTATAGAAAGTGAGTTTATAGGTGCCCAAATTATTTTTTTCTGAAGGTAAAAAATCTCCTATTCTGCCGTTTGCATCTGTGTTTTTTTCATCAACAAAAGACCAGGTTTTTGTTTGATCATTATATTTTTCTAATTTTATTTTTACTCCTGCGGCCGGCAGACCTTTAGAAATATCAAGGATATGGCTTGATAGCTGAAAAGTGTTTTTTTGAGCAAAAGTCACTATTGACAGAAGAGTGAAAAGGGTAGTGAAGATAAATTTTTTCATTTTATTTTTATTAAATTATAAATTATTTTGTTGTTGAGATTCCGATTTCAGGTATTGATGCAGACTTAGCAATCCAGTCATCATTTTCGGGACTGCCTCCGCCCGCTACTCCCACACTGCCAATGATATTGCCTTTGTACCAAATAGGTACGCCACCGCTTAATAAAAGTAACTCAGGAAGGGAATTCAGATTTTTTGTATCAGGGTTGCTGTCTGCATTTCGCAGTAATAAAAGTGTGGGTGTTTTTGTAGATAATGCTGTATATGCTTTTCTGCGGGCTGCCTCTGTATTGTGCGGACCGACACCATCGCCACTAAGCATTAATATTGTATTTCCCGAAGCGTCTAGTATTGCAAGAGAAACTTTTTTATCTTTTACAGAAGCTGCTTTTGTAATCCGGTTTGCCAATTCTAATGCTGCGGCAGTATTTAAATTGCTGACCGATTTTATATAGTGATCAACAGGATAGAGTGGTATTGTTTGCTCCAGCTTGCTTTGTCCGAAGCACAAGTATGAACTAAACAGTACAAATAAAAATTTCATTTTCATATCCCTTATTTTTCATACAAATTTAGATGGATGAAAAATCAAAAACGTTGTGCTATGTCAACGTTTTTATAATTTTGATTTTATTCTGCTTAAGGTGGAAGGTGAAACGCCCAAGTAAGAAGCAACCATTTTATTGGAGACCCGAAGTAAAAGTTTTGGCTGATATTCAATCAACCATTTTACTTTTTCTAGCGCATCAAACCCCTGAAAACCATAAATTCTCTTTTGTGCAATGATAAACCCAAGCTCCAGAATTTCAGTATATATTTTTGCAAATTCAGGTATTGTTTCGGTGAGGTGATAAAAATCTCTTCTGTGAATACAAAGCAGTTCAGATTTCTCAATGGTCTGAAGATACTCGTTAGCCGGCTTCTGATCTATAAAACTTGGCAAAGCTGTGGCAAAATTTCCTTCAAATGCAAAGTACCGGGAGCTGTCTGCACCTTCCTTAGTTGTTGTAAATAAGCGAATACACCCTTTATTAATAAAATAATAATATTTGCATACCTGATCATACTGTACAAGTATTTCATTTCGGTTTGTTGTTACTAATGAAAAATAAGATTTTATTTTCTCGAGTTTTTCAGTAGAAATATCACTTTTACTCCGTATAAATTTTTCAAGAAGTGAATACATTGTTGGGCATGTTTAAATTTTGCAGTACATAAGATAAGTGTTTAAATTACATTTTTTTGTATAAATATAATACTTGGAATTTTTTCTAAATCTATATCTGAAAAGACCTTTTTTTACGTTTTTTTCGGAGAATGAATTAGAAAGTTTCCCTTTGCCAATAATCAAAAAGTGCGCCTTTCATTTTTTGATTTTTTCTCTTGTAATTGCGGTTTTATTTCAATAAAATACAGTATATTTAAAGTAGATATGGAGTCTATTTATATATACATTTTTGTTGTCAGTTTCGTTGCCACACTCGTTCGTTCGACGTTTGGTTTTGGAGAATCATTAATTGCAGTTCCTTTATTTATCCTTTTTATTCCGCTGGAGATTGCCGTTCCGCTTTCTGTTTTGATTTCAATTTTGGTTGCCTTGGTTGTAGTTGTTCAGGATCATCAGCAAATTCATTTTAATAGTGCAAAGTGGCTTATCATATTTGCTGTTTTAGGAATACCTATCGGGTTATTAATTTTAATTTATGGAAACGAATTTTGGGTAAAAATCGGTTTAGGAGTCCTAATCATTTTATATTCATTGTATGCAATTGCCGGGAAAAATCGTCTTTCTCTAAAAACGGATAACATGGCCTGGCTTTTTGTCTGCGGCTTCATGTCTGGTATACTCGGTGGTGCATATGGTGTAAATGGGCCGCCTCTTGTTGTTTACGGTAACATGAGAAACTGGAGTGCAAAGCATTTCAGAGCAACGCTTCAGGCATATTTTTTACCGGCCAGCTTTATTGGCGCGATTGGATATTTTGCAAAAGGATTAATTACTTCAGATGTTTTGATATACTTTTTAGTCTCGTTGCCTGCCGTATTTCCTGCCATATTTCTGGGTAGATATCTTAACCATAAAATTAAAGATAATTCCTTTTTTAAATATGTGTATTTCGGGCTTATAGCCATTGGCGCATTTTTAATCGTCAATTCATTGTTGACAATGTAAAGCTGTATTATTTTACTTTACAAACCTGTTGTGCATTTTGTAAATAGCATCAAATTACTGATCACTAAACCTTTGTATTACTTTGCTAAATGAAATCGAAGATTCGACGAAGTCAAATGCCTTTGTTTATCTTAGAAAAATATATTTCTTATAAAAATTTGTCTTTCCTTGCGATAAAAAACGTCAGGACATAAAAAGAGTTTAATAAAAAATGCTGAATAAAGGTAAACAAAGCCGTTTCATTTATTTTCGAAAAACAATGATTCAAAATTGATATTCAAAATTATAAATTTAGTAATGATGAAATTTTAATCTGACTTAATGCCTACAATTTCCAAAATCAAAAAATTAAATGTTGATGAAATTATTTTAATAAATAAAATGAGAAATAATAAAACCTGAAAACTATCAAAGAAGTTTTTAATATTGCCGGTTTTTCATCGCTTTAACGGAGGCTAACTGAGATTTTTTTTCGCAAAAAACAACATAAAAATAATAGAATTATCAATTTTTTTTTGAATATGATTATGATCATAGGATGGCTCTGGAGCATTTTTTAGCTTTGATATACCAAATTAAAAAAACTTTATATGAAATCAATTATCACAACAGCTCTTGTGTTGGGGCTTACTGTTATCAGTTGTAAAAAAGAAGTACAAACAACAAATCCGTCTGATGCAGACACCACTTTTCCTGCTACGGATTCTATGAATACGAATCCTACACCTATGCCATCAGATACCATGACCACCGTTCCACCGGCGACAGGGGATACCATGAATACTCGAAACCGAGATTCTGCAATGACTACACCTAAGTAGTAAAAATCCACTATTCTTAAAATCGATTACGATCGATTGAATTATGTGCATGCCATATGGATGGCGTGACGGTACTTTAATGCCTAATTTTTTAAACCAAACCTGCCATAATCCAATACTAGTCACGGATTATGGTAATTCACTCAATATTAATTTCAAAAAAGTAAATGTTATGAACACTAGAAATTCAAACAACAGAAATTCAGGAAGAAACTCAGGAAGAAATTCATCAAGCAATGATCTTGAAGAAGCTTATCAACTAGGCTACGAGCATGGTTATAGCGATGCAAACGAAGACGAAGATTACGATGATGATTTCTCAGATTTTGAGGATGATTTTGATAATGATGACGATTCGTATGAGAATAGCTATGACTATGACGACGATTATGATGATGACGATTACGATGACGAAGATTATGACGACGAAGATTATGATGATGACGATGATGATGACGACAACCGTGGTCGTGGCCGAAGAAGCTCAGGTAACGGCAATCAGCAGCGCGATAGCCAGGGAAGATTTACTTCAGGCGGTCGTGGCAGATCAGGCGGTTCAGGCTCAGGCTCAAATTCAGGATCTCGTGGCGGTTCTTCATCAAGAGGAGGCGGCCGTGGATCTTCTTCCGGACAGGGAAGAGGCAGATCATCTGGTGGTGATACTTCAAGAAGAGGTTTTGCTTCGATGAGCCAGTCTGAGCGTACCAGAATAGCTCGTATGGGAGGCCAGGCTTCTCATGGAGGCGGTAGATCTTCTGGTTCTAACAATAGCAATAGTTCACGTTCAGGAGGTGGAAACAGCAGCTCAGGAAGAGGAAGAAACTCTGGTTCCGGATCAGGCTCAGGTGGTAACAACAGAGGCGGAGGAGATACTTCAAGAAGAGGTTTTGCTTCAATGAGTAAATCTGAACGTACAAGAATAGCTCGTATGGGCGGTCAGGCTTCTCACGGAGGCGGCAGATCATCCGGATCGGGCAGATCAGGATTCGGAGGTAGACGTAATTCATAATTCTTTTTTTTCGATTGCCTCTTAGATCTTTAAGAGGCAATCTTTTAACTAACATTAAAATAATCACAGCATGGCTACAAAAACAACAGAAAATAGTACAGCAGCTTCTACAGAAAAAAAAATGCAGGTAGAGAATGCAAAAGTGAATGAAAGTGAAATGAAAAATGCACCTCTTCATAAGTTCTTTGTTGACGCTCTAAAGGATATCTATTATGCCGAGCACAAACTGGTTGATGCATTGCAGAAAATGTGCGATGCTGCCACTACAGAAGAGCTAAAAGATGCTTTTGAAGATCATCAGCTTCAGACCAAAAAGCACATCAGCAGACTAGATAAAGTCTTCAAATCAATCGATGAAACGCCGGAGCAAAAAACCTGTGCAGCGATGGATGGTTTGATCAAAGAAGGTGAAGAAATTATCAAATCAACTGAAGAAGGTTCTATGACAAGAGATGCAGCACTTATTATTGCAGCTCAGAAAGTAGAGCATTATGAGATCGCAACATATGGTGGTCTTGTGCAGCTTGCCATCACAATGGGACACGACAAGGCGGCTGATCTTTTAGATAAAACATTACAGGAAGAAGAAGATACAGATTACAATCTTACTGAGATTGCTGAGACACACATCAATTTTGATGCACAGCAGGAAGATTAAAAATCAAATTTATAAAAACAAGTCATACAGAAAATGTATGACTTGTTTTTAAAAAGACCCTGTTCTGAAGTTACTTCAAATCTCATCATACAAGAACCATAATAACAGCATATTACTAAATGCTCTTAATGGTAATTGCAGATCATAATAATTTTAAAATATGAAATTAGTTATACTCCTTTTTTTGTTTTTTATACATTTTGGCAAATCTCAGGAGCTGAAAGTATCACACATTACGGAAATTGCAAAGCACGAATTTGCCGAGCTTGATCACGTGATGGTTTCTAAATTGGGATTTGAAAGGATAAAAGATGTTGAAGACATCAACCAGAAAGTGTATAGCAGCGACAGTGATGATGCTGAAAAATTAGTGGTTATCACGGTGATTAAACATCCAAAAAACTGCTCAAATGTTCTGAGTATTGTTAACCGATCCGCAGACAGCGTTGCAAAACTGAAGGAAGAATTGCCTACTCAAGGCTACCAGTATGTTGGCAAAAAGAAAATGTCTGAAGAAATATTGGTTTCTCAGTTCAGGAAAGAAAATATAATGGTTTCGGTGACAGATCATGTAACAGCAGTCGGAGCTTACCAAATATTACTGACTTGCAGATAATTGCCTTTATCTAAAAAATATATCAATCTCTTAAATAATTGAATATGGAAATTTTAGCATGGATTTTTGTTGGCTTAATTGTAGGAATTATTGCAAAATTAACTTCTAATAATGCTGTAAAAAACAATGATAATTTCACCATAATTTTTGGGATTATCGGAGCAGTCGTTGCCGGAGTTTTATTAAATATAACAGCTATTTATTACGAAAATTTAGGAAGTTCTCTTACCATTGTTGCCCCTATTTCAGGAGCCGTTTTATTTTTAGTCCTTTATCGGGATTTTGATCGATACAGATAGTTTTTACCAAAATTTCAATGTAGAAATAGTTTAAAGACACTATACAAACACCAAATATTTATTCTATGGAAGATCACATGACAAGAAGAAAAGCGATCGGTAAAATAGCCGCCACCATTGCTGTAGCTGCAGTGGCTCCTGCTGCTTTGGCACAGTCATCAAGCAGTAAAACAAGAAATACCAAAACGCCGGATCTTACTGATCCCAGAACCAAATACCCGAAACCTCCTTTCAAGAGCCAGTCTCAGCCATTTCCGGGATTAGCAAGTAAAATGACACCCGTTCCGGATCATGGAGAGAAAAGTTATGTAGGCTCAGGAAGATTAGCAGGAAGAAAGGCATTAATTACAGGAGGAGATTCCGGTATTGGCCGTGCAGCAGCAATTGCTTATGCAAGAGAAGGTGCCGATGTTGCGATCAATTATCTTCCAGCCGAGGAGGAAGATGCTCAGCAGGTTATAGATCTTATGAAGAAAGAAGGCCGAAAAGCAATTGCTATTCCCGGAGATATCCGTAACGAAGCATTCTGTAAAAAACTCGTTGATCAGGCAGTACAGCAGCTGGGAGGTTTAGACATTTTAGTAAACAATGCAGGTCATCAGAAAAGTAATGAATCTATACTCGACATCAGTACAGAAGATTTTGACTGGACGATCAAAACTAATATATATGCTCCTTTTTGGATCACAAAAGCTGCTTTGCCACACATGAAGCCAGGATCAAGCATCATTGGTCTGTCATCGGTTCAGGCTTATGATCCGTCTGCCGATCTTTATGATTATGCGCAAACGAAAGCAGCAACTACAAATTATGTAAAATCTCTTGCCAAACAGCTTGGCCCGAAAGGAATAAGAGTGAATGGAGTAGCACCGGGACCCGTTTGGACGCCATTGCAGGTAAGTGGTGGGCAAACACAGGAGAATCTGGTTAAATTCGGAGGCGACACTCCATTGGGAAGACCGGGTCAGCCGGCTGAGCTTGCCTCTATTTTTGTGCAGCTGGCTGCCAACGATGCCAGTTTTGCAACAGGACAAATTTACGGCGCTGCAGGAGGAAGCGGTCAACCGTAATGCCATTGATTATTTGAGGAAGAGACTGTTTTTTTTTGCAGTCTCTTTTTATTAATAATAATTTATGGTTGCGCTTACCAAAAAATTAAATTCTATTCCTTTTTAGTTGAATAATATTAAAAGTAAATCTTTCTGTTTTCAATTTTTAGAAATTTTTCGCTTTCCATTTTTTTTACGGCTCTTATTACGGTCTCTATCCGCAGTCCCGTTATCGAGGCCAATTGTTGGCGGGTAAGCGGTACTTCGTAAGAATATGGAGTCTGGTCATCGCTGAAACTCTTAAAGTACAGCAGAATACCTTTAATTCTTACATGAGAATGTTTTGATGCATTATTCTGCATCATAATAAATTTATGATACAGCCTTTCTGAAATAAATTTCCGAACATCAGTTGCAGACTGATGATGCTCATCCAAAAGTAATAGAAATTTAGGTTTAGGGATTTTCATGATCGTACATTCTGAAATAGCAACAGCATTTACCGGATAACTTTCATCAATAAAAAGCAGAAGCTCACAAACGCTTTGTCCTTTATACAAAATACTCTGAATAAGCTCTTTGGCATCTTCATCCACATGATTGAGCTTCACAGAACCGCTGATGATCTGAAAGTAATATTTGGGAGTTTCCCCTTCTTCAAAAATGATGTCAGAAGAAGAAAATGTTTCTGTGATTCCGCCGTATGATTTCAGTAAATGGGTGTCAACAAGCATAAAAATTATTTTAAGTTAAATCCTTTTTATTAAAAAGGATGATTAGTTTTAAGGTTACATAAAATATTGATTTTCAATATTTCGGCATTTAAATAATATCTCTTCCGAATAAAAAGCAAAAAAGATTTTGAAACTGATGTACATACTTACAATTTACACTATTACCATAAAGTTTTAGTCCGCTCATAGAATGTAGATTATCATGATCGATGTCAAATTTTAGAGACTCTTTGGGTCTTTCAAACCTTACAATGTGATTTGAAGCAAACGTTTTAATAAAGCCAAATTTCAGAAGCCAGAATTCGTTTATTTTTAATGGCTTGACCAACTTTGCAGAAACGGATAAAGATTCTTTTCTATTTTTTATTTTAACATAATACTCTGCATTTTCTTGCTGATAAACTTCTGTAAGAGAATAAACCTGATCTTTATATCGCACTAAATTTTCTATTTTCAGCTCAGTAATTTTCATAATGTTTTGATTTAGTGATGATAGTGTGTATTAAACAGTATGTTCAACATTTTAAAGATATTGCAAGAAAATTTCATTTTTTATGACTTAGATCATATTTTAATGTCATTCATTAAGTCATAATTGATTTTTTATGAACAAGATTAAAAATTTAATACGAATTATTTATAAGAACTAACATGCGAAAGAGGCTGTCTCACTTTTGAGACAGCCTCCTAAAATTGTTGATGAAAATATTGTGTATTGACGTTTACAGCAATTGTTTAAAAATAAACTCTTATATCGCAAGGTTTTTGTATTTTGATGGTAATCTTATCGATTTCATCATCAAGCTCATACTTCATATCGCCGGAATTCCCGTCACTTTTCTTTTCTTCCACTTTTATTTCTCCAAATCCTATTTCCTCTTTGAAGAGATCTATAAAGTAAAAGTCAGCGTCTTCATCTTTTGTAAAATGTTCTTTTTTAAAATCAATAAATTGCATAATAATATATAATTTGGTTCAGAATAAGTAATAATTCATTTTATTAATAAAACACTCGACCTTTCAGAATCTTCACAACTTCTTCGCTTTGAAGTCTCTTCAGAATCCTGATTACGGTTTCTATTCGCAAACCTGTTAAGGAAGAAAGTTCTTTTCGGGTATAAGGTATTTTATAAGAGAATTTTTCTGTTTTATTTTCGCTTTCTTTAAGCTGATCAAGAATGGTAAGTAGCTGGTGCGTAGCATCTTCAAGCGTAAGGCTGTTTAAAAATACATAACTGTAATATGTTCTTTTTGCGCAACTGTTAAGAAATTCTAACTGGGTACTAAAATCTGATTTTAATAATTCTAAAAGTTTAGATTTTTCTAGCTTAAAGATTGTGCAATTGTCTGATGCAACGGCATTTACCGGGTATCTGTGGTGTTTGCAGAATAAAAAAACTTCGCCCACAGATTCACCTTTCTCATGAATATTCTGAATAAATTCACCGTCACCCGGTTTTATATTTGTAAGTTTTATTTTACCTTCTTTTATCTGAAAATAATAGGCGGGAGCAGTGTTTTCTTTAAAAAGAAATTCAGATTGTGGCAGGTGGATAATTTCTGCTCCAAATGTAATAAGCAATTCTTCTTTAATAGCCATAATTCTGTATTTAATCAAATTTCACAATGTGTATCCTTTGTGAATATACTACGGACTAATTACAAATATAGTAGCAAAAAAGATTAGATTTTATGATTTAAGTCAGAGCGCTGTTAAACATTAAATAAATTGAAATCAAGAATTAATTTAAAAAGGAGTAGAAAAAGGAATTTTCAATTATGACATGGGTCATATTTTTGTGTGTTTTACAATATTTATCTTTGGTAATGCTAAAGCTTAAATGGTATTAAAACTTACTATTTACTGACTAAATTGTTAGATATTTTATTGATTATTTAAAAGAAAAATTATTTATAAAAATTCATCATGGCTATAAAAGAGATATTTTTGCACTCGGCAGAAGCAATAGAAGAGCAGTATAATGCCGGAGAATATGTGTTCCGTGAAGGCTCTATTCCTGAATATTATTATCAAATAATTGAAGGCACGCTAAAGCTCAATAGTTATAACAATGAAGGTAAAGAATTTATACAGAATATTTTTACTGACGGCTCATGTTTTGGCGAATCTATGCTTGTATTGGGAAAACCATATCCTGTAAATGCGGTAGCTTTATCAAAATGTACCATTCTTAAAGTCAGCCGTTCACAATTCTTTCAGTTACTACAGAAGCATCCCGATCTTTTTGCAGAAATTTATACAGCACTTGCAGATAATACTTTTGAAAAACAGGCATTAATGCGTACGATAACCACCGAAAATATTGAAGGAAGATTAACTGAAATCATGGATCTGATGAAAGAATCACACACTAATAAAGACAAATTTTCATTAGAAATACCTTACAATAAACAGCTTTTGGCTTCACTTACCGGGCTTTCAATCGAAAGTACAGCCACCGCCCTTCAAAAGATGGAAGAAAATAACGTAGTTAAGATTAAAGATAAAAAAATATTTTATTGAAGATTAGCCACTCACAGCTTTATAAACCTTTAATCACTATGTTTAAAGATGTTTAAAACGACTTATTTCCCTCTACACTGGACACGCAAAATAATCTTAACGTAATAATTTGTCTTTTAAAAATAGATTCAATTAGCTACTTGAGTTTCTGTAATTAGCATTAATAAGTTGAATGACAGTAAAATAAGCTATTATGATTCAGATCATAGGAAATATTTATTTACTATGTTATTTTTGAAACACACCAAACCAATTAGTTATATGAAAACAATGATTAACAAGGCGACTCTTCTGTCGCAAGGGGCAATCTGCTGTATAAACACTTATAATAAATGTTTAGCCGAGGATTCTAATTCCTTTAAAAATCCCCAATCTATCAATTGCTCTTACTCTAATCTATTGTTTACCTAAGGATATGGTATCTGTCGTAAACTTAAATAAGGAAATCATGATTTCTTTATAAGTTCAGACGGCTTTTAAAAAAATTAAAACAATATCATTATGGAACAGAATAAAGAATATGCGATCGTTACCGGAGCAACAAGCGGAATAGGTTTTGAGCTCGCAAAGCTTTTAGCAAAAGATGGTTACAACCTTGTTATAATCGGTCGTAATCAGGCAACGCTCACACAAACCGCATGTAAACTGATAAGCTACGGAGTTAAGATAATCACCATGAATAAGAATTTATTTTATCTTAACGATGCCTTATCGGTGTATACAGAATTACAGCAACAGAGCATTAGTCCTTCTATTTTGATCAATGCGGCAGGACAGGGATGTTATGGAGAATTTCAGCATACAGATTTGTACAAAGAGCTCGATATAATTAATCTAAACATCACCTCGGTAATACTCATCACCAAGCTGTTTTTAAAAGACAGAATTGAAAAAGGCTCAGGGAAAATTCTAAACCTGGCATCGATTGCAAGTAAAGCACCGGGACCTTGGCATTCTGTATATCATGGCACGAAAGCTTTTGTACTTTCCTGGTCCGAAGCAATTCGTGAAGAGCTTAAAGATTCAGGGATTACCGTTACGGCATTGCTTCCCGGTCCTACAGACACAGATTTCTTTAATAAGGCGATGATGAATGACAGCAAGATTATGGAAGATAGAGATAGTTTCTCTACTGCCGAAGAAGTGGCAATCGACGGATATGAAGCTCTAATGAGTGGTAAAGACAGCGTAATATCAGGTCTAAAAAATAAGCTTACCGTTGCAATGAGTAATCTTGCGACCGACAGCATGGCTGCGTATAGAATGGGTAACATGCAAAAACCCAAATCTGAAACTTACAGCTAAAATGTAAGTAAAGAATATTGTTGTAGAATTGAAAAACATCAAAGATTCTGCTGAATAAACGCTTTAAAACAGATTTATATAAGTAAACAAAATTTTATCACATACTAACACTTAAATTTTTATTATGAAAAAGACAATTGTAACACTTTTTGCGGCCGCCTTACTGGTTGCCTGCAACAAAAAAGAAACGTCAGCTACTGTAGATCATTCAAGCGATCACATGGAAACTTCAGCTCAGGATGAATCTGCCACAACAGGCACAGATTCTCTTACGACCATTGATAATTCTGCATCAGTTGCTCAGCTAAGCGACCAAGATAAGAAATTTGCCGATGCTGCTGCAAAAGGCGGAATGATGGAAGTAATGGCAGGAAAGTTAGCTGCTGATCTTTCTACAAATACAACCGTTAAGACGCTTGGCGAAATGATGGTGAAAGATCACACCAAAGCGAATGATGAGCTGAAACAGTGGGCATCAAAAAATGCATACACATTGCCGGCAAAAATAGACGCCGATCAGCAGAAAAAATATGATGAACTAAAAGCAAAAAAAGGTGCTGAGTTTGATCGAATGTATACAGATCTTATGGTAGCTGATCATCAAAAAACAATTGCTGACTTTAAAAAAGAAGCTGGTGAAGGCTCTGAAAGTACTTTAAAAAGTTTCGCCTCAAAAACGCTTCCTGCATTGGAACATCATCTGATGGAATCTCAAAAAGCACAGAAAGCAGTAAAATAGTTAAAGATAATGTCCCACTAAAACGTGGGACTTTCTATTTGTATGTTTTTATTCTCTAAGCTAATCGGTCATGAACAATAATTGACTAAAATTCACAATAAAATTCTACGAAAAACAGCGTCTATGACTATGATCATAGGAAAAAACAGCAGTCAACAATAAATTTGTTAGAGACGTATAAGCGTTATAAAAAAGAAGAATTTTATAAACAATAACTTAAAGATAATCTTCATGAAAAAATTAATTAAGCATAAACTCAATTTTACAATTCTGGGTATTTCATTAGGGTTACTTCTCACTAGTGTTTCTTGTAAATGTGATCTTGATGACGATGAAAGTGAAAAGAAAGAAGTAAATACATCAGCTGTGAAGCATGAAAACGACAGTTTGAAAATAAACTAATCTTTTACAATGCTTTTTACTTATACAAATAAAGTTTTAAGAAGTATAAGATTTTTTCAGTGGCAAAATAGGGCAGCTAATTCACCAATTCATAAAATTAAATAAGATGGATGAAAAATTGAAAGATAAAAACGTCGTGTTTTTTGATGGCGAATGTGGTTTTTGCAATTTCTGGGTACAATGGATCTTAGAACGCGACCGAAAAAATAAATTCTTATTTGCTTCTTTACAATCTGATTTTGGGCAAAAATTTCTTTCAGAAAGAGGGCTTGAGACGAAAGAGTTTAATACACTGTATCTACTTAAATCTGACGGTCAATATTTAATGAAATCTCGGGCGGTGATGAAAATAGCTCAACTTTTGGGAGGAATATACTCTCTTTTAAAAATAGGAAACCTATTACCAACCTCGCTGAGTGATAAATTATATGATATTGTTTCGCGTAACCGAATGAAGATTTCTGCACAAAAATGTTTTCTTCCCGATCCGCAGCAGAGAAAGAAATTTATTGAGATATAAAGTCGAGATTAAAATTGCTGATGCTGATCGTTTTATAAAATCGTCCTATGAAATTTTTAACTAAAGAAAAAGTACGAAAATCTAGATTACCATATGGTACTGCAGTTCTTGTATTGGGTATATCATCAATTGCATTATGTTGTTGTTACGGTCTGCCCGGGATCATGACCGGCACCATTGCGCTCATACTTTATCGGCGAGATAAGAAGATCTACGATAAAGATAGGCAGCGATATGATAATTTTGAAAATCTAAAAACAGGCAAAACCCTAAGTATTATCGGGATTAGTATAAGTTCTCTTTACCTGCTTTACCTGATTTTTGCTGCCATTGCAGGCAAAGATGTAGTTTCTGATCCTGCATTTATCTGGGATTGGATTGTCTGAATAGTCAAGATCAACATTATGATTAATAACGCCAAATACAATACTATGATATTCAATACAACACTGCTCAAGGAAATCAGCGAAAGCTTTATGAGTTGCAACGAAACGATTTCGATTGCTGAAAGTGTAACCGGAGGTTTACTTCAGGTCGCTTTTTCGGAAATGAGCAATTCAAGGTTGTTTTACAAAGGCGGTATTACATTGCATACCCCCGAAAAGATAGTGAAATTGCTTAACGTTGATCATGACGAGATAAAAAACTGTAACTGTGTATCTAGCTTTGTTGCAGATACGATGGGTCGCCATGCCGCTGAACTGTTTGAGAGTGACTGGTGCATTGCTACATCCGGATATTGCATTCCGGAGCGGCATTCGGCATACGAAGTTTTTGCCTATTATTCGATCATATACAGAGGAAAAGTGGCCTTTTCAGATAAACTTGAATTAAACAGCAGCACAGAATCTTTACAGATCAAAATGTTTTATACCGACCAGATCCTTCAGAAATTTATTGATCAGCTGAGACTTCACCAGCTTTCAATAACCGAATTAAATACTAATGAATAAACTCATTAATAATTAGACTTAATTAAGTGAAATTTAAAAAAGGAAACCATACAAACCCGTTATTAATAATAACAACAACTGAACTAAAAAATTAGCAATACATAACTACTCAAAAAAATAAAAGATATGAGTACAAAAAGCAATTTAAATCTAACCCTTAAAATATGGCGGCAAAAAAATAATCGTACAAAGGGACGCTTCGAAATTTATAAAATATCAGATGTCTCCACAGACTCTTCATTCCTGGAAATGCTTGATATTCTTAATGCCCAGCTTATTGAACAAAATAAAGAACCTGTCGCTTTTGACCACGACTGCCGGGAAGGTATTTGCGGTATGTGCTCTTTGTATATCAATGGCCGGGCGCATGGTCCCGATACAGGAATTGCCACCTGCCAGCTTCATATGCGGATGTTTACCAACAATCAAACAATCATTATAGAGCCTTGGCGCAGCGTTGCTTTTCCGGTGATAAAAGATCTGATTGTTGACCGGAGCTCTTTCGACAGAATTATGGCAGCGGGTGGTTTTATCTCTGTAAATACATCAGGTAATCCTCTGGATGCAAATGCTATTCTCATTGATAAAGAAGCTGCCGAAGAAGCGATGGATGCTGCGGCGTGTATAAGTTGTGGCGCTTGTGTGGCGACGTGCCCCAATGGTGCTGCGATGCTTTTTGTGGGTGCAAAAGTTTCTCATCTTGCACTTTTGCCGCAAGGACAGGTAGAGCGGAAAAGAAGAGTGTTGAATATGGTAAAAGCAATGGATGATGAAGGATTTGGTAACTGTTCGGTTATCGGCGCATGCGAAGTTGAGTGCCCAAAACATATTTCGCTGGATACCATTGGCCGATTAAACAGAGAATATATAAAAGCCTGGGTTGATAAGTAAATTTCAGACTTTCACTTGTCGATTGTATATTGATCATTCTAAATTTTAAACTAAATTTTTATATCATGAAATATGTATTCGTATGTAGCATTATGTTTTTGATGGGTTGTAAGAAATCTGAAACCCAGTATATTGATAACGACAACAAAAGATCAACGGTTAACGATAAAAAATCTGATACCATTGAAACACTTCCTGAAGTTACACGCCCTTCGGCAAAAGATACAGCTCAGATAGAATAATTACTTAGAGTCTCTTTAAAAATTATTCAGAATAAAATTTTATACATTCTTCCTTTTCACTAACCCTAAATGGCAAAAAGATGTTTTGAAAATTGAATCAAAATTACTCCTTTAGGGGCCTGAGAAAATAATTTTGATGAATTTAAACAGACTCATCATGTTTTCCAAAGTGTTTTTATAATTGATTGCAAATGTGGTCATCCCAAGTGTTATTTATTTGAGAAGAGAGTGCTTATTTGGCACTCTTTTTTTGTTGAAATCATTTCATTATAAATTAATTACAACGAGATATTGCTTGTTTTACAGAGAAAGCTTAATAATATTTAGCTTAAAAATTAAGATATGAAAAAGCCTTCTCAATGAGAAGGCTAAAAACACAAATGATGAAAAAAAATGTTCCGTTTGTACGGACAATCAAAAGTATTAAATCAAAATATCATATCATATGCTTTGAGTCATATTGTCGGTGTATTTTGTTTTTATTTAAAGTTTTAATACTATTTTTCTCATTAAATTTTTCATTCAGATAATTGCCATAATGAAAATGAATAGATTCTGAAGCTGAATAAAAATGATATTGCATTTTACTTTTGATCTTCTTGCCAGAATGATATTGATGGTCGCATACAAATTCTATATTTTCATCAGTAAGAAATCTTGCTTTTATATCTACTATTTTTAAAATCGGCCTAAGATATTTTAGGATGTTAAGAATTTTTCTGTTGATAATTATTGGTTTTGAAAGGCCTGCTATTTTTCTGAGTTCATACGCTAAATCTTTGTAAAGAGCATTTTCTGCCGAGATATAAAACTGTTCTCCAAAAATATTTTCTTCCATAAGGCGTACGGCTAAAGTAGAAACGTCCCGGACATCAACACACGAAGTGCCGCCGGGAAATGTAATTCTGCTTTTCAGAAAAACATCAAGCAACTGGCTGTTTTCCTTTTCCCAATTGCCGCTTCCAATAATCATCCCGGGATTAATAATAACGGCATTAAGACCATCTTTGTAGGCGCTCCAGACCATTTTTTCGCAAAAGTATTTTGAAATGACATACGGCGAATACTTCTTCTTCGATTGATTTTCATTTATCCGTAATTCCATATCTTTTTTATTGATATGAAGTGTAGCTGCAGAGCTTACAAAAAGAAATTTTTTTATACGCATTTGCAGGCATGCACGGAGCAGATTTCTGGTATATACAATTCCGGTTTCCAAAACTTCTTCCCAATCTTTCGGGTCAAAACTTATTTTTGCCGCGCAGTGATACACCTCTGTAATATCTTTTAAAGCATCGTAAAGAGACTGATGATTACTGAAATCAAGATCTACCCAATCGATAAGGTCAAAATAGAAGTCTGCTTCTGAACTATAATACCGATACGAATTTTTCACATCGGCCAGATTGCTTCCGGATCTTTTACAGGCTCTTACTTTTTTACCTTTTTTGATAAGCTCCAGAACAATCACTCTTCCGAGAAGTCCTGTAGCACCTGTAACTAAAACCATAAGAATATTTTTAGATGAGAATTACCTTGAGCCAGAATTGCTCAATTCAGAAGAGTGACCGCACGAAATAACAGCATGCCGTGAGGTGTGTGATTGTTAATAATAAATTTTTCTGTTTCTGATTTTCAACATTTTGTTTCCCTCCATTTTTTTAATGGCTCTTATTGCAGTCTCTACGCACAGACCTGTTAATGAAGCCAATTGCTGACGGGTGTGCTTGATCTCGAAGGTATATTTATCTTTGTTTTCGTGCGGTTCTTTCAGAAGATCCATAATTTCTGTAAGTCTTTCTACTGCATTTTTACTTGAAATCTTCCTCATCAGCACAAACTTATTATAAGTTGTTTCCGATAAGGCATTACAAATATCAAGGGCAATGTTGGGATATATATCTAAGAGCGTCAAAAACTTTTCTCTGCAAACTTTCAGTACTTTGCATTCGGTAAGTGCAATAGCGTTGATGGGATAAGGTTTTTCAAGAAAAAGCATTGATTCTCCAAAACATTGTCCTGGAGACAGGATATTCTGGATAAATTCTTTACCGTCATCATTATAACTGTTGAGCTTGATCTCACCTTCCTCAATCTGATAGTAGAAGAGTGGGGTTCCGTCTTCACGAAAAATATAATCTCCGACATTAAAGCATTCTTCAGTTGCTCCTACAGAATGCAGGAGTCGTGGTGTAATAGACATAATATAATTTTTATGGTTTGGTTTATTTATTTACCTCCAAGTGGATGGAGTACGTGCTAAGATCAAAAATCACAAAAGCAAAGGCTTATATAGCAATTTGAGATACGGGCAAATTTCACCGTTTTATTTGCGGCTGCTTTGCTGAAAAGTAAAGTCTTGATCTGTCCATGAAGAGTTTCTAAAACATTATGTTTTTAGAACATCATATCGTTTAGGATTGTGTTTTTGCGTAATCATAAAATATTTGTTTTAAGGTATATCAAAGATATATATATCACCGTTTATTCATATATGATCTAGATCACATTTGCAAAGAAAATATTTTATTACTGCTTTTAAATGTGATTAAATGCGGTTTACAGTGTAATATTTATTATTTATTACCATTTTTTTTGATTCTTTTATTTCATTACAAATTAAGTTTTTATAAAATAATTCACTTTTAATACTTTTAATCAGATTTTTATGTAACAATATTATGATAAATAAGAATGGGAATACAAATTCAGTTACATGGCAAGCGACTTGCTGTTTTTTAATCGATTATTCTTAATTATAGCATCAATGAATCATTCAGAAATCATAAATAAAATCATTGAATTTGCAGATAAAGCGCATGGCGACCAGACGAGAAAATATACGGCTGATAAATATATTGTACATCCCATCCGGGTTATGGAAACTTGCAAACAGTATACTGAAGAGCTTCCGGTTTTGGCAGCAGCAATACTGCATGACGTATTAGAAGATACTGCAACATCTGAAGATCATATTCTGCATTTTCTTAAAGATATAATGAACGAAAACGACCGGAATCTGACCATCAAATTGGTGAATGAACTTACCGATGTGTATGTGAAAAAAGATTTTCCGAAGCTCAACAGAGACACCCGTAAAAAGATGGAGTTGGAGAGACTTCGGAAAATAAGTGCACGTGCACAAACTATAAAATATGCAGATATTATTGACAATTCTAAAGAGATCCCCCAACACGATCCTTCTTTTGCGAAGCGGTATTTGAAGGAATGTAATGATATACTTTTAGCACTCGATAAAGGTTTGCCCAAATTGCGCAAGGAGGCAATCAATCAGGTGGTTACAATACTGAAAAATCTATAAATAGTAAAATAAAAATCACTAAAACTGTATCTTAAATGGTCCTTCAAAATAAGAATCATAAGAATCCAGAAGTTCACCATTCTGATCGTAAACTCCTAATTTTATATTTTGTTTGGATAGCTTTATCTCTTTTTCAGGGAAGCTGATGCTGATTGTTCCTTTTGTAATTTTGTCTCTTTCGACTTTTATTTTGCTTGATGCACTGTAAGAAATTTCACCATGCTGAGGTTCCAGAATTTTAATGGTAACCATTTTGTTCTCATTGGTTTTATTAAGGAAAGTAAAATTATATGTATTGGTAATTTTTCCTTCGCTCACAAAAAATGTGCTTCCGGCGGGCTTTATAAATTTAACTTCCATATCAGCACGGCTGTAAAGAAGATATCCAAGCAGAAGCTGCAGACCGACCAGTAAAATAAGAAAGCCTTTCATTCTTGCATTAAACCCGGTGGGCTGCCCCGTTTCGATTTCCTTTTCTGAGGCATACCGTATTAATCCTTTTGGCAAACCTACTTTATCCATCACCTCATCACAGGCATCAATACATGCGGTACAATTCACACATTCCAACTGTTGCCCATCTCGGATATCAATTCCTGTAGGGCAGACCACAACGCATTGGTAACAATCGATACAGTCTCCTTTTCCTGCAGCTTTCCGGTCTTCTCCTTTTCTCCATTTTGAACGGTTTTCGCCGCGGTTGAAATCATAGAAAACATTAATGGTTTCTTTATCAATAAGTACGCCCTGAAGTCTTCCGTACGGACAGACCAATGTACAGACCTGTTCGCGGAACCATGCAAATACAAAGTAAAATGCGGCGCTTAAAAGAATCATGACTATGAAATTTGTAAAGTGCTCAAACGGCCCTTCAGAAACAATTCTGAAAACTTCTTTGTAGCCAACGATATACATAAACATGAAATGGGTGAAGATCAATGAAAGTATAATGTAGATCGACCATTTAAGGCTTCTTTTCCATATTTTCTCGGTGTTCCATTCCTGCCGATCAAGTTTCATCTGTTTGTTTCTGTCTCCTTCAATAGCATATTCTATCTTTCTGAAAACATTTTCAAGGAAAATAGTCTGAGGACAAATCCACCCGCAAAAAATTCTCCCGAAAGCAATTGTAAAAATGATTATGCAAACCAACGAAACAATAGCACCGAATGTGAGAATGAAAAAATCCTGAGGATAAAAAGGCTGCCCGGCAATAAAGAACTGACGGTTAATAATATCTAATAACAGGGCAGGATTACCATTAACCTGTATAAAGGGCAGCGCAAAATAAAAGACCAGCAATGTATATGCTACAATATTTCTGTAGTTGGTATACCTTCCTTTTGGTTTTTTGGGAAACACCCATTTTCTTTTACCGGATTGCTCCATTGTACCAATGGAATCTCTATACGTTTCAGGTTCTAAAACTTGGCCTTGGCCGCCTTTAAACTCAGGATTGTTTTGATCTTGCATTTCACTGTATTTAAATTGAAATTCAGATGACTGTCATCATGTAATTGTCATTGAAGGACTTGTACTAATCTTCTATTTTGCTTAAATCTGTCATGGCAGGACCGTTTAGCAATTTTCCCTCAATATCAAATCTTGAGCCATGACAAGGGCAATCCCAGGAAACTTCCGAAGGATTCCAAGCTACAGTACAGCCGGTATGCGGGCAAACTGGACTTAAAAGGTGAATCTCAGATTTTTCGTCTCTGTAGGCAGCGTAGGTTTTACCGTCATACTTGATGATTCTCCCTTCACCTTTATTGAGTTCATCAAGCTCATCTATTTTATCTGCCGTAAATTTATCTTTCACAAAATGTACGGATGCATTGACGACTTCGTCGAAAACATTTCTTGCACTCGCTAAAGGTTTTATACGGCTTGGTGCAAGCAATTTTGAGAGCTCACTTTCTTTGCCTTCAAGCAAATCCGGGATGACTAATGATGTCATCGATCCGAAAGTCATTCCGTTTCCTGTGAAGCCTGTAGAAATGTAGATATTGTCTTCACCCGGCATTTTTCCAATGTATGGTAAACCGTCTGCCGATTGATAGAATTGCGAAGACCATTTGGCAACAACTTCTTTATACTTAAAATTGTCATCTACATATTTCATCAGATCCTCAAAGTGCTTTTCGGTATTGTCTTCGTCTCCGGTTTTATGGTCAAATCCACCGACAATTAAAAAATAATCATTGCCAGATTTATGGTATCGTGCATAGTGATAAGGATCATATAAATCAGCAGTCTGAGCCATTGATTTTACTGGATTAGCCAGTTTTAAGGTCACTGCATAACTTCTGTAAGGTGCCAAAAGTACGCTGAAACGGTTGTTTCCGGGTGGAATATGCGTCGCCCAGACCAAATTTTTGGCAGTAAAAACAGAATCATTATCGGTTGTAAGAGTAACAATGTCGTCTTTATTTTCAAAATCTTTAATGTGCGTTTCTGTCGCGATTGCGCCGCCGTTTTTAATATATTCTTTCAATAATTTGTTGATGTAACGCAGCGGATGAAATTGTGCCTGGCCTTTTATTTCTATTGCTTTTTTAAATTCCAGAGAAAATGGAATACTGAAAGTCTGTTCTGTATCAATTCCTACTTTATGATGAGCCTCCAAAATGTCATCAAGCTGTTTAGACTGTTTTTCATCAGCGCTAAAAAGATAATAATTACATTCGTTAAAGTCACACGAAATATGATGATGCACAATATTTTGCTTAATGTAACGAATTGTATCTTTTGCTGCATTAGCCAACAAAACAGCCGATTCTTCACCGAAGTTTTTAATGATCTCATCATAGGAAGAATCAAAAAAATTGTTGATATGCGCCGTAGTTCCGCCTGTCGTTCCGAAACCCGGATTTTCTTTTTCTATCAGAAGGCAATTTTGACCGCGGTTCTGAAGTTCTTTGGCTAAAGTTACTCCAGTAATTCCTGCACCGACGATGATGGTCTCGAAGTGCGTCTCATTATAATTTTGTACTACTTCCTGTTGGGCTTGGTTTTCCCAAAAGCTTACATTTTTTCCGTCTCTTTTCATAATAATTGTTTTGTAATTGGTCTTCAAGGAAAATGCCAGAAAATTTCCTATTCAATGATTTGTCTACAATCTGGCAACGCTTTATTTCTAATTTTTAATAATTACTTTTTCACCCAAACACTTACAGATCGCGCATTTACATGAAAAATCGCTTTTCCGTTTTCGTCTGTTTGAATGATATCATTTCTTTGTTCAAGAAAATCTATATAGATTGAATTTGCATTTTCTTTGCCAAGGTTAATTTCTTTATAATTTTTATCATGGTTTGAAATCATAACCACACAACCTGCATGTTCTTTGTCGCCTTTTCTTACCCATGCAATACAATTTTGGTGATCGAAATAATTAATTTGTTCGCCATACGCATATTGCTGTCTCGCTTTTAGCAGTTTAGGCAAAATTTCTATCTTCGGCATAATAACCTTTATCTCTTTTTGATCTTTAATATCGGTGTATTCTGCACCAAAAACATCGGGATAAAATACACAGGGGTAGCCTTTGTCGATCAGCAATATCATTGCATACGCCAGTGGTTTAAACCAATCTTCAACTGCTGATTCGAGCGCCTGTAATTTCTGCGTATCATGATTTTCAACAAAAGACACAGAGAACATAGGTTTCTTTTCCAGAAAGCTGCCTTCTAAAATTTTTGTAAGATCATATTTGCTGCCTTCTGTTGATGCTTTAAAGAAATTATAATGCAGCGGTGCATCGAAACAGGAAATAAGATCATTCATTTCATCAGAAAAATGTACAATCTTTTCTGCTTCATCCTTCCAGAATTCTCCCAGAATAAAGCAATCACGATTGATTTCTTTTTTAATGTAATTAATCCATTCTTTTAAAAAGTCGGATGAAATATGTTTTAATGCATCAAGTCTCATTCCGTCAATCTGAGTAGTTTCCGCGTACCATTTTATCCAGTCTTTCATTTCCTGAACCACTTTTGGATTACGGTATTCGATGTCTGCGCCCATTAAATAATCGTAATTTCCGAATTGATGGCTTACAGCTTCCGTCCATTTATTTCCATATTCATTATGAATTTTAAAAATTCCCTGCAGTTTTTCTCCGTTTTTTCTTACATGATCAATTCCACTGAAACATTGATAATCCCACACGAAGTTGGAGTATTTTTTATTTCTTCCGGGAAATGTAAACTTAGTAAATGCTGAAACTTCCATCGGTTTACTGATTATTTCATTCCGGTCTTCATCATTTACTTTATGTACGGTTATATTTTCTTCTTCATCGCCACCCATTCGGTGATTCAAAACTATATCTGCATATACTGAGATTCCAAAATCGTGGGCTCTTTTAATAGCTTTAAGGTATTCATCTTTTGTACCATATCGTGTAGAAATACCACCTTTCTGGTCAAATTCTCCTAGATCGTACGGATCATAGACTTCATATCCTCTGCCTTTTTTCCCAATACTGGATTTAGTAGCGGGAGGAAGCCATGCAGCGGTGAATCCCAAATCTTTCAAATGTTCTGCTTTTTCTGCAAATTCTTTCCAAATATTCCCCGGATGGTACCAATGGAAGAATTGAATCATCACTCCGTTCATATATTATCCGTTAACAATTAATCCTCCGTTTGGATGTAAAACCTGGCCAGTCATCTGTGCTGAAGCTTCAGTTGCTAAAAACAAAAAGCTGGCAGCGACTTCTTCAGTAGATGCTTTTCGTTCAAGAGGTGGTTTGTCCTGGTCATCCTCTTCTTCGCCAAAAGTTTTCTCTGTAAGCGGTGTTGCCACCGGTCCCGGCGCTACGGCATTTACACGGATTCCTTTTGGTTTTGACTGTAAAGAGAGCGAGCGAGTGAATGAGACAATGGCTCCTTTTGTTGCAGAATAATCGAGCAACTCTTCATGACCCATATAAGCAACTGCCGAAGTGGTGTTAATGATTGAACTTCCCTGTTTCAGGTGTGGAAATGCCGCTTTTGTCAATAAAATGAGCCCAATAATATTTGAGTTGAAAGTTTTTCTGATATCTTCTTCTTTCAGATCAGCAATATAACTGCATGGAATCTGTGTTCCGGCGTTATTTATTAAAATATCAATCCCTCCAAATTCTGCAATTGTTTTTGATACTGCTTCATTACAAAATTTAGAATCATTAATATCTCCGCCAAACGAAATGGCTTTTCGTCCTAATTCTGTAATTTCCTTTTCAGTTTTTTCTGCATCCTTATAGTCTTTGTAATGAATGAAAGATATGTTTGCCCCTTCTTTGGCAAACAATAGCGCAACAGCTTTTCCGATTCCACTGTCTGCACCTGTTATTAGGACAGTCTTTCCTGATAATTGTAAGCTTTCCATAAAATATGTATTTGGTGTAATAGTTTAATAGCCTGATTTTTTTTCTTTTTGCTTTTCTAATTCAAGTTTGAAGCAGCTTAAAATAAATTCGCTGTAATATAATTGTGCATTTATTGATTGAGTTCTGGAGTGCAGCTCCAATTTTTGTGAAAGAACAATATCACCTTTGTATGCAATAGAAAAGAAGGCATACAATTCTTCTTTAGATTCTTCCACGGGAGTTGCGTAACCCGTAACGGCGATCGACCAGTCTGTTTTGAATAATTTTGAGACATTAACCGCCATGCTGTCGGCAATATTGGGTGAAACACAATCGCAATACCAGGCTTCTGCCTGATCTACTTTTAAAAGACTTACTTTTTCCTCAAGGGTATATGCGGTAAGCCCTCCCTTAAAAAACTTTGAAGCATCTTTCATTTGCGAAAAAGAAAACTGTAACAATCCTGAAGTAACACTTTCGGCAGTCGAGATAGTTTCGTTAGCTGATAGCAGGTATTCTCCGATGTGGTTATACAAATTTTCTAATTCTTTTAAAAACTGAATCAAAGATCTAACTGATAATTGATCAGGAGACAAATCGATATTTGAAGACGTTATCATGTATATATGTACTTTGTTATTAGGTTATTTATCAATCGAAAGGAATGTGAAAGCACTTCTTTTTCAAATCATACTTATTCTTTCGTAAAACTTATGAAGCTTGAATTTTTTTGCTGTTAAATTTTTGATATTATCCAAACTATTTGTGACTCTTTTACTGGATATAAAAAGATTAGTGAGTTTTATTTGAATTTCTTTCGGATATTTATTTTGTATTTTCTGAATGATGAATACCATTACAAGCATTAAGATTGTATTGATAAAGAGCTGCCATGTTTCTAAGAAATAAAAAAATGCCGAGATTGTGACCAGAATATTTGTCCAGGTAAAGCACACAGGATGATCTGAAAACCTTTCAAAAAAGTTTTTTTTCATATAAATTGTAATTGGTGGTTTATTATGATAGCGGGCAATAAGTGATCTCGCTAAAAAACGATATGAAATAACGAATTTTAAATGTGAATCTTTATGATTCAGATCACTTCAGAAAACATAAGTTTTGTATTCCTCTTTTTCGGAAAGTTAAATGCAAGATTATCAATATTTTGTTTCTTTTGATTTTGTAGCTCATTAATTTTTTCTTCCAAACTTATTTTTGGGTAATTCTTGATTTTATGATATAGTTTTAATTTAAATAAATTAATAGTTTATAAATATATTTTAATTTAATTAATTTAGTATATTTGTATACTATTTTTACCAAATGAAATATGCTATTGTAAAAGATGTCATCCAATTACTTGAAGAATTTGATGCAGAAAATAAAAGTAATACGTACTCCTCAGATGTTGATGGTTTTAAAGCTTGGTTATGCATAAAAGAGTCTGGCCGACTAAATAGCGCAGGTACTGAACCTTATTGGGAAGGCAAAGAAGAGGGTAGAAGTCTGGAAAGTGCTATAAGTACATCATTGGTGCATCTTAACAGATATGCTAAATCCTACTCAAAATCTGCGATTTCAGAGTCAGACTTTGCGACACAGGAAGATTTTATTTACCTCATCAATCTAAAGGCATTTGGTGCAATGACTAAAATGGAACTTATCAAAAAAAATATTCACGAAAAACCTGTCGGAATCTTGATTATTAACAGATTGATAAAGCTTGGATGGGTTGAGCAGACAGATTCGGAGATTGATAAAAGAACCAAAGTCATAAATATTACCCATTCAGGATTGCTATCTTTAGAAAATCAGATGCAAAAGATAAGAACAGCAACAAATATTGTAGCGGGAGATCTTAATTATTCTGAAAAGATAGAATTAATACGTATTTTAGACAAGTTAGAAAAATTTCACCATCCCATATTCAGCCGAAATATCGATTCTAAAAAACTTATCGATGTTGTCAGTAAAGAATATTCATTCATGAAAAATTAATTATGAGTAAAAAAATAGCCATTATAGGGTCTGGTTTTTCGGGTCTGTCTGCAGCTTCCTATTTAGCAAAGGAAGGAAATGAGGTCTACGTATTTGAAAAAAATGATTCGGTAGGCGGCAGAGCAAGAAAATTTAGTACCGATGAGGGTTATACTTTTGATATGGGGCCAAGTTGGTATTGGATGCCAGATATTATCGAATCTTTTTTTGAAGATTTTGGCAGAAAATCGTCTGATTTTTATGAGCTTATTCCTCTTGATCCTCAGTTTGAAATGGTATTTTCGGATGGCGTGATGAATATTCCCGAGAGCTATGACGAGATGATTCTTCTATTTGAAAGCATGGAAAAGGGAGCCGGCAAAAAGCTGGAAGAATTCATGAAAGATGCTCAGATCAAATACGAAATAGGGATGAAGGAATTTGTGAATAAGCCTTGTCATTCTTGGTTTGAGTTTATTTCACCTAAAATGGCAAAAAATGCTCTAAAACTAGATTTGCTTACCAACTTCAGCAAGTTTGTAAGAAATTACTTTAAGCATCCTAAGCTGATTATGCTGATGGAATTTCCGGTGATCTTTCTTGGTGCTGCACCCAAAAATATCCCTGCATTATACAGCCTCATGAATTATGGTGGTTATAAATTGGGGACATGGTATCCGATGGGCGGTTTTTCAAAAGTTACCGATGCGATGATGCAGATTGCTGTGGAAAATGGAGCTCAATTTCACTTTAATTCAAATGTAGAAAAGATTAAGGTTGAAAATGATAAAGCCAGCGCTTTGGTGATAAATGGAGAAATTGTAGAATTTGATTTAGTAATTGCTTCTTCAGATTATCATCACACAGAAGATAAGCTTCTTCCTGCAGAGTATAAAAATTATAAATCATCGTATTGGGAGAAAAAGACATTTGCTCCATCATGTCTTATTTATTATCTTGGAATTAAAGAAAAAATACCGAACCTGAAACATCACACTCTTTTCTTTGAAAATGATCTGGAACTTCATACACATGAGATCTACGAAGATAAAAAATGGCCTACAAAACCTTTGTTTTATACATGTTGCCCGTCCAAAACAGATAAAGGCACTGCTCCCGAAAACTGTGAAAATATATTTCTCTTAATGCCAGTTGCACCAGGAATAGAAGATTCTGAGGAAATGAGGGAAAAGTACTTTAAACAAATGATCGCAAGATTAGAAAAACATACAGGAAGTTCAGATCTTATTTCAAAAATTGAATATAAAAAAGGCTATTGCATTAATGATTTTAAAGAAGATTATAATGCCTATAAAGGCAATGCATATGGTCTCGCCAACACCTTATCACAAACGGCTGTTTTGAAGCCTTCTATCCGAAATAAAAAGATTAAAAATCTGCTGTATACGGGCCAGCTTACTGTTCCCGGTCCGGGAGTTCCGCCATCTATCATTTCAGGAAAAATAGCAGCAAACGAAGCCAGTAAAATAAATTAATATGAAAAAATTGTTTGACGACCTTTCTTATAAAATAAGCAGAGAAACCACAAAGCAATACAGTACGAGTTTTTCTCTGGGAATCATAGCACTTTCCCCGAAAATCAGAAATCCCATATACGCAATATACGGATATGTACGTCTTGCTGATGAGATCGTGGACAGTTTTCATGACTATGATAAGCATAAGCTTTTATCAAGATATAAAGCTGAAACTTTCGAAGCGCTGGAAGATAGAATTTCTCTAAATCCTATTTTGCAGTCATTTCAGGAAACGGTGCACCGATACAAAATCGATCGCAGCCTTATTCATCAGTTTCTGAAAAGTATGGAAATGGATCTGCAGAAAATAGATTACAACTCAGATCTATACAAAGAATATATTGTGGGATCTGCGGAAGTAGTGGGCTTAATGTGTCTTCATATCTTTACAGAAGGTAATATCACAGAATTTGAAAAGCTGAAGCCTTATGCGATGATTCTGGGATCTGCATTTCAGAAGGTTAATTTTCTTCGGGACATGAAGGATGACTATCAGATTTTAGGACGCTGTTATTTCCCGAATGTTGATATTTCGTATTTTGACAATACCGTGAAATCTCACATAGAAAAAGAGATAGAAGAAGAATTTAAAATTGCTTTAGAAGGAATTAAAAAATTACCGCCTTCTGCGAGATTTGGTGTATATCTGGCTTATCGCTATTACATTTCACTTTTTAGAAAAATAAAAAGAACTTCGGCTAGTAAAATCATTAATCAGAGAATAAGAATCTCAAACGGCAGAAAAATATCGTTAATGATGAGCAGCTATGTACAATACAAAACTTCTCTTTTATAAAGAGTACAATATAAATCATACAATATGATACACAAGCTTTATAGAGAACAACAGCTAAACTGTGATATAAAAACGGCATGGGAGTTTTTTTCTTCTGCCAATAATCTTTCTAAGATTACACCGAAAGAAATGAATTTTATCGTCCTTACCGAAATGACGGAGGACGAGATTTTTGAGGGGATGATTATTGACTACTATGTTTCGCCTGTTTTTGGTATAAAAATGAAATGGAAAACAGAAATCACTCAGGTTGATTTTCAAAGAAGTTTTACAGATTTTCAAAAGAAAGGACCTTACAAACTCTGGAATCATCACCATGAATTTATTATCAACGATAAAGGTGTATTGATGAAAGATTCGGTAGATTATGAACTTCCTTTAGGTTTTTTGGGTGAAATAGCCCATAAATTATTTGTCAAGAAAAAACTTGAGCATGTATTCAGCTACAGGTATAAGGTTTTAGAAGAACGTTTCAATAAAAAAATAAAATAATGAATTTTCTGATTGTAGTAGCTACATTTTTCATCATGGAAGGGATGACGTGGCTCATTCATAAATATATTATGCATGGTTTTCTCTGGATGCTTCATAAGGATCATCATGATCACAGCAATGAAGGAGTGATGGAGAAAAATGATTACTTTTTCCTCATTTTTGCCTTGCCAACGATACTCTTAATGTATTACGGAACAATGCAGAATTTTAATCATTGGTTTTATATTGCCATCGGAATAGCACTTTACGGGATGGCGTATTTCTTTGTGCACGACATTTTTATACATCAAAGATTTAAGTTTTTACGCAATACAGAAAATCCATACTTACTGGCTATAAGACGAGCTCATAAGCAGCATCATAAACATACAGGGAAAGAAAGAGGCGAGTGCTTTGGCTTTCTTTGGGTGCCGATCAAATATTTTAAAATGTATTTTAATAAACATAAAACCGGATAAATGCTGCATTATACTTATCTATTGATTAATTTTTTCACGGTAATCATCTGTTTTGTTTTTTCATTTCATCCAAAAATAAAATTCAACAGACATTTTGCTGCTTTTTTTAAAGCATCATTCATTGTAGCGCTTGTATTTATTATTTGGGATATCTGGTTTACCAAAAGAGGGGTGTGGTGGTTCAATGATATGTACCTTTTAGGAATACGGATTTACAACCTTCCGATTGAGGAAATACTGTTTTTCTTCTGCATTCCGTTTTCATGTATTTTTACCTATTTCTGTTTAGATAAATTTTTTAAACTCGACTGGAAACCGCTTCCTGAAAAAGTATTTGTAATAATCTCTATTGTTACTGCATTAGGAATTGCGGTTTGCTTTCATGATAAAATCTATACTTTCATCACGTTTTTAACGACAGCGATAAGCATGTTTATTCTTTATTTTGTGCTAAAATCACGGTGGATCGGCAAAGCATCATTTATTTATTTTATATTGATGCCCGGCTTTTTGGGTGTAAATGGAATTCTCACCGGTACAGGTCTGGAGTCGCCAATTGTAAACTATAATCCCGAGAATTTTTTAGGAATAAGAATGCTCACCATTCCGATCGAAGATACCGTTTACGGATACGAAATGATTTTATGGAATATTTATTTATTTCTAAAATTCAAAAAAGAGGATCAACTGATTTCTGAGTAAGAAAACAATTTAAAGCATTCCCATAACTTCTTCGATCAGAATCTTTACCTGTAAAGGTCTTTTCTTTTGATCAACTTCAAGTCTGTTGTACAATCCGGTTTTAACGATAACCATGTTTTTTTCTGGAATCATGATAATGAATTGACCTAAAAAACCATAGAAGAAACGGCATTCTATATCATTATTATTACTGTCACCAGCCCAAATAGTGTAGCAAAACGCATCGTTTTGAATAGTTGGTTTCAGCATTCTTTCGCAATATTCGGCACTAAGTAGTTGCTTTCCTTCCCACATTCCGTTTTGCATAACCATTTGTCCTATTTTTGCGAGGTCTCCGGCTGTAGCATGTACGCAACAAAATGCTTTTTCCATTCCTTTTTCATCGGTGCTCCATTTACCGGAGAATTCCATGCCTAAAGGTTCCCATATTTTTTCTGACAGATAATTTGATAAGCTTTTTCCTGTTATACGGGTTAAAGCCAATCCTAAAAGCTGCGCCGAAACACTTTGGTACTCGTATTTTTGTCCAGGCATCTTTTTTATTGTAATGCCAAAGGTTTGTTCGGTAAGATCACCAACAAAATACTGTTTTGAATTTTCGGCAAAGGGATGACGATATTCTTCATCCCAGTCAAACCCGGCCTGCATGGTCATCAGGTGGCGAAAGGTGAGATGTTTTCCGTACCTACTTTTTTTATAGCAAGGAAATACGGTGGAAACCAACTGATCTTCTGATTCCAGATAACCGTCATCAATTGCACAGCCTGTTAGAATAGATAGAAATCCTTTAGCCATAGAAAAAGAATTCATCAACGAAGAAGGTTGATGGTCTTTCCAATATTTTTCATAAAGTAATTGATTGTCTTTAATAACTAGAAGTGATGAAGCCCGGGTCTTTTTTAATTCATCGGTAAGCCTTTTTGACAACTGGTGTTTATTATAATCATCGCTTTTCTTCCATGCTTTAGGTTTGGAGCTCGAAATGATACGGGAAGGGAATTTTTTTTCATCATCAATGGATGGGGTAAGTGGGCCTTTTTTTAAGTTAATACCAATGGCTTTAAAAATATATCCATAACCTGATAAGTAAATAAGTGCAGTTATTGCTGAAATTCCAACTGTTAATCCCGTTAATAATTTTTTCATACGTTATGATGATGATTTATAGAAAAACTCCCGTTGAATTGGATATTCAAAAAGCGTTCCTCAGCATTCTGGAAATGTAAAATGCAACTGTAAACCTAAATAATATACATGTAAATAGTGCTTGTTGACCAAATTTTAAATGTAAAACAACTCAATATTGAATTATTTAAACCTAAAATGGAATAGTCCTTGTATCAACACGTAACATAGAAAGCCGATTTCAGGCAAGAGGTAACTTCTGTTACTATTAAATACACCTAAACTTAAAATATTTATTATGGAAAAATTAACATCATCCGATGCTGCATCCTTATCAGGCACACAAGGTTCTACAGGAAATGAAAATTCAGGTTCTCAAAATGCAAAAGGACTCAATGATCCTACAAAAAAATACCCTAAACCTCCCTTTGAAAGACAGTTCCAGCCCTTTCCGGGTTTGGCGCATAAGATGAATCCAGTTCCTGATCATGGCGAGGAATCTTACGTGGGCTCGGGCAGGCTTAAAGGTCGAAAAGCTTTGATTACCGGTGGAGATTCGGGAATAGGAAGAGCGGCTGCTATTGCATATGCACGGGAAGGAGCAGATGTTGTCATCAATTATCTGCCCGAAGAACAATCTGATGCTGATCAGGTTCTCGCATTAATTGAAAAAGCAGGCACTAAAGGATTTGGAATACCCGGTGATCTTCGGGAAGAATCATTTTGCAAAAAATTGGTTGAGGAAGCTGCAGAGAAATTAGGAGGATTAGATATTCTAATCAATAATGCGGGACATCAGAAAACCAATGAATCAATTTTGGATATCAGTACCGAAGCGTTTGACAGGACGATGAAAACCAATATTTATGCTCCGTTCTGGATTATTAAGGCGGCATTACCTTTTCTAAAACCTGGCTCCAGTATTATAGGTTTATCATCAGTTCAGGCGTATGATCCTTCCGCTGATCTTTATGATTATGCTCAGACAAAAGCGGCAACAACGAGTTATGTAAAATCACTTGCCAAACAGTTGGGTCCGAAAGGGATCAGGGTAAACGGCGTTGCTCCGGGACCTGTATGGACGGCTCTTGAAATCAGTGGTGGCCAGACTCAGGAAAATATTGAAGTTTTCGGTCAGGACACAGCATTTGGAAGACCGGGACAACCCGCAGAGCTGGCTTCTATTTTTGTACAGCTTGCTGCTGAAGATGCAAGTTTTGCGACAGGACAGATTTATGGTTCGGCGGGAGGAAGCGGTCAACCTTAGTTACATCAAAAGAATAATCTTATAAAATAAAAAGGTACCACAGTTATAACGATTGTTTACCTAAAGACCATCAATGGTATGGTGGTTGTAAGAAACTAGACTCATCACAAAAAAATATTATTATGCACAACGAAAGAACAGTAGCAGTTTTAAACGATCTGCTAAACATTACAAATGACAGAATTAAAGGATTTGCAACGGTTGAAGACAAAGTTTGGGACACATATTCACCATTGAAAGGTGATTATGATCAAATGGTCGCTCAGTCTCAGGTAATGAAAGCTGAGCTGGTAAAATTAATTACAGAAAGAGGAGGTAATCCTGATGATTCAGGAACTACTGCAGGGGCAATTCACAGAGGATGGATAGACGTAAAAAATTCTTTCTCAGGAGATAAAACAGAGGCAACATTAGAAAATGTAGTTTTTGGAGAAGAAGCAGCCATTGATGCCTATCAGGATGCATTAGACAGCGGAGATCTTTGTCCGGAAAGTTCAAGAGTTGTAAGCGATCAGCTACATCATTTAAAGTCTTCGTACAATAAGTTTAATAACTTAAACGAATTAAAAAATTAATTTCAGATAAAGTAATAATTCATTCATCTGAAAAATTGATTATCATAAAATTATAAGTCCCGGAAAGAAATTTCCGGGATTTTTTATTGTTATTTGTTTTTTATAGTACAATCGTTTTTCCACCACATAAAAAGGAAAAGTAGATACTTAGTCTACTGTGATCATAAAACCTTAAGATCTTTTTGTGTTATATTTGATATTGATTAATCATAAAGAGACTTATGAGTACCAAAAGAATCTTAATTTTTGATGATGATAAATCTATATTAGATGTTTTTACTATCATTTTTAGCGAAAATGGATATGAAGTGGAGGTTTCAGAAACTTCACACAATATTATCGAACGGGTTGCCGACTTCAGGCCGCACTTGATTTTAATGGATAACTGGATTCCGGATATCGGTGGGATAGAGGCCGTAAAGTTGCTGCGAAATCATAGTGAGTTTAAAGATATACCGGTAATTTATATCAGTGCCAATAGTGACATCAACACTTTGGCAAAAAAAGCCGAGGCAGATGATTATCTCGCGAAACCATTTGAGTTGCAAATTCTAGAAAAAAAGGTTGAAAAATTTTTAGGAGCAAATTATTAGAAATTTTATTCCTCAAAATACTATAATATATTAGGATCTATAATTCTGAATGCAGTGCCTGCACTTTTTAGATTTACATAAAATATGCATGGCTATGATTCAAGTCATAATGATTGTCTTGATTTAGCAATTAAATTAGTTAACGCCAAACAAGAATATAGTATGAAATCTCACTGTACTTTCAGCATGCCCGTTTGTGGGAAAAAGCTGTAAGTAAATAACAGGCTATTTCCAAAATAAGCTTATTGTATTTTTGAATTTTTATAAAATATTTAAATATAGATTTTAAAAGTTCGATTCAGCATATATTCCATTGCCATAAACTATTCTTGTTTAAGCATAACATATTTTTTTAACAGTATTTTATTTAGGTTTCAAGATTATATTTAATAAAAATGAAGAAGAAATTTAAAAACACTTTTTTCTATAAAAACAGCTTAAGTCTCGTTCTCTTATTCCTGATGATAATCTGTCTTATTGGTCAGTTTTTCACCGGTTTTACTACTGAAAATAAAGAACTTGCGGAAGAAGGAATGACTCCATTGACTTTTGCAGAATATTTTAGCAGCGGACATTTTATTCAGGCAACATTTGAAAACTGGGAAAGTGAATTTCTCCAGATGATGCTGTATGTTCTTTTGACCATTTCGCTAAGACAAAAAGGCTCAAGCGAATCTAAATCTTTAACTGAAGCTGAAGATGTAGACAAAGAACCGCAACCTCACCGTGATGCGCCGTGGCCGGTAAAAAAGGGTGGGATTTATCTGAAAATATACAATCATTCGTTATCTCTCGCATTTGCTATATTATTTCTGATCAGCTTTATACTGCACTTTTATGGTAGTTTTAAAGATCACAATTTCGAAGAATCAATGAAAGGTCTGCCACCGATTCGCTGGTATGAATATCTTTCTGAATCCAGATTCTGGTTTGAATCTTTACAAAACTGGCAAAGCGAGTTTCTGGCAGTTTTCTCGTTGGTAATCTTATCGATTTGGCTTCGGGAAAAAGGCTCACCTGAATCTAAACCTGTAGATATGGCGCATGACGAAACACCATAATTTATTTAAATTTTAAGCTAATTACTATGAAACCAAAAAATATTCCCGGAGTTCCGCAACATTATAAAGGCAGTTTTCACGATACAGAAAGTAGTAAAGAAATTACAAATAATGAAGATGTCGACATCAAATTTGATCAACTCAAACAGCGGTTTTTATCGATTAATAACTGGCGGAAATATTGCCCCGAAAGTACTACAGAATTTAAACTTTGTGATTCTTCAGGAGAAATTGTAGATCGCTTACCACAGATTTCAGACTACATTAGAATTGATATTCCGGGTCCGGGTGGACGCGAGGGAAGATCTTATGATTGGGTACAGATTATCATGATCGATATGGATGTTAACAATCGTGTAATGATACAATGCAGACCATCAAAAGATCCTATAAAAAAAAACAGTCGAAAAATTGCCCATTTCTATTCTAATGCGGCCACATCTACTTTTGTAATTTCAAAAGATAAAAACTCTGTAAAGGCAGGAATTTATGGTAGAAATGAATACCCAAATTTAAAATCAGGATTTTTTAACTGCATCAGAAATCTTATGATTGCCATTGGCGGTATGCTCGGATTTTCAAAAATACAGTGGAAATGCCTTACAGAAGGACTTACAAACTTTGAATAATCTTGTATATTGTAAGTTGTTTTAAGTGCTAATGAATATTTATAAAAAATAGATCCGATATGTAGAATATCGGATCTATTTTATTGATAAGAATAATATTTAGCTGTTTATTGCTTTTGAATTAAGATTGGTATCTGCAATTCTCGTCAGTAAATTGTCACAGTTTTTTTCTTCGTCTAATGTAGAAATTAAATGCTTAAGACAATCTTTTTCTTTAAGAACTTTTGCAAAAGCTGCTAAAGTACCATATGTTGCGATTTCATAATGTTCAACTTTCTGAGCCGCTGCAATAATACCTGCATCACGAATAGCACCCGGTTCGGTTTCTTCCATAATGCTTTTGCCCTCATCTAAAAGTCCCTGCATCGCATCGCATTTTTTTGCCTGTGCTTTTTTCTTTAATAATTTAAAACATTCTTCAAGTCTCTTTACATGCTCTTTTGTCTCTTCCAAATGATCGCCTATTGCTTTTTTCAACTTTGGGTGAGTTGCGTTTTTTTGCATTTTAGGTAATGCTTTAGCCAGGGCTTTTTCTGCCCAGTAGATGTCTTTCAGAGAATCTTCAAACAGATCCTTTAAATCTTTTGCTGCATCTTTTTTGGCAGGAGTCTTAGGAGTTGATTTTGACGATGTGGTGCTTGTTTTTTTTGTTGTGCTTTTTTTAGCATTTTTAGTTTCCATAAATATTTTTTGTTGATTGGTTCAGGTTTAAAAATTACAATTTTCAGACCATTATTAAGATGTATTCAAAGGTTGTAGGAATTACCGAATTAAAACTCTCAATATTGAGCTTTTTATTCGATATTATTCTTCCTCTTTCTTAAAACTGATCACTTCATACAGACCGTCGGATGAATATTTTTTACAGCTTTCATCATCAAACTGATCAGGGTTTTCGAGAAAAGCATCAATGAATTCTTTACTTTCATCTTTATTGGCAGGAGAAATCATCAGATGATATTGTTTTAGAACCGATTCGTCTGCGGTTTTCAGAGATTCTTTTTTGTGCTCCAAAGCTTCTTTATAGTTCATTTTTTTCTTTGTTTAAATTTAATCTTCTTTACTTTTATATCGCTCAATATTCCTGAACTGGCTGTACGAGACACGCAACTGTTTCAGTTGATCTGCAATTACTTTTGAACTCTCCGCACAAAGATCACCGCTTTTCAGGGCATTATCATACGCTTCAATAGCATGTTTCTCACCAAAAACTACATTTTCAAGAGTTTCCTGATCATTGTTGGTAACCGGTAGCGAATTTTTGATATCGATCCAGGTACGGTGCAGGTTTCCTGCTAATGATGAAGTATCTTCGTCTGGTTTTCCACCTCTTTCCGTAATCAGATTGATGATCTCATTTTTCATTATTTTTGATTGGGAAATCATTTTATCGTATTCACCTTTAAGATCAGAATAGCTTTCCCAAACTTTTCCTTCCACTCTTTCAAAACCTTTAATTCTGTCATTGGTAATGTGCAGCAAATCGTTGAGTACCGAGATTGTTTTTGAATTTTCCATACTAATATTTTTGGAAGATTAAACAATAAATATGCCTTCAAATAGTGCTTTGTGGTATGTATACGATTTTTTATTTAATTTAATTTAAAAATGATCTTAATTACACTTATAATTTTAGAAGTAACAATGTGTGATTCACGGATAAACTAAAAAATGTAGGGGTCTCTAGCTCAACTAAATCTTACGTTTATGCGACTAATCATAAACTTTGGGATCGAATATCTATATTTTTGTACATGATTCACAAGAGTAGAATTTAGATTCAGGCTGCTTATAATCTTTTATATTTTATTTATTTTATGGTTATTAATGAAGAAATTCTTCTTAAAAATGGTGCTGTCATTCAGGAATACCAAGCTGGTGAAACAATTTTTTTAGAAAATTCACTCCCAAGATATTACTTTCAGATACGGTCGGGACTTGTTAAATTGAATACGTATCGAGACGATGGTTCCGAATTCATTCATAGTCTTCCTTCAGAAGGTCATTGTTTTGCCGAAACATTCTTATGGTGTGATGCCTCTTACTGCATCAATGCTGAAGCGCTTCATGACTCCGTAATTATTAAATTACTGAAGCCGGAATTTATGAAAATGATTGATGAAAATAAAGATCTGATGCAAAATCTTTTACGACATAATGCTGAAAGAATGCTTTATCGACATAAAATGTTGACTACATTATCAATCAATAATCCTTCACATCGTATTTATAAAGTTCTAGAATATTTAAAAACGCATTATCAGGTAAATGAACCTTTCAAATTTGAAGTTCCTCTTTCAAGGCAGCAAATTGCAAATATCACCGGACTCCGGGTTGAAACGGTTATCCGAACCGTAAAAAAACTGGAACAGGAAAATCTGGTATGCATTTCAAATGGTAGAATATGTTTGTAGTATAAAAAAATACCCCCGCATTGCAGGGGTAAATTTTTATTTAATTTTGTCATAAATGAATTTGGTAACCATTGCACCAAAAATATAGTAGCCAACGGTCATAAGTTTCTTTTTATTATTCTCGGCAACCGGCTGATCATTTAAGCCCATCTTTTGAGGAAGAACAATGGCACCAATTCCGGCAGCAATTCCGCTTGTGAAATTATAATTGGTTGCTGTAGTTCCGTAATAAATGGCATTGCTCACAATATCGCCTGCCAAAGTTGCAGCGTACAGTTTATCGGGATCAGAGATTTCAAGAGCTGTAGAATCGGTTACTTTTTTTAAAGCTTCTTCTCCAACTTCATTAATGTGCGGGACATTATCAAAATTTTTTCTGACAACTTCGTGGAGTAGATTGAGTGCGATTGCTCCTCCTAATCCGGCTAACATTTTTTTAAGCATATTATTTTATTTTTAAAGTTAATTTTTATCTTTTTGTTCATTCTTTTTAGGCTGCAAAATCATTCGTATCGAAGGATTATTGGTAATAAATAATCTAAACCATTCCAATGCCAGCCTTATTCTGTTTCTAAACCCTGTTAATGGGATAATGTGTATAAAAAGCCACGTAAGCCATGCAAAAAAGCCAGTGTACGAGAACTGTGGAAGATCAACGACGGCTTTATATTTTGAAATAATTGCCATACTTCCCTTATCGTTGTATACAAAAGGTTGTAAAGGTTGTTGATTATAGAGTTTTCTGACGTTTTTTGCGGCTAATTTTGATTGTTGAATAGCAACCTGCGCAAGCTGAGGATGTCCTTTGGGAAAATTCTTATCTGTTAACTGTAAACATAGATCACCTAATGCCCAGACATTTTCAAAACCTAAAACCCGGTTGTATTCATCTACTAATAATCTTCGGCCTTTTCCTACACTGGTTTCGGGAATTCCCTTTATTTCACGACCTATAACTCCGGAGGTCCAGATCAGTGTTTCTGTTTTTATTTTTCTTCCGTCTGATAATATTACATTTCCTTCCACATAATCTTTTACAGATACATTCAAAAGAATATTTACTCCCAATCTTTTTAAATTATCGTATGCCGTTTTTTTGGCTGCGTCACTCATCGGAGCCAGCAATGATGGCAGCGCATCTATAAGATAGAGATGAGAAAGATTAAGCTCTATTTCAGGATATTCTTTTTCTGCTACATAACTACCCATCTCGGCAATCATACCTGCAAGCTCCACTCCGGTAGGGCCACCACCCGCAATTACAATATTCTGTAATCTTTCTGCTTTTTTTTCGTCTTCATTTCTTGATGCCTTTTCAAGGTTTAAAAGCAAGTGATTTTTAATGTATAATGCCTGGTGAATAGTCTTCATTGGAAGCGCACACTGCTGAACATTTTCTAAGCCAAAAAAATTGGTTTCTGTTCCCAAAGCAAGAATTGCATGATCGTATCCTATGGTACCGGTGTCGGTCTCAATGATTTGTAGTTCTGTATCAATGCTAAGAAAACTTCCCATGTGATAATGCACATTATCATAATTTGAAAATAGCTTTCTAAAGGGATAACTAATGTGTGAAGGTTCAATAAATGCAGTTGCAACCTGGTAAATTAAGGGAGGGAAGAAGTGGTAATTATTTCGGTCAACCAATGTAATGATGAAATCATTAGATTTAGCAATTGTTTTAATGAAATTAATACCGGCAAAGCCTCCTCCTACGACAACGATATGTTTTTTCATAACAGGATATTTTGATTTGGTGCGTTAAGTCGTATCCAAGAATAAGACCAATGTCACAGAAAAAATAAGGTGTGGTACTTTTTATAATTTATCTTCAATAGTATGATTGAGGTCATAATCATTAGGGAATTATTAAACTAAATTTGGTTTCACCAAACATTACAAAATTACTTTTATGAAAACTTATTTTCTTTCAGCCCTATTTTTAGGCGCTACATTCATTAGTTGTGCAAAAGAGAAAAAAGAGGTAAATCAAAATGACAGTATGTCTACCGGAACATTACCCTCTGATACTTCAATGGCACTTCCTCCATCAGATTCGACTGCATTGAATGCTCCGCTAAACGCCGGATCTGCAAATACAAATGATTCTGATACCACATCAACACAGCGATAGATTTTTTCAGAGAAGTCTTACATGCATTATAATTCGTTAATTTTTAAATTAATGCTGTTATCTGAATAAAATGGTATGCTTTTTTATTTAAAGCATTAGAATTTTACATCAAAACGAGAAATACCAAATCAATCTAAACACTAAAAATTACAAAATCATTATGGATAAGAACATTCAAAAAAATGAAAAGCTAGATCAGCTAAAAGATCACACCACAGATAATTCTAATGAAAAATTAACGACCAATCAGGGCCTAAAGATTAATAATAACCAAGATTCTCTAAAGGCTGGTGAGCGAGGCGCAAGTTTATTAGAAGATTTTATACTTCGAGAAAAAATTACACATTTTGACCATGAAAGAATTCCTGAACGTATTGTTCATGCAAGAGGATCTGGTGCTCATGGAGTCTTTAAGCTGTCAAAAAGCATGGAAAAATATACTCAAGCAAAATTCTTGTCAGGTATTGGAAAGGAAACCCCGGTCTTTGTAAGATTTTCTACAGTTGCAGGAAGCAGAGGAAGCACAGATTTAGCTCGTGATGTGAGAGGTTTTGCAATAAAATTTTATACGGAAGAAGGCAATTATGATCTTGTGGCCAATAACATGCCGGTCTTCTTTATACAGGATGCCATAAAATTCCCGGATCTCGTACATGCTGTAAAACCTGAGCCGGATAATGAGATTCCGCAGGCTGCATCCGCACACGACACTTTTTGGGACTTTATTTCTTTGATGCCGGAAAGTATGCACATGATTATGTGGCTGATGAGTGATCGGGCAATTCCAAGAAGCTTTAGAATGATGGAAGGGTTTGGAGTTCATTCGTTTAGATTTATCAACAGTGAAGGGAATGCGTTTTTTGTAAAGTTTCATTTAAAACCCAAATTAGGAGTTCATTCTGTAGCCTGGCCGGAAGCTCAGAAAATATCCGGTAACGATCCCGATTTTCACCGCCGCGATCTGTGGGAAGCTATAGAAAATGGTGCCTTTCCGGAATGGGATTTTGGCGTTCAGCTAATTCCTGAAGAAAATGAGCACGATTTTGATTTTGACCTTTTAGATCCTACTAAAATTGTACCTGAAGAATTGGTGCCGGTTGAAATCATCGGTACGCTTACTTTAAATAGAAACCCGGACAACTTTTTTGCAGAAACCGAGCAGATTGCATTCCATCCGGGACACTTGGTTCCGGGTATCGATTTTACCAATGATCCGCTTTTACAAGGAAGATTATTTTCGTACACAGATACCCAGCTTTCAAGATTAGGATCTCCGAATTTTCACGAAATTCCTATTAACAGATCGACTCAGAATGTACATAATAACCAAAGAGATGGCCATATGAGACAGCAGATTGTTAAAGGAAAAGTAAGTTATGAGCCAAATTCAATCGGAGGCGGATGTCCTTTTCAGGCGATGATGAAGGAAGGAGGTTTTGCATCGTACGGTGAAAGAGTAAGTGGTGCTAAGATCAGAGCAAGAAGCGAATCTTTTGTAGATCACTATTCGCAGGCCAAATTATTTTATAACAGCCAGTCTGAAGCAGAAAAAAGACATTTGCAAAAGGCTCTTATTTTCGAACTTTCTAAAGTGACTATTCCTGCAATTAGAGAAAGAATGGTGGGGCAGCTTAATTTTATCAATAAAGATCTTGCTAAAAAAGTGGCTGATAAACTGGGAGTTGAAGTAAAAGTTTTAGAACGACCGAATGGAAGTATTCCTGCTGATCATGATGGCTTATCACTGCAAAGCGCAGAGCGTGAACCAAGCCAAAAAAGATCTGAAGCTTTAAGTATGGAAAATACCGTAAAAGATTCTATAAAAAGCAGAGTGATTGCATTTTTACTTGCAGACGGATGCAATACTGATGCGGTAAAACAAATACAGGACAAGCTGGAAAGTGAAGGCGCTGTCGTGCAGGTTGTCGCTCCCGAGATGGCTCCTGTAAAATCCGAAGATGGAACTTTATTTACTCCAAAACATTCAATAAGCAGTACGTCAAGTGTCTGTTTTGATGCTGTTTATGTAGCGTCAGGAGAAAAATCAAGCCATAATTGGATGCAACCTGATTACAAAAATGGAATTGTTGATTTCTTAAATGAAGCTTACAGACATTGCAAAGCCATTTATTTTGGTAAAAATACAGAGATCATCTATGACCGTACCGATATGTATCAAAAGAAACATAAAGATCCTGCGGTGATTTTAGCTGAAAAAGAAAAAGGTGATGACAACTTTGTAAAAGCTATCGCATCGCACAGAGTTTGGCACCTCGAACTTGAGAGAAACGGAATAACCAATAAAGAACACCAATCATAAAAATTTAAAATATGAAAGCAGCAGTTTTTCACGCACCTGGAAAAATAACCTGTGATACAGTTCCAGATCCGACTATTGAAGATGAAAACGATATTATCCTTAAAGTAACCTCTACAGCAATCTGTGGGAGCGATTTACACATGTATTCCGGGGGTATTCCGCAGCCAAGACCGATGGTAATGGGTCATGAATTCATGGGTGAAGTCGTAGAAAAAGGTAAAAATATTACCCATTTACATCAGGGCGATCGGGTAGTGGTACCATTCCCAATTGCCTGTGGATGTTGTTATTTTTGTGAAAATGATCTTCCCAGCGGATGCGAAAAATCAAATCCTGAAAATTACGGTCCAGAAGGAGGAATAATGACCGAAAAAGGGGGCGGAATGTTTGGATATACAGATTTATATGGAGGCTATAACGGCGGCCAGGCTCAGTATGTAAGAGTTCCTTACGCCAATTTTGGACCGCGAAAAGTTCCGGATCTGCTTACAGACGAACAGGCTTTATTTCTTACCGATATATTCCCAACCGGATATACGGGGGTAATGTGGGGAGACCTTAAAGGCGGCGAGTCAGTCGCAATTTTCGGAGCAGGCCCTGTTGGTTCGATGGCAGTAAAAAGTGCAATTCTTCATAATGCAGGAAAAGTTATAGTCATTGATACGTTACAATACAGACTAGATCAGATCAAGAATCTTACAGGCTGCGAAACCATTCTTTGGGAAGATGCCGAAAGTACGATTGAGAAAATCAGAGCACTTACACACGGAAGAGGCGCCGATCTTTGTATTGACGCTGTCGGGTTTGAACCCGAACGTTCTTTACTTGACAGAGCAAAAGCGGTAATTAATTTCGAAAAAGGCTCTATGAAGGTTCTTGAAGCATGTATGAGTGGCGTAAGAAGAGGAGGTACTGTTTCTGTTTTAGGGGTTTATGCCGTGAATTATGATAATTTCAGACTCGGACAAATTTTTGATAAAGGCATAATTCTGAGAGCCGGACAATCACCTGTTCACGCAATTATCGATAAATTATTAAAATATGTAGAGACCGGGCAGGTGCGTCTTGATGATATTATCACCCATCGATTATCACTAAATGATGTTGCAAAAGGGTATGAAATTTTTGATAAAAAAGAAGACGGCTGCGTGAAAGTAGTACTAGATCCTTGGTCATAATTTATTTAAAATTGATTGTATAAATTTAGATCAGATAACTATATTACATTAATAAGCAACGCTAATGATTTCATTGGCGTTGTTTTTAATTACAGAAAAATTTTTATGGTTATTGAATCTGAAAATTAGTGGTATCAATAGTTTTCCTTTAATAATACACTCTTCCTTTAACTATTTTGATAAGGCTTTCGTTTTCCATTTTCTTAAAAGTTCTGATCACGGTTTCAATTCTTAAGCCTGTTAAAAAAGCAAGTTCTTTTCTTGTGTAAGGTATTTTATAGGAATATCTTTCCTTATTCTGACTGCCTTTGAGATGATTGAGCACCGTAAGCAGTTGATGAGTTGCATCTTCTGATGTTAAACTATTGAGAAAAATACAGCTGTGATAGAATCTTTCTGCCAAGTAATGAAGAAATTTCATCTGAATTTCAAAATCAGAGGCCAGCAATTTTAAAAGTTGGGAATGCTCTAATCTGAATATCGTACAATCTTCCATCAAAACAGCATTAACGGGATATTTGTATTTAGAAAATAAAAATATCTCTCCTATAGAATCACCATCTCCGTGAATACTCTGAATAAACTCTCTATTTTCTGTCTGAAAATTTGTGAGTTTTATTTTACCAGTTTTAATTTGAAAATAATAAGTAGGCGAGTTATTCTCTTCAAAGAGCAGTTGAGATTTTTGTAGTTGAATAATGTCTGCTCCAAAAGTAATGAGCAAGTCTTCTTGTATGACCATAACTCCTAATTATAAGGCTTTCACATAGCTTGTTTGTGAATAGACTTACCACAAATATATCAATTTAAAATTTCTTTGGATATGATTTGGATCAAAATATTTTTACACTTATCCTTTTACAGAAGCATTGTACTTGTCATAAAATTATTGCGATCGTGGTAGCGGCATGTTATTATTACAGAATTTTTTAAAGTGAGCAACTGCCAATCTTTTTATGCGTAACTTTAAGTTATTGAAAATCAAATATTAAATTGTATTTGAGTCTCGTACATTCAGTTTTTGTTCAAAGATTTTCAAATATGACCTATGTCATATTTTATACTTTATTGATAGGCTACCTTTGAACTATACTATTTAAGAAAAATATGAATGCAATACTTAGGCAAGTTGAGAAATCTAAAGTTTTGAATATGAAGTTTCCTTTTAAAGTAAATCCTTCCATCGATTGTTAATTATTTGGAAGGCAGATAACAGGAACAATTTTATTTTGAATCATAAATTGTTATAGTAATAGGTAGTACCGGCAATAGTTGCAAGTAAAATAAGTACGTTCCGAAAATTTCATAAGCCTTCTACTGCAATAACGCAGAATAAAGCAAACTTTAAAAATTACATTATGTCGATCAAGGAAAGTCTTTTGCATTCCGTACAAGCAATTGAAGAGCATTACAATACAATGCTGGTGATTATATTTTTCGTGAAGGGGCTACACCGCAGTTTTATTATCAGATAGTTACAGGCGAAGTAAAGCTCAACAGTTATAAAGAAGATGGTAAAGAATTTATACAGGATATTCTTTCGGAGAATTCTTGCTTCGGAGAGTCGATGCTTATTCTCGGCAAACCTTATACGGTAAATGCTATTTCCCTTTCCAAATGTATTGTTCTAAAAATCGGCAGAGAACAGTTTTTTCAGCTGTTGCAGGAAAATCCTGATATCTTTATTGATATGTACACTACACTTTCAGAAAAAACTTCTGAGAAATTGGTATTGATGCAAAAAATATCGAGCCAAAATGCTGAAGAACGTTTGGTAGAACTGATGAATCAAATGAAAGATTCAAAAGAAAATAAAGATAAATATTCATTCGAAATTCCTCATACGAGACAACAATTGGCTTCATTAACAGGCTTGTCTCTGGAAACGACCATCAGAGTGATCAAAAGAATGGAAAAGAATGAAATTCTAATGATTAAAAACGGCAAAATATTTTATTAAAAAGCAGGCTCAGATACAACTATCTGAGCCTTATTTTATATATTCCTATACATAAATTTATACAAAAAACTACTTACGGAAGTGCAGGCGTCGGTGCGTTTCCTATTCCTGTAGTTCCGGTAGGGCTCATATCATAAGTAATAGTCGGATTTACTGTAGTAAGCATATCTTTTCTGTATACACTTACACTTAGTCTTATCTCAGGGTTTTGGAAAAATACTCGATTATTATTTGGTACAAATTGTATACGCCATGTCCCATTCAGCTCGAAAGATCGCGCAGAATATTGAGGAATATAGTTCTGTGTAGTAGTATCTTGCGTAATTCTGATGTTAGAATTATCATTTACTCCTCTTACGATAAAGCCTCCGATTACAAGATAGTATTTGCTTGTAGGGATTTTAGTATCGAAATTTGAAATTCCACCGGGTGTAATGTTGGTAATATGATACACTGTACTGTTAATGGCACTGTAGTCTGATGTAGCCGGTACATATCTTTTAAGCGCTTTATCACTGTTGTCTCTTACTATTAAATACGAATTGGTAGAAGATCCAGTAAATGTTCCTGGATTTTCAAAATAGAGATTTCCACTTAGTTTTGTGTTACCTGTTACATCGAGTGTCTGCGTAGGATTGGTATTTCCTATCCCTACGCCTTGTGCTTTATAGATTGCTGTGCTTGTTAACAGTACAGCTAAAAATAGTATATTTTTCATAATTGTTATATTCCTATAGGAGCTGTACCAGCACTTCCCGTGTTGCTTCCATTCAAATTATACGTTACTTCACCCAGATTTTTAAAAAATCTCTTAGAATATAAGATAACATCAAATTTGTAAGTGTATTTATCGGTTGTATTTTCTGTATTTAATGTAGGATAGCCTATTTTTACATGCCAGGTTGTTCCAGATTGGAAAGCATCAAATACAAAATGTCCCTTATTATTATTACTTGTATAAATGCCTTTATTTCCTGAACTTGGAATTGCTTCGAAATTAGCAATAGTAATAAAATATTTGTCGGTAGGGATATTTAGATTAAGATCATTAATATCATCTCTATATACATTGGTAATATTATAAGGCTGTATGGTTACAGGAGTGTAAAGATTCTCAAGAGCCACTACTTGTCCATTTACAGTCGCAGATTGAGGATCTGTACCTACAATGGTAAAACCTGAAGGGTTGTTGACGTAATTAGTCGGATCTATGGTGACAGATGTACCTATTGAAGTAGATCCTACAACTTCTAATTTTTCGGTAGGAGTGGTTGTGCCTATCCCAACTTGCGCATGTACTTGAGCAGCAGTGGAAAAAATGCTTATTAATAATAACTTTTTTATCATGTGTTTATTGAAGTATTGGGTTGTTATCACTACCGGAAGAGGTCGAATTTACATCAAAAGGACCGCGTTCGGGAAAAATTTTAACGTAGGTTTTAGGATAAATAGCACACACTAGAGTCCATGTTCCGTTGGTATCGGCAGCTACTTCAGAATAATCTGCGTATAGTATCCATTCATTATTAAAGCTTTTTACTCCGTAAGAAGGTATTGCGGTTGTGTTGCCTTTTACATCTCTGTCAAAATAAGCAGACAGTACCATTACAGAATAATCTTGCGAATTGATCTTGGTATTGAAGCTTTCAACCCAATCTAACTTTGCATTAGTAAGTTTGTAGGTAATTATACTTGCCAAACCGGGCGATGCAGGCTGAGTAGGATCAATTTTCCTTACACGGTTGTCTACAGTACTCTGATTCAGAAGTAGATAGCGGTCTTTTTCATTCGAAGTGATGAAAGGTAGCGTTCCGGTGATGATCTTAGAAGATTTGTAAGAACCGTTTACATCCAATTCAACTCTTGGCGTCACGGTGTTAATCCCTACCTTGCCATGTTGGGAGTAGAGGGAAGCGCTCCCCAGCAATAAGCAGGAGCTAATAAATAAATTTTTCATTCGTTTTCAGTTTTCAGCAGTACTAGGAATACCACTTAGTAAATACAAAATTAAATCTTTTTAGATAAATATACCGCACTCATGATATTTATCATTATAAATTTTGAATTTGAATGATGCTGTAAGATGTAAAATTATTTTTTTTAAAAGAAATTAATTTAATTAATGAACTGAAAAATAGACATTTATATAAACGGGTGTTAAATTTATCTTAATTTTCAATTGTTTTAAAATTGAGAAATATTCTTAAATAAATATTTTAATCACATCAATGTGATCCAATTTTTACCCTAAATAACATCTGATAATACATTTAAACTAGATATTCTGTTGTTATAATCAAACAACAACATCCTTAAACGCTTTTATGGTACCATCAAAAAGCTTTATTATAATTTCCTGAGCAAGATCAAAATCAACTGTGTGCTCTGTTTCCTCTTTATGATTATTATCGAGAATGGTAATCTCAAATGGCGTTTGCTGTACCCTTGCCAGTTTTCCGCTGTATTTATTTTTCTTTTTATAAACGACCTCAATATTTTCTATAGATTTTGTATGATTCAAGATGTCGTCCTTCAAATCGCTAGTAATATCCATGCTTTGCTGATTTATTATTGTGTAAAATATTTTACAAATTGTAAGCCATTAAGCAGACATTTTAGCTTTTAAAATTAAGAATTAAATAAGCTTCATATATCATTATAAGAATCTTTCGTTTTCAGTATTCTATATTCATTAGGAGAATATTTCGTTGCTGATTTAAAATATTTTCCGAAATGAGAATTATCATTAAAACCCAATTCGTAAGAAATTTCAGTAACCGATAGAGTAGTATGCAGGAGGAGACGCTGAGCCTCAAGGATAACTCGATTTTTAATCATCTGACCGGCAGAAATATCGAGGCTTTCTTTAATCAGTGCATTGAGATAGTTTGCGCTTAGATTCAATTTTTCTGCGTATTTTGACGTTGTTTTTAAATCTTTATAATGCTGATTGACCAAGTAACTAAATTTCTCTACAATTTCTCTTTTATGATCAACAGACCGATCGATACGATTCTTTTTGTTTGAATTCCGAATATATTTCAGCACAAGAACTTTTAACAAAAGACAGATAATTTCCTTTCGAAGTAATTTATTTTTAGAATATTCATGTTTTAGTTCTTCAAAAGTCTGAAAAAGATCTGTGGTGCTTTCCTCTGAAAGCAAAAGATAGGGAGCGACATCATTAAGCGCGGTATCGCTTTTTATCATTTTATTCCCGGTGTAAACATAGTTGTAAAATGATTTGGTAAACATGAGAACATCCCCTTTGCTTGACAGAAAATCTTTAAAATGATACACCTGATTGTAATTAATGAAGAAAAACTTCAAAGGCTTCATGTCAAATTCCTGATTGTCTATAACCAATGAGCCATCTGCGTTTTTAAATAGGAAAACCGTATAAAATTTATTCTTAAAATGTGAATCTGAATCACACTGCATTTTTGTGGTGAATTCGTCAAACGGCATAATGACAAACTCATTTCTCAGAGCAGAATGATTTTTAAGTTTGCTTAAGGTAATAGACTGAATTTTGTGATTCAAGATTGTGAATTTTTGAGCAGATATAAATATAAAAAAATACTGCAATTTTATTGCAGTATTTCTATTTTATTGAAGAAAAGATTAGTTAATATACTCTAATATTTTATGATGCTGAGCCTTAATTTTATTATCGACTATTTTATCGACATATTCGGAGCTCATTGCACGAAGAACAGCCATATAATTCATACTGAAATCAACGGTGTCTCCCACATGATAATCATGCACGTTATCGCCAAGATCCAGAATCATCATATCTGAACTCGCTCCTATAATCTCAATTCCTATAGAAAGTGGATTTATATTTTTCGGATCAATATCAAGAACCCCAATGTCAACAATTGCTCTTACAGATGTCTTACCGATGTTTTTTTCATCATGAATAGGAGTTTCACCAGTCAAATTAGTTCCGGCATCTCCTGCAGGAATCATTGGTTTTTCTGCAATTTCTATAATCTCTGCAGTCAGTTGAAAGACATTTTGATGCATACCTTTGATCGTCGAATCATTATAAACATCGGTGCCAAAAAACAACGTTTCTCCCACTCTGAAATGATTAATTCCTAAAGGTATTTCATTTTTAAGAAGTAGAGGGATGGTAACTGATGAACCTGCTGATATAAAAGGGATCGCAGTATGATAAGATTCTTCAACAATCTCTTTAAAACGATTGAGTTTAACCAGTTTTTTCTCATCAGGAAGTATACCGTTTAGGCATTTTAGGTTGGTTCCTATTCCTACAATTTCGATGTTTGGTATATTCAAAACTTCACCATAAAAGTGGGATAGATTTTTCACCATAATACCTTCCCGTAATTCTCCCATCTCAACCATAATTACTATTTTATGTATCTTATTTTGTTGTATGGCTTCATCGGAAAGCGCTTTAATTGTTTCAATCTCTGTATTAAAACTTACATCTGCATATTTTACAATGCTTCGGGCTAATCTTTTTGCAGGGGGCTTAATGTAAACCGTTTGTGTTTTGGGCGATAGTTCTTTGATGTGTCGTAAATTCGTTAAACGCGAATCACAGACTTCTTTGTCAGAAATATCTAACAGACATTTCAGAAACTTTTCATTTCCGCATAGCAGTTTTGCTACGACAGCCCATTCGATATGGTTTTCTTCAAAAAGCTGATTTAGATAATTGTAATTGTGAAGTAATTTATTGGTGTTTAAAGTAATATGTGACATTTTATTTTTTTAATCGCATTTCGAGATATTTACTGGTAAATCCCAGTTTTTTGTATAAATGGAATGCCGGATTTTCCGGTTCACAATGGAGTGCGATGTCTCCCTGTGACGAATCAATAGCTTCTTGCATGAGGCTTTTTCCTATTCCTTTTCCGCGCACCTCTTTGTCGGTAGCAATATAGACAAGTATATTTTCAGGAATATATCCACTCATTCCGGTTTTATTGACGACTACAGCACCAACCAAATGTTGTGTTTCTTCGTTTCTTGCTGTTATGACGTGACCGCCTGGTTTATTTTCTAATCCTAATGCGTAGTCTATGGCATCAGAAATATCTTTTTCCGGATCACCGTATTGTTCCAAATGGGTAAAAAGGAACTGAACGATTTCCTGTTTTTGGTTTGCATTGGTTCTGTTTTTATCTGAATATTTTTGTATTGTTATCATAAATTTTATTTTATCCCGGACATGGAAGAGTGATATCAAAAGCAGTACTGTCGTCTGAATTTATATTGCTCACCATTTGCCTGTTCTTTAAGAAAAGCAAAGGAATATCGGTATAGTTAATAATTTGTTTGAAAAAATTTTCTAAGAAAAAAGACTTCCAGCTGTCTTCATCTTTATAATTCAGAATAATAATATCGGCATTATCATCCTGCGAAAACTTCGAAATTTGCGTTGCTTTGTCATGAGTCAGTAAAAACTGCGAGTCATATTCCTGTGATCTTATGGCAAGATTTTTCTTGATTCTTTGATAGGCCTCTCTGATCTTCAGTATATCATCTTCATTGCTTATCCCAAGCAGGCTGATGATGCCTTTGTTTTTCTTGGCAATTGCAACTGAAAGTTCAATTTTATCTGTTAAATCTTCCAAAACCCTTACCGGAACTAGTATTTTGTCGAATGAATATTTACTGCATTTTTCGGGTACCAGTAAAACAGAGCAATTTACTTCGGTTAAAATCTGATAGGATAAGGAGCCTAAAAGTAACTGTGCGAAATTTTGTTGTCCCGAGCTTCCACATATCACAAGATCTACATCTTCATTACCAATAATATTGTTGATGCCATGAACCAGACTGTCATTTTTTATAATTGTTTTAAATTCGAGATCAGGATATTGTGTTTGTAAAGATGTTTCAATATCTGCTAAAGCCTGCACCGTTTTCTTGTGATTTTCATCAATTATATCTGCACCGATAACCTGTTTTCCGGTTCTGTCGATGATGGTGTGATTTGTAATATTATGGAATAATATAACTCTCGCTTCATGACGAGCGGCAATGTGTACAGCCATTCTGACTGCATTATTTGATTTCTCGGTGAAATCGACCGCCACTAAAAGTGTACTGATTAAATTTTGCATGATAGTTTAGGAATATTAGTTCAAAAATTAATATACAAAGGTAAAAAGCAGCGATTTTAATTCATGTTAAGAATGAATGCGGTTATGGTATAATTTATCTTTCGATATTTAAATGTTCAAAATTAATAGTGGAAAATAAGTAAATTTCTACGCCCTAAAAATAGGGTAGTATTGTAGATGAGAATTTAGAAAAAATATAGTTTTATTAAGAATAATCTTTCAATAATTGTCTGTAGCTGGTAAGAATCGCAGATTTTGAAATAAAACCTATAAATCTGTTTTCATCGTCAACAACCGGAAGGTGCCACGTATCTGTATCGTCAAACATCTGGATAATTGTTACCGGTTTATCATTTAAATGGACAAGACTTTCAGGAATTTTTATCAATTTAGAAATATTCAGTTGTTGATCCTCGTTAAATAAATAAGGACGAATATCATCCAATGTAACAATTCCTTTAAGTTTATACTCATCATTTACCACTGCAAAATTATTCTTCCGTCCATTGCTTATGAGGTAATACAGTTCTTTTAATGATGAATTTTCATTGATTATCTGAGAATTAAAATCAATAAAGTCTTTGGTTTGAAGCGAAGACAGAAGATTATTATCGTGTTTGTGTGTAAATATCTTGCCTTGGTCTGCCAGATTTTTTAATTCAGGAGAAATAGGAGCAAACCATTTAGCGATAAGATAAGACATCACCGCAACAATCATCAGAGGAATAAAAAGATCATAACCAAAGCTAGACTCCGCAATCAGGAAAATCGCAGTAAGAGGAGCATACAATACGCCGCTCATCGCACCGGCCATTCCTACCAAAATAAGATTCGTTACCGGAACATCAGTAAAGCCTAAATTTTGACAGATAATTGCAAATAAAAACCCTACAGATCCTCCTGCAAATAGAGAAGGGGCAAAGTTTCCGCCATTTCCACCGCTAAAAATGGTAAATGAAGTGGCAAAAGCTTTTAAAAGGCAAACTAAAACGAGAAATAGAATAACCGTCCATTCTTTTATTTCAAAATATCTGAAAAGACTGTTATTGATTACCGAATTGATATTTCCGTTGGTAAAATCTTTCACCGTATCATATCCTTCACCAAATAATGGAGGAAAAAGAACACATAATAAAGAAAGTACAGCACCACCAAACATTGCTTTCCGAAGTCGTGAAAGCTGTAAACCATTGATAAAATGCTCTACCTTTTGAGATACAACAACAAAATATCTTGCATACAGACCTGTAATAAGGCCAAGAATCAGATAATAAGGAACGTTATAATAATTAAATGCTTCTCGGGTATAAAACCTGAATAAGACATCTTCCTGAAGTAATATTCTTGACAGTAAACTTCCGCATACCGCTGCAACTACCAGAGGAATAAAATCTGTAAAGACAACTCCTGTAAGCAAAATCTCAAAGGCAAACATGATGCCTGCAATCGGAGCGTTGAATGCTGATGCAATTCCGGCAGTGGCGCCTGCAGCCAGCAAAAGCGTTCTTTCTTTGTAGCTTAATCGGTAGGTACGCGCATAGTTTGATCCGATTGCTGCACCGGTAACTGCAATAGGACTTTCGATTCCGGCAGAGCCACCAAGCCCCACAGTAACGGCACTTTGTATAACTTGCGAATACATCTTTACATTCGATACGATGCTGGAGTTTTGTGCAATTTCGTATAATATAGCCCCAATTCCTTTCTTATCTTGTCCTTTGAATAATGCAATTACAATCGCAGCAGTTAAGACAATCCCAAGAAATGGAAAGACAATATAAAAGATAATCTGATATTCAAAATGTACCCTGTGGGTGATAAAATGATGAATATTGTGTACAAATGTTTTTAAAATAACCCCAGCCAAGCCTGCGGTACATCCTACCAAGATACCTGACAGGATGAGAAACTGATTTCTGCTTAGATGATTCTTGAGCCAATGAAGAATGATTTCGTAGCTGCGTGCTTTTTTGAGGCCGTATTGCTGAAAATCTCTTCTAAACTTAAGAAAACTTACGAATTTTTTTTTGTTGTGGAAATTCACTTTGAAATAAAAAATGAAGTAATTATTTAAATACTTTCATGCAAAGGTATTAAAATGTATCGACAACGTGTAACCGATATGAAAAACTTGTCAATTAAAAGAATATAAAAAGTCACTTTGGCCGACAAGTTCTGTTGACCAAAATGACAGATATAAAAGGACATAAAACAAAGAATAAAGCGCTCAGTTTTATGTTTAAGATGTAGCAGAATTGTGATGATAAGCTGGAAAAAAAGAATCTAAACCTTTCTGGAAATATTCTTTTATCTCTAATCAATTTGTCTTAATCGACTATTTTTTTGGTGTCAAAGAAAAATTATCTACATACACCGCTTGATGTATTCCATTCAACATAACTTTCACTCCCAAGTTTGAATCTTTCTTTAAAGAAATATCAAATGTTTTTTTAGCTCCCGTTATTTTTGAAGATTTAGCTATTGAAACGTACGATTTAGCATCAGATGCATTGTTGATTGAGAACAATTCTATTGTAGTTTCTCCGCCGTTGTCTGAAGCATCAAGAGTTAATGCATATTTCCCGGCTTTGATTTTTGGAGTCACCAAATACATATTCTCTCTCGGGCTGTTCATCGAGTAAAATACGATTCTTTTTTCACTGCTGTAAAGCATTGCTTTTCCGGGCTTTGCAGTCCAGCATTTGTTAATTTCTTTCCAGGAGTCAAAATTTTCTGTAAGTGCTGATACTGTTTTGCATTGTGCATTTACGGTTACCAATCCTCCAAAAGCAATCAATCCTGCAAATATTATTTTCCTCATGATTATTTATATATTTTGAAGTAAAAATAATTAAAAAAGGTCGTATCAGGATGTCATTGTTTAATGATTTACGTTAGCTTTTGCTCTTTTTATTATTACTGTTGAATCATAATTTTTAATGCTTTATTCAAAGATTATTATCAACAACTTTAGAAATAAATTAGATAAAGTTAAAGTGCGTTCTTAACGATTGTTCCCAATCTTTTCAAATCATTATCAAGACTATCGTCCCATTTTAAAGCAAAATTCAGTCTCATGCAATTATTAAACTGATCGTGTTGCGTAAAAATCCGACCGGGTGCGAAACTTATGTTTTGTTTTAGGGCAACATCATACAGTTGTGCCGTATCAACTCTGTTGTCTAGTTCCAGCCAAAGTACAAATCCTCCCTGTGGCTGAGATATTTTGGTGTTTTCAGGAAAATATTCTTCAACCGCTCTTTGATATTTCAGGCAGTTTGTATGAAGTGTCTGTCTAAAGCCCCTCAAATGATGGTCATATCTTCCGTTTTCCAAAAAATCTGCTATTACTTCCTGGTAAAGAGGCGGTGTCGATATTGTTTGAATAAGCTTTTGTCTCAAAATCTTTTCTTTATACTTTCCCGGTGCAACCCAACCGACTCTGTAGCCCGGCGCTAAAGTCTTAGAAACAGAGCCGCACCACATGACGATTCCTGCATCATCAAATGCTTTGCAGGGTTTCGGTCTGCTCGTCCCGAAAAACAAGTTGCCATACAAATCATCTTCTATTAACGGAATATTGTGATAGGTAAGCAATTCTACCAATTCTTTTTTTCTTTCTTCAGGCATTAATGAGCCTAAAGGATTACTGAAATTGCTGATAAAACAGCAAGCGTCAACTTTATGAATAATTTTTCGTAATGCATCTATATCAACTCCCGTAACGGGATGAGTCGGCAATTCAATCACATTCAGACCCATTGCTTTTGCAATCTGTATAATTCCAAAATAAACAGGGCTTTCAATCGCAATCGTATCGCCTCGTTTTGTGACGGCCATCAGACAATTAAAGATCGCATTCATCGCCCCTGAAGTAGTTACAAGATCGTCTTCAGTAATTTTTCCTTCTAAAACGAGAGACCATTTTGCAATATTTCTTCTTAAGTTCAGACTGCCTTCCAAAGGTTCGTAAGCAGTTCCGCTACCTTCCAAATTTCTTATTGTTTTAATAACTCCCTTATTTAATTTTGCAATAGGCAGTAAACTGGCATCGGGAACTCCTAAAGAAAATTGACGGATGTTTTTGTAATGCAGTGTGTTGAATACTTTACTGATGAGATCTTCCGGTTCACATTCTTTATCTGAAACTTCCGGCTTGCTGATCGAAGGAAGCGCAAATTTTCTTTGTGACGTTTTACTTACATAATAGCCCGACTTTGGTCTAGATTCAATAAGAGATTTGCTTTCTAGTTCCAAAAAAGCCAATTTTACCGTATTGAGACTTACATCGTATATTTTCTGGACAGAACGTATCGAAGGCAATTTATCGCCGATCCTTAAAGTTTCCGATAGAATTTGATCTTCTAAGATCTTTGCAATTTTTATGTATAGGATTTCCTTCGTCATTATATTCTGCTCTGTTTTCAGTAAATTTATTAAAATTCTATTTCTAAATCTCAAATAATGAATAATAGAAATTCGGGATCGAATATTAATCTGTTTTTTTTGCATTTATCTTGACCAATTCAGCCAATCTACTATTCTGTTGATAGAATTTTTCATGCCTTTACGGTCCGGTTCTTTTTGTGAAAAATACTTTTGCCTTGAATGATTAATAAATCTGTTTTCCAGGTCTCCAAAAGAATATTCAGGGTTGATGATTGCTTTGAAAACAATTTCATCAGAAACATCAATCGTAAAATATGAGTAACCGATGATGAGATTTCCTTCAACCAGCTTATAGACTGGGAAACCGAATTCTTCTGTAAGTTTAGGTTGATTAAAATTTTTGTTTTCTTTTTCTGATCGAGCAAAATAAAGATCTGTTATTTCAGTTAAATCGGAAAGATGGACGGGTTCAAATTTCAGGTCTGTTTTCTCTTTTATTATTGTTGGCATATTGTTGTATTCTGTAAACAAATTTATTTACAAAAGCCAAATAATTACAGATACAGAAATGAGTTATTTAATGGATACAGTTTTTGTTATTCGCCCTTGTGTCCGGCAAAAAAATCAAGCATTGTTTCTAATGCATTTTCACTGTGCATGCGTTCTCCATTTTCAAGTGATTCTTGCGCCATTTGAGATGCTATTTTAAACATATTCATTTCATACTCAGCAATAGCACTTTCTATAGAATTAAATTGAGAAGAAGTTAAAGCTTCGCTTAGTTCTAACGCATCAAGCATTGCCATATTTACACCTTCACCTGCAAACGGAGGCATGAGATGTGCAGCATCGCCAATGATGGTAATATTTTCAACAGTTTTCCAGGTTTGGTCGAGAGGCATGCAATAAATAGGTCTTGGGATAAATGGAGTAGAGCTGTTTTCAAATAATTCATACCAAACAGAGCTCCATTCAGGATACTCTTTTTTAAACCATTTTTGAACTTCATATTTATCCGAAAAATCGATGCCGCATGTTTTCGCCCAATTTTCGTCAGTTTTAAAACTGGCATAAAAACCAATCTCGCCATTTGCTTTTTGCCCCATCAAGATATCCTGCTTGTTACCAAAAGCCATTATTTTTCCGCCACGAAGTATTTTAGAAATGTTTGGAACCTTTTTTTCTGCTTCATAAACGTTGCCTTCAAGCATGGTAATACCCGAATAGAATGGTTTTATATCGGTAAGAAAAGGCCGTATCTTTGAGTTGGCTCCATCAGCACCGATCACAATATCTGCATATACACTTTCCTTGTTTTTGAAATGTAGCAGCCAACCTTCATTTTGCTTTGCCATGGAAAGAAAATGACTGTTCCAAATGATGGTTTCAGGATCTAAAGATTCGAGTAAAATTTTTCTTAAAACACCTCTGTCAATTTCCGGACGAAAATGTTCATCTCCAAAATTTCCCTCTTGTTTTTGACCGTGATCGCTGAAGAATATTTCGGCTTTATGGTTTGTAATGGTCGATTGATCTGCGCCCACCATAAAATTGTTTTTAAAATCATCCAGCAAATCTGCTTTTCGCAATGCCGCCAAACCCGATTCATCATGCAGGTCGAGAGGGGAGCCTTGTACTCTTGCATTTTTATTTAAATCTCTTTCATATACTTTTACGTCAACACCTTTCAGTTGTAGGAGTTTTGCCAATGTCAGTCCACCCGGACCTCCGCCTACGATAGCTATTTTCTTATTTTTTAACAACATTATTTTTAAATTTTATACTGCAAAATTACTTCTGGCTGTACACTAAAAATTGTAAAAATCGGTCGTTTTCGTTTTTGTGTAATTCTTTTGGCGAAACACCGGAAAGTTGTTTTATCTCTTTGATGAAGTGAGACTGGTCTGTGAAATTAAGTTGTGGATAGAGTTCACCGTCTTTAATATGGCTGAGTGACGCCTGGAAGCGAAGTATTTTACAATATGCCTTTAAGGAAAGCCCAAAATGCTGGTTAAAATAACGGTTGATTTGTCTTGGGCTCCACGATATTTTTTCAGAGATTTCTTTAATAGGAATCTCGCCATTAGATTCAAAAATTAACTGAAATAATCTGCGTTTTCTTTCATCCGTCTTGTTCGGCAATATCTCAGAGATTTTTTGTGTAATTTTTTCGCAAAAGTTATCAAAATCATTCAGATCATCAGCAGTGATTCCCCAAAAATTACTCTCCAGTTTTTTTCCTGAATTCAGAATATCAGCAATTGAATCATTAAAGATATACTCAATAGCGAAAGGATTAAAACTAACGGCAAAAAAGTTTGAAACTTCGTGATTAATGGATTTAGGCTTTGTTTCCAGCCCCAATAATGCAACAGTAAATGTATTATCATTTAATTTTGAAAATATCAAATCAACTTTTCCATTAGGAATAACAACAGCATTATGCCGATGTGAAATATTCTGCAACGAAGAAAAACAATAGACAAAATCTGCTAAAGACCGATCGGGCTCAACCAGTTTAAAAGTAAGTTTTTCTTGCATGTTGTATGTTTATCATTACACCAAACAGATGTTTGTTATTGGCAAATTACATTTATTTTTATTAAGCTTAGAAAATTTTCACAAAAATAATCAAGTGGGTCCTAAAATATAAACCATGGCCCGAAAGTCTTAGCCATGGCTACATTATTTATTTTTTGATGAAAAAATCAGAATGTTGATGCAGGAGCGGTATCATTATTCAATTTACGGTTGACTTCATTCTTTTTTCCTTTGGCAAAATCATAACCGATTCCCAGAATAAACATATTCCTGTTGTTGTAAATATTGGTTGTTGCTGAGTAGTTTACCAAACTTTCGTCAAGGGTCTTGGTTTTATACCTTGATGGCATTCCCAGCCAGTACATTCCGGTAGTGAAGGTCCAGTCTTTCATTTTATAATTGGCAAAAATGTGATTTTGATTTTCGTTGGTACTCAAAAAAGCGCCGCTTAAAGTATAAACAGGAATATTGAACATATAAGTAAGGCTTAAATTTTTATATTCTGAAGAAATGGTAAAATTGTTTCCGAAATAATTGTTTTTAAGCAAAGCACCCGAGTTTGTTTTTACACGTTGCAGTGTAGGATAAATATTGGCTTTAATAACCAATAACCTGTTTCCAAAAGGCTTTACAGATCCTGTAAACTGAACTCCCACTCGAGAACTAAACTGAGCATTTTCGTATGTTAATGCATATTGAGTATTGTTATTGTATAAAACATAAATGCTGTTGATCGCATTGTCTACATAATTGTAGAATAAGTTGGCATTAAAATCAAAAAACTTATTGTTGTAAGAATAATTCAAATTGTTATTCCATGCTTTTTGTATATTTAGATAAGGATTTCCTGTTGATACAATATTGGGAACAACCTGATTGATATTCGGGCTTAATGATGCGCTTCCCGGGCTGTACGGCGTATAGCTGCTTGTGAATCTTAGACTCTGATTTTTTTTGAGTTCGTAGCCTAAGATAATTTTAGGAGTAATTGTCCAGTCATCATCTGTTGTTGCTGCGGTTTTATTATGAATATTTGTTAAACCTAAACCGATCCGATACATCAGTTTTTTACTTTTCCCTGCAAATTCCGAATAAAGGTATTGAGTTAAATAATTAACAGAATAATCAAAATTTCCAGCTAAATTTTCAAGTTTGTTATCAACGTTATTATTATCGATTCTATATCCTGTGCTTAGCTTTCCTGCTTTGAAATCGTGTGTATAGGCAACTTCACCTACAATGCTGTTTTGCTTGGCTTTCAGATTCATATCATTATCAAAAACAATATTTCCGGAGCCAATTACCCATTCTTTATCAACTTCAAAACTTTCGCTGGTATAGGAAGAACCTACAATATTGAAACTAATTTCGTCTGTCTTACTTAGTTTTTTAGAAAAATAAAGATCGAGCTTTGGCGGATTGTAATTTTCTCCGCTGTATTGTGAAGTTCCGTGCAATTCTGAGCTGTTATCTTTAGTGAAAATACTTTGCCCGTTTCCTTTAGAGAAATAATTGAAAATATTCATTGAAAATTTTGCCTGAAACACATAATTATCCATTAAAGAATTGGTGTATCTTAAAGCAATATCCTGATAAGTATATCCGAAATGATCTATTTTATTTTCATTGGTATTGTAATGAGAATTCTGCAAGGTGTAATCGTAGACTCTATTGACAGCACGATTATCATAATCTCTGAAATTGAGTGCATATTCGAGACCGATATTATTTCTTCCGTTTGTGTAATTTGCGTAGGCCTGTCCGTTGACGAAACCGGTCGTTAATGCAGAGCTCACAGAAGTTCCTACTGCAAAACCAACTTCCGGATTTCTTGTGATAATATTAACCACAGTATCTGCTCTTGTTGCCCATCGGGTAGGAGGATTGTCATAATACTCAACCCGTACTACATTTTCCGGTCGTATGCCTCGAGCCTGTAATTCTGTAGATTCAACCCCATTGATTAACAATAAAAATTTACCGCCTTTAATACTTGTAATGCTGCTGGAAATAGGATCAAACTGAAGCTCAGGTAAAGTCTGGAGTAAATCATTTGCATATCTGGCTTTTTTTAAAGCTTCCTCGTCAAAACTGTAAACTGCTTTGTCTATGAATTGTTTTTTACGCTGCGATTTTATCAGAACTTCCTGTATATCTTTGGTATTTTGAACTGTATCTTTAACTGTCGAAGTACTATTTTCCTGGGCAAAGGCTAAGCTGCCTATTATTAAGAAGGCTAAACTTATTTGTTTTTTCATGTAGTTTTTTTGCAAATATTATCAGCGCCAAATTTAAAACAACTGATTGTCTTAGCAAAGTAAATTTCACATTAATTGGAATAATCTTATTGTGTTTTCTCAAGAAAGTTCTGTAATCGCTAAAAATAATTAATAAAACTATTACTTTATTGTATTGTGAAAGTTCAAAAAATTGACTCTTCGTTTTTTACTCTTAAGTATTGGGATATTCCTTTTTTAAATTTTTGTCTAAAATAAAAGGTACGAAAGGCAGTACAGATCCTACGATGTAGATGATAATTCTTTTAATGCTCCATCGGTATTTCAGAGAAGTGATAATGAGAATTGCCATATAAAACAAAAATAAAATCCCGTGAATCCAGCCAAAATATTTTACAGGCTCCGAAATATCAAGTATGTATTTGATGGGCATCGCAATAAAAAGTAGAATTAAATAAGATATCCCTTCGATAATTGCTGTTTTGCGGTATAGATTAATCATAATAAATGAGTGGTTAAATGTTGATTTTATGTCGGGAATTTTTGTTTATACGGTTTTACAATTTACGGTAAGTTTTTAATATTCAAAATTAAATTATATCGCTAATGTTATCTTTTTGATAAAGCATAGGAAGGTCTTTTTTTAGAATTATTTGGAATAATTGGCAAGAGTACTCAAATATCGAAATAATTTTGAGTTTTTAAGTTAGCTCCATTACTTTTCAAGTGTCCGCAATGCCTTTTTGATAATGTAAGCAGTTTCTTTTGTTGGGCTTTCTTGCTTCCATTTTTCGCAAAGCTGTTTCACAAAATCCGGTTGTGTTTTGCTTGCATCATTTAGCCAATTACCGACGCTGTCTTGTACATATTTTACTTTATCAGATTTCAACGGTTCTAAAATTGCCAAACCCAATTCAGGATTATGTTTCAATTCTTCAATATGTTCGCACCAAACACCTCTCGGTCTTATGGCTTCGCTGGCAAACCGTCTCACGTTTTCATCTTTGTGATTTGTCCAGTTTGATAATATTTCAATACTTTTTGTTAAGCCTTTTGCAATGCTTGACCTTACAGCTAACCAACAAATTTCTCTTACCCCAAAATGCTTATCCGCTGCAAAACATTGAATTTGTTCAAGCTTTTGACCGATGTCTAATGTTTGATTTTTACCAATTGTATAAGTCGCCCAACAACGGATTAAATCTGACGTATGGTTTGCCATAATTGTCAATATTTCGGTGTCATCATTTTTTAATGACTGCTCAAAAAGCCCCGTTCCAATTGCTTCGTTAATGGTGTTTACAGTTTGTCTTTTCAGGTTTTCAATATCGGTTAATATGGGTTTGAAATATAGAGTTTTGCCCAATTGTTTCAATAAATTTTCAAGCAAAAGGCGCTGGTCAACAGCTAACCATTCCACTAAATTTGCTGTTTCAATTTCTCCACTATTCAACTGTTCCAGAATGTCTTTAGGAATATCTTTTGTGGAACGAGAACCTTTGCGTTTTATTTCTGTCATAGCATTCTAGCATTTTTTTAATATTAAGTTTTTACATCCACAAATGTATAGAATGTATTTATATCCTTATATTATGATTAATTTTGCAAATCCCGAAAAGCTTTTTAATTCTGGCAATAACGCATATTTTTAGCACATAGGGATAAAAAAGTCAATCATATGAAAACAGAGGAAAGAGTCGCCGAAAATAAAATTTGTCCGTTGGAAATCGCTGTAAATTCAATCAGCGGAAAATGGAAAATTCCTATTGTCTGGCAAATTAATGAAGGCAAAAAACGACCAAGCGAATTTTTGAAAGGAATTGCCAATGTTGACAGACGTGTTTTAAATAAACAGCTCAATGAAATGATTAAGGATGGAATTTTAACCAAAGAAAGTTTCAACGAGCTGCCGCCAAGAGTGGAATATTCTTTAACCGAAATTGGCGAAAAGCTCATTGAAATTCTTTGGCAACTAAACGATTGGGGAAAGTTATTAATCCCGGAAAAAGAATAATTTAAATTTAGATCAGATACTTCTTGAGACCTTCCATAATTCCCTGCCAAAGCATACTGAAAAAGCTTCTTTCGGGTTCTCGCTTTTTGTCAATAACCACATGCCCCGGTTCTCCTTTGGATTCGTTTTTCACAAACCAATTGGCAATCGTATTTAAGAATTTTCTTTCGTTTCCTTTTTTATTTAGGAAGTTTACGTACATGTCATTGTATTTGAAATAAAACTTTCCTGCAATACCTTCTTGAGATCCGTAATAATCGAATTTTAAATAGTCAATATTTCCATCCAAAGTAATATTTAAATACGGGCGCACAAACAGATTGACATTCTCAGCAGAAAGCTTTTGTATGTCTCCTTTGATCGTGAACTTATCGGCGAGATCTTTAACATCAAATTTCCAGTTTACTTTAGTTTCTGCTTTTCCGTAAAAATCAAAAGAAGCATCAGTATTGATTATAGTAGAACGCCCTTTTATTTTTGCATTATTTACATTCGTAATCACTGCCTGGAAATTATTGAAAGTCAGTTTTCCTGGAATATTGCTTTTTTCAGCATCTTCTTCATATTCCAAATCTGAGTTTTTAATAGATATTTCTTTGATGAATAATGGAATTTTAACGTCCCGTAATTTCTTACTGAATAGATATCTTACCGCAATATCATCAGGTGGTGCAAGATCATGGTAAATATTGCAGTGTAAACCATCAATGCTTATTTTGCTGAGATCGATACTGCTGTTTTTACCCAGTTGTGTATTGTGATCTTTGATGTTGATCTTTTTTACCTTAATGGTATACAAATCGCTCTCTTTGGCAATTACTTTACTGAAACCTGCCCTTGAATATTTTGGAAGATAATTGAATTCGCTGATGTCCGTATTTTTTCCGGTAGTTTTTATCTCTGCAACTTTCAAATAATAATATTTGCCTGCATCCAGACGAATATTCTTTGCATTAACATAATTTTTTTCTGTTTTGAAAGGAATGTCTTTTTTAAAAAGCTCAGTATCGCTAAATACTTTATCCACTTTAATATCCAGTTTTCCAATGGCAAGCTTTTCTACATTCTGCTTTTTTTGTGAAATTTTCCCGTTATTCACACGGATAAAACCAATATGAGCGGTAAACGATGGCGGAGTAGTGGCTTTTTGAGTTTTTTTCTTATTTTTTGTTGCCGATGTAATCTGTACTGAAGGATTATTTACTTCTATTCCATCAAGTTTTATATCAAGATTCTGACCGATATATCTGCTTTTGTTATTTAAAATTTTAATCTGATCTGTGCTTACAGAAAATACATCTTTCGTACTGCTTTTTCCCAATGCTAAAAACTGAAAGCCATCAATCGTAATATTGGCATTACGCGAAGAAATACTTTTAATTTTCACAGCCTGTAGCTCATCTGCCTTAAAGTAAATATTGTCAGCCTCAATATCGTGTTTGGTAAAGCGGAAAGGGATTTTTTCCTTAACTGTATTTTTGTCAAAGACGATATTACTCATCTTAAAATTAAAATTTTCAACGGAGGCCGTTTTTTCTTTAAAACGCTCAGTATTTCTAAATATTTTATCCACTTTAATATCTGGTTTTCCAACGGCAAGCTTTTCTACATTCTGCATATTTTGTAAAACTTTCCCGTTATTGACACGGATAAAACCAATATGAGCGGTAAACGGTGGCGGAGTAGTGGCTTTTTGAGTTTTTTTCTTATTTTTTGTTGCCGTTATAATCTGTACTGAAGGATTATTTACTTCTATTCCATCAAGTTTTATGTCAAGATTCTGACCTATATATCTGCTTTTGTTATTTAAAATTTTTATCTGATCTGTGCTTACGGAAAACACATCTTTAGTACTGCTTGTCCCTAATGCTAAAACCTGAAAACCATCAATAGTAATATTGGCATTGCGTGAAGTAATACTTTTAATTTTCACAGCCTGTAGCTGATCGGCCTTAAAATAAATATTCTCAGCTTCGATATCGTGTTTGGTAAAGCGGAAAGGGATTTTTTCCTTAACGGTATTTTTGTCAAAGACGATATCACTCATCTTAAAATTAAAATTTTCAACGGAGGCTGTTTTTTCTTTATTAACCTGAAAAACATTGATTTTTCCTTTCTGAAAAGTAATATTTTTTAAACCAATTTTCAAGTCGATCTCTTTTGAATTATTACTTTTATCAACTGTGTTTTTTCCGGTAGAATATACTTTAAGATCAGGTTGGGTAAAGGTAATATCAGAAACGATCAGCGAATCCTGACTGATATTAAAGTCTTTTGCAGCCAGATTTTTTGTTGAAAAATCAAAAACATTTTTAGAATTATATTGAGCTACTGCCTGTATTGGTTTTAAATGAAATTGAACGAGCTGCAGTGTTTTATTGGCTGCATTAATTTTCTTTGCATCAATTTCATAAAAATCATTAACGCCAATCTGTACATTTTCTGCATCAATTTTAAATTCTGAAAATGCAATCGGAATTTTGTTTCCGCTGGCGCTTTGTTTAATATCTTTTAGCAATACATTGATGTTTTGCCCTTTAAAAACCGTTTTGCCACGGCCATTTTCAATAGCTGCGTTTACGTTATGTATTGCAATATTATTGATGTGAAGATCAATTTTTTTATTGCTCCGCTTCTGGTCTTTCTTCAAAGCAGCAAGCTTTATTTTAATATCAGAATCAGTAAGTGTAAATTGATCTGCATGATATTTTTTACTGAAAATTGCTTTCCAAATACTTAAATCTTTAATATTCAGATTTTTTATTTTTCCATTGATTTGAGTAATGTATTGATCTTTAGGGTTTTTTGTTGTGATTTCAAGGTCGTTCACAGTAAGATTACCTTTCAGTAAACTTAATTTGAAATCTTTAAGCACCACTTTGTATGGTGTTTTTTCATTGATGAGATCGGGAAGTTTTTTTTGCAGATAAAAATCTAATGCAAATGGGAATATGGCCATTAATGTCACAAATCCCAGAAAAATCCAAAGAATTATTTTTTTCCTTGGTATCCTCTTTTTTAAAAGTTTTTTTTCCATCATTTATAAATGTGTCATATTCAATGATAAACAAAACATGTTCCAAATAATAGAATCTCTTATCTCAATAGATTACAGGTAATTTTATTTTTGAATAATTAAAAATAAGGCTGATTTTATGGGTAAATAATCTTTTTTTATTTTTAAAATATTTTAAGGCACATATCTTGATTTGTAGTCATCAAAATAATATTATCATGAACATTAAAAGAATTTTTGGAACTATTCTTACTGTATTAGGAATTGTTGGTTTAATTTATGCAGGATATGAATTAATTAATAAAAGCACTGCATATACTACACTTGCCGTCGCAGGTATCATTGGCTTGATTTTCTTTTCCTCGGGAATCAGTCTGGTCAAAAATACTAAAGACGAAGGTTAATCTCTTTATATAAAATTGAAATAATACTATTATTTCAATTTTTTTTGTTTTTATATCATACGTTTGATCAGTTCATTTTGTTTAAGTTATAGATAAAAAATAAAAGAACAAAAATATCTTCTGTATAGGATTATGGCATACTATCTGTAATACAACAAACAGCAAAATTAATGTATGGAACAGATTTTTATTAAGGTGGCTTTTTGCCAAAAGTGTAGCGGATATCATGCTTCAACCTATGCGGATGCGTCTCAAAAAAATAATCCGGAAATTATTGATCATTACTTTTATCATGGTGAACCATTCTTTACCTTAAACCAATCTAGTTTTAGTAAAGCTGAGCATCTTGAATATACTACCATAAAAACAGTTCAGCTGAGTGAGCACAGGAAAAATGATCTTAACTATTGCGGATGCAAGAAAAAACTAAAATCACCTTTAGTGACTCAAAATATAAGTTTCTCTGAGTCATCAACGCAGGTACCCAAATATGAAGAAGTTTCAGAAGTTGAAATTTATTTTAGAGATGTTTATCGTCTTTCTTATAATTTTCATTAATATACTGATAAAAAACCTTTAAAAAAGGAACTGAATAATATTCGGTTCCTTTTTCTTTTTTATATCATTTAGTTCACATAATTCATTTGATTTCCCCGTGCCAGAAAGTATAGACTTATCTCAGCATAAGCAAAATTCATATTCTTCTAGAAATTGATGTCAAAAAGCAATTGAGTTTACACTATTTTGGGCACTAAATCAGTCACGAAATTGAATATTTCCATGAACTATTACACTAAATGATAAATTAATGCTAAACAGAAAATTCTTTTGCGAAAATACTACTACAATTTGTAATCTAATTTAATATTATGAATTATCATTTAGAATTGTTGTATTATCATTTATTTTGAACGTTTTAAAATGAAATTTTATCATCTTAATTTAACATAATGCTTCTAAATTTTTGGATAAAAAAGGAATATTTCTTATTTGTTTTTAAAATAAATTACTGTTTTAAGTTTACTATTTATCAATTGGTTACAAATTAAATCACCAATTATAACACAAGAATTTTATTTTTTGGTACAGTAATTGAATGTAAGATCACACAGCTGAAAACCCGCACTGGTAAGTGCTTTGGGAAAATGGATAAGTTTTAAGGGATCAATAATCCTTTACTTATTCTACTATTTTTAAACAATAAATTAAAATTTTTATATGAAATCAAAACTAGCAATTTTATCGCTGGCGATAGCGTTACCAGCTACTGCATTTGCACAGGATTCACTTCATGTTACAAACAATGGTGAGTATCCTAACACATTTTCTTCAGGATCTGCTAATGTGCAGCCTTTTACTCAATCTGCAAAGAGATTTAATGATTGGTCAATATCCTTTGGTGGAGGTGTTCCTTTGATGCAGTCTGCTGACTTAACTTCTATTAAAAATGGAGGCGGAAAAAATTTAATTGGTTATTCAGCTTATTTCAGTGTTGATAAAGCGATAACACACGCTTTCGGACTTAAGTTACAGTACGATCGTGGCGAAACAAGACAAGGTTGGTTTAATACCAAAGATGCTGCACCTGCAAATGCTGCAGCCAATATGCAAGTTGGGGCTAGAACTCAATACGATGCAATCTCTATTTTGGGAGATATCAACTTCTCAAATCTTATGAGACGTGTAGATAACAAATCTCCTTACAGATGGGCTTTACACGGTTATGCCGGGATTGGTACATTGGCGTATAGAGCTTACCTGAAAGACGATGCAGGCCAAAGGTTAATGACTGAGGTAAAACCATTCAAACTACAGTCATTCTTCGGACAGGCTGGTGCAGGTTTAAAATACAAATTATCTAACAGATTGGATCTTGAAGGTAGATTGATGTATGTAGTTACTACTGATGATGAATTTGATGGTGGTGGAGCGCAGTATAGCGACATTAACAAGAAATCGGACCAGACTTCAGATAACTTCTTTAATGCAACTTTAGGTTTGACAGTTAACCTAGGAAAACACGAATCTCACTTGATGTGGCATGACCCAATGCAGGAAATCTATTACAGAACTGAGGTTTTAGAATCAAAAGTAAATGATCTTGAAGTTTGTAAGAGCGGAGATGCCGATAATGATGGTGTTTGCGATGACTGGGACAGACAGCTAGATACTCCTGCAGGAGCAAGAGTTGATGGTTCAGGTGTTGCACTTGATGTTGATTTAGACGGAGTAATTGATCTTTTAGATAAATGTGTAACAGTTCCTGGTCCTGTAGAAAACAACGGTTGTCCGGTTGCTACTCAGGAATCTGGTGTAGTTGCAGAATCTGAAACTAAATTAGATGGAATTGAATTTGAATTAAACTCAGATAAAATCTTATCAAACAACACTCCGATTTTGAATAATGCTGTAAGCTATATCAATTCTTCAACTGGATCTTATACTGTTGTAGGTGCTGCTGATGCAAGAGGAAGCGAAGAGTACAACAAAAGACTATCTGAAAAAAGAGCGAATAATGTAAAACAGTATTTGATCAAGAATGGGGTAGAATCAAACAAACTTGATGCACAAGGAAATGGAAAAACAGATTTGAAATATCCTGAGTGCGATCCAGCTTCAAAATGTCCAGAATGGAAAAATAAAGCAAATAGAAGAGTGTATTTTAAAGCAAAATAAAAATAATAACTTCTTTTTATCCGAGACTGTCATCTAATGGCAGTCTTTTTTTGTGCACTATAGTCAAACTAATTCAGCTATTTAACGTATTTAAAGAGTAAAATAAGCTCTTTTAAATTGATGAAAAGAGCTTATGATATTAAAAAAAATAATCGTTATTTATTTGACCTCTCTTTTATAATAAGCTAAACCAAAAGGATTGGTTCCGGCTGTAATGGTTGTTCCTGCAGTTAAAGTAGTTCCGTTAATTGTATAGGTTGATACAGCTGTTGCAGCACCACCTGAATGGGTGACAAACATTTTTTTGCCGTCTTCGTTTACCACAATATTATGTGGTGTTGCATTTAAGGCCATTAATGGCATTCCGTTTTGCATTCCCGTTGTAGCATTGATAGAATATAATTGCTGTCCGGTAATATTGGTCACAAAAACTGTATTCAGATCGGGTGAAGGAAATATACCGTGTGCACCAGTAAATGCATTATTAGAAATCAGACTCAGATTACTGCCGTTCAGAGCATATACTTGACCAGACTGACAAGCAACAAACAATTTGTTACTCGTAGATAAATGATACAAATGTGGATCTTTCCCTACATTTGCTTCTCCCGTTTTCGAATAATCTGAAGTAGAATACATATAAACTTTATCGGGCATTGCTGCATCAGCATTAAAAACCGAAACATAAGCTTTTGTTGCATCCTTGGTTACAAATACATCATGTGGTTTCATACCGACATTAATTGTTTTAACAACAGTATTCGTGTTTAGATCGATTACGGAGATAGTATTATCAATATCGTTACTCACCCAAAGTTGCTTTCCTAATCCATCTGCCCACATATGGAAAACCCCGTTCCCAACATTTATAGAGCTTTCAACTGCTTTAGTTTGAGGATTGATGATATGAATTTTCTTTCCTGCTCTGTCACCAACAAATATTTTGTCTTTGGCAGGAACATAAACCACATACATTGGCTCAGAACCGGAAATTGCAACATTGCTTACCTGGTTAGTGACAGCATCGATAAAGCTTACACTTCCTGCACCTCTGTTTGCGACCACTACTTTTTCTTCGTAGACTTTAGGAGCTTCAGGGTAATAGTAGTTGTCATTTCCACAACTTGTGAAAGTAACCAATAAGGCGATTGGTAGACCGAAAATTAGATTTAATTTTTTCATTTGTATTGTTTTTAAGTTAAAAAAATAGAATTATGCTTTACATTTATTAATGTCGTTAATGATTATTGATGGAACAAAGAACTGAAGTTTTGTTAGATTGTGTTTTTAACTAAAAGACATAAGCCTTCCTACTAATCTACAATAATTCGACGGAATTAGCTAATTTTCAACTATATAAATAATTAAGCAAATCATTTTTCTTAATTTTAAAACTATTATCGTTCGATTTAATATTTTAAATAAGTCTTTTTTGTTGAAGTTTAAACATAAATAGTCAGCTTCATTTTATCTGAATTTTTTATAAAGACAAAAATTATTAATCAATAACTCAATTTTAGTTATAATTTTGAATTTTATAATTTACACGATTGAATACTATTTTAATTATCGATGATGAAGCCAAAATAAGATCGCTTCTGTCACGCATCATCAGTCTAGAAGGCTTTGAAGTCTTCGAAGCAAGCAATCTGAAGAGCGGATTAAAAAAACTCGAAACCACAGAGATCGACATTGTCATCTGCGACGTGAAGCTTCCCGACGGAAACGGAGTAGAGTATTCAAAGATTATAAAAGATAAATTTCCTACTGTAGAAATCATTCTTTTAACAGCGTTTGGAAACATCCCGGATGGAGTTCTCGCCATCAAAAATGGGGCTTTCGATTATATTACAAAAGGAGACGACAATACCCGGATTCTTCCGTTGATTTATAAAGCCGCAGAAAAAGTAGCACTTAACAAACGCGTTCTGCATCTGGAAAAACAGCTCAACAGAAAACAGTCTTTCGACAGCATCATCGGAAAATCATCAGCTATTACAACGGTCGTGGATTCTGCAAGAAAGGTCGCAAATACCGATGCTACCGTTCTTTTAACAGGCGAAACAGGTACAGGAAAAGAAGTTTTTGCACAAGCTATTCATCATGCAAGCAAAAGAAATAAAAATAATTTCATTGCCATCAATTGTTCGGCTTTCGGAAAAGATTTGTTGGAAAACGAACTCTTTGGTCATAAAGCAGGTGCTTTTACTGGTGCCATGAAAGACAGTAAAGGTATTTTTGAAGAAGCCAATCAGGGAACTGTTTTTCTGGACGAAATAGGAGAAATGCCGTTAGATCTGCAGGCAAAACTATTACGTGTTCTTGAATCTGGGGAATTTCTTAAAGTAGGAGACAATAAATCTACCAAAACCGATGTAAGAATCATTGCAGCAACCAACCGAGATCTAGAAACTGAAATCGAAAAAGGAAACTTCCGTGAAGATTTATATTACAGAATTAATATTTTTCAAATAAAACTTCCTTCATTACGAGAAAGAGTTGCAGATATTGAATTATTGGTTAATTTTTTCCTGAAAAGTTTTTCGCTTAAAACTGGGAAAAATATTATTTCGGTATCCCCTGATTATTTAAAAGCATTAAAAAATCATCCCTGGAAAGGAAATATTCGCGAACTCAGAAATGTAATTGAACGAAGCGTTATTCTTACAGATTCCTCTGAATTAGGAATAGAAAGCCTTCCTATAGATATTTCGGTGTATAGTAGTGAAAAAGATTCTGCACAAACAAAAATAATGTCGGCGTTTTCTATGGCGAGTGCCGAAAAAATGCAGATACAGAAAGTTCTCAATCATACCAAAGGCAATAAAGCTGAAGCTGCCCGATTACTCGAAATCGGCATTGCCACTTTATATAGAAAGGTGGAAGAGTACAAAATTTCATAGAAAATATTTCCATTCTGATAAAGACTCTATCATTTTGATAGGGTTTTTTGTGTTTTGCAATGTTGCGAATGTTATTTAAATGGCTGTTTTTCAATATGTTATTTGTTTGTTTTTTTGAAGGGAATAAATCTTGGCATTAATGATTCAAAACAAATTAAAATGAATCATACAGATGCTGTAAGAGAAATCGTAAAAGTGATTCCTGAATCTCAGGAAGAATTTAAAGAATCTTACAAAACAAAAACACCGTTTATGGTGATCAGTGTTTTCACCAAACAAATAAAAAAGCTGATTAAAAACCACGATCAGAAAATTCTGTTGAAGTCGATTACCAAGATGAATTTGCTTTACAGCAAAGGTGATCAGGCATTAAAAAATGCTATAGAAAACATCTTCATTTACTCTTTAGACAGTCTTACGTTTTGTTGTGAACCTTCCTACAAAGATTTGATTTTTTCTAAAATGTCACCAAGTCTGCAAAACAATTACTTACGCCAGGTTTATAAATCCGGAATTTAAAAATTTAAAGAAATGAAATCGCCATGATTTGGAAATACAAAATTGTATTGAAGATTCAGCGATTGCATTACTTGTCTCGATTATTCGGGATGACCTTTAAAAAATAATAAAAATCTACATATGAAATCAAAAATCAGAAAAATAGGAGACTGGAAACTCTTAAAGTCTACCCGTGAAAAGCATAATCTTGAAGTAATCACCATCAATATTGCTGTAATCTTGGGTGTGTTTGTAGCCGCTGCAATGTTGCAGGTTAATTAAAATAACTAAAAAATGATAACAATTATTTTATTAATCACGGCAATTGTGCTTTTCGTTTTGTTTTACCGTGCCGTTGAATATTTCGACAAAATTTAAATTGAAAAAAATGACCATACTGTTTTTTATATCAATAGCCATATTCGTTTATATCTGCTATGTGCTCGTAAAGCCGGAAAAATTTTAAAATATTTAATAAGCAAATGAACCGTAAGATCATGCATCAAATAAAAGAATGGGGAATTCTGATTTTTTGGATCAGCTTTATCATCGCTTTTTTATACCTGATAATTACCGTAAAAGAATTTGCATTAATTCATTAAACAAACTATGAACACTGAAATTTTAGGCGTTGTAGCGATGTTTGTCATAACATTGCTGTTGGCGATACCTTTTGGAAAGTATATTTCAAAAGTCTTCACAGGAGAAAAAACATTTTTGGATCCTGTTTTCAAACCCTTAGAAAGATTTTTCTATAAAATGTCAGGAATCGATTCTGATAATGAAATGAACTGGAAACAGCATTTAACAGCACTTTTAACCATCAATTTCCTGTGGTTTTTTATAAGTATGCTGATTTTGATGAATATGAGCTGGCTTCCGCTCAACCCCGACGGAAATCCCGACATGTCGCCGGATCTAGCCTTCAATACAACCATTTCTTTCCTTGTCAACTGTAATTTACAGCATTATTCAGGCGAAACAGGGTTGAGTTATTTGGGGCAAATGTGGCTGATGTTTCTACAGTTCGTCTCCGCTGCAACGGGAATAGCTGCTGCAATTGTTATTTTTAAAGCTTTCAGAGAAAAATCTACAGAAAAACTAGGGAATTTTTACGACTATTTCCTTAAATCTACAACCAGAATTCTATTGCCACTTTCATTTTTAATGGCTACAGTATTGGTTTTTCAGGGGATGCCAATGACTTTCAACGGAAAAGATAAAATGATAACCCTTGAAGGAAAAAATGTAGAAATTTCTACAGGACCGGTGGCGGCTTTTGTACCTATAAAACATGTGGGAACCAATGGCGGAGGTTTTTTTGGAGTAAATTCTGCGCATCCGTTAGAAAACCCAACATACTTTACCAACATGGTAGAAATGTTTGCCCAATTGATCGTTCCGATGGCGATGGTTTTTGCATTCGGATATTTTATACGAAGAAAGAAATTCGGATATATGATTTTTGGAGTCATGACGATAGGATTTCTATTGCTTGCAATACCAACCGTTATCATGGAAATGAACGGTAATCCTGCCATCAGCCAGATGGGAATTGATCAGTCATTGGGCGCAATGGAAGGTAAAGAAGTACGTTTCGGAGCTGCCGCATCAGGTTTTTGGAGTATTGTAACGACTGTAATTTCTACTGGATCTGTCAATTCTATGCATGACAGCGCAATGCCACTTTCAGGAATGACTCAAATGCTTGCTATGATGGTGAACGCGTTCTATGGCGGTGATGGTGTGGGAATTCTCAATATTTTTATCTACATCATTCTGGCAGTTTTCATCAGCGGATTAATGGTTGGCCGTACCCCCGAATTTATGGGTAAAAAGATCGAAGCCCGTGAAATGAAAATTGCAATGATGGTAGCACTTTTCCATCCATTTCTTATTTTGGTTGGAGCTGCAATAGCTACTTATTTCCCCGAAGTAGGTACTTCTACACTCAATAATCCAGGATTTCACGGTTTCAGCGAAGTTTTGTATGAATATACTTCGTCATCGGCCAACAACGGAAGCGGTTTCGAAGGTTTGGGTGATAATAATCTTTTCTGGAATATTTCTACAGGAATTGTTCTGTTGCTCGGTCGATTCTTACCAATAATAGGTCCGTTAGCAATTGCAGGGTTACTGGCCAAGAAAAAATACATTCCGGAAGGTGAAGGAACGCTGAAAACAGATACTTCCACATTTGGACTGATGACTTTTGCGGTGATTGCGATTATTGCAGCATTGGCTTTCTTTCCGGCATTGGCATTAGGACCGATCGCAGAGTATTTTTCACTAAGATAAATTTAAAAATAACAGAATTAAAATGACTCAAAATAAATCTTTGTTTCAAAAAGAATTGGTTCAGGAAGCATTGAAACAGTCTTTTGTGAAACTGAATCCGAAACTGATGTTTAAAAACCCTGTCATGTTTCTTGTATGGCTCGGTACATTAGTGATGTTCTTTGTAAGCATCTGGACACTGACGGGAGAAAAATCGCAGGGAAGTTTTGCATATAATTTTACGGTTTTCATCATTCTTTTACTCACCGTTTTATTCGGAAACTTTGCTGAAGCAATCGCCGAAGCAAGAGGAAAGGCACAGGCAGACAGTCTTCGTAAAACCAGAGAAGAAACGCCTGCAAAACTTCAAAATGGCCAAACAATTTCTTCATCTAAATTACAGAAAGGAGACGTTTTCGTTTGTGAAGCAGGAGACATTATTCCTTCTGACGGAGAAATTATTGAAGGTCTTGCCACAATTGATGAAAGTGCAATTACGGGCGAATCTGCTCCTGTCATCCGTGAAGCGGGCGGCGATAAAAGTTCGGTTACCGGAGGTACAAAAGTTTTGTCGGATAAAATTGTTGTGCAGGTAACTACGCAACCCGGCGAAAGCTTTTTAGATAAAATGATTGCCTTGGTAGAAGGTGCTTCCAGACAGAAAACACCGAACGAAATTGCTTTAACTATTTTACTGGCAGGTTTTACATTGGTTTTCATCATCGTTTGTGTGACCTTAAAACCATTTGCAGATTATTCTAATGTAACCATTACGATTGCTTCATTTATATCGCTTTTTGTTTGTTTAATTCCAACAACGATCGGCGGATTATTATCTGCAATTGGTATTGCCGGAATGGACAGAGCATTACGAGCCAACGTCATCACAAAAAGCGGTAGAGCAGTGGAAACGGCTGGTGATATCGATGTTTTACTCTTAGATAAAACAGGGACAATTACCATCGGAAACCGTAAGGCAACAAGTTTTTATCCGGCTCATCAAATTAATGAAAAGCAATTGATAAAAGCAGCGGTTTTAAGTTCAATGGCAGATGAAACTCCGGAAGGAAAATCAATCATTGAGTTGTCGGGAATCAATCCGTTGAGTTATGAAATTAGCAATCCACAATTTATAAAATTCACTGCAGAGACCAGAAGTTCAGGAATTGATTATGATGGAAACCGCATCCGAAAAGGAGCAACCGACGCCATCAGAAAAATATCTGAAGCTGCTGGAAATATTTTCCCACAAGAAATAGATTTAAAAGTAAAAGAAATTTCTCAAAACGGAGGAACTCCTTTGGTAGTTTCAGAAAATGAAAAAGTTTTAGGAGTTATTGAGCTTCAGGATATTATTAAACCCGGGATTAGTGAGCGTTTTGATCGTCTAAGAAAAATGGGTATTAAAACCGTAATGGTTACAGGAGATAATCCGCTTACTGCAAAATTTATTGCCGAAAAAGCTGGAGTTGATGATTTTATTGCCGAAGCAAAACCGGAAGATAAAATGAATTACATCAAAAAAGAACAGCAGGATGGTCGTCTGGTTGCCATGATGGGAGACGGTACCAATGATGCTCCCGCTTTAGCTCAGGCAGATGTGGGTGTTGCGATGAATAGCGGAACTCAGGCTGCAAAAGAAGCGGGAAATATGGTTGATCTCGATAACGATCCTACGAAATTAATTGAAGTTGTAGAAATCGGCAAACAGTTGCTGATGACAAGAGGAACGCTGACGACATTCAGTATAGCCAATGATGTTGCGAAATATTTTGCCATTATTCCGGCATTGTTTATCACCGCAATTCCAGCGTTGCAAGGTTTAAATATTATGAATCTTCACAGTCCGGAAAGTGCAATTTTATCGGCAGTCATTTTCAACGCGATTATCATTCCGATATTAATTCCGTTAGCATTGAAAGGGGTGGCTTATAAACCCATCGGTGCATCTGCTTTGCTGAGACGTAATTTATTCATTTTCGGATTAGGTGGAGTACTGATTCCATTTGTCGGAATTAAAATTATAGACATTATCGTTTCATTATTTTTCTAAATATCTAATGGCTTGGCAAGAAGAAGCTTTATCATCAACTCACATTTATTCCTTTTTTAACAATTATAATTCTTCTTGCCATTTGCCTTAATAACATCATTACAAAATGAAAACACATATTTTGCCCGCAATAAAACTGACTGTTTTATGCATTATCCTTCTTGCAATTGTTTATCCGATATCAATTTTAGGAATTGCTCAATTTTCGACCAATCAGGGGAAAGGAGATTTAATCAAACACAATAACAAAACCTTTTATGCAAATATTGGGCAGTCGTTTACCAGCGATAAATATTTTTGGTCTAGACCTTCTGCGGTAGATTACAATGCTGCAGGCTCGGGAGGAAGTAACAAAGGTCCGTCAAATGAAGAATATTTAAAACAAGTTGAAGCTCGTATCGACACTTTTATGATTAAAAATCCGGGAATAGCAAAGTCAGAAATTCCTGCAGATCTGGTGACGGCAAGTGGAAGTGGACTAGATCCTAATATCTCTGTACAGGCTGCAAAAATTCAGGCAAAAAGAATTGCTAAAAACAGAAATCTGTATGAAAGAGAAATCAATAACCTGATCGATCAAAATACAGAAAAACCTTTGATTGGCTTGTTTGGTCCCGAAAAAATAAATGTTCTAAAATTGAATATAGCGCTCGACCAATTGAGTAGAAAATAATTTTAAAAAAAATCGTATTATCAACGTGATTTTTTTTAAAATTTGTCTGATAAAAATTAAATGCAATTAGCAGGTCGCTCCACTGGAGCTCTAATTCTATAAACTAATATTTGCTATTAACAGTTCGCTCCTATTGGAGCTGTATTTAATCCCATCGGGATTTACTGTTAATAGACAAAATGAATTTCCTAAAAAACGAAGCTCCGGAGGAGCGTGCTGTTAATTTATCTATGAATATATTATTCATCAATTTGTTTATGTTTTTCATCGGACAACAATGATTTTTCTTAATGAAATTCTCCCACACTTTTTAATTTAAAATAAATGAAAAAAATACTTTTTGTTTTGTTGGCTGTATGCGGAATTACAGCATCTGCACAAAACGATTCAATCAATAAACCACTTACAATAAGCGGATACACTGAAGTTTATTATACAGCAGATTTCAACAATCCTAAAAACAATAACCGACCGGGATTTGTATACAGCCACAATAGAAATAATGAAGTAAACGTAAATTTAGCATATATAAAAACTGCATACAACAAAGAAAATGTACGAGCTAATTTGGCTCTTGCTGTGGGAACTTATATGAATGCCAATTATGCAGCCGAGCAAGGCGTGATGAAAAATGTTTATGAAGCCAATGTAGGTTTAAAAATCTCCAAAAAACATAATTTATGGATCGATGCAGGAATTTTTCCTTCCCATTTAGGATTTGAAAGTGCGGTAGGGAAAGACAATTGGACACTTACGCGAAGTCTTTTTGCTGACAATTCTCCTTATTTCGAAACGGGCGCAAAAATTTCTTACACTTCAGAAAGTGGAAAGTGGTTTGTAAGTGGTTTGGTCCTCAACGGTTGGCAACGCATCCAGAGAGTTGATGGAAATTCTACGCCTGCATTTGGACATCAGTTAATATTTAAACCAAACGAAAAATTAACCATTAACAGCAGTTCGTTCATAGGAAATGATAAACCAGACAGTATTCGCCAGATGCGATATTTCCACAATCTGTATGCGGTGTATCAAATCAATAAAAAGTTGGGAATTACTGTGGGTTTCGACATCGGAGCCGAACAAAAATCAAAAGGGAGCGAACAATATAATATTTGGTATACCCCTGTTTTAGTTGCCAAATATAATGTTACTGATAAACTGAGTTTTACGGCAAGAGGAGAATATTACCAGGATGAAAAAGGTGTTATTATCTCAACAGGAACGGAAAATGGTTTTAAAACTTTCGGATATTCTTTCAATGCAGATTATCAGATTTTGCCCAATCTTGTCTGGCGAACAGAAATCAGGAATTTAAACAGTAAAGACGCTATCTTTATGAATCGAACAGATGAGTTTAATAAAAATAGTCTGACAGCAACTACAGCGCTGGCTGTTTCATTTTAGTAAATAATTAATCTAATCTTTTTTTAATTGAATGCCTATATAAAATTGACCAAAATTATTTCCCCGACCCTAAAGGAAGTAATTTTGGTTAATCGTAAAAGAAGTTTTCCACCCTTTAGGGTCGGGGAAAAGAAAACTTTCTTTAAAATTTATGTCTGAATGAAATTTAAACCATTAAGGAAATTAATTGATTAAGAATTTTTAAGAATCAATAAATTAATCCAAGCATTCAGCTTAATTCACCTTGGTGAATCTTAAAAAATCAAAATTATTATTATCCTTAAAACTTAATGCTCTTAATGGTTTAATAAATTTTCAACCATTTTAAACAAATTATTTCTATAAATGAACGAATCAAGAAAATCTGCAGAAGAATTTCTGCATCTGATCAACAGCTCAAAAAGAGGTAAACTGAAAATTTACATCGGAATGAGTGCAGGTGTCGGAAAAACCTACAGAATGCTGCAGGAAGCTCATGTGCTTCTTCAAAATGGGATTGATGTAAAAATAGGATATGTGGAAACGCACAATCGTAAAGAAACCCACGATCTGTTGGAAGGATTGCCCGTAATTCCCAGAAGAAAATTATTTTACAAAGGAAAAGAGCTGGATGAACTTGATGTTCCGGCAATTATTGTGCTCCGCCCTGAAATTGTGATAATCGACGAATTGGCTCACACCAATATCGAAGGAAGCAAAAATAAAAAAAGATGGCAGGATGTTTTTGAGATTTTAGATGCCGGAATTAATGTCATTAGTGCCGTCAATATCCAGCATTTGGAAAGTCTAAACAATGAAGTGAAAATCGTAACGGGAATTGAAGTAACCGAAAGAATTCCGGATACCGTTTTGGCTTCTGCCGACGAAGTGGTGAATATCGATCTTACTGCAGATGAATTGATCACAAGATTAAAAGAAGGCAAAATTTATGATCCGACTAAAATATCTTCTGCGCTGAACAATTTTTTTAAAAATGAAAATATTCTTCAGCTGCGCGAATTGGCATTAAAAGAAGTTGCTTCCCAGGTTACCAGAAAAGTAGAAACGGAAGTTATCACCGGAAAAACTTTAAAAAAAGAAAGATTTCTTGCGTGCATTAGTTCAAACGAAACGACGGCAAAAAATGTGATCAGAAAAACAGCAAGATTGGCAAGTTATTACAACAGTCAATGGTTTTTATTGTATGTTCAGGTTCCTAGAGAATCGGCGGACCGAATTGCGCTGAATAAGCAAAGGCATTTAATTAATAATTTCAGACTTGCTACAGAATTAGGTGCAGAAATCGTTAAAATTCAGAGTAAAAATATTGCAATGACCATTATGGAACAATGTGAAGAACGCAAGATAACCACAGTATGTATAGGAAAACCACATCTTGACATCTGGAGAATTATTTTGGCTACAGATACTTTCAATTCCTTACTCAAAAGACTGTCAAAACAAAACGTAGATTTAGTAATTTTGTCGTAATGAAAATAAAAACAAAGCTTAATGCAGGTGTAGGTCTCCTGTTTTTTATGATAATTGTGCTTTCTACTTTGGGTGGATGGTTTATTTATCAGCTTAAAAAAGATACACAGAATATTCTTGCTGCCAATTATAACACGTTGCAGTATTCCCGAAATATGTTATTGTCGCTCGAAGAAATCGGGAAAGAACCTTTTGCACTTTCGGAATTCCAGAAAAATCTTGATCTTCAGCGTCAGAATATTACAGAAAGCGGAGAAAAAGAAGCAACACAAAATATTCATGAGCATTTCTCAGAATTACAAAATGATCAGGGAAACTACAGTTTACATTCAGCCATCCGAAAAGATATTGCCGAACTTATGCAGCTGAATATGAACGCCATCCAGATCAAAAGCGGAATAGCCAATACAACCGCACAAAATGCAATTGCCGTAATTTCTATCGCCGGAACTTTGTGTTTTCTGATTGCTTTTATTCTGATGGTTAATTTACCGGCCAATATTTCAAATCCGATCCGTGAATTGACTTCTAGTATTCATCAGATTGCCAATCAAAATTACAGACAGCGGGTACAGTTTGAAAGTAACAGCGAATTTGGTGAATTGGCAAAGTCTTTCAATACGATGGCCGAAAAGCTTCAGGAATACTCAGAAAGCAGAATTGATAAAATTTTAAAAGGAAAAAAACGCATTGAGACTTTGATTGACAATATGCATGATGCGGTAATTGGTATTGATGAAAACAGAAAAGTTCTTTTTGTAAATGATGAAGCTTTAAAAATTTCAGGACTTAAAAAAGAAAATTTCGTCGGTAAACTTATTCAGGATGTTGCTGTAAGTAATGATTTGGTGCGTGATCTGATTAAGGAAATCATCAATCCGAATGCTGAGAAAAATCCAGCAGAATTATTGAAGATTTTTGTAGAAGGAAAAGAAAATTATTTTGAAAAAGAAATTTTAGACATCAAAGTAATTCCAACGGGTGAAAAAGAAAGCAGCTTTATCGGTCAGGTAATTATGCTCCGAAATATTACCCCTTTTAAAGAGCTAGATTTAGCTAAAACTCGCTTTATAGGAACGGTTTCACATGAATTTAAAACTCCTATTTCTTCGATACAAATGGGGCTTCAGTTATTGGAAAACGAAAAAATTGGCAGTCTTAATGAAGAGCAGCAAAAATTGATTAGAGGGATTGATGATGACACGTTACGATTATTAAAAATTACCGGCGAGCTATTAAATATTGCTCAATTGGAAACAGGAGTAAGCCAATTGAATATTCGGCCGTTTAAGATTAATGCCATAATTGAAGAAGTTATTAAAACTAATAAATCTGCGGCAGATAAGAGACAAATATCTATTCATACAGATGTAGATACAACTTTAGATGTTATAAATGCTGATCAGGAAAAAACATTGTGGGTTCTCAATAATATTGTTTCCAACGCAATTCGTTATTCTTACGAACAATCTAAGGTTATTATAAGAGTGGAAAGGCTTGATTCTAAACATGTGAAATTTTCGGTGACAGATCGAGGCTTGGGTATTGAAGAGCAATATCTGAAACATATTTTTACAAGATATTTTAGAGTTCCAGGTACTAAAACAGAAGGTACAGGGTTGGGTCTCAGTATCAGTAAAGAGTTTATTGAGGGGCAGGGAGGAATTATTTCTGTAGAAAGTGAAATAGGAAATGGAAGTATTTTCAGTTTTATTCTGAAAATTAATTAAATGATTTTTTATGATAAATTGAAGTAAATTATTTTAAATAAAAAGCTGATTTATTGATGAATACCGCTTGTATCGACTGTCGTTTTTTATCCAATTATCAGATCATTAATATTTACCTTTTATTAAAGAAAGATTGGTAAAGAAATTGTATAGTGAAAGAAAGAAGTAATTAATAAAAAAACTACATTATGAATATCTCACTTTACGATTTTAGAAACTTACCATCGCAGACGCAGTCTGAAATAGTAATAGAGCAGGGAAGACTATTAAACGAAAAAGTAATGAGCTCTTTCAAATACGTTCTTTATGAAATATCTAGTTTTTCTGTTGAAGTAATTTACAAAAATACAGACGGAAAGATTGTAGGTTTAAATATCTTCCAGAATACTTCAGCATACGCTACATAATAACTCAGACATAATTATATTACTATTTATTACTTAATATTTAATAACAAATCCGCTAATTTTTTAGCGGATTTTCTCTTTTGGATTAAATATATCTTCTAGCCAACAAGCGATATTGTAAAAAAACAACAATTACAAAATGATAATGATAACCTATTATTTTAAGTAAAAAAGTAGCTGCGAATATTTTCACAGCTACTTTTTATCTTTTTGAATTACTCTTAATTGAGCGGCTTACGTCCTGAAATAACATTAATTAAAACAACAACGATTGCAATAACTAAAAGAACGTGAATTAAACTTCCGGTATCCATTCCTGGAATTACCCCAAGCATTCCTAAAAGCCAAACTACGATGCAGATTACTGCAACAAGCCATAATATACTTCTCATAATAATAAATTTTTTGGTTGGTATCTATATATATGCATTTTCTGTGCCTTAATTGATTTAAAATTTTACTATTATTGAAGGTGATTTTATTTTATTGTTGATTTTTAAGGGTTTATCAATTGGTAAGTGGTATCGTTTTTTATGACTTTATATTGAAGTTAAAACATTTCAAATTTGATCAGTCGGATAAATTAGAGCCTATTTATAAAATATTGATATATCATTTTAATTTTTTTTGCCCCTAAACTAAAGAGTGGAAAAATGTATTGAAAATTGAATAAAATTCCTCCTTTTAAGGCATGGCAAATAGTTTTGATGAGTTTGAACAGACTATAATAAATATAGAAAACAAAATTGCCCACGTAAATGTGGGCAAGTCAAATCATAGTAATATAGTTGATTGTGGTGTATACTGATGGTATCAATTTATATGCCACGCATAAGTCATGTGGTATGTAATCTTTTATTTTTTTTGATTAAATATAACCGTAATCATCTATGATAGAAAATTCTTTTTTTAAATTGATTTATATTACTTAATCAAATTGATGTTCAGGATTTCTAAAATTCTGTAAAGTTGGCAATGTTTTCAATGCGATTTTTGTTGGCTTTTTCTTTTTGGTTTTTTCTGAACCCAAAAGTTTGCTGTTTTCAGTTTTTTCTCCTTTTACAAGATCAAATTGTGTTTCGGTGGTTGTGTCTTTGCCATCCCAAACGATTTTTGAAATCTTGATTAATTCAAAATTTTTATTCTGATAACGGAATGTATAATATTGCTTTACATCATTTATTTCTGAGTAAAGAATAAGATTGCCATCTTCAATAAATATGCTCGGAATTTGATCTCCGCCGTATTTCCCATTAGGATATTGAGGATTGAAAACCTCTTTCGATGAAAATTCTAATCTAAGCTTTCTGTTTGATTGCAGCAGAAAAATCTGTAATTTTAGTGGCTGCTGCGCATCAACGGTATCCATTGTTAGAATTACTTTATCCTGCAGACCGTCTTTATTGAGATCACCAACTTCTTCTCTTACGCGGACGGTAAAATGTTCAATATTTTTCTGTTGCTGCGCATACATATTCATTGAGGCAAGAACTAAAAATATCAGCAATTTGTTTTTCATGGTATCATTAAAGTTTTTTATTGAAAGAAGTGTTTTGATTTTATTTAAATTGAATACCTGTAATTGGTCAATTTTTCTAAATAAAACAATACTAAAATTTTAAATCACAATATAATCAAAATCAGGATAAGAACTAAAAGATTTTTTAAGTAAATTACTAAGTGGTCTTGGCATCATTGTTGCCACCCAAGAAGTGAAAATTCAATATTTATCAAATACCGGAAATCCTTTATAATCAACCGTTGCGTTAATTTTATTTGAAAATAATTTAATAAATATGTGATATTCAGAATACTTTATAATTATTTTTTTGAATAGGATAGTAACAATATAGATTATGATAAAAATGGTTTAGAAATAACTGTTTATCGGATAATTGTAAGTATTTTTGAATCAGAAAAAAATTAACAAATAATTGATTTTACTTTAGATATGATCTTAATCGTTGATGACAATCAAAACAATCTTTTTTCATTAAAGAAATTATTAGAATCTAAAGACTTTCAGGTAGATACAGCCGATTCTGGTCCGGAAGCACTGGGAAAAGCATTAAAAAATGATTACGCCTTAATTATTTTAGATGTACAAATGCCGGAAATGGATGGGTTTGAAGTTGCAGAGACACTTGCCGGATACAGCAGAACCAAAGATATTCCTATCATATTTTTATCTGCTGTCAATACAGAGAAAAGATTCATCACAAAAGGATACGCTTCGGGAGGAAAAGATTACGTTACCAAACCTGTAGATCCTGAAATTTTACTGTTGAAAGTAAAAACATTTTACAATCTTCAGGAACAGAATATTGCAATGAGAAAAACGCAGCAAAGTCTTGAGCTTGAAGTGAAAGGCCGACGCGAATCTCAGGTAACCATGAAATCGCAAATTGATCATTTTCATCTGATGCTGGAATCTTTACCACAAATCGCATTTACTATAAATGAACAGGGAACGATAGATTTTGTTAACGGAAAATGGTACGAATATTCTCTTTCCGATACAAGTTTTCCAGAAACTCATCCGGATGATTTCAGTATTAGTGAAGAATTTTCTCAATGCAAAAAGAAAGGAAAAGCGCTTGAATTAGAAATCAGAATTAAAAACATAAAATCTGGCGAATTCAGATATCATCTGCTTCGTGTAACTCCGGTGCATGAAGAAAATGTAATCAAAAACTGGGTCGGAACCTTTACTGATATTGAAGATCAGAAAAAAGTAGAGAAAGAAAAAGATGAGTTTTTGAGTATTGCAAGTCATGAGCTGAAAACTCCTTTAACGAGTATTAAGGCCTATGTTCAGCTTCTAGACCGAAAACTAAAACTTGGGAAAGAAAGCGCAGAATCAGGATTCATGGTAAAAGTTCAGGATCAGATCGAAAAACTGAACACTCTTATTTCAGATTTGCTGGATGTTTCTAAAATTGAGAACGGAAAGCTTAAAATCAATAAGAAACCAACCAATCTTGATCAATTAATACAGAATGCAATCGAAACCATTCTTCAGACTCATGATGAGAAAAAGATAAAGATTGACCGTCACGGCTATATTCCTGATATTCTTATTCCTTTAGATTCTATTCGTATTGAGCAGGTTTTGATTAATTTCTTAACCAATGCTATCAAATATTCTCCGGAAAATCACCAGGTGATTGTTACCACCTTTGTAGATGAAGAAGAGCAGGAAGTAAAGGTGAGTGTCACCGATTTTGGAATTGGAATTCCAGATTTTAAACAGGAAGCTGTTTTTCATAAATTTTATCGTGTAGAAGAATCTTCACTTCAGTTTCAGGGAATGGGAATTGGCCTTTATATCTGTTCTGAAATTATCAAGCAACATCACGGAAATATCGGAGTTTCGAGTATTATGGATGAAGGTTCTACATTTTATTTCACATTACCATTAAATTAATTTTATGCCCAAAAAAATACTAAGAAATCTGCAGTTTGGTGTCGGTTTTTCATTATTGATACTTATTGCCAGCTCTATTGCTTCATATTTGAGTATTCAAAACCAGATGAATCATCGTGAAAGTGTGGGAAAAAGCAGGCGTTCTGCAACTGCTGTAAAAGATGTTTTGGTAGCATTACTGGATGCAGAGACTGGAAATCGTGGTTATCAGCTTACCGGAAGAGAGAGTTTTCTTGAGCCTTATAATCGCAGTTTAAAAGACTATTCTAATGCTATAGCTCTTGCAAAAAGTCTGGATATTACAGATACAAATCAACAAAAGCGATTAGCTGTTTTAGAAGTAGATGTTGAAAAAAGCATTGATAATCTGAAACTTTATGTTGAAAACAGACGCAAAGGCATTGTGATGACTCAACAGCAAATATTAGAGAGCAAGGCTTATATGGATAAATGCCGTCAGGTAGTAAACGAATTTATAAGATATGAAGAAGCCCAGCTTGATGTAAAAAATAAAGATCTAAACCGTTCATCAGACACAACAGTTATATTTATTGTATTTTCAGCACTATCTGCAATCGTTGTTACTGTTTTTTTCTATCTTAAACTAAAATCAGATCTTGTACGCAGAGAAAAGCTTGAAAAAGATCTAAGAGAAAAAGACGCACAGATATCACGACGTGTAACTGCAGTTCAGCAGATTGCAAGCCGCGTAGCCAATGGAGACTACACCCAAAAAGTAGTAGATAATTCTCAGGACGACCTGGGAGATTTGGTAGGATCTCTGAATCACATGACAGATTCTTTAAAAAAATCTTTCGAAACCATTAATAAAAGTGACTGGCGACAAAAGGGTCTTGCCTTATTAAACGAGTCTTTAGTAGGAAACAGATCCGTAAAAGAAGTATCAGAAAGATCGCTGAGTCAAATCATAGAATACGGAAAATGCATCAACGGATCTTTATACATATTTGATGAAGGAATTTTAAGGCTTAATTCTGCTTTCGGACTGGAAAGCAATATGAAAAAAAGTTTTGATCCGGGGGAAGGTATGATCGGCCAAACTTTTGTCAACGAAAAACCTACAGTGTATAATGACCTCAAAGAAAATGATTTTATTGTAAGTTTTGCAAGCAGTAAAATGAAAATAAACGGATTATTATTAATCCCAATACTTTCTGATGGTCACTGTATTGGTGTTTTAGAACTAGCATCAATTAATAATTTTGATCAGGACAGAATAGATTTCTTTGTAGAAGGAACACGAAATATAGGAATTGCCCTGAATGCAGCAAAAGGACGTGAGAAAGAACAACAGCTTATGGAAGAAACCCAGGCTCAGTCTGAGGAATTACAGGTTCAGCATTCTGAATTGGAGAACCTCAATACAGAATTGGAAGCTCAAACTCAAAAACTTCAGGCTTCAGAAGAAGAATTGAGAGTGCAGCAGGAAGAGCTGATGCAGGCAAATGCCGAGCTGGAGGAACGTTCGAGATTGCTGGAAGACAAAAACCATTTGATTGCCGAAAGAAATATTGAAATCCAGAAAAAGGTTGAAGAACTTGCGCTGAGCACAAAATATAAATCTGAGTTTTTAGCAAATATGTCTCATGAGTTGCGTACTCCTTTGAACTCTATTCTTCTTCTTTCCCGTTTAATGGCAGAAAATCCGGATGAAAATCTAAATGAAGATCAAATAGAATCTGCAAAGGTTATCCAAAGTTCGGGAAGCAGTCTATTGACCTTAATCGATGAAATTTTAGATTTAGCTAAAATAGAATCCGGAAAAATGACTTTAGAATATCACGATGTTGAAATTACTGAAGTTGTAAAAGATCTGAAAAGTCTCTTTAATGCTGTTTTTGTCGATAAGAAATTACAATTTAATATCAATATTGATCAGGATGTTGAGAAAATCATTGAAACAGACCGTTTGCGTGTAGATCAGGTGTTAAGAAATCTTCTTTCTAATGCATTGAAATTTACAAAAGCCGGAAGCATTGATTTAAATATTAAAAAAGATCCTAAAAATAATAATTTCATCATTTTCTCTGTGAAAGATACCGGAATCGGGATTGCAGAAGATAAGCAGAGAATTATTTTTGAAGCTTTCCAGCAGGCTGATGGCTCTACCCGCAGACAATTTGGAGGAACAGGTTTAGGATTGTCTATAAGCAGGGAAATTGCGAGATTACTGGGCGGCGAACTAAGTGTAACCAGTAAGGTAAATGAAGGAAGTGAGTTTAGTTTAGTTATTCCGATCAAACCGATCGCTGAAATTGTAAAACATGAAACTGATCAAGATTTGGTAGATGTTATCCGTGAAGATGTAGAGCAAATTCAGAATATTCTGGATGATGGTCAATCAGAATACTATGAAAAAATCATCCTTGCGATTCCCGAAAGTGTTGATGACGACAGAGATCAGATCAATGAAGGTGACAAAGTGATTTTAATTATCGAGGATGATACCAATTTTGCAAAAGCTTTATTAAAGTATGCAAGAGCAGAAAACTATAAAGGAGTTGTTGTGGTAAGAGGTGATCACGCTTTGCCAGCTGCGCAACAATACCATCCGCAGGCGATTTTACTTGATGTACAGCTTCCTATAAAAGACGGATGGAAGGTGATGGATGAGTTGAAATCAAATCCTGAAACCAAACATATTCCTGTGCACATGATGTCTGTACTTCATGTGAAAAAAGAAAGTCTGATGAAAGGTGCTATTGATTTCATTAATAAACCAATGGCTCTGGATCAGATGGCAGATGTTTTCAAAAAAATTGAAGAAGCCATCAGAAAATCTCCGCAAAAAGTACTGATTGTCGAAGAAAATGCGAAACACGCAAGCGCTCTGTCTTATTTCTTAAGCAACTTTAATATCTCATTGTCGATTGAGAATAATGTGGAAGATGTGGTGAAAGCATTAACTTCAAACCAAACCGATTGTGTGATTTTAGACATTGGTGATTCCCGAGGAAATGAATACCAGGTAATTGAATCTATAAAAAGCTATGAAGGCCTGGAAAATCTGCCAATCATTATTTTTACAGAAAGAAATCTATCTCAATCTGAAGAGCTTAAAATTAAGCAATATGCAGATTCTATTGTGGTGAAAACGGCACATTCTTATCAGAGAATATTAGATGAAGTTGGTTTGTTTTTACATTTGGTAGAAGAAAAAAATAACTCTTTAGAAAATGTTAGAACCAAAACTTTAGGCTCATTAACGGAAGTATTGAGCGGTAAAAAGATTTTGATTACCGACGATGATGCTCGAAATATTTTTTCTTTAACTAAATCTTTAGAAAAATATAAAGTAGAAGCTATTGTTGCAATGGATGGAAAACATGCCTTGGAACAAATTAAACAAAACCCTGATATCGATGTGATTTTAATGGATATGATGATGCCCGAAATGGATGGTTACGAAAGCATTCAGGAGATCAGAAAAATGCCGAAATTTGCCAAACTTCCTATTATTGCGATTACAGCAAAAGCAATGATTGGTGACCGCCAGAAATGCATTGATGCAGGAGCTTCAGACTATATTTCAAAGCCTGTAGATATCGATCAGTTATTATCATTACTTAGAGTATGGTTATATGAAAGTTAAACAGCCAAAATTCTGATGAATAAGAAAATTTTAATTGTGGATGATGATCCGCGAAATATATTTGCTCTCAAACTTACCCTGAAAGCAAGAGGATATCAGATCGAGAGTTCCACAATGGCTTTGGAAGCGATTAATTTGCTTAAAAATGATAAGGATATTTCTGTGGTTTTAATGGATATGATGATGCCGGAAATGGACGGATATGAAGCTATAAAAATCATACGAAATACAGAAGAGATTAGCGATGTATGCATTATTGCAGTCACGGCTCAGGCAATGCCTGAAGACCGCCAAAAATGTCTGGATGTAGGAGCACAGGATTATGTATCGAAACCGATAAATGTTGATATACTATTAACTGCTATCGAAAAATTTTCTTAAATGCTGGAACCAAGTATCATAAAAGATGAAGAAGTAGAATATCTTATTAAAGATGTTTACGAACTGTATGGGTACGATTTTTCCCAGTACAGCAGAGCTTCTTTTAAGAGGCGGATCAACCGTATTTGTTTGATAGAAAGATTTACAAGTTTTGCAGAACTGCGATACACGATCATCAATGAGCCAGAATATCTGAAACGTTTTGTAGAAGAAGTAACGGTGAATGTAACTGAAATGTTTCGGGATCCTTATTTTTTTAAAGGTTTAAGGGAGAAAATTCTACCGCAATTAGGAACGTATCCTTTGATAAGAATTTGGGTGGCAGGTTGCTCTACAGGCGAAGAAGCCTATTCTATAGCGATTTTATTAAAAGAAGCCAATCTGTATCATAAATCTTTAATATACGGTACAGATCTTAATCCTTCTGTTCTTGAAACCGCAAGAGCAGGTGTTTTTCCTTTACAGCAGATGAAGCTCTACTCTGAAAACTACATGTTATCCGGCGGGAAAAAAGATTTCTCAGATTATTATACAGCTAATTACGACAGTGCAAAATTTGATAAAAGTCTGCAGGAAAAACTGATTTTATCTACACACAATCTGGTTTCAGACAGTTCTTTTAACAGTTTTCAGCTGATTGTCTGCAGAAACGTTCTTATTTATTTTGACCGTGGTTTGCAGGAACGCGTCTTCAGACTTTTTGATAACAGTTTAGAAAATTTGGGATTTTTGGCTTTAGGAGCAAAAGAAACAATAAGATTTTCTAAATTAGATAAAAATTTTCATCAGGTAGACGATCAGAGAATTTGGAAGAAAATAGATCATAACTAATATTTTTAAGCATGCATACTGAAAGCACAAATACAGAACTGGTCTTGATCGGTGGATCTGCGGGAAGTCTGCAGGTGATTTTAGAAATGATCAAAAATATCAGTGAAAAATTAAATTTCCCCATTATATTGGTTTTACACAGAAAGGCGCATTCTACCAATATTTTGCAGACTTTACTTCAACAATTCATTTCAACAGAAGTGGTAGAGATTGATGATAAAACAGATATTAGAAAAAACAAAATTTATATAGTACCCGCAGACTATCATCTTTTATTTGAGAACAAAAAAACGATGTCTCTCGACAGTTCTGAGAAGATGAATTATTCTCGGCCGTCAATAGATGTTACTTTTAAATCTGCAGCAGAAGTTTACGGTAAAACTTTGGTAGGAATTTTGCTTTCAGGAGCCAATGCAGATGGAGTAGAAGGTTTGGCTTACATCAAAAAAAACAACGGTAAAGTATGGATTCAGGATCCGGAAACTGCCGAAGTAGATTATATGCCAAAACATGCGGTGGAAGAAGTGAAGTATGATCTCCTTATAAAGCCGGATAATCTGGCAGATTATATCAATCAATTATAAAAATAAACAAAAAAAAGTTAAATAAAGAATATGAGTAATAAGAAAATTTTGATTTTTGATGATGATAAAACAATCCTGGAAGTGATTACGATCATTTTTGAGGAAAACGGTTATCAGGTCGAAATTTCAGAAACATCTCATGATATTATCGAAAAGGTTTCGCAGTATAAGCCCGATGTAATTCTCATGGATAACTGGATTCCGAGAATTGGTGGAGTAGAGGCTACGAAACTTTTGAAGAGTCATGAGGAGTTTAAATCAATTCCGGTCATTTACGTAACAGCCAATAACGATATTGTTGCTTTGGCAAAAGAAGCTCAAGCCGACGATTACGTTGCAAAGCCTTTCAATCTTGAAGATTTGGAAGATAAGGTTGCTAAATATCTTACGGAAAAAGCTTAAAATAATTTCTTTAAGTCGTAAAAATCCTGGCATCTATTGTCGGGATTTGCTGTTTATACAACATTTCGTATTTTTTTCGGATCCTAATTTGGCAGTTTGTAAGTGAGCTCCTCATTATTAATATCACCAATTAAAGCTGATAAAAATTCTTTGATTTTTGGTTGTGACAAAATCTTATCAGAAAAAGTAGGGGCAACGATTGTTTTCTTTGAGACAAGATTTTCTGTAAATATAAATTCATCTTTTAGATCAATCTCAATCCCAAACTGTTGTTGTGTGTTAAAAGCTAAATAGTAGGCTATTGTATCTTTATTTTGTTGTGTACTTTCCATCTTAAAGTGTTTACTATTAAGTACAATAATTTTTATGCCATACACAGTTTTTTTTAAGATTTAACAGTTTTTATTTTAATTCAGCATTTTATTCATTACAAATCTGCTATTTTAATAAATGAAAAAATCTTTGTTTAAGGTAAAAATTGACTCTTATTAAAAAAATATTTATTTTCTTTTGTGTTAAAATTTAAGATGAGTCCAAAATATGTTAAATTACAGCAACAAAAATATTCGGATTATATGTTTTTGAATTTCATATCCTTTTAAAACCATAAAAAAACGGACAGTGAATTGCTCACCATCCGTTCCAATGATAAAATAAACTACTTCTTATTTTCCACCACCGCTGTTTTTCTCAACATCGGTTTTTGTATTTTCTTTTACTTTTTGATTTCCAAATCGTTTTACAAATGTTAATGAAAACCCGTACCAGTCAGATCTTGACGAATTTCTTTGGCTTCCATCCGGGCTGAATGTTGTAGAATCAAAGACCGGTCTTGCAAAAATATTCATCAGCTGTAAACTCAATTCCATCTGAGTTTTTGGGAAGATCTTTGTGGCGGAAAGATTATGAAAAACATTGGTCTTGTTGGCAATAGAATTACCGTTGTTCTGATTAGAAACCTCTACCCAGGCGCTCAAATTAATATTCTTATTAAAAAGATTGGTATACGTTAAGTTGGTAGAGCCCGCCCAATAACTGATATAATTGGTATCTGTTCTCAATTCATTTTTTTTATTAAAATCACTATTGTCAAGATAATTCCATCCGAAACTTAGGTTTACGTTTAATTTGTTTTTAATAAATGATTGATTGGTATTGGCGTAAAGAAAATATTTTTGAACCTTCCCAATAAAATTAGCGGGTTCAGAGATAATTTTATCACCTTCTGTTACATAATTAGTCCAGTAATCCTGATCTGTGAAAGTATATCTTGCAGAAAGGAAATATTTCTTCAAAAATCCGAATTTCATGTACAATCTGTCACTTGGGTTCGGGTTCAGATCAATGTTTCCACGAGAATAAAACCCATCATTGGTAGGCTGCATAAAAGGGTTGAATTCAGAATACCATGGTCGCCAAAGATTTTTATTATACGTTAAGCTCAAATCATATTTATCTGAAAAAGAATATTTGATTAAAATATTTGGTAAAAACTTGCCATAAGAGTCGTTACGTGAAGTTCCTGCAACATCCTGACGCATTTTATAATCAATGTATTCGTAACGCATACCGATTCTCGTTTCCAGTTTTTTAAAGAACGTTTTAGAATAATTTGCATACAGTGAATTGATATTATCTTCATAATGGAAAATGTCTCCCGTGCTTAAACCGGTCAACTGATTTCCATAAAGCTGATTCGGAATTATATTATTATTAAAATCCATCTTACCTCCAACTTCAAAATTACCTCCGGATTTCCCTAAAGGCTGTGTATAATCAACTTTGATGTAATAATTTCGATTTTCAACATCAGAAATCACCCCTATTTGCTGAATATCGGTTGTGGTGGAGAATACTTTATTTTTGATAAAATTATTATCTTCAAACTCCCCGTCGTAGTTGGTGCCTAAATTAATATCTAAAATTTTGCTTTTTTCTTTATCATAATATTTATAGAAAAAATTGGTGCCAAATGTACGGTTGAGTGTTGATGAGTTTTGATTTTGATCGTAAGAATATTCCAGCTCATTGTTCTTAGAACGTGTTCCATTTGCTTCAGAAGTATTATTTCTTTTGCCCTGATAAGCTTCAAGAATTACTCCCATTGTGTTTTTATCATTCAGCTCATATTCTGAAGTAGAAGATATAGAAGGATTTTTTCCTTTATAGATACTGTTTGTAGAACCTTCCGTTACAATATTGTCCTGATATCTGGTATTTGTAAATGAGTTTTTTTGCACCCATACATTGTCGCTGTAACTTCCTACGAGTGTTTGTGTAAAGTTTTTCTTATGATAATTAAGATTAAGATTAGTATACTGAGAGTTTTGTGTGTTTTGTCTGTTGTTGAATGTCACGCTTCCTTTCAGTCCTTCGTCATCACGTTTTTTAAGAACAATATTAATAACCGATCCGGTCGCTTCGTATCTCGAAGACGGGCTTGTGATAACCTCTATCTTCATCAGATTATCTGCAGGCATTGTCTGTAAATATTCTTTTAGTTCTTTTCCTGTAAAAACAGATTTTCTGTCGTTGATGTAAACAGTTACAGATTCACCTTCTGCCTTTAAAGCATCATTGTTATCAATGCTTACCAAAGGCGTCATTCTTAGGACATCCCAAGTCGTATTTCCTGCAAGAATAGAGCTGTTGGCTACGTTAAAAACAGTACGATCAACCTTAGATTCTACAGTCGGTTTTCTGGCAACAAAGGTGACTTCGTCTATTTCTTTTACTTTTGATGCCAGGGTATCTTTCTCAGTTTGGGAAAAAGCCAGAGTTCCTAGTAGTAAAGCAACGGGTGCTAAAATTTTTTTCATTAAATGTTGTCTATTTTAATATAAGACACCAATAAGGGAATATATGTTACATCTGTAAAGTGTTAATATATGTTAACGTTTGTTGTTTTTGGGTAAGCAGTCTGAAGATCAGCTTACTAAAAAAGCTATTTTGATCATTCAAAATAGCTTTTCCTAAAGACTTTATTTTTTCCTAAAGATTAAGTTTAATCAAAATCCAATTTTATTGTATAACAATACTTCTTTTGCTCACTGTATGTGCTGAAAAATAACCTAAAGCGCCATTGCTAATATTGCTGGGTGGGTTAGCTGGTGTCACACCGCCTCCGGCACCACCTCCCATAAGCTGAAGCAGTGCTGAGTAAAATGTATAGACATTGTCATCAATACAGTTCATTTCTACGTGAATGGTATCGCCTATCACCACTTTTACATCATCCGGCTCGTCGCCATCATCATTGGGAAGAATAATAGGTCTTTGATTGGGCATCCCGTTATTTACATTATCAGCAAACTCCGAAAAATATCTTTTTGACTTATAATTTACAGTATAGCTAAATAAATAGCGGTTCCCTAAAGCTTGTGGATCTGTGAACATAGGTAAAAGTGTATAGCTGGTTTCGCCACCTACCATAAAAGAATCCTGTTCCAAACCTTCAAAATCAACAGCTTCAGGCATTTTACTTTTTGCAAAATATTCTTTTCCTTCTGCTATTATTTGTAAAGTGTAAGTATGCCCTGGGATTCCTTCAATAAAATTAGTTTTGTAAAATCCATTACCCACATATTTTAAAGCCTCAGATTGTCCAAAATCGTCATTTAAAATTACTATTGCATTTTCTATTACCGGATACTGATTGGTTTGGGTAAAAGCAACCGATTTCGTGATCTTTACATAATACGGTCCATCCTGGTCGGTTATATTTCCTTCAATAACGATGCTTCCGCTTTGGTCTTCCAAATCAAGATCAATTTCCTTTTCACAAGAAGTGACCAAAAAAAGGGATAATATGATTAAAAATATATTTTTCATAAATTAAATAGAAGTTAGAATTTAGATCTTAGAGATTAGTTGAATACTAAAATTTTAAATCTAAAATATATTGTTAAATTACTATGAATTAAAATTTGAAATTATAAGTAATGTTCGGAACCCAACGGAACAATGAAGTCTGCATCGCTCTTGTTGTTCCCGGATTATTCGGATTGTCTTCAAAAGTAATCGTGTATGCATTTTCCCTTCCGTACACATTGTAAATTCCGAAAGACCAAGATCCTTTAAAACGTTTATTAGAACTCGGCTCATACGTTGCGCTCAAATCCATTCTGTGATAGGCGGGCATTCTGTCGGCATTTCTGCTGCTGTACTGAAATACGGTTTGTCCGTTCAGTTCATATTTCCCCGTTGGGAAAGTCACAGCATTTCCTGTACTGTAAAGGAATAATCCCGAAAAAGACCATTTCGGATTCAGCTGATACGTTGCTACAATAGAAAGATCATGCGTTTTATCTTGTCTTGCATCGTACCATTCGTTATCATTGATTCCGTTGATTTTTCTTTCGGTTTTAGATAAAGTATAAGAAATCCAGCCGGTCAGTTTTCCGCTTTTCTTTTTGGCAATTAATTCTAAACCGTAAGCTCTTCCTTTTCCGAATAGCAATTCACTTTCTACATCTGCCGCCGTATCGAACGAAATTTGTGCTCCGTTTTTATAATCAATTTGATTCTGCATTGATTTGTAATAAATCTCAGCATTCAATTCATAATTGTTATTATTAAAATTTCGGCTGTACCCTGCACTTATTTGGTCTGCAATTTCAGGTTTTACGGTGTAGCTGCTTCCAATCCACTGATCGGTCGGGTTTCCGCTTCCGCTGTTGCTTAATAAATGTAGATTCTGAGTGTTTCTAGAATAGCCTCCTTTTACGCTGCTTACTTCATTAATTCTGTAGTTGGCAGTAATTCTCGGCTCAATATTCACATATGTTTTTCCGAATTTTCCTTTTTCTAAATATTCAGAATCGGTTAAAACTCCGTTTTCATACGTGTTAAAAGTATCTCCGCCTAAAACAGAGAACATCGCCAATCTTGCTCCGTAATTAATCGTCAGCTTTTCTGTTGCTTTAAAATCATCATTGATGTAAACTGCATTTTCCCACGAATATCTGGGATTTCTCGGAAAACTGCTTACACTTGTTCCCGAAGCGCTGCTTGGTGTAATCGTATGATAAATTGACTGTAAACCAAATCTTACAGAATGTTTATTTCCTGCAAACCACGTGAAATCCTGCTTCAAATTCCAATCTTCAATCTCAGAATCGAGCCCGAAAGTGTTATTGTTACTGCTTAAGCTTACATTATAATTGTAGTTGCTGTAAATAAATGAAGTATTGGAGAATAGTTTACTGTTGATGATGCTGTTCCAGCGTAGAGTAGCGGTGGTATTTCCCCAATCTGTAGAAAAAGTATCACCCAAACCTAGAACATCTCTTCCAAAATATCCGGATAAATATAATCGGTTATTATCATTGATTTGATAATTGGCTTTTAAGTTTAAATCATAAAAATATAATTTACTGTCTTTGAAATCGTCTGTAGCTTTCAGAAAAACATCTGCATACGTTCGTCTTCCCGAAACAATAAATGATGATTTCTCCTTCTGGATCGGTCCTTCTACACTCAATCTGCTGCTTATTAAACCAATTCCTCCATTTACGTTGTAATCCTGATTGTTTCCGTCTTTCATTTTTACATCCAGAACAGATGAAAGTCTTCCTCCATATTGAGCCGGACTGTTTCCTTTGATGATGCTCACATCTTTCAACGCATCACTATTGAATGTACTGAAAAATCCGAGCAAATGCGAAGCGTTATAAACGGCTGCTTCATCCAATAAAATTAAGTTTTGGTCTGTTGCCCCGCCTCTTACACTGAATCCGCTGCTTCCTTCACCATTACTTTTAATTCCAGGCAAAAGCTGAATGGTTTTCATCACATCTTTTTCACCAAATAATACAGGAAGTTTATCAATTTGTTTAATGCTCAACGTTTCGGTCCCCATTTGCGCTGACGAAAGATTTTTATCTTTTTTCACACCGGAAATAATAACTTCATCAATTTTAGCCGTTCTCTCATCATCTTCCTGATCCAACTGAATATTTTGCTTAACATTATCTTCAACATTAATAATTTGCTGAAAATCTTTAAAACCGGGATTAGAAACAATTAAAGTATAAGAACCTTTTGGAAGTGAAAGCGAATAAAATCCGTATTCGTTGGCTACAACTGAAATAGTAGGATCTTCAGCAACTTTTACGGCGACTCCGAGCAGCAATTCACCATTCTTTTTATCTTTTACCGTGCCACTTACCGAGTATCGTTGCTGCGCAAAAACTATTGTGCTAAAGCAGACCGCAGCGATTGTAGTTGCAGCTTTTAATGATGTTTTCTGTATCAATTTTTTTAGTTTATTTTTTTGAAGTTTATGTAAGATAAAAAAATGCTATTCTTCAAAACACTGAGAAATAAAATCTTTAAATCTGCCTAAACAACGGCGATGTAGAGAGTTTATTGTTTGGTGAATATTAAATCTTCTTTAAGTTCCCATCTCAATATCATCCCAATCAGAATCTTTGTTGATGAGCCATTCCAAAGCTTTTCTTCTTTCATAGACGACACCTTCGGTGATTTTAGCTTCCATTCCTTTTATTCTTTCATCAACGCAATACCAATGGAAACGGTAGTACAGATCAAGCATATTGTAAATTTCAACATCAGTTCTGAGTTCCTTTAGCTGGTCGATTTTTTCATTACTTTCATTTTCTTCAAGATTAGGTAAAAATGTTGCCATATTTTCGCCACACCACTCGGTTTCATCTAGATCAGGAACTGTTTTCGTTGCCCACATCAACGCCCAAAGTCCTTCAAGATACCAACGTAGAGAATTACTTTCGTAATCGCTCAATTCATCATTATCTTTAAGCAGAATTTCGTTTTCCCAATTAGAAAGATGTGACGTCAAATCATGCTTTTCAATCCATTTTCTGATGAAAGTTATGGGTGCTTCAAACGAAATATTAATCAAAGCATTCATTACCGACATTCTGCCTTTTATTTCATCTAAACTTCTCGTATTTGGATCCTCCAAAACAGGAAGCCATGAATTGAATCTATAGTTTTTATTGGCTATAATTTGATTGTTAAATTCTCTTACTTTAACTTTTTGTTCTTCAGTCATTATTCTGGAATTAAGAGTTGAAATTATCTTTAAACAATAAGATCTCTAAAGATAGATTTATAATTGTGATTTTCAGTTTTGCTAACTTACGAAAAGTTCAATTTAAAAAGAGCATTCAGATGCTAATCATTTACCAGTTTAGAAAACAAAGTTTACTAATCATCGGATTTGATCAACGATTATTTTTTTCTAAAATCAACTACTTTTCTAAATTTAATTCCATTTGAATATTGCAGCGTTTGTAAGGCGTTTGATGGCCTACAATCTTTTCAAAACCCATTTTATGATATAAATTGATTGCCGGTTCCAGAATGGTATTGCTTTCTAAATATATTTTTGAGGCTCCTAATTGCTTAGCTGAATCTATAATAGTCTGTCCTAAAAGCCAACCCAGATTTTTACCCTGAGCTTTTGGAGAAACTGCCATTTTTGCCATTTCAAAATCATAATTTTGGTCGGTCATTTTTATTAAAGCGCAAACTCCTAAAGGCTCGTCCTTATAAAGAGCGACAAATATTTTTCCGCCTTTATCCAGAATATATTCTTTAGGATTGTCTAATGCTTTGTAGTCGGCTTCCTCCATTTCAAAAAAAGTAGAAATCCATTCTTCATTCAAAGCTTTGAAAGCTGATTGATATTTGGGCTCATATTTTACAATTTTAACATGCTTGCTTTCACGCAGTTTCTTTTGGTCTTTTACTCTTTTTAGTAAAGATTTTTGTTCCAGTAAAAACTCCCATTCTGCTAACGCTTCCCAGAGATTGTTAGTCGCTTGGTTGATGATTTCATCAATAGCAACATCAATATCGGCACATTGTTCTTCAATCATTTTCTTTGCTAAAGAAGTTCCTTCGGCTGTAAGACCAACAACGTTTCTTCGTTTGTCATTGGAGTTAAGCTTGTCTTTAACTAAGCCTGCTTTAGTCATTTCTTTGATGATTTTTGTAACAGACGGTTGCGAATGTCCGATTTCTTTAGCGATTTCGGTAATGGTTTTTTCTTCTGTTTCAGAGAGAACAAAGAAAACAGGAAACCATTTTGGAGAAAATCCTGCAATATTATATAGTTCATAAATCTGAGCTGCATCTTCAGTAACTTTGCTGGTCAACAATCTTAATCTGCTTCCTAGAGCCATTTTTCCGGTACGGTTGAATATATCCATAATTAATTACATAACTGATTATGCAAAATTATATAAATGATTTTAAATAGCAAAATTTGTATTTCACTTAAAATGAATTTAAATTGAAATATTATTTTAAAGTTTGAATTTCTTAACTTTATCAAATGAAAGAGAAGGTAATCAGAGTAATTTCAGAATTTAATAATGAATTGAAGCTTCAAGGATTTAAGGCATTTCAAATTGAAAGTGACAGCAACGAAACACGTACTTACAGTAGAAAAGAGTTCTATAAAATCTGCCTTACGACAGGGAAAAGTAAGATTCATTATTCCGATAAAACTTTTGAACAGGAAGGGACGATTCTCTTTTTTGGTAATCCGCATATTCCTTATTCCTGGGAAACTATTTCTACAACTTATGTAGGATATACTATTCTTTTTTCTGCCGAATTTTTTAAAAATTCAGAACGTTCGGAGAGCTTACAACAATCGTCATTTTTTAAGATTGGCGGAACTCCTGTTTTAAAAATTACATCTGAGCAAAGAGATTTTCTCAATACGATTTTCCAGAAAATGATTACCGAACAGGAAAGTGACTACCTCTATAAAGATGAACTGATCAGAAATTATATCAGTCTTATCATTCACGAATCTCTAAAGATGGAACCTTCTGAAAATTATGAGCAAAACAAGAATGCATCTTCGAGATTAACTTCTGTTTTTCTGGAATTGTTGGAACGACAATTCCCAATTGAAACGACCGCAAACCCTCTTCAGCTAAAAACGGCACAACATTATGCGCAACATTTGAATGTACACATTAATTATCTCAACCGTGCTGTAAAAGAGGTTACCGGAAAATCAACAACGGCTCATATTACAGAGCGCATTATCACAGAAGCAAAAGCACTTTTACTACACACAGATTGGAGTATTTCAGAGATCGCTTATGCTCTAGGATTTGAATATCCTACTTACTTCAATAATTTTTTTAAAAAACAAACTGGAACTAATCCCAAATCATTTCGACTGACCGAGGTTTGAAATTCTTAGTTTTTGGTTTGATAATCTTTAACGGCTTATTCGTATGTCGTGATACCTTTGTATTCTATTATCAAATCAATTTAAAATGCCAAATTCAAACAATATTCCAAATTCTATTAATCCTCACATAGATATTTTTGAGAGGTTATTGGCTGGAGAAATAATTCCGCCCAATGATCCACAAATGCACAGATTGAGAGATGAATCTTTCGCAGTCAGAAAATTACTCATAAAAATGAACAACTCTTCAGATCCTGAAGAGATTACAAAAATATTGAGTAAAATTTTAGATCAGGAAATTCAAAATGTCGCTGTGTTTACGCCTATTTATATCAATTACGGAAAGCATATCAATATTGGTAAAAATGTATTTATCAATTTCGATTGTACTTTTCTTGCCTTAGGTGGAATAACGATTGAAGACGATGTATTGATAGGCCCGAAAGTCAGCCTTATCACGGAAAATCATCCATTAGATCCAAAACTAAGAAATGGACTGATCGGCAAAGCGATTCATATTAAAAAAAATGCATGGATTGGTGCAAACGCAACCATTTTACCGGGCGTTACCATTGGCGAAAATTCTGTGGTTGCAGCCGGAGCAGTCGTTTCTAAAAATGTACCTGACGATACAATTGTCGGTGGAATTCCAGCAAAGATCATTAAAAAAATAGAGAATGAAAATATTTAAATTTAATCATAAAATACTATTGCTATGCGCATTTGCCTTAATAATAGTAATGTCATGTAACAACAAAAATCAAGAAAAAATGAATAAAGAAAATACAACAGGTCTTTTCCCGAAAGGAGACCAATTACCAAACGAATGGTTTACCGGAAATGCTTTTTTATCACCTTTGGTAGCCAAAGATAAAAACAATGAATTTTCTGCAGGAGCAGTAACCTTTGAAGTGGGTGCAAGAACCAATTGGCATACCCATCCTAAAGGTCAGGTTTTGATTGTAACAGAAGGTTCCGGCTTGTATCAGGAAAAAGGAAAACCTGCACAAATCATTAAAAAAGGTGATGTTGTGAATATCCCTGAAAATGTTGAGCATTGGCACGGCGCATCAAATAAAACACCGATGACGCATATTGCCATTACCAACTTTAAAGAAGATGTACAGGTAACCTGGTTAAAGCCCGTTACAGATGAAGAATTTAATCAAGTCAATAACGAACAGTAAAATGAAGAGATTCACATTAATGTTTGCAGCAATATTGTCTTTAAGTCAATTTACAGCGCAAAGCAAACAAAAATCATTTGATAAAAACTCAAAGAAAATGAATACAACAGAACATTATACATTCAAACTCAGTGATAATGTAACCCGCAAAACAGTAACCTTCAAAAACCGATACGGAATTACCTTATCCGGAGATTTATATCTACCTAAAAATGCAGGAAACGTAAAATTATCAGCATTGGTAATCAGCGGTCCATTTGGTGCGGTAAAACAACAATCTTCAGGATTATACGCCAATGAAATGGCAAAAAGAGGTTTTGCCGTGATTGCTTTTGATCCGTCTTATACCGGCGAAAGTGGTGGCGAACCAAGAAATTTGGCATCACCTGAAATCAACACAGAAGATTTTAGTGCAGCAGTTGATTTTATAGGTCTTCAAAAAAATGTGGACAGAAATAAAATAGGAATCATTGGGATTTGTGGTTTTGGAGGCTTTGCACTGAATGCGACGGCGGTAGATAAAAGAGTAAAAGCTGTTGCCACAACAAGTTTGTATGATATGACAAGAGTGATGTCAAAAGGATATAACGATTCTATAACACCGGAACAGCGTACCAAGACTTTGGAAGACCTGAGCCAACAACGTTGGAAAGATGCCGAAAACGGAAACCCAGCCAAAGGTTCCAGAAATTTACCCGAGACGTTGAAAGGTGACGAGCCGCAATTTGTAAAAGAATATTTTGATTATTACAGAACGCCTCGTGGTTTTCATGCCAATTCGCTGAATTCTAATGGAGCTTGGTTGATGACCAATCCGATTTCGTTTATGAATATGCCGATCTTAACGTATGTGAAAGAGATTTCGCCAAGACCTATGCTTTTGATTGCTGGTGAAAATGCCCATTCACGATATTTCAGTGAAGATATTTACAAATCTGCAGCAGAGCCGAAAGAACTCATGATTATCCCAAACGCAGTTCACGTTGATTTGTATGATAAAGTAGATGTTATTCCTTTTGATAAGCTGGAAAATTTCTTTACAACAAATCTGAAATAACCTTTTTTATTTATAGCTTGTTTAAACTAATTTGAGATTTTACCGCAAAAGGAACAAAAGACAATCATAAAGCTATTATTAGATAATCAAAGTTTTCAAAAGAATAAAAAATCAAAGATTTTTAAAGAGTTTTTGTGTACTTTTTCTTTATACTCATTAACTTTAAATAGAAATATTTAAATCTTTTGCCTCTTTTACGGTTAAATAAAAATTTCAAACAAGTTTAATTATAATCTGTTTGAGGTTTCATTAACGCTGCTTTCTTTATAACTCGATTTTTCAAGTCTGCCAAAATTGTATTTTACAGCAACCGAAATTGTAGGCGTGTTTCCGTAAAAATTACCGGTAGAAATAATTTTATCATACGTCATGTTTTGAATATAATTCATCTGCTTAAAAATATCATTATATCTGAACGTAAAATCAAAATCTGATACTGATTTGGTGATTCCGAAATTAACGGCACAAACTGCATTGTTTTCGTATAAACCTTCTGTACGTTTGCTGATGTAAGAACCGTCCATTAATAAAGAAAAGCTTTTAGTAATTTTTAAAGTATTATTGGTATAAATATAAAGGTATGGAGTCGATTTTTTAATTAAAGCTAAACTGTCTTCTGTTTTACCATAGTTAACCGACATACTGTTTTGTGACGACCATATTTTCCACTCAAAAGGAACGTCTACACCGAGATTTGCGCCAATTTCTTTGTCAAAGTTGATGAGCGTAAATCTTGAAATATTTTTTTCATCATCATACACCAAAGTATAACCCATCGGATCTTTGCTTGTGTAAACCGATGCGTTAACAGACCATTTTTTTAAACTTGTATTAAAAGACAACGTATTCGTGTAAGTAGGTATTAAATTGGGATTTCCTACATATTCTATATACGGACTTCCGTATAATCCTCCGGAAGACAGATTGCCGTAACCAGGTCTAGAGATTGTTTTTCTGAAGTTTAATGTAAAAACATGGTCTTTATCTTGCTGAAAAGAAATTTCGGCATTGGGAAACCAGTCAACAGCATTTCGGGATAGAGTAGTGTCTTTTAAAATATTGTCAAAACCTTTGGCTGAAGTGGTTTCCATACGGATTCCTGCTTTAAAGTTCCATTTGTTTTTTTCAGTACTTAGATTGACATATGATCCGGTATTACTTTCTTTGAAGAAATAATTAAAAAATTCGGGAGCTTTTACAGCAGCAAAATCGGTGATGTTATCAGTAGTTGTTTCAGCTTTTGTGAAACTTGTTCCAAGTTCTAATTTGTAATTTTCATTCAGCTTTTTTTCAAAATCTATTCTTCCGGAATAAACATCACCTGCATATAATTGTCTTCGGAATTGGCTGAATTCATATCCCGAATCATCAATATTATTTAGAAATTCATAATCTACATTACGGCTTTCTCTGGTATATTGAAATCCTGTGAAAATATTGGCGTCCCAATCTGCCAATTTTTTATTATAATTAAAAATAGAATTAATAGAAGCTCTCTTGTTATCCTGATGATTTAAGGTCAATATATTGGAAGAAATTCCGTTTTCAATATATTTTGTATTGGTATTGTTATCTCCTTTATCCGGGCGAAAATTACTGTTAAAAGTCAAAGTAAGATAATCTCCGTCATCATTTAATTCCTGATACAAACTTGCTCCGAAAATAGTTTGCGGACGATTGGTAATAGAAACGATGGTGTAATCTGAGGAAATATTTTTGCTTGGAACTGTATAATTGTAACCGTTACTTTCCCAATGTTGAACAGCATTGAATGCAGCATTGATTTTCCACTCTGTCTTATTTTTTTTCTGCTGAAAATTGGCATTAAAATAATTGCTGAATCTTTTTTGAAAGGTTGCCGTTTCAGATAAAGCTAACTTAGAACCATCTCTTTTGCTCTTTTTTAAATTGATTTTGATGACCGCTTTACCTTCAGATTCATACTTTACAGACGGATTTCTGATGATTTCAACAGATTTTATATCTTCCACCGAAATTCCAGACAAAGTAGAAAAATCGACCCGTTGATTATCAACATACAATAAAGGACTTCCTTTACCCACTACAGAAACACCTTCACCATTGGCGTCGAGCGTTACAAAAGGTAATTTTGTTAGCAATTCTGAAGGTGTAGCCACTTTATTTAACGGCGAATCTGTAATATCTATAGTGATATTTCCGTTTTCTACACTGAATTTTTTCTTCTCACCAATGATTGTAACAGCTTCAATTTCTTTTATTTTCGGCTGATAAATTATATTAAAATTTTCATTGCTATTCAGTAAGAATGGTTTTTCTTTTTGCTCTGTTTCGCCGGAAGAGATTTGTAAATAGTAGGTTTTTGATATCAAATCAGTAAACTCAAATTTTGAATCTTTTGTAACAGTAGTTTTAATGAGCTGATTTTCGTTATCATACAGGTAAACATCAACCGTTGTATTCCAATTGCTGTTATTGCTATTTACAACTGTACCATTGATATTGAATTTTTGTTGCGCAGAAACAATTACAAAATTAAAAATGAATAATAAAAAGATTTGGTATTTGGTCATTAAAGTAGGCTTATATTTTCATAGACAATCGACATGATAAAAATATTACATCTGATCATAATTACTGCGGCATTATAACAAATACCCGAGAATTATCTATTCCTGAGAAAACTAGTGCCACAAGGCATTCTAAATATTTTCAATGGCTCGATTTTAGATGATAATCAAATATTATTATAGAATTTATACGTATAACCCCAAAATGATTCAGTCATGCATAGGTTTAAAAAAATATTATTGAAAATTCTGAAATGGACCGGAATTTCCATTGCTTCCATTCTTTTTCTCATGTTTATCATTCCGATTTTATTTCCGGGAAAAGTTTCTGAGCAAGTAAAACTTTTTGCCAATAAGCATCTTGCTGGTAAATTGGATTACAGAAAAACACATCTTACTTTTTTCAGACATTTCCCGTCATTGACAGTTTCAGTCGATGATTTTTTACTGAAAGGTTCAAAGCCTTTTCAAAATGATACTTTGCTTGCTGCAAAAGAAGTGGCAGTCGGGATTAATCTTAAAAATTTAATTTTTGACGGTGAAGTTAAAATTGATGAAATCTACGTTACAGACGCTTATGCCAATGTTTTCGTCAATACAAAAGGAGAAGCTAATTATAATGTTTACGTTTCAAAACCTTCAGAAAAACCAAAAGATACAACGAGTACTGGAGCTTCAATAAAGCTTGATTTAATTAAATTAAGAAACTGGAACATTAAATATAACGATCATGCTGCAAGAGTTTTGGTTGATGCAAAAGGTTTAAATTATACCGGAAAAGGAGGATTGAGTGAAGATATTTTTGATCTTGAAACTGACTTGGATATTGATAAATTAGATTTCAGTTTAAACAGAATTTATTACGCCAAACAAAAAACTTTACATGCAGATTTAATTACCAGGATTAATACCAATGCGTTAACGTTTGTACTTAGAAAAAATGAGTTGAGAATTAATGACTTGCCTTTAAAATTTACAGGTTTTGTAAGTATTTTAAAAGACGGTTATAACCTTGACATCAATGCAGCGTCCGAAAAAACAACGATTCGCGATATGATTTCTGTGCTTCCGCCTCAATATTTAGACTGGGCAAAAGACACCAAAATTGAAGGTGACAGTGACTTCTTTTTCAGTCTGAAAGGAAGATTCAGTGAGCAAAAAAATCAAAAACCCAGATTAAAAGCAAAGTTGATGGTAAAAGATGGATTTGTATCCAACGGAAAAGCTCCGGTTCCGATGAATAATTTTAATATGGATCTTAATGTAGACTTGCCTGATTTAAATACAGAAGAATTAGGACTTAATTTGAAAAATTTAAGCTTCGATCTTGGTCCGAATAACAACTTTAAAGCGGTCGTAAAAACAAAAGGTTTAGACGAAATGCAGATCAATGCGAATGTAAAAGGTGCGGTCAATTTACAGACTTTAAGTCAGGCTTTAGGGTTAAAAGATATCGATGCGAGAGGTTTGATGGACACCAATATCAAAGCAAACGGAATTTTTAGTTTAGATAAAAAATTATTTCCAAAAACGAACGGTTATCTTAATCTGAAAAACGGTTGGCTAAAAACAAAATATTATCCAAATCCCATTCAGAATATCAATATTGTCGCAAATATTATCAATACCGATGGTACTTTCAAGAGTTTAGGGGTAAAGCTTGATCCTTTTAAATTTGATTTTGAAGGAAACCCTGTGTTTGTGAATGCAGATCTCCAGAATTTTGAAGATGTTCTGTATAAAGTGCGTGCAAAAGGAACTTTAAATGTTGGACGGATTTATAAAGTTTTTGCCAAAAAAGGATTGGATGTAAGCGGATTGATTATGGCAGATTTATCCCTGAACGGTCGACAAAGCTATGCAACAACCGGTCAGTACAGCAGATTAGATAATCGGGGAAATTTAATTTTAAAAAATATAAAAGCTACGACAGAATATCTTCCGAAATCATTTTACATCAAGGAAGGAAACTTTGAATTTGAGAATGAAAAAATGTGGTTCAGGAAGTTTTTCGCGAATTACGGAAAGTCAGATTTTGCTTTAAATGGTTATCTATTAAATACAATTAATTATTTTATTGAAAGAAAAGGAACGCTTCATGGAAAGTTTAAATTAAAATCACGATACATTCTCATTGATGAATTTATGGCGCTGAAAGACGGAGATAATTCAAAAAAATCAATAGAAGTTGATTATGCAAAAGTGGAAAATCCGAAAAGCAGTGGTGTTGTTATTATTCCAAAAAATCTTGATGTTTCATTAGAAGCAGATGCTAAAAATGTTGAATTTAAAGGCTTGAATCTTAATAATCTTTTCGGCTTGGCCTCGATTAACAAAGGTGAAGTTTTTCTTAAAAACACCTCATTTGACGTGGTAGGAAGCAGGATGAAAATTGATGCCCGTTATCAGGATGAGTCACCATTGACAGCCAATTATGATATTGCTCTGAACGTTTTGGATTTTGATGTTCAACGAGCGTATAATGAAATTGATATGGTTCGTGAAATGGCAACCGCAGCCAAAAATGTGAAGGGAATTGTCTCTTTGGATTATAAATTAAAAGGAGATTTTGATAAAAATATGAAACCTATTTATCCGTCTTTGGAGGGTGGAGGAGTGGTCAATCTTCGTGATGTAGCAGTGAAAAACCTTAAAATGCTTTCTGCAGTCGGTGATAATATTGGCGCAAAAGCGTTCAATGATCCTGATATGAAAGGAGTAAATATTGAAACGCACATCAAAAATAATCTGATTCACGTTGATAAATTTACATTTAAAGTTTCTATTTTGAGACCTACCATCAGCGGAACAACCAGTTTTAACGGATTGCTTGATTTGAGAGTTCGTGTCGGGATTCTTCCGGGAGGATTGATTGGTTTCCCGATTGTTGTTACCGGAACTCATGAAAAACCAAAAGTGAAAATCTTCAGTAAAACCGGACAGGGAATTGTTGACGCTTTGTACAATCAAAAGTCAAACAAAGTAATTCGTGAAGAGAGACGTGCCCAGAAAAAAACAAAAAGACAGCAGCGAAAAGAGAAAGCAGCTCAGGAACAGAAAGCTAAAAATGCTGAAAAACAAATTAATACAGATTTAAAAGAAAAATAAAAATAATCGTTTATTTCAACAAAAAGAGGAATTTCTACAATTAGGAATTCCTCTTTTGTTTTAATTTTTCAAAGTTGACTTCATTAATCTTTATTCATAAGATTCTTCAGCAAACTTCGTTGCATTCAGAATGACAGTTGCGTAATCAAATCAATCATCAATTCCTTTTCCATCGAGAATATTTTGGTAATATTTTTCAATTCTGGTTTCGCGCGTTTTTGATTGTTTAGCCTGATTAAAATAGAATAAATATCCTTTTTGTCTTCCCGGACTTAAAGCATAAAATGATTCGTTTAAAGCCTTATCTTCATCTAAAGCTCGTTGAAATTCTTCAGGAACCGGATATTCGGAAACCTTTTTTAATTCTACTTTTTGACCCGATTGTTCGATTTTTACAGCTTCCTGAATGTATTTTTTTATAATCGCTCGCTGTTTTTCCACTTCCTCAATATTTCTGAATCTGATCTGTCTTGCCGATTGTACATTTTCGGTTTGCTGAATTAAAATATTTTGAGGATCTTTTATCAATACACCTTTATGAAAGAGCAACGCACAATATTCTTTAAAACCATGAATAAGCACCACGTTTTTTCCGTCTAATGTGTAGCAAGGGTGCATCCATTTGTAATTTTCTTCAAGAGAATCATTTTCGGTAATGATTTCTCGTAGCAAATAAAATTCTTCCTTCCATTTCTTTGCTTTTTCGAAAAATTGTTCAGCTTGTAGATTCATTTTAATTGTTTTTTGAGATTATTTTTCTGTGTGAAGGTCTGAAGTACCAAGATAAAACGGTTACAGCCAATAAAATCAACGCAGGAATAGCTTCTGTAAAAGATTGTCTTACTGCGAAATGAGAAATTGCTGCACCCGACATTGCAAAGAAAAAGCCTGCATACGCCCATTCTTTCAGCAAAGGAAATTTGGGAATAAGAATGGCAATTACACCTAAAATTTTCCAGACCCCTAAAATGGATAAGACATATAAAGGATAATGTAATTTGATGATTATCTCGTTGTAACCGCCTATCTGAAGCGTTTGTTGTATTCCTCCCGCCAGCATTCCGACAGAAAGAAAAACAGTGACAATCCAATAAATGATTTTGTTCCTTTTGTCCATTTCTCAGGTTATTTTAATTAGTGAAAAATATTTTGAAGTCTATCGTGCGCCATGCTCAAACCTTTTGCGAAAGGCATTTTTAAAAGCTGATTTCTATATTCTATCGATTTGAATATCTGCTGAATTGTCAGTTTGCTTTTTTCATTTCCAATTTCTTCAAACGTCAGAAACTCTAATTGAACCGGAAATGGACTGTTTTCCATTTCGAAAGTTCGGGTGATCTTTTCGTTCTGAATAAATTCAAGAATGACTCCGTTTGCAGAAAATACAACCTGTCCGTCGTGAGAAGTTTCAAATTTCCAGCTTCCGTGTTTGTGATTTTCAAGTTTTATTACTTTAGTATTCATCCATTGTTCAACGATTTCAGCATCTTCATAGGCTTTAAAAAGTAACTCTAAAGGCAAGTCAAATTCTCTGGTAATGAAAAGTTCCTGCGTGTTTTCTTCTGCTTTAATTTTTGTTTTAAGTTCCATATTAGTCTTTGTTTTTGTAGTTTTTCATAATAGATTCCAGCGTGTTGAAACGCTCGTCCCACATTTTCCGGAAAGGTTCGATAAAGTCTGCTATTTCTTTCATCTTTTGAGGATTAAGATGATAGATTATTTCTCGGCCGTTTTGCTCAGAAGTCAAAAGTTCGCATTCCGTTAAGATTTGAATATGCTTTGAAACAGTTGGTCGCGCAGTATCAAAATTTGAAGCAATAGCTCCAGCCGTCATCGATTGTGCGGCTACTAAAGCGAGAATAGATCTTCTTGTAGGATCGGCAATTGCCTGAAAAACATCACGTCTTAAATTCATTATGAAGTCATTTGGCTACAAATTTAAATGTAGTTATTTAACTACGCAAGTATTTTTTGAAAAAATAATAATTAGAAAAAAAGAAGAACCTTTTTATAGCTTATTCAGAAATGAAATTTAATGCATTTTTTTCAAAACTTTAATGGCAGAAAATGTCTCCAAAATTTCATCAAAACCAATCTCAGTAGGGTCTAGAAAATAATTCTGATGCAATTTAAACAAGCTAAAAGAAGCATTATATTTAAATTATAAGCTTTTAAATTAGATACTTACCTGATTTGATTGATGTAAAACAATATATTCCCAGGCATTCATGTTAAAAATCATATTATCTAAAACTTTTTGCTCTTTTCCGGTAAATAAATTTGTATAAATTCCCTGATCAAACGATGTGTCGCATTGCACAATTATCGGGTTATTACTTAGATTAATAATCGTTAAAACTCTGTCGCCATCCTTTTCTCTTACAAAAGAGATCACCTGATCCAGACGGTCATTCATAATTCTTACCATTTCCCCGCCATGACGACCGTTCCAGAGTGCTTTATTTTTATGTTTCAGTTCAAAAAGTACTGTGTACAAAGTTTCAATTTCATGAGTTTTCCAGTCAATCGGATCTTTTTCAAAAAATTCCAGAGATCGGTCAAGTCCCGCTTCCTGTCCGCTGTAAACCAACGGAATCCCATCCATCATTACCGTAAAAACGATTGCTGCTTTGAGGGCTTCCCCAAAATTACTGTATTGGTTTCCTTCCCAGGAATTCTTGTCATGATTGTCGACAAAATTCATACGGATCGCTTCTTTAGGAAAAAAAGAAACATGCTCTGCCAGATATCCTTCCGTCAGTGTTTTTATACTGGTTCCATGTGCGGCAATTTGGTGCAAAATATTCCACAAATTCCAATTATAGGTCGCATCAAATGCTTTACGATGCAAGTCTTTGTCTTCAGCTTCGGCTAGCATAAAAACTGGCTTTATGTTTTCAAGTTCGGCTCTTGCATTTTCCCAAAAATCAATGGGTACAAAGCTCGCAATGTCACAACGATATCCATCAATATTATATTCTTTTACCCAAAATTTAAGAGCATCTGTCATATACTTGCGCAGTTCAGAACTTATATAATCCAATTCTATAATATCGTCATAATCCCTCCATCGTGTAGACTGAAAAGTTCCTTTTCTTGATTTCATGTACCATTCGGGATGCTCGGCTACCATTTGATTATCCCAACTGGTATGGTTGGCAACCCAGTCAATAATTACATACATTCCTTGTTGATGAATGGCATTGATGAGGCTTCTGAAATCTTCTTCTGTACCAAACTCAGCATTAATCGCAAAATAATCTTTTACTGAATAATAACTTCCCAGATTTCCTTTACGATGCAATTCTCCAATAGGATGTATCGGCATCAGCCAGATAATATCAATACCCATTTTTTTTAAACGCGGAAGCTGTTTTTCAACTTCTCTGAATGAACCTTCATCTGAAAACTGCCGGATATTCAATTCATAAAGCGTGGCATTTTTTACCCAATCCGGAGTAGTGAGCTGTACATATTTTTTGGGTTGGTACCGATTTTCATTTTCTTGTATCATAAATATTCAGATTGGAAAGATATTAGTCAAAATTTGTATAAGTAAGAAATGTGCCATTATACAGATGTTTACATTACAATATCAATATTTTGGTCTTTCTATAAAAATTAATCAGTCAGGTTAATTTTTTAGACAAATAATTGCGGCAATATGATGTTAAGGTTTAATTTTTGCAAGATGTAGAAAACTGATATAGCAACTTTATTAATATAAAATAAAAAATTAATGATACCGAAAAAAATACACTATTGCTGGTTTGGAGGCCATGCAAAACATGAATTGGCTGAACATTGTATTGCGTCCTGGAGAAAAATTCATCCTGATTTTGAAATTGTTGAATGGAATGAAAGTAATGCACCTCTTGAAGATAACGAATATGTGAAAGAAGCATTTGCTCAAAAGAAATGGGCTTTTGTTTCAGATTATGTACGTTCTAAAGTAATGTACGAGCACGGAGGAATTTATATGGATACCGATATGGAGCTGAAATTACCTTTGGATGAATTTCTTAATGAGAAAGCTGTTTGTGGTTTTGAAGTAAAAGGTGTTCCTTATTCAGCCTTCTGGATGGCAGAGCCAAAACATCAGCTTTCTAAGGATTTTGTAGCGTATTATAATAATCAGGAACATTTCGTAGAACGCATCAATACAGACATATTTTCTGAAATGCTTGAGAAAGAATATGGTGCAGACCGTTACAGCGATACCATTCAAAAGCTGAAACATGATGTTACCCTTTACCCGTCTGTTTATTTTTCTCAAGACTTACCAAGGAATTACGTCAGCCATCATTTTAATGGTTCGTGGTTTGGTGGTGACGAAGAGAATACGCATAAAAAAATGGTTAATGTTTACGGGCTTTTAGAGCAGCTTGTCAATTATCCAGATGCCGCAAAATCAGTGGATGCAGTAATAAATGAACACAAAATAATCGATGTCAAAAAACTTTTAAACCTTATTCCGAGAGATAAAATAGAGGCATATTTAAAGCAGTAAATTTTTAAATAAACTCTATTTAAAAAGGTTAGCAAAAGTTATTTTTTAGCAGAATCTTAGAAAAAACTAAAAAAGCGGTGTATTTCACCGCTTTTTCTATAAAACAGTTTTATTCATTTTATGTCTATATTTTAACGTATGTTTAACTTCTTAAAAGGGTTTATTTTGGCAGGATATCTCAGGAATAAGCGTACATTTATCGTCTAATAAATTAATGTAAGATGGGGTTATTTGATATGTTTACGGTGGAAATTGCAATGGATCTTGGAACGGCTAATACCCTAATTATATTTAATAATAAGATTGTAATCGATCAGCCTTCTATTGTAGCTATTGACCGATTAACAGGTAAAGCAATTGCCGTAGGGGAAGAAGCAAAGTTGATGCAGGGTAAAACGCATGAAGATATCAGAGTTATACGACCACTGAAAGATGGTGTTATTGCAGATTTTCATGCTTCCGAACATATGATAAAAGAATTTATCAAACAGATTTCTCAAATCAAAGGTAAATTTATACAACCGGCACTTAGAATTGTAATATGCATCCCTTCAGGGATTACGGAAGTTGAAAAAAGAGCCGTTAGAGATTCTGCTCAAAAGGTAAATGCCAAGGAAGTTATTATGATCTATGAACCAATGGCTGCTGCTATTGGAGCAGGTATTGATGTTGAAAGTCCGGAAGGAAATATGATCGTTGATATCGGTGGCGGAACTACCGAAATAGCCGTTATAGCATTAGGTGGAATTGTCTGTGACAGATCATTAAAATTAGCGGGTGATGTTTTTACGAATGATATTGCTTACTTTATCAGATCACAACACAATCTGGATATTGGCGAAAGAACAGCTGAGAAAATAAAAATTGAAATCGGTTCTGCATTGGAGGAACTAGAATTCCCTTTAGACGATATTTCGGTACAGGGTAAAGATCTTCTCACCGGTAAGCCTAAAGAAATCATGGTAAATTATAAGGAAATATTTAAAGCCTTAGACAAATCTATCATGAGAATTGAAGATGCTATTTTGGAAACACTTTCGATCACACCACCGGAATTGGCAACAGATATCTATAAGACAGGGATTTTTCTTGCAGGCGGCGGCGCATTGCTAAACGGATTATCAGACAGAATTCATAGAAAGACAGGATTGCCGGTTTTTGTGGCAGAAGATCCATTGAGAGCCGTAGTTCGCGGAACCGGAATTGCTCTTAAAAATATAGATCGATTCAGATTTCTTATGAAGTAGAATCGAGGTTTTTATCTACAAAAAGTAGTTTCTTTTAATTAGCTTAAATCTTTTCAGAATTATTAAAACGCATTTACAAAATTTGTAGATGCTTTATTTTATATTGTTGCTTTTTGAGGCAAAATTGGAATACTAAATATGATACTAAAGCTTTAATTGATGTTCTTAAAAGTAAAACAGGTCTGTTCGTCGTCAGATTGTACCGTTAATGTGGCATGATGTGCTTTTGCAATTTCGGAGGCAATATACAACCCAAGACCTAAACCATTGTGGCTGGAGTGTGATTCGGCTCTTTGAAAAGGATTAAAGAGATTTTCTAATGCTTTTTCCGGAATGGCCGTGCCTTGGTTAATGACATCTATTTTCCATGAATTTCCATTAACATCAGCTTTTAATATTACCGGTGTTTCATGGGAACCATGAGTAATTGCATTGGCCAAAAGGTTTGAAACCATCTGTGAGATTCTTCCAGGATCGCATTCTACCAGATTATTAATATTGAATTCTGACTTGATAATTCTATCTGACCAGGTCACTTTTAATTCGCCACTTGCCTGATTCAGAAGTTCTTCCAGATCTACTGAACTTGTATTAATGGAAATGCCACCGCCAAGACGACCTCGTGCAAGATCCATAATATTATCGATCATCTCATGCATTCTTTTTGAACTGTTCTCCAATATGTTAACCATTTTCAGATCACGGTCACTAAGTTTTGATCTCAGAAGTACTTGTGTGGCGCCCATTATTCCGCTGAGCGGATTCCGCAAATCGTGGCCAAGCACTGCGATGAATTGTTCCCTGATTACTGCGTTTTCCTGCTCGATATTCAAATTTTTCTCGGCATTTTTTTTGGCAATTTGAAGGTTTTCTTCATAAAGCCGTCTGTCTGAAGCTCTGAAAATCGTAAAACGCATAAAGATAGGCTTGTTGTTTTCATCTTTTCTTTCATAGCCATTAATATACACAGGAATTTTTCCTTTACCCATGTCTGCCAGTTCTACAGCAACTTCATCGAAGTGACCCTGCATTCTCAACAGAGGCCAGAGATGGGTTTCGAAATAAATCTTCCCACCTATTGAAAGAATGTCAGAAAATCGTTTACCTATGAAATGATCACATGTAGTATTCAGCCAATCTGCTGTGCGCTTATTGATTCTGGTAATGTTTCCTTCGCCATCGGTAATTATGAAACCAGATAATGATGAATCAAAAAAATCGTCAAAATCTTCAGAAGATGAAAGTGAGTTTTTAATCATTTAAAAAACTTCTTATTGCTGCAATGGTTTCTTCCGGTGCGCTTAGGTTAGGGCAATGTCCGGTGGCTTTCATCACAACAAGTTTGCTGTTCTCGATCTGCTTATGCATATAGTGCCCCACTTCTAGTGGTGCAATAATATCATTGCTGCATTGAAGGATTAATACAGGAACTTTTGTATGTTGCAGTATATCACGTTTATCGGTCAAAAAAGTTGTTTTTGCGAAATGTTTGGCTATCTCCGGGTCGGTTTTACAAAAACTGTTTGCGAGTTCTTTTCCAAGCTCTTCTCTTTCGGGGTTTCCCATTATTACAGGTGCCATCGCCATTGACCATCCGAGGTGATTATTATTCATCGACTCCAGCAATTCATCTATTTCTGAACTGCTAAACCCGCCAATATAATCTCCCTGATTGATGTAAGAAGGAGAAGGGCCGATGAGAATAAGACTTTTAAAAATATCAGGAGCCTTATTTGCTGCAATAAGTCCCATAATAGCACTTACAGAATGCCCTACAAATACGGCATCTTTAATATTAAGCTCTTTGGCAATTTCTACAATATCTTCAGCATATCCTTCTAGCTCATCATACTTTTGGAATGAGTACGCAGAAAGATCAGAGTTGCCTGCACCTACATGATCAAAAAGAACAGTTGTATAATTATCCTGAAAAGCAGGATAAACATACCTCCACATATTCTGATCGCATCCAAATCCGTGTGCAAACATGATTACATTTTCGCCGTTTCCGTTTATAACGACATTATTCCTTTTGATAGCGCTCATTCAATAAAGTAACTTTGGTAAATTTAACATATTAATATTGACAATCCAAAATATTAATTATTTGTATATAATTTTTTCAGAAAAATGATTGGTCTAAACAGCTATCAGAATGGCTAACTCCCAAAGTAATACTATCTTTTAAATTACTTTTATTGTTTACCGAACATAATTTATTTATTTTTGCAAATCAATCAGTTAGAATATTCAACTGAAAGATTAATAACAAGAAAAAAAACTTTCAATCGATCAAATTTTTTAAACTCTAAATGATATTTTTTTCCCCTGATAACAGTAAAGATAAAGAGTGTCAATCGCTTCCAACAGAGAGTGGAATCACAGTCGTAATCTAAAGACTATTTATTGGTGAGTACTGATTATAACGGTTGAGTGTAAAAAAAAATTGGAATTTGGAATTTTGTTTACATAATTAATTATTAGTAAAAATAATTGATTTTTAAGCTTTAATAAAACTAATATCATTTCTAAAAGAAGACGCTACCATATGGATAAATACCCTGTCCCTGATAACGAATACGAAAGAATTAATAAGCTCAAATTTTTTGACCTTTTGCAGCTAGAGAAAGATCCGAAGCTAGATATTTTTGCTGAAACGGCATCTCTCATTACAGACTGTCCGGCTGCCCTTATCGCAATGATGGAAAGTGATGCGCAGGTCATCCAAAGTTGTATAGGGCTCGACTTTGATTCTGTAGACAGGAAAAGTACTTTATGCCAATACACCATTGCTAGTGGCGATGTTGTGATAATCAATGATACATTATTAGACGAAAGATCTCGAGAAAATCCTCTGATATTAGCAGGAGGAATTCGTTTTTATGCGGGAATTCCACTTTTAGATGATGAAGGATTTGCATTAGGAACTTTATGCGTAATTGATTATAAACCGAAAACAATTACAGAAAAGCAGATCACTGCTTTGAAAAAAATAGGAAGTGCTGTTACCACTTTGTTAATAGGAAAAAGGAATAATATTCAGGCTGAATATTTTCATCAGACTTTCAATATATCCAATAACTTGATCTGTGTTTTGGATAGTAATTTTATGCTGAAGGATGCTAATCCTGCTTTCGAGGAAATTTTTAAGTTCAGTAAAGTAAATGCTACTGGTCAGAATTTTTTTGAGATCCTGGGCAAAGATAATAGTGAATTGCAGCACCTCATCAAAAAACTCACGGATATTCAGGAAGAAGTTACATTTTCTACTTCCACAAAAATAAGCGATGATACGGTGGTTATCGTAGAATGGTCTCTAAAACAGAACCAAAATAACTCTGAAATTTTCTGCTTCGGAATAAACACTACCCAACAGATCGAAGAAAAGCAAAAACTTGAAAGTTCAGAGCGTCGTTTCAGAAGTTTTTTTGAAAACGCAATCGGACTAATGAGTATGCATGACATGCAGGGAAATATACTTTCTGTTAATGAAAAAGGCAGAAAAATACTTCAATATTCGCCAGAAGAGGTTAAAAAATTGAATTTAAAAGATCTCGTTCCTGAAAAAAACTGGCCTTTACTTGCCCAATATCTTGAAAGAATTAATAACAATCAGGAAGATCTTGGCACCATGATCCTAAAATCGAAGGAAGGAGAGGAAATGGTCTGGATGTATCATAATCTCGTAGAAACAGATACAGAAGGAATGCCGTATGTGGTAAGTACAGCTTTGAATGTGACAGAAAGAATGTCTCTTGAAAAAGATTTGCTGTATACCAAAAAAATGCTGGAACAAACAAGTTCTGTAGCTCAGGTTGGAGGCTGGGAAGTCAATCTTAAAAACAATACTGTCTTTTGGTCGCAATCTACCAGAGATATACATAAAATAGACAAGTCATTTGAGCCTAATTTTGAAAATGCTTTGGGTTTTTATAGCGAAAAAAGCAGAGAAAAAGTACAGTTCTTATTTGAGCGAGCTGTAAAAGAAGGGTTACCTTATGATGAAGAATTGCAGCTTATCCGTAATGATGGAGTAATGATCTGGGTAAGGGTGAAAGGTATACCCGAATTTGAGGATGGTGTATGTACAAAAGTATTTGGGATTATTCAGGATGTTGATGTCTTCAAAAAAATATATATCGAGCTGGCTACAAAAGAAGCAATGATGCAGTCGTTTGTTACCTATGTTCCGACTGCGGTCGCGATGTTTGATAAAGACCTCAATTATCTCTCGGTAAGCAGCAGCTGGAAAAATGAGTTTCAGATGCAGGATATAGATCTTATCGGACAAAATATGTTTACAATTTCGCCCGATGTACCGGAAGACAGGAAAAAGATATATAGAGATGCACTTGCCGGTAAGACCTACATCAATAAAGATATGGCTTTACAAGTTCCCTATAAAGAAGAGATTCAGCATTACAACATTGTTGTAAACCCATGGTATTTATCAGCTGACGTGATGGGTGGAGTTATTGTTTCTGCCCAAAATATTACAGAATCTGTAACAATCAATGAAGAGCTTAAAAATGCAAAGGAGATGGCAGATATTGCCAATAAAACCAAATCTGAATTTTTAGCTAATATGAGCCACGAAATCAGAACTCCGCTTAATGGAGTAATCGGGTTTTCCGATCTTTTGCTTCAAACGCCATTAAATGAGATCCAGACTCAATACCTTAATTATATCAACGAGTCGGGTGAAAACTTGCTCAATATTATCAATGATATTCTTGATTTTTCTAAAATTGAATCAGGAAAAATGGAGCTTTTAATCGAAAAAGCTAATGTTTATGATATGGTGAGTCAGGTAATCAATGTGATACTTTATCAGTCTCAGAAAAAAGATATCGAACTTCTTTTAAATATTGAACCAGGATTGCCCAAAACAATATGGCTTGATGAAACACGCCTGAAGCAAATTCTAATCAATCTGCTTGGGAATGCAGTAAAGTTCACAGCAGAAGGCGAAATAGAATTAAAAGTAGAAAAGCTGAGTAGCGACAATGAAAATATTACCTTAAGATTCTCAGTAAGAGATACGGGAATTGGTATTCCGGTAGAAAAACAGCAGCATATCTTTAATGCTTTCACTCAGGAAAACAGTTCTATCAGTAAACAATATGGAGGAACAGGTCTTGGGCTGACCATTTCAAATAATATTTTGAGATATATGGGCAGTCAACTTACCCTTAAGAGCGAAATTGATAAAGGTTCTGTTTTTTATTTTGATATTGAGATTCCGTATGATCTTTCTGATCACAGCGAAGATGAGACATTTAATATCAGCAGAGTTCTTATTGTAGACGATAACGAAGCAAACAGAATTATTCTTCAGCACATGCTTGCATATAAAAACATAGATTCTGTATTGGCCGCTAACGGAATGGAAGCGCTGCAATTGTTATTAGCAGGCGAGCAGTTTGATGTCATTCTGGTAGATTATCATATGCCGATTATCTCTGGATTGGAAACAATCGAGAAAATAAAGCAGTTATTTAATGAGCAGAATAAAGTATCACCTCTTGTCATACTTCATACTTCTTCTGAAGAGCACAATGTTATCAATACAATAAAGAAAGAAGAGAATTCGTATTTCCTGCTTAAACCTATTAAGTCTGAGGAATTGTACAAGACATTACGACGAGCTATAAAAAGTTCAGAAAAAGAAACAACTGCTCAGATTGCGCTGCAGAAGGAAGAATCTTATAATTTCATTAATTCGCCATTCGTTTTGCTGGTTGATGATAATCCTGTGAATATGGTTCTTAATCACAAAATGATGAAATCGTTAATTCCCGATGCACGTTTAGTAGAAGCAACTGACGGTCTGCAAGCCGTCGAAAAATGTGGAGAGCAGCATTTTGACCTTGTTTTAATGGATGTTCAGATGCCAATAATGGATGGTATAGAGGCTACAAAACAGATCCGACTGTTACCAGAATACTCCAATGTACCAATTATTGGAGTAACAGCAGGAAACGTAGTGGGCGAAAAAGAAAAATGTCTGGATTCGGGGATGAATGATTTCCTTCCTAAGCCTCTAAGACAAGCCGATCTTTTAGAAATGCTGAAGAAGCATGTAGGGATTAGTACCCAGCAAATGCCTGAAGATCATTTACAGCCTGAAAAATATTTAGATATGAATCTTCTCAATGAGCAGATGGGTAATGATGAAGATTTCAGAAAAATATTTTTGGAATTAGTGGTACAGCAACTTTCTGAAGCAGAAGAGAATATAAAGTCAGGAGTAAAAGAAAGAAACTTAGACTATCTGAAACAGATTCTTCATAAGCTCAGAGGAACTGCCGGAACTGCCGGTTTAGTACAACTTGCAGAACAAACTTCGAACTGGGAAAAACGTATTGATGTCAGCATGGATTACACGTCTATGGAAGATGAAATTATTCCTGAAATAGCAATAGGATTAAAATTAATTAAGGATTTAATACAATAAGTAAAATTACGGCAATCCTAATTCAGAAGATGACGACGAGGCATCACATGATAACGATTTTGCTGAAGCTAACTATTGAAAACTTTGTCTTTTCTGGCGATAAATTATCTCAGCTTTTTAAATTAAAATTAATGCAAAACTTTAAAATAATATCAACCGTTTTTGTTCTATGCTCTTCTTTGGTATTTTCACAAAACTTTAAAACATCTATGACAGCAAAAAATGGGAGAGAATTTCCCAAAATACATGCTCAAGGAAAAGCAGAGTTTAAAGTTTATTTTCCCGAGGCCAAGTCTGTAGTTCTGGAAGGCGGAGATGGAATGCAAAATGTAAAATCTACGGCAACAAAAGATCAGCAGGGCTTTTGGAATATTTCAACTTCCCCATTAGAGATTGGTTTTCATTATTATTGGTTGAATGTGGATGGTAAACGCACCAATGATCCAAATACTGAACTTTACTTTGGTTACGGCCAGCCCACAAGCGGAATTGAGATCTATTCCGGAGAAGATTTCTTCTTTAAAAAGGATGTAAAACACGGGAAAATCATTAATGACAGCCTATATTCTGAAATTACCGAAGGAAAACGAAACATCAAAGTATATCTTCCGCCAAGCTATGGAACCAAAAAATTCCCTGTATTATATCTCTATCACGGCACTGGCGAAGATATTACAGGCTGGGAAAAGCAAGGATATTTAGCTAATATTCTCGACAATCTTTTTGCAGACAAAAAAGCCAAAGAAATGATTGTGGTGATGGATTATGGTGTAGCCCTGAATCCTGAAGAAGAAAAAATGCCTGACGATTACCCAAGAACCGTACTTTCTTCACAAAATATAGACAAAATTATCGTTAACGAGCTGATTCCTTACATTCAAAAGAAATATAAAACCAATGGTGATAAAGCTATTGCAGGGCTATCAAGAGGAAGCTACCAGGCAATGCTTATCGGCGCCAATCATCCCGAATTATTTTCAGCGATTGGATCTTTCAGTCCTGTAATCTATGAAGGAACAGAGCTTCAGCCTTTCAAGCATCTTCCGATTGGTAATTTGTTGAAATCAAAGAAAAAACCATTTTTATTTCTAGGAATTGGTACAAAAGAGGATAAGCGGTTCCTGGATTATAACAATATTCTGACCAGTTATTTTGATCAAAACAAATATCCATACGTACAGTACAAATCAGCAGGAACCTATCACGAATGGCTTACCTGGAGACGATGTCTTTATGAATTTGCACAGAAAATATTTCGGTAGTTCGACTTAAAAAAAACTAAGAAGATATTCTCAATGTAATGAAAGTTTCATCATAATGTCAATTTGCTCTTCGTTCCCTAATTTGAAAAAATGTTTATCAAACGCTGTGAATCCGTTTTTCTCGTAAAAGCGTATTGCTCTTAAATTTTGTTCCCAAACGCCCAACCAAACGAAATCTACGTTTTTTTCATTAGCCAGTTCGATTGCTTTTTCGTACAGTAACTGTCCGACTTTTTTTCCGTGAAAGTCTTTCAGAACATAAATTCGTTCAATTTCTAATGCATTTTCATTTTTTATTTCCGTTTGTGATTCTCCGTGGTTTACTTTTAAGTATCCAATAATTTCATTCTCAAATTCTGCAAAATAAAATTCTGCATTTTTATCTGCTAATTCGGATGTAATTTTGTCGGTTGAAAATGCAGTTGCAACATATTCGTTTATATTCTGTGCGCTGTTGTCTTTGGAAAATGTTTCTGAAAAGGTGATTTTTCCAATATTTTGTAAGTCAATCACATCTTTATCCTGCGCTTTTCTGATAGTAATATTCATTTGTTCGATTTTTTTTTTACAAAGCTCTGCATTTCATATAAAAAAGAATTTTACAAATGATAAAAAACAACGCTATTTTATATTTGCTCTTATTCGGCTTAAACTCACTTGTGTGATGCCCAGATAAGAGGCAATATAGCCTAACTGAACTCTCTGTAATAAATTGGGGTAGTTTTTCAACAGTATTTCATATCGGTTGGTGGCAGTTCCGAATTGCCTGGTCAGCAATCGGTCTTCTGCCTTCAGGAGTTCATTTTCTGCGAACTTGATGCCCCAATTTGCAATCTCAATATTTTCAGTATACAGTTTTCTTATGTCTTGCGTATTGAGTTTATACACTAAACAATCTTCCAGAAGTTCAACATTTTCATAGCCTTTCTGATTGGCAATATAACTCTTCATAGAGATGATGGTATCACCTTCTTTTCCAAAAGAAAATGTAGTTTCGTCGCCATCGGTATAAACAAATGTGCGTGCAATTCCTTTTTTGATAAAATAAAAGTCTTTTTCTATTTTATCTGCTGAAATAAGAATCTTATTTTTAGGAAAGCTAAGTTCAACAATATGATTTTTGAGTATCAGTTTAGAAGATTCTGACAAAGGATATATTTTATCAAGTATTTGTTCGATATCCATTTTAATGATATTGGAATGCAAGATATAAATTTCTCCTATGTTATGAGTTATATATTTAATTAATGACGATAAGAAGCACCCACAAAATAATGCTTTGCTGCGATGTCTTGTATTCCGTAATTAACTCCGGCGTCCAATTTAAAATCTTTTGCGACTTCTATCTGAATCGCTGCATTTACATAATTAGATAATTGATGTGCCTTAAAATCGTAAGTATAATAGGTTTCTGCTATTCCGTCTATTCCTTTAGATAAAGGATGGCTGATCGTCAGTGTCTGTAAAAGCTCGGTATGAATTGCCTGCTGATCCAGATCTTTGAGGCGATCAACTTCTACCTGCCATCCAAGTTTCCATTCACCGGGTAATTTATATGACATTGGTACAATCAAACCACCTTCAAAACGACTTTCGTCATCATATTTAGATGTTGGCAGTTTTACATAAGGCAATAGAGCCAAAGCAAAATTACCGTTTTTATTTCCTATAATATTCTGTTTTACTCTGAGTGTGACATCACCCATCCCATTACTTTTTAAAGAAGATCCCGTCGCAATTTCTTTTTCATTTTGCCAACCATAAGTCTGGAAACCAACTTGTATTGCTGTACTGCCCGTAATCCCTAATTTTATGTTAGCCTGATTGATTAAAACTGTACTCGTATTATGGAGATCAGATTTTTCTTTTATCAGCCTTACTAAGTCTGTTTCATATTGGAAATGACCTGCATCAACGGTATAAGGAGATTCTGTAACATCAGGACGGTCGGTTTCCATCTCTCTCATCTGAGCTCTCGGAACAGGATTGAAAAGTGAATAGTTTTGCTGTGGTTTTTCTTGCTGTGCAACACAAAAAGCAGGAATGAATATAGAACCCAGGACTAATTTTACAAAAAATTGATATTGCTTCATATCAGGATGTTTTTTTATTGGTACAGCCAGGCTCATCCAAGAATAAGACCAATATCACAGAAAAAAAATATTGTGGTATATTTTTTAGTAGTTATTTAAATAGGTTCTTTTCGAACATATTTTTGTTGATTAAAACCAATATTTTAGTAATAATTTTAATTAGGAATTATATTAAATTATATCTGATTATAAATTTATCATATTTACATCTATAACTAATGGCCAATAATAATAAATCGATTTATAGTGCGCTTGCGGCTAATCTTTTAATCGCATTAACCAAGTTTATTGCAGGGGCATATACCAATAGTTCGTCTATGATTTCTGAAGGAATTCATTCAACAGTTGATACCACAAATCAATTATTGCTTTTATATGGGCTGAAAAGAAGTAAAAAAGCAGCAGACCAATTTCATCCGTTCGGATATGGTAAAGAACTTTATTTTTGGTCTTTTGTAGTTTCTATTCTAATATTTGGCTTGGGTGGTGCTTTATCGATCTATCAAGGGATAGCACACATTAGAGAACCAGAAGTAATGATAGACCCCTTCTGGAACTATATTGTATTATTTCTTTCGCTTATTTTCGAGGGAGCTTCTTTATTTATTGCCGTAAAAGAATTTAATAAAACCCGAAACGGAATAGGGTGGTGGGACGCAATTATAAAAAGCAAAGATCCCTCTAGTTTTCTGGTGGTATTTGAAGACGGTGCAGCAGTAGCTGGGCTTATCGTGGTAATGATATTGATGGGGATGAGTCACTGGCTGCAAATTCCGGAGCTTGATGGATTGGCATCAGTAATTGTAGGATTATTATTGGTTTTTGTTTCTTTTATTTTGGCAAGAGAAAGCAGGAGCTTATTGATGGGAGAAGGCATAGCCCCGGAAACGAGAGACAAAATAGCGCAACTCGCTGAGAAAGATGTTGCTGTACTCAAAACGAAAAACATATTATCTACTTATCAATCACCTGAAGAAGTGATATTGATGCTGATCTTAGATTTTGAAGATCATCTCGACACAGAAGAGATCACTGTGGCTATACATCGTATCCGCGAAAGTATTAAAAAAGAGTTTCCGCTCGTTCGGTTTGTAATTATTCAGCCAGAATAAAATAAAGGATTAATGAATACGTTCACATCAATTAATCCTTATTAGCCAAAATTATTATTAAAAAATCTTTTTGAATGAGAAGTCTTAGTGGATAATTTATATGATTTGACACCAATTTTACTCTTCAATAAATATTTTCTTTTTAGCAATATAAATCGTTAAAATCTTACCCAGCCACTCTATACTGGTTTTTCCTTCGTATATTAAACCATCAACAAATGCAATGTCTAAGCCTTCCAGCTGAGATAATTTATTTACTGTACTCAATTTTGATAGTTTACCGATATAGTAGTTATTTTCCTTATTAAAGTCACTTTTTATGGGAACGGATTTAAAATCTTTTTTGTCGAGTGACAGAGGTGTCAAAAATTTTGAGCTGAGCCAAAATGAGTTTTTTCCGGCACCGCTATCCAATAACGTTTGAATTTTAAGAGAATTATTAAGTTCGACGTATGTAAAGATATCAATTGCTTTTCCTGCATAATCCGCAATCTGAATATCAATACTCTTTTTATTTTTTGTAGACTTGTCAAAAAAGATCTTTTTGTTGATATAATCGATCGTAATCGGGGTATTTCTGAATGGCTGCAGTGATATCAATCCATCAATATCACCAAATTCCAGATCGATGATCGTATATTGTTGATCCCCAAATTGTTTATTGTTGATCTCGAGACTTTTAGCATTGTAAAGATCCACATTCAATTCTTCGCCGGTTGCTCTATGCCCAACAAAAAAATTATGAGTCTTTTCATTTTCGATCTTTTTAGAAAATTTCGTGAAAATAGCATTAAGACCCGCCCCGGTATCAAGAATGAATTTTCCTTCGACATTATTTATTTTTGCTTTGATAATGATATGCCCGCTGCTTGTTGTTTCAAAAGGAATTTGTGCGTTTATTTTTAACGAATAAAATAAAAGTATAAAAAGAATAGTTGTTGTAAATATTGATTTTTTCATGGCTAGTTTTTTTAAGATAAGGTTATTAATGTATTTTGTTTATTACGATTGCTTAAACATTATTCGTTTATTTTCAATCCGTTAAAATAAGCACTTTTCATTGTAAGATCTGTTACGAATTTATTTGAATATTGTTCTGATTTTTTTAATTCTTCAAAAACACGCTTAGCATTTACGAATAATTTTTGTTCCTTCAAATAATTGTCGAAAGCATGCTGCGCAAGATCCTGATTTCCGAAAAAACATAAGAAATCTATTGGAAGATTTTGATGTTTTGAGTCAAAATGCTCATTTAGTTTTAGTCCGTCCTCAGAAATTTCAGTGATTACTTTTTCTATATCTTCGAACTTTTCAAAAACAGGTAGAACGTAAGTCTTAATCAGGTTAATTAACTTTGGGATAACGTTTTCCTGATTGGTTAAGGTAATATTCGAATCGTGATTTTTGTTTTTTAATGGTGTGAGGTTTTCTAGTTTTGTGGAAAATATGACTCCGTTTTCGTTGTCGGAATTATATTTTTCTTTTTGCCATTTTTTTAATGGGTCTGAACTGACTAGAATTTGTGGTAAAATAGAAACATTAACGCTCCAGTTTTTCGTACTCGACTGAAAGTATATTTCAAATTTTAATTTCTTGTCACGTGATATTTTTTTTAACAATTGCCCTTTTTGAGTCGATTTAAAACCAAAAGGCTGTAACTGTTCAGCAATTTTTTGGCAGCCTGTTTGAAGCATTTCTTTTGTCTGCATTCTACAAATTATTCGTTTGATCTTAAATTAATTCAGAAATATAAACATAAAAATTTGTTACCAATTTGTAGATACAGTCAATATAATTTTACGCTAATAATTGCTTAACCTATTTTAGAGGTAATTCGAAAGAGAAAGTTGAGCCCTTTCCGAATTCACTTTCTGCCCATATTTTACCGCCGTGTGCTTGTATAATTTCTGCACTTAGATAAAGCCCGATTCCAAATCCGCCAATCGTACTTTCTTGTTGTACTCTGTAATACTTGTCAAACAGCTTATTAAGATTTTCAGATTTAATTCCCATTCCTTCATCTTTAACTGTTACTCTGATCCTGTTTTCTGATTTTTTGAGCGAGACATAAATCTTTGTTCCATTTCCGGAATATTTTACAGCATTACCGACTAGGTTGTTAAGAACCTGCGCCAGCTTTAATCGATCTGCACTCACAATAACAGATTGTGGTGATGTAAAAATAAGTTCGTGAGATGCGTACTGAATTTTATAATCTGCTTTAATTTCTTCCAACAGATCACAGATATTAAATTCAGTTTTATCTATATGTAATTTTCCCGATTCGAGCCTTGAGACATTAAGAAAGCCGTTAATCATTTCGGTCATATTTCTTACCTGTTTCAGACTTTGTGCATAAGCTTGTTTCAGAAATTGATCATCGGTCTTTTCTGCTTTTCGTAAAAGAAGCTGCAAGTATGCGTTGATCGAGGTAAGTGGTGTTTTAAGCTCATGCGAGACCATGCTTATAAAGTCGTTTTTTCGCTGCTCTTCTTCTTTTAGCCCCTGTATATCTGTAGTAGAACCCACCCACATCGTTATATTACCATCTTCGTCAAGAATAGGTGATGCAATATTGAGATGCCAGATGTATTTTCCTTCGGTATTTTTAAAACGCATCTCAGAAATATGTGGTTTACGTTTAGCAGCGGCCTCTGCCAAGCCAGTCTGAAACTTTTCAATTTCGTCGGGATGCATCATTTCGTGGTAACCAAAATCTCTTAAATCTTCAAAATTCATTCCTGCAAATTCAAGCCAACGCTTATTAAAAAAGGTGACTTCACCGGTTGGTAGTGCATTAGATATTTTTGAAGGTACAAGATCGGCAAGCATTTTAAAGTACGCTTCACTTTTTTCTATCAGTTTGCGGGCATTTACCTGTTCTGTAATATCGGCAGCAACAACCAATATGTCTGCAATATTTCCATCGGCATCTGCAATTGGCTGATAAACTACATTAAAGAAAATTTCTTTAAGCTCCCCATCATGCAGAAGTTCAGCTTTAATTTCGTTTGCATAAAATGGAGTGCCCGTCTTATACACATTATCTAAAAAGCCCAAAAAAGGTTGATCTTTGATCTCAGGAAGTGCTTCTGCCAGCGTAAGCCCAATTACCTGGTCTGTTTTTCCCCATACTTCTAATATTTTGCTGTTGGCAGATTCAATAATAAGATCTTTTCCTCGAAGCAAACCAATCGCAACGGGAGCTTTTTGAAAAACATATTTGAACCTTGATTCGCTTTTTGAGAGTTGATTAATTAAAATTGAAAGCTGGTCATTGGCTTTTGAGAGCTGATCTGCATATTCCTTCAACTGCCTCTGCGCAAGCACTCTGTCGGTAATTTCGAAAGACATCACCAAGACACCGTCTCGTTTCCCGTCTAATCCGGTAAGGGGCTGATACGTGTAATCTACAAAAGTCTCCCGGATGGTTCCGTCGGGCTCTGTAAAAAGAACAGGACTTTCTTTAACATCGATGATTTCTCCTGTTTCCATCACTCTTCTAAGCTGTCCGGCAAATGGCTGATCAGCAAGATCGGGTAATATTTCTAAAAACGGTTTGCCAACAACTTCATCTCTTGTTTTTTTCCAGTAGCTGAGATTGGCATCATTGATCATTTCTACGATAAGGTTGTCATATCTTATAATGACAACAGAAGCGGGGAGCATATTGATAATCTGATTCAGATTATTGCTTGTTCTTTCCAGATTAACCTTGTTGTCTACTGCATGTGTAACTTCAGAGGTGAAAATGAAAATTCCATCAGTTAATCCATCATCGTTTATTCTGGGAATCAGCCTGTAAGTGAAGTACCGTTGCTTCTGCTGATTAATTTTAGTGTTTGAAAGCGGAACAAGATCATCGCTAAAACTTAATGATACTCCTTCAGAATATACTTTTTTTAAGAATTTTTCTAATTCCGAACCTGTTAATTCGGGTAATGATTCTAAAAATGGCTTACCGATAAGCGTTCTACCAGGTACTAAATTCTGATACGATGTATTGACTAATTCAAAGACAAAATCTTTTCCTGATAATAAAGCGATGCTGGCAGGGATTTCTTCTAAAAGTTTGCTGAGATGATTTCGCTCAGATATAATATGTGTTTTATTATCTGTTTCTCTTTTTTTTTTATCCTGAGTCATCCAGATCGCAAGTTTTACCACTTTATTCTGATCATCGGCTATAGGCGCATAGAGTGGGGTTATTACTGTAGCAGGCCTATTGTCATGATTAACATCTAAGTAAAATTCATCTCCATAAAAAGAATTATTTTCTGCTATTACTTTCGAAACAAGAGCATTGTCTGCAATAAATTTACTATTCAGAAAATCTAGAAGTTGTTTTTCTGAATAGTCTTTAGATTCTTGGCTAAAAAGCTGAAGAAACTTATCGTTATAAAGCTCAATTTTACACAGATCGGCATTTATAATGCAGACTGGCAGAGGAGTATGATTTATTATATTCTTAAGTAGCGGTGTATCTGTAAATTTCATCGGAATCCTTCTATATGCGAAGGTAGGGTAATCTTTTATATTTCAAAAATTGTAACATTTAAACAAATACCACATAATACAAGATTGCGATATATGATATCTTAAATATTGAATATAAATGATATAAACAGTATTAATTGTAGATCATCAATATTAAATCAATGCAATAACGAAATTATATGTCAATTAAATACATTGTATTAAAATCTAATTAATCATATAAGAATCTCGATTGTAGAGCTTTTGATCTTAACTGTTTATAGCGAGTTTTTTAAGAGAAGCCCATTGCTTTAGAGTAGTCCTTGCTTCAGCAGCAGGATAACCTAGATAGGTTTTACCGGCAGGTACATCACCCGCAACACCAGATCCAGCGCCTATAGTTGCACCATCTCCAATTGTGGTATGATCTTTAATAGAAGCACCGCCGCCAATAACAACACCATTACCTAACGTAACGCTACCCGCAAGGCCACTGTTACCTGCAATTATACAAAACTTACCCAGAATACTGTTGTGACCAATCTGAACAAGATTATCAATCTTACAGCCATCACCAACAATGGTCGAACTGAATTTACCCCGGTCAACACACGCACCAGCACCAATTTCTACCCAGTCGCCAATGATAACATTACCAATTTGCGGAATTTTTGCAAGTCCTCTTTCGGGGCACGGCCTAAAACCAAATCCATCGGCGCCGATCGTAGAATTGGGATGTAGTATAGTGTTTAAACCAATATGACAATTTTCCCTGATCACGACACCACTCCATACCGTACTGTTTGTACCGACAGTGCTATGATCTAAAATGGTAGCATTAGGATAAATAATCACATGATCGCCTAATTTTACTTTAGGCCCAATGTATGCTCCGGCGCCAATTCGTGTACCTTGACCAATGATAGCAGTAGGATGAACCGATGCAGAAGGGTGGATATCAATATCACTTTGTTCATAAACAGGCGCAAATAATTCCAGAATCTGACACATTGCGAGATCTGCATTAGCAACTTTTATAAATGCCCTATTCTCACCGGGATTTATAGAAATATCATTGTTCACAATAGCTATTGATGCCTTACTGACCGCCCAAAGTTTTTCGTATTTTTTACTTCCTATAAAGGTAATCTGGCTATTATCGGCATTTTCTATTTGCTCAGGAGAGGATACAGAATATGAAGTATCGCCTACGATACATCCCTGTAACAAGGCATTAATTTCTAATACTGAATATAATTTCATAAAGGATTTTTTGGATACGTTCCTCAGTTGGGCGTTTGTGCAAAAGTACGACGAACGGAGCTAAGAATAATAAGATTTATTGATTGACTACAATTGAATAATGATACAACGTGGAAAAAGAAGAATTATTCTAATTAACTATTAAATTTTTAATAAAATATTAAATTAGATCAAACAATCGCAAACGTTGATCATTATTACAGCCAAATTTAAAATATGCTCAGTGAGTAAAGAATGATCGTTTATGAATTTTTAATAATTGTCAAAATGGTAAACTAAGAAACATTTTTTTCAAACGGGATTATTTCTTTTTGTAAAATTTAAATCGTAGCTAAAAGCACGGGGCTTTATCAGCGTACCTGTACGAAGATCTACTGCCGATCCGTCGACAAGGATCTGGCCTTTAAGGTTCTTAACATAGATTGATGCCCCACGGATGAAAGGCTTCATGCTTTTTGCCGTCACTGCTCTTGCATTAATAATCATTGCAGATCCTTTGCCTTTGCACACAGCTTTATAACCTTTTTCAATAATCACCGACATTCCCCCACGAATCGACAGCCCCAAATAGTTCCTTTGAGTTAGTATAGATTTTATCAGTTTCTTATAATCGGGTTGCTCTTCTGTTGGAGTATAAATAACACATTCTTTAACAAAACCTAATCCTTTTTCTGTGTATTTTTTACTGATCATCTCATCGGATAATGCCATAGCTGCGGTATGAATTCCTATCAGTGTAAATTTTTCGTCTGTCATGTATTTATTATGTAAAAGCTCACCAATTGAGTTTTTACTTAAAAAGGTGTGTATTTCAGATTGATTCCCCAGAAGAATAATGATATCTGCTTCAGCTATGCGTGAGTAATAGCCGTTGTTATAGTTACATTCTTTATGCATACCGATGATGCCATAATTTGTATGCCCTTTTTCGCTAATGGTATCACAACATACTTTAAGAGATTCATCAGATGATGGTAAAGAGGTAATGATTTCGATATGCGCTTCTTTTTTAAGGAAAATGCATGAAAATAAGCTCTGCCCATGATTTTGTTTTACAACCAATTCACCGTTGTCGTTATATTGAGTGTCAATAAGTTGACCTAATAAAATAAGTTTACCTTTTGGATACATAGTTTCTGAAATTTAGGTTACTCATTATCTGTTTTAAGATCAACCTTTTCTACTCCCATTTGCATAGTATCTGAGGTTTCCGTTAAGGTTTTAATGGTATCAGATTGTCTGTTGTTTACAGTCTGTCGTTTATTTTCCTGATTGTAATATTGCGTTTCAGATTTGGTACAGGCAACTGCAGTAGACAGTGCCATAAATAACAGCGCTAAATTTTTCATAAATTTTGATTTGGTAAATCAAACATAAGCAGGAAATTATTAAAAATTTATGATGTTAGTCACAGAAATGATAAAATTTAATTTTATATGATAAAGCACCTAATTCTTCTGTTCTGATTCTGTTCTCAACGTATCAAAAAGAAACCCTTCTCCGAAGAGAAGGGTAAAAAACACAAATGATGAAAAAAATTGTTGCGTATTTCTACGTCTCAATATTTACAAAAATAGATATAACAATAATAAAGGGATATGGTTCAAATCATAGATGTATTTTTTTTATTTTACTATTTTATAAAGCTTTTTTGGAGTATTGTTTTTGTACTTTCATCCTTGCCTGACGGGAATAAAAAGCGTACCGAGCATTTTACAGCAGACATTCAACATCAATATTTATAGTCTGCAGACAAGACAGAAGAATAATAATTGCTGTATATGGAAGAAACGAAACACCAAATCTTCGGACAGATTTTTTTTAAAAATCAAGAATATTGTTACTGCTTTACTATCAATAGGAGGGATGTCGAAAATACAACGGAAAAGCTTTACCAACTCTTTAATAAACCTGCATGAGGAATAGAAAAGTTGTAGGTGACGCTCTTAATTGATTTAAATCATAAAAAGTTTATATCAAAAATTTGTTATTTCATATTAATATTTAGTTCAGCATTAGCTGATAGCTATTTATGATCACCAACAAATTACAATTTATATGAAAAAAAGCTTTTTTGAAAGGTTTTCGGGCTCTGCCTTGTGTGGAAACGGCAAACATTCTGTTTTTGCTTCTCTTATTATAATTCTTACTAATAGCATTATTTCAATGCCAACAATCGACTTTTCCGAAATTTCCAGACTCGTAATTAATGTTGGAGCTGCAACTGTTATTTTGCTGATGATCCTTGTAAGAAATCCACTGAAAATTAAGGTCTTTTTTAATTGGTTAATAATTCATACAGAAAAGCTTCACCTGGAGTCTGAAACAAACTGTTAAATGCACAATTTTTCTACTGTGAGTTTATACTCAAACGTTTAAAAACAGAGATAAGCAAACCAAAACAATAATAAATAACACTTTTACTCTATTTAATTTTTAAAAAAATATACTAACCTATAAAGCAAATATAATTATGATTTCAAAAGGAAAATTATTACTAATCGGTGGCAGTGAAGACAGAAGTGATACAAATAATGAGATGGAAAAGAAGAATCGTGATTTTATACCTCATGAAATTTTAAAATTACTGATACAAGACAAAAATGATCGCATTGAAGTCGTAACAACGGCAAGCTCAGAGCCGGAAAGCATGCGAAAGACATACACCGAGACTTTCGATGAGCTTGGTTTTACCAATTACGATTTCCTCCATTTATGTGATCAGCAATTGCATTCCGATCATTATTTTAAACGTGTAGAAGCGGCTAAAACTATATTTTTTACAGGAGGAGACCAAAACAAAATTTGTGAAGAACTAAAAAATTCATCAATTAACGAACTGATACTTCATAAATATAGAAATGAAGAAGGTTTTCTTGTTGCCGGAACTAGCGCCGGAGCTATGTGCATGCCCGATATCATAATCAGCGATGCTGTAAATGGAGAAGCTATTCTCGATGAGGATATTAAAATACTGCCAGGCCTGGGGCTCATTGATCATTGTATCGTAGATACCCACTTTGTGCACAGAGGCAGATTCAGCAGATTAGCTCATGCTTCAATTCTGCATCCTGATCATTGGGGAATTGGCTTAGGAGAAGATACAGCACTTATTATCGAAGAAGGGCATCGTGCAAAATGTAAAGGCTCAGGGATGGTGTTGGTGATATCCGCTAAAAACATTAAGCAGACTAATGTTTCTACAGCAGAAAAGGGCGAGCCTGTATATGCTGAAAATCTTCAGGTACATATTCTTACTGACGGTTGTTCGATAGACTTCAATAGCGCTATAATAACCACCGGTGAGCCAGATCGTTCAAAAAATACAACAGAGTAGGGATGTAAAAATTCTCAAACGAATATAGGTGCTTTGTAAAAGCGTTAAACTGCCTATTGGTAAGGCTTCCCCGAATTTTTCGTGACCTATTTTCCAATTTTCAGGATAGGTCACGAAAAAGGTCATATAAATCGTGACCCATTTTGATTTTTTTTGATACTATCGTTAAAACAAAAAACGCTGTAAACATTGATGTTTACAGCGTTTTAGCTTATTTTAGTATCTCTACCAGCGGAGAGAGAGGGATTCGAACCTTGATTGTAATCCCTTTATTTATAAGCATTTCGCTGTGGCATCTTGTAGTAGGCCCTAAATAGGACATAAGCAAAAAGTGGTAAAATCCAATATAAAATTTTACGTAGTAAAAGTAGAAATTTTCGTTCTGAGTTGCAATTTTTTTAACTAAAAATTTAAACTAGTTTTTGAACTGCTCGCTTGTAAATTTGGATTTTAATTCCCTTATTTCGCTTAAAAAAGATTTTTTTAAATTACAGCAAAGTATTGTTAACTTAGAGTAAGATTTATTACGCTTAAAAATTTCAAAGCTACAATGCTTGTGGAAAGACCTTTGAGATTTCTGTTTTTGAGGTTTATCAAATTTTAAAAGTAAATTCAGGATATTAAAGACAGTCCTGTCTTGTGAACTTGACAGGACTCTATTCAAACCATTTATTGGCAGATATAGATAATGTTTTGAAGGTGTTAAGTGATAGTTAAGGATACTTTAATGTAACCAAATGAATCGAAAAAATCTCTAATTTTTGAAAGTTTTCTTATAATATTATTAATAAAAATTAATCGAAACATATCTTTAAAATAATAACATTTGAACTAATTAACAAATTTATTTGGGCTAAATAGGATATTTTCAGCCTTTAAGAAGCATAAATTTGTATAATCTCAATTAAATATAAAGTATTACTTATTGAATTCTTGTATAAGTAATTAATGTTTATAGCTAATTTAGCGATTGGTCACAATCAATCAAATTGAGTGTTACAAAAAGTAAGTAAATGGAAAAAATGATGACGTTTCCGACTTCTCTGATAGGTCTTGATACACCTCAGAATACCTTAGAACTTGATGGTTGTACTTTATTGAGCAATGTATACATAGTACACGATGTATCTCGAACATCATTTACTTCTTAACAGTATAATTAATTTTTCGGTATAAAAACATAACCCTGAAAATGCTTACAGTTTTTTGTTTTATTTTCTTTCTGTAGAAATTGTTATTATTTTAAGCTTTTTGGTACGTTGACTGAAAAAATCGATGGTACTGACCACTCTGTTTCGGATTGAATTGACCATCATTCTAAAATAAGTAGATGTAAGAAAAGCTGCTTCTTCTTTACCGTAAGTCAAGCCAATACCGATTTCTGTTGACGGAGACGCAAGAAATCACCTCGAGATAATTGATTCTGCTATATAACAACACAGGTAGCCGGTCATCAATAAAAGCTAATTTTTACATATTAATATTTTTTTTAACAGTTCTATCAAAAGAGGGGTGAGCTTAGAATCAAACCTTATTTTAATCAAATTTCCGAACCCTTCCATTTTTGGAAAAAGGATGGAATAAATAAAAAATCTGATTACTAAATTCATTTTTTCCACCGCAAATAAATCTCTGTTTTTTAGTTGTTACCTCAGGAGGATGATTTTTCCGGTATGTGAACCATCATCCAAAAGCCGGTGCGCTTCCACAGCTTCAGTAAATGGAAATGTTTTAAAAAGATGTCTGTCCTTATTTGTTGAATAATTTCGGTAACGGATAATTGAAATATTTGTATTCGCCCAAACCAAAACGGTAGCGTTACATTACTACCGTTATTCTGTAAGCATTTGGATTGTAATATCCTTTCAATGCTTGGCATTGTTCGTCTGACAACAGATTGGGAAGAATGGCAAAGCCGTTTTGGCGTATTTCATTGGCAACAATCTCCCAATCTGTTTCTTGTAACTTTTGTTGTATCATCTGACAACTGAAATTCCTGCGTCCACTGTTAATTCTGTTCCGTGAATGTACGAGGCTTCCTGCGAAGCAAGAAATAATACGGCATTTGCTATTTCGGCAGGATCGCCCAATCTCTTGAATGGAATTGTAGGAATAATACTTTGAATAGCCCCCTCAATTTGTTCATGGTTCAAACCAGTGTTATTGAAAATGTTGGTTTTGATATTTCCGGGACTGACACCATTTACACGAATACCTTTTTCGGTAAGCTCCGAAGCAAAAGTTTTGATGAAGGATTGAACGGCTGATTTTGCTGCCGAATAAACGGAAAAATTTGGGGTTCCTATTTCAGTAACATAAGATGTATTCAGGATGATAACACTTCCGCTTTTCATTAAAGGCAAAATTTGCTGAACGGTAAAGAAAGTTCCTTTTACCAGCATATTGAACAACTCGTCAAAATGGGCTTCGTCAGCGTTTTCAACGGAAGCAAATCTTCCGTAACCTGCATTGGGAAACAGTAGATCAATATTTTCTGTATGTTGTTTTACCTGTTCCTGCAAAAGAAAAATATCTTTCATATTGCCTGCGTTTGAAACAATACCGAAAGCATTGGTTCCTAATTTTTCTACCGCTTTGTCTACCGTTTCTGCACTTCGTCCTGTGATAACTGCGTTTCCGCCTTCGTTGATAAATTGTTGAGCTGTTGCAAAACCCATTCCGTTTGTTCCGCCTGTAATGAGTGCGAATTTGTTTTTAAATCTCTGCATTGTTTTTGTTTTAAATTCTGATGCAAAGATTGAAATTTGTGCTCTGGTAGAAAACCCGAAACTTGCTACATTTTCGAAATATCAGTTTTTGCACTTTCCCAACCAATAATTGCAGTTTTGCGTGTTTCGCCCCACATATAACCGCCGATATTCCCTGTAGATTGTATCACACGATGACACGGAATAAGAATCGCAACAGGGTTGCTTCCTATAGCGGTGCCAACTGCTCTGGAAGCATTTACGTTGCCGATTTGCTGGGCAATGTTACCGTAAGTGGAGAGTTGTCCCATTGGAATTTTCAGAAGCGTTTCCCAAACTTTCAGCTGAAAATCTGTTCCCTTTAAATGCAATTTCACTTCAGGTAATTTGCTCCAATCATTTTGAAAGATCAATAGTGCATTTTGTTGTATTAGATCTAATTTTTTCTGAAAGTTTGCGTTTGGAAATTTTAGTTTCAAATCGTTTAATGCGATAGTTTCATCATCATTAAAAGCCATATGACAAATGCCTTTGGATGTAGAAGCTACAATCAGATTTCCAAACCGACTTGCTGCAAAACTATAATTGATAGAAAGATTGTTGCCTCCGTTTTTGTATTCGGCTGGTGTCATTCCTTCAATGTTGATAAAAAGGTCGTGCAGCCGTCCTGTTCCCGAAAGTCCTGTTTCAAAAGCGGTTTCAACAAGCGTTGCACGGTTGTCTGTTAATAATTTTTTGGCGTGCTCAATGCTCGTGTATTGCAAAAATTTTTTTGGTGATGTCCCTGCCCATTCGCTAAACAATCGCTGAAAATGAAATGGACTTAAATGTACCTGATCAGCAAGTTCCTCAAGATTGGGTTGCTCTTTGAAGTTGTTCTTTATGTATTCAATAACTTCGGCAATTCGGTTGTAATTAAATTGGTGTTGATCTTCAATCATTTTGAATTTTTAGCAAATGTCTAAATTATATTGCTTTTATAAAATCCGAAACTTGCTGCATTTAGTTTGTCAGTTTCCAATTCATCACGTTTATTTGATCGTTTGTTTGCAAGCTTGCTGCTATAAAGAGCCCTGTAGGCAATATCAAGCTTTCCAAGTTTATTATCGGATCAGTTCCAGGTGATCGCTGCCTTGCTTTTTGTGGAAGTAGTTGATATAATATTCAATATATTCCTCACCCTTAGCATCGGTAACGTCAGCACGTAATGCGGGTTGTCCGATAAAAGGATAATCAGTTCGCTCTAAGGTTACCAGACGGCCGTTGCCATAAAACCTCAGTTTGTAATTTTCTAGAGGCTCCATTTTTAGTCTCGTAGCACGTATCATGGTACTGTAGGAGTCCCATTGCTTCTGTGTCTCATTACGGTCCAGAAATAAAGCCTGTGCATACTCTTTTTCTTTTTGATACACCAGATTGCTGAGGCGTACTGAATCCCGGGTCGTTAGAATATTTGAATATTCTTTATAAGAGGCGAATATTTCTTGTAATAGTTTATTTGGATCTTCCTTAGTGAGGTCTTTGCTTTTGGACCAGCCGGTGAGTTCATATGGCACATCAATATTAAATACGCCTTCGAATACTGCCGATGGCTGACCAGCCTGTCTGTAGTTCTGTTGTTTACCGGATACGCTGACAAGTGAGATGGGAGTTCCAATTTTTTTAATTGCAGACCCATTATAGGCAAAGCCTTCTATTGTAATATCAACAGTTAAATTTTCTGCCAACGCTTTGGCAGGTTTGCCTTCAGTATAACCGGGATATAAAATCAACCTATAGGTTTGCTGTCCTGATTTCAGGATGACATTGTTAATGGGAGCGGTAGTGGTAAAAGTGCCACCGGATTCTTCAAAATATTGCGCCACAGGTACATCATTGACCAATAAGGTAAAATTACAGGCACCCACACTAATGTTAGCCCGGTAATTGGCCTTATGATCACTGAATTTTACGGATTTATAAAGCTCCGGTATCAAGGAAGGATTATTAATTTCTTTCTTCTCCTGTCCACAAGACAGTAATGAGCTACCTACCAATAAATACATAAAAATTCTTCTCATAAACTCTTTTTTTATTCTTCAATTTAATATAATTGATGCTACTTGGTGAATCTATTTGAAAAAGTGAAAATGGTAACATTTCATATGGTATGAATATATTGTATGCTTATTTAGCTTTATCACCCTGTATCAGAATTTCTTCTATAATAATCTTTTGAACTTGTTCTGCTTCCTCAGTCAACACAGAATGTCCTGCATTTTTGAAAGCATACATCTTTTTTTTGGGTGCTTTTAAGATTTGAAAGTAGTCGTTTGCAATACCGAAGTTGGTCTGTAAATCTTTTTCTCCTAAAAAGAAAAACACAGGGCATTTGATTTTGGGTAGTTCCACGAAGAGATTCTGCTTCATTACTTCATTCCAAGTTGGTAACCACGTTTTTGACCAATCTTCCATATATTGCTTCAGAAGCGGAAGGTCCTTTTCTGCAAATGGGTGACCATCGTAGCTGAACATCCATTTCCTCGAGTAATACATATCTTCGTAACTGTTAAATGGAATTTTAACCTTATTCAGTTCTTCTTGAGCTTCTGTATTAGATTTAGATTTTGCATCAAGTTTTAATTTTTCTAGTACAATTTGCTCACTTTTTGTCTGGTTGATAACAGGGCTGAAAGCGATGTAGGCATTTAAAAGTTCCGGATGCTTTTCTGCCATCTTAAAGCCTAAAACTGTTCCCCACGATTCACCTACCAGGTATAATTTTTTCTGATTAAATTTCTTTAAAAGTAAATTGATTAATTCATAGGTGTCGTTTTCCATTAAATTCAAGGTAATGGGAACAGATGATTTATTTAAAGCATCTGTTCTGCCTGCGCCTCTCTGATCCCACTGAACCACCGTAAAGTGTTTTTGAAGAATATTGGAGAAACTTTCAGCCTGTTTCATCCTTGAACTTCCGGGTCCACCGTGTAAAAAAAGGATGAGAGGCGCATCTTTACTGCTAGAATAAGAAACTACCTGCTTAATATTCCCAACAAATAATGTGTCGTATTTAGGCTGAGATTGCGCCAATACACTGTTGCCGACTAACATTATTATCAGTAGGCTAATGATTTTAATTTTCTTGATCATATATTATAGTTTTTAGAAAGATACATCTTTTCCTGCTTTATTATGCTACAATTCCACTTAAACCTAAAATTACCGTAACCGAAATTCCCAATAAAATTTCTTTAAATAAAAAAAAGATCATGATTCTTTGACGTTTCTTTTCAAATTCCGAATTTAATGGTATTTGTTGGTATACAATTTCCTGGTAATTAGTTTTTTCACATTCATCACAATGGAATAAGTACTGGTTTCGAGCCCTTGCAAACGTTTTGAATGTATTTCGGGGTTTCTTCACAATCTCCATATACTGACTATAAGTGTAATTTTTTATTTGTTTGCATTCAACACATTGAAAAGGATACAAAACGCCGTATTTTTCTCCAAGTATTTTAATCTTTTTACGGGTATCAACCAGCAAATAGATTGCACTAAAAATCCATATCACAATTACAATCGACAGTATTATTTTTGATTCCATAAATTATATTGATAGCAATGTTTTTACTTTATAACTACTTACTTATATATGAATTGTTCCTTCCGTTTTTCCATAATTTCTTCAAAGTCTTTTTTATCTTCGACCAGACTATCTTCACTATCAAATACAGAATAACTTAACAGATATTGACCATCTTTATTAAACAAATTCATTCTAAATCCTAAATCAGCGATACACATAACACCTTTGTTTTTTTCTCCAATTAAAATGTATTCGGATATCGCTTCGTCTGGTAATGCACTATCCTTCCAGACATTAAAATGAATAAGGAAAAATTTTTCGTGGTCTGTGAAATTATTGTAATAACTGGTCATCTGCATCCTGTACCTTAGTGAGATGGAAAAAATAACTTTATCTGTATTTAATTGATCACATACCGTGTTGACAAAATTAATATCAAAAATTTTCTCGTTTGAATAATCTGCTGGTTCATTAAAATAAATCAGCCCGTTCCATTCTTCTGTAATGAAAATGTCAAATTCAACGTGTGAAATATTATTTTCCCACTCATCAATTAAATGTTTCAGCTGTTCTGCTTCAGATTTTAAAATGTAAGTAATGATGTCATTGATGTCCTGCACGAAGGTTAACGTCAAATCTCCACCTTAAGGACGGTGATAAACTAAATCAAAATTCTTACTGTGTATGTTTTTAATTCTTGGAAACACTTTGAACTGAAGTTTCTCTTCTATAGAATATTTAGATTCAATTTTTGTTTTGCCCGAAGTTTCAACATTTTTACTTCCAAATAGATTTTTGAATAATTTCATTTTTTAATTTCTATGTAGTGTATCAAAGGAATTTTGCACAACTTTCAATATTAAGAGTATTAATTTTTGTATTGAGCTAAAGTTAATCATAAAACCTCGATGTCAATTAGGGAAAAGATCATAAAAGTCTGTATGAGCGAAATCATGGATAGCATAATCTGTTGCTTGTTGTAAACTGTTTTTTTTATTGTTTGTAAATGCGGCCACTTTCATTGAAGCTGATTTTGCAGCGATAATACCAGAAAAAGAATCCTCAATGACAATACATTCAGATGGATTTATCCGAAGTTTATTTGCTGTCAGAAGATAAATTTCCGGATCAGGTTTTCCTTTCGGAACATCATCTGCAGATGTCACAGCATCAAAGTAGTGGTCGAGCCCTAACTTATTTAGAACCACCGGAATGATGATGGCCGGAGAATTTGTCGCCAAACCTATTTTCAATCCTGATTTATGCAAGGATTCTATGAATGCTTTAATACCTTTCATCTCACAATTTTCAGTTTTGATCAGTTCCATGACCCTTTGTACAACTTGTTCCTCTACAGTCTGAAGAGTGAGACCTGACCACGGAAATCTTTCATACCAAAACCGGGTTACTTCTTTAGTTGTCATTGATTGAGTCAATGCTGTAAATTCGTCTAAAAGGTTTACGCCAAGAGAAGTGAAAACTTCTGATTCTGCCTGTTTCCAGAATTTTTCAGAATCGATCAGTACACCATCCATATCAAATATAACCGCTTTTACCTGATCCATTAAGCCCATTTTTTAAGATCATATGCAGCTTCCCAGAAATGATATTCCATTCTTGAGGAGGTGATAAATGCTTCTGTCATTTTTTCTCTAACAGCGGCAGTAGCTTCTGATGCAACCTCATCACAGAGATTGATCGCCTGTTCTACGGCGTCTGCAAATTCTTCACCACCGTAAGTGTCAATCCACCTTTGGTAGGGATTGTTTTCAGATTGAAGATGATTGTAAATATGATCTCCCACTTTTTTGTAGATCCAAAAGCAGGGCAGCACTGATGCCATTGCAATCTCTACAGAATCCAGAGCACCTGTGCTCTTAAGAAAGTGAATATAATGATGACACGCAGGCTGTATTTCCCCTTTTTCATTTAAGCCGAAGTCTTTAAAATAAGATTCGTGCAGTATATTTTCTACTACGATGGTAGTTTCTGCATATTTAAGATATTTTAATGTTTGACTGACGATAATGTCGGTCTCACCGGAGATACAGACCACTGAATTACAATTTTGAACCATGGTCTTTGCTGCTTCCAAAGCTTCTGTGCTTTGAGCTGTACTGTCTACTCCTTTTGTAATACCGGCATTTGCATTTGCAAGGGCGATGATCTCCGAAGCATTTCCACGAATTGCTGTTGGATGGTATTTTAAAAGCGTACTCAGAACTGTATCACGATAAGCAGTAGCGCCGGCTCCTACAGGATCTAATATCCAGGGCTTTTGCAATAGGGTAGCATTTTTAGCGGCAAGAAGCATTGCTTCTTCCCAGTACTCATCCAGTGTACCTATGTTGATTACCATAGCATTTGAGATCTTGACCATGTCTAGCACCTCTGGTTTGGCATGAGCCATTATGGGCGATGCGCCAACGGCCAAAAGAGCGTTGGCCGTATTGTTCATCACAACATAATTGGTGATATTATGAACTAGGGGAGAAGTATTTCTTACGTGAAGGATGTGTTGCCAGAGATTATTTTCCATTCTAATATTTGTTTGTAAATAGAAGCTTTAGGATAAAATCCGGAACAATAGTCATTATCAGAATAATGACTTATTGCTTTTCCCTACGTCGGTGTAAGCCGTATCAGGTTCAAAGGGACTGTCTCAATTCTATTTAGAATACCCCTAAAGCGTGAAGCAAAAGTATTGAAAAATTATCAAAATGCTATAATAATTTCGCCTGATATTAAAGGATTAATTTTTATCATTTTTTCTAATAAATTTATTGTTATAGGAGCCCGTAGAAAAATGATCTCACTGGCTTTTTTTTAAATTGCAATCTCACAAATGAATATTTGCAGTACATAATGGCTTCATTTTCATAAGGGTTTCCTTACTTCTTATAAAAATAGAAGCCAAATATATTGATCATCTCCACTATATTTAACTTTCAGATAGAAATATGAGAGTTAAAATTAGCTATAAGGTTACCAGATGATTTACCAAATAAATTCATAAAATTCAATATATCCGAAATAACTCAAACTTAGAAATACTGTATCAATCAATCCATGGACGATTATATTGATCCAAATATTTTGATACTTAATATACAACAGTGCAAATGCAATCCCAAATGCAAAGGTCATTATTAATCCAGCTATTCCTTGATATATGTGTGGTAAACAAAAGAGTAATGCTGAGAGAACGACTACGATGACCTTTTTATCTCCGAAAACATTTTTCAGCTGAGCAAAAGCAAATGCCCTGAACAACAATTCCTCTCCTATTGCGGCACTGATCCACATTCTGTACAACCATTTAAAATACTGGGACGCATCGCCTTCAATGTGCTTAAAGGCAGAATAATCAGCCGGTTCATTACATAGCCAAGTGACCAATGGCTGTACAATAAAATCCAAACCCAGTTCTAAAATCACATAGGAGGCTATAATTACTTTTAGATCATGAAAATTGAGATTCTTAAAATTTAGCATTTTTAGATTTCCATTCTGAAGATATATGATAATCAAAACAAATATAATGATAACACAGAACGTGTACGGAAATCTAGTCAGTGGATTGTAGATCACCAGAAAAACTACTGCAAGCAAAACGAGGGACATCCACTTATTCTGAAGTACTGATTTCATCGTAAAAATAATTATTCAAATATATTAATTGGCTGTTTTTCTAAAAACATCTAAATCATGGCAAAATGTTTTCAAAAAACGATACAATGTTTTTTTTGAGTTTTTCGAAACTAGCGGAATTTCCGAATTCTTTATTGTCGTAGCCAATTGGAAATCCTTTTTCAACATAAGTATTGTTTTTTGCTGCTGTAAGAATTTGGAATTTGTCGTTAACGGTTCCCGTTTCATCAGTGTGGATATCTAAATATTTTATTGATGCGTTTTTAGAAAAATCCAACTTGCCGATGTCAATTGTCTTCACCTCTTTCTTCAAGTCAGACCTAAAATAAAGATTCATCTTTTTCGTGTCAATGACCGTCTGCCATTCACCTGGATGTATGGCGTTCAAGATACTCCAGGCATAGTCTACAGGTTTAAAATCGTACTTATAATTCTTCAGCATATAATATGCACGGTTATACCGGTCTTCCCAGTTCTTATTTTGATCAAAATCAAACTTTTCATTTCCACCCAGAAAATCAAACTTTTTAGCAGCAGCCAGATCCTTATGATATTGATTGTTGCAAAGTAAGGGCATCGGCATTTCCTTGTTGGTAAGGACTGTATACTTACCATTCAATAGAGCAATCGTGGCAGAGTTTCCTTTGGCATCGGTCAGAAAAAAATGACTTCCGGCTGCATTAGGCCACCAGTCGATGTTTGGTCCATCATTCAGATGGGCCACAACTTCATTGACCGATTTGTAATTGTCCAGTTGATACTGGATCCATTGTGCCCAGAACATATTGGGCTGCTTTGGATTGTAAACTTTGGTTGTTTCTTCCAGATATAATTCGACCAAAAAAAGACCTTTTTCATTAACCCCGTAGCAAGGAAAATCATATCCCAAAAGATTGAAGGTGACAGATCCGAATTTTGATGTCCATTGTTTATGAGGCTGAAGTTGATCAGTTGTCAAGTTCTGCCAGCTAATGTTCCTTTTAAGAACATCACGTTTGTTGATCACGATCATTCCCGGCATTGTTTTCCAGTTTTCGTTGAAACCAACAACATTATGATTTTTACCTGCGAGTAAAAATGCGGAGCAGGCTCTACTTTGGACGGGATAGACGATCGAAAAAATTACGATAAGACGCAAAAACAAAAATTTCATAAAGAATAATTTATAGATTTATTATCAGCAGATGTAGAGAGATTCTTCTACTGTAGCTTGTGTGATGAACTTACCTTGCTTGAATTTTTCCAGAAAGAAAAATTGGTGTAGAGTAGTGTAGCTCCTAAAATGAAGTATACCAATATAGCAATGATTTCTGATATCAGGTCTGTTTTTGGACTTGTACAACATAGGGTGAGAAGACTTATGATATAAATGATACCGGCATTGATCCAGAGTTTTGATACTGCAGGTGCATATTTCTTTTTTTGTAAATGGTTATCAGAATATAATTCTGCGATTCTGTTTTTATCCCAATAAAGTAAAATAAAACCGGCGAGCATCATTAAGCTCGTGATGATCGATGTTCCTTTGAAAGGCAGAGAAATGGTGATCATCCAGATATTACTTGTGATCGCTAAAAATAATAATGTACCTATTAATGCAAATCGCTGAGTCATCAGAAGTATTGCTGTAATGATCTGGGCCAACCCCAAAAAATTATAATACATACCTGATTGATAAATGACTTCAAAAAACTGACCTACCGCTTCAGATTTTGGCAGCTGAGTGAATCTTTCACCAATTAATTTTGTAAATCCAGAAGGTACAAATGCCAATGCAATAAGATATCTGATGTGGATAATGATCCACTGAATCAATTTAGATTGTTGAACTTTATAAAACATAGATTGAAGAATAGTGGTTGAATATTTTAGACATTAGACGCATTCTTAGTTCTTGGTTATATCTTCATAGTGTATCTATCTAGTCCTTCACTAAAACCATCTGCTAAAACATCCACAATCTTAAAACCGTTCTTTTCATAAAATGCTACTGTATATTGTGAGGTTTCTATTTTGATAATTTTATCGGGATACAATTTTTTTAAAAGATCTAGACGAAAACTTGTGAGTAACTTACCGATGCCTTGTCCGTGGTAATTGGCATCTACCATACCCCAAGATAACCCTGTCTGATTACTCATTTCGTCGAAAAAAATTCCGCCACAGCCCACAGGACAACCGCTAATTTCAACTACGTAATAGTGATCGTCAATTTGATCCAAAAACTGTTCAAATTGTTTTAATTCCTCATTTGCAAAAAACTTAGGGAGATTTGTTTTGAAAATTTGGATACAGTTTTCTCTGTAATCCGTCCTATATTTTGTGATTTGCACGATTGCTTTATATTTATTAGCGAATTTACTATAACGGACCAGATATAGTCAATGGTTAGTTTTAACCAAAAATGACCGAGTCTCACATTTACCAGAAGTCTGATGTTCATTATGTATTATCAACTTTCATCTTCTTTGATAGTAATATCTTAAATTTGCAATAGACTCTTATGGAAAATACTTTTTAAGACAATTAAATTAAAAATTAAATATCAATGAAAATCATATCAGTAAGACAGAATCCAGAATATAAAGATAGAGCAATAAAGTATTTTCAGGAAGTTGGTCGGAGATTTCGCCAGTTATTTATAAAGATTGTATTTCTAAAAGTATAGACGCAGCACAGTCCTTACCTCAGTGGTATCTATTTGAAAAGAGTGAAAATATAATCGGGTGTGCCGGACTGATAACCAATGATTTTATAAGTAGAATGCACCTTTATCCCTGGATTTGTGCAATTTTTATAGATGAAGAGCGGAGAGGAAATGGCTACGGTTCCTTATTGATTGACAAAGCCAAAGAAGATACAAGATTACACGGATTTACATATTTGAATTTACGTACCGATTATACAAATTATTATGAGAAATACGGATTTGAATATATAGGCCAAGGTTATCATCCGTGGGAAGAAGAATCGAGAATTTATCAAATTGAAGAATAAAGTGATGTAAATTATTTTTAACAGAAAGTATTATATTAAAAATGGAAATTAAATTAGATAATCCAGCTTGGTATTCCTTAAGTGAAACTCATAAAGATTTCGTGATCGATGATGATAATATGAAATTTTATGATCCTGATTATTGTCCTTTCGGTGGTGCAGTGAATGATAATGAGACAGAATCAGGAATTGCAGCATATGCTTCTCTTACCGACAGTTTTTTTGTAATAGGAAATAGACCTGATGTCAATGATAAAGTTCAGATAGAAGGTGAATTGGTCTGCAATCAAATGGTTATTGATCAACGAATTGACATTGACATTCATGAAAATATTATTTCACTTCAGACAGAAATACATAGAGGTGACCTGTTTAAGCTTGTTAATCTCGTGCAGCCGGGTTATTTCAAAAATAAGACAGCTGATCTGGGAAGTTATTACGGTATCTATAAGTATGATCAACTAATTGCAGTTACGGGGGAGAGAATGAAAATGCATGGCTACACTGAGTTGAGTGCAATCGTTACCCATCCTGAACATACAGGAAATGGTTATGCAAAACAGCTCATCGTCCACGCGAGCAATAAGATCTTCAACGAATCCAAAATCCCTTACCTGCACGTCGCCGATAATAATGTTAATGCAATAGGGTTGTATGAAAAATTGGGATTTGTGACAAGAAAAAAAATAAGTTTTTGGAAATTACATGCAAATGTCTTGTAAAGTATTTTTAAAATGTTGGAATCAATTATTTACATTAAAAACAAATGGATGCAATCATTGAAAAATTAAAAAGCATTGAACATGGCTTCAAACACATCATTGAAGCTGGGGATTATATTTTAAAAGATACTTCCATCGATCATTTGGAATTTGCAACAAGACTACTGGATGATGATGCTTATCAGATCCGAATGTTAGCCACTTATATACTGGGTCAACTATCAGTCGAAAGTGCAAAGGCACTTAAAATATTGGAGATTAGAGTTGCGACGGATGACAACTGGAGGGTACAGGAAATGCTTGCCAAGGCATTTGACTATTACTGTGAATCTAACGGATATGAGAGGTCACTTCCCAAGATCAGGAATTGGATCAACGATGAAAACCCCAATATTAGAAGAGCGGTCATTGAAGGGTTGAGAATCTGGACCAGTAGACCATATTTCAAAGAAAATCCGGAAGCTGCCATTCAGCTGATCGCAAGATCCAGGTCGGCTGATAGCGAATATTTAAGAAGATCAATCGGCAATTCTTTACGAGATATTAGCAAGAAACATAAGGACCTTGTAGACAATGAAGTTTCGGGTTGGAATTCAGCGGATAAAAAAATAGTATTTATCAAAAAACTGATCTACAAGTAAAATCGGTTATAAAATGGGGATCGCGTCATCTTAAATTACAATTCCATTTTATGTTTCGGTAAATTAATTTCCTGTTCCTGCGGATAAGGTTTTCTTTGGGTCATACTTATATCTTCATGAAGACCTCTTGCTGTTTCTAAGGATTTTTCCTTATCCATTGAATATCTTGGGTCAGATATAAAGGGCATTTTTGCCATTTTATGGATTGTTATGGTAGGGAAGTGGAAATCAACTTCAACCGTTCCCAATAACAGATAACAGCCGCCGCCCTTAAAAGGATATTGTTCCAAACAGTTGGGAAAATGGGCTGTATCAAAATATTCGCCTTGTGCATCGATCCAGGTCCCGAAAAACATGGCGCCTCTTTTGGTAGGCACGTGCTTTGTGGAGATCAGGTAAGCCAGCATCTTGACCTGTCCCTTATGAAACTTGGTCAGATCTTTGGCCACCACAGTACCCCGGTATTTTGTCTGCAACAGATCAGAAGGGCTGAACGAAACAGGAAAACCAAGGATCTCAATTTCGTCAAAAGCATCTTCAAATGGATTTCTTTCGATTGTAGGTAGCTGATATTCTTTCTGTGGCTCTTCAATAAGTGTCAACTGTTTATTATTTGGTTTGTTTCCTGACATTAGAAATCTCGCCTCAATTAACAATTCGTGCTTTTGTTTACCGGTAAACCGTAATGCGCCAATAAAGATCAAGATCTGCAAAGTTTCTATACCAATCGGAATTCTTTTTACAAAGTTTTCCAGAGAAATAAAATCACCATTCTTTCTTCTTTCTTCAGGGATCATCCGTGCTAATCTTCCTTCTAAATTCTCAATTAACATCAACCTTAGATTATTTAACGAAAGTGGTTTAGATTTAATAAAATATGTCACCAATTACGGAATGGTTAATTTTATTTGGGAGCCTCACAAATCATATTTTGAGAAAAAAACTACTTAATTATAAGTAAATTTTATTGAGTAAAATCCCCGACCGTAGCCGAGGATAATAGTACACCCCATGAAAACTGAAATTAGCATGGATTAAGATCAAATTTTTATATCTCTAGAATTCCATCATTGAAAACATTACTTAGAATTATGGCAACAAAATTTCTTGCAGATACTTTTTTAGCTTTAACAAGTTGTTTAATTTCAGAAATGTCTTCAGTACCTTTTAGTTTTTTCAGTTCTAAATCAATTGGAAAACCTATATGCAATAATCTATCGAAATCTTCCATGTTCATGAAATTCTTTTCATTTATTTGCTCTTGAACTTTTACGAATTCTGTTTTATTTAATAAACCATTTTCGCAAGTTAATGTTATATGTTGATCTAAAGTCATTGTATTAATTATGATTGTAAAGATACTAAACTTCTCTCACCCATTTTAGTAAACAGTTTCCGGAATAATTATCTATCCTGAGAACTACCAATCTATTTTCATCAAAAACAGCGAGAAATAATCCCATTAAATTGCCTTTGATTTCAACATAAGCGAACTTTTTCACTAGAACCGGAGCAAATAGTCTGATAATTGATATTTTCGGGCAATCCCTGATTCCTGACTATCTTCATTGAAGAAGTTTAGAATAACTTGCTCTTTCTTTTAATTGAATTAATTGCTGCATCATTGAAGGTTTTATGATAAAATTGAGGAGTGATGAAACTATCTAAATTGAATAAAAGATGATAGTTTTTTTACATCATATAATTTTATTCCGGTTGAAATTTTACCTTAAGTAAAGATTTATTGTGGTATGTAATTTTTCAAATGGTATTCTGTTAAAATTAATCTCGTGATATATATGAAAGTTAAATATTTAGACTTAAAAAAATGTTTGGATAAATTTGTTGGCATTATCTGGTAGTTTATTGTAGTATTAGTTGTGACTATAAAGAATTTTTAGGATATCTTATTTATTGTCAACATTTTTGTCGATCTAAAAAATAAAAGAATTTGCGATGTTCAGCTGTACTTCAATCTCTATTCTGATCAGGAACTGGAGTTAGTTTGTTAATATACCATGTTTAAAATATCTTGCGAACACTTCCTCATAACATGTAAATCAAATTTATAAGGAACTGGATTGATGTGATAGCTATAAAAAACTTTTTCCTGTAAAACCATATACAAATCGCGGCTTATACTAATTAGAGAGTTTAAAGTTAACTTGTAAAACATATTCCGATTCTACGGGTTTGTCTCCTAACATAGCAGGAGTCCATTTGGGCATTTTCTTAATAATTCTCTGAACCTCCTCTTCACAGCCATAGCCTAATTTCCTGAAGAATTCTTCAAACTTTGCCGTTCCTTCCTTTGTAATTGTAAGCCTTGCCAGAAGTAGACCCTGAATGTTATGATTTACAGCATCTCGCGGGTATTTAAGATTTTTCGAAACAAAAATACTCATTGCCGTAGGACCACCCGGAAAAACAGGCTCAACGTCGGGTATTATTCTGTAGTTGCTGGCGTTTGGATCATTGTATATAATGGTAGGTTCTTTAGTAATTGCATTCGTTTTTGTAATTTTAATATCTTGCGAAAAAAAACCAGATGTATTAACGGCCGCAAATCCAGCTATAAGAATTATTTTTTTAATCATCCTTAAAGATATGTTTTTATCAATAAAAAGATGATTTTTTAAATGATGTTTGCATAAGGTTTTTATTTTAAATAAAGATGGACAAATAGAGACAATATATTTCACTGGGATTAAAAAGATATTAAACTTGTATAGTATGCTTCATATTCTCGTAACCTATTACTGGTTGCTTCCCAAGACAATTTCTATATTTGCAAAAATTGTTACTTTCTATGAAATTGTTATTACAGAGTAAATGGAACTCTCTGATTCTTATTGTCATTGCATTTTCACTCATCTACAATCCGTTAACAAAATTTTTGTATCATCATTCTATTTATTTTAGCCGCAACATATCTATAAAATGGAAATTTAAATAGCTTAATTTTAAGAATCTTGATTTACGAGCTGCTAAAATTATAGTAATATCATATATTAGAGTTAGGCATTGATCTTATTCTCCAACCATTTGTTAATTGGATATGTGATGAGCCTGCCGATTATCATACATTTGAATATATCGAAGGTAATGCACCATAATATTATAAATGGTTTTATAGAATGTGGATTAGTGCTGCAATAGGTGAGGAGTTACTATTTAGGGCATTTGCTTTCGCTCAGCTAAAAAAGGTTTTAGGGGATAAGAAAATAGTTATTGTTTTACTGTCAGCATTAATGTTTTGTCTTCCACATCTTTATCAAGGATTACAGGTCTTATTATGACTTTTATTTTTAGGATTGCTTTTGCTTTACTGAACATTAAGTTTCAGAATATCTGGATCAATATTATAGTTCATCGACTTATTGATACGGTTTTCCTTACTCTTAGCTATTTCGGTTATATTGAGTTTTATGAATTAATCTGGTAGCTGTCATCTTTTTTCCGTTAAAATTGTTTATAGTACGGTCAATGGTAAGATTCAAAGTTTTACTGCCTTTCAGAATGTAGGGAATGACAATAAACTGGAATAATCTGCATTTACTTCTACCGGTAGTAGTAGATTTAGTATCATTAAAAATCTATTCTGTCATCAGAAGCTATCATTATTGGAATCAATTAACTACAAATTCGGTTCTTCCGTCATCAAGGTTATTATCTTTAATATTTTTTCTAACGCCAATATAGGAACAGTTTCCATCATCATGTGCACGATCCTGAAATGGTAGCTGTAGAATCAAAAGAGTAATTCCGGAACGGTTTAGTTTGACTTGTATTTCCAAGTTATTAGGAATCGGTTGTTGTGTTGTAAACAGCTTTGAATTTGTTGTCTTCTATCTTTTCACCTTTGATAAAAGCTACTACTGTATTATCCTCGAAAAGTTTAGGTAAATTAATAAGCAATAAGCCGGATTTCAGCTGAGTTTGATTATAAATATACAACTGTTTTCCATTCGCTGCAAGTTTTGACTTGACCGAAAACTTAAAGGTTACTGTTTCACCGTGATCGTATATAATTTTGCTGGTAACAATTGACAAAGATTTTCTTCATACATGTAGTTTGTGTAATTCTCACAGGGATTGTCACGTCAGTCTTCATACCGCATCATCAGAGGAACCAGAACGATTGAGAAAAATATCTTGAGGAAGGATATTTAATCATATTATTTTTTTTGTGTATTTTTTTTTAAACAAATGCTAAATTTGTTTTCAATATTTAGATCTTATTTACTTTGTTTACAAACGGTATGAAATGAATCAAAATTATGTTGTAAGAGGTTTTTCTCTGATGATTTCTATCTGAAATTAAGGCAGTCACTTATGTTGTAGAACTGACAGTTATTGCTTACAGTAGCTTTATATGACGTCAGCAAAGATGTGGAAATTAGATTTAAATTGCTGAATTCAGTCATAAAATCACTCCGGTACAGGAGTGATTTTATGATTGAATTATTCTTTTACTTCTTGCTGAATTTTGTTGTAAAAGCAGAATGGTTCGTGGCTATTTTTATGACGTACAATCCTTTATTTAAAAATGATACCGAAATCCTATTTTTTCCTGATGTATCTTTTAAAACTAATTTTCCTGTGGTGTCATAGACTTCCACTGATTTAATATTTTCTATCGTAGGAATGGAAAAAAGAAAAATTCTTAAAAAAGGATTCTCAGTGTACCATGAAAATCTTGCGCAATACAGAAATAAAATTAAATCAAACCAATAATTATTTATCATGAAAAAATTATTAATCTTATGTATCGCTTTAGCATCTGTTCCCTTTTATAAAGCATATAGCATTACTGACGAGATGCAGATACTTAATTACAGCAGATATACACTTGGTGGGCATATCAGTGCTCGTGCTGACAATTGCTTTCCTGCACTGAGAGGAGAATTCAGTGATAATATATATCCGGATGGTGATCCATTAGGGAGAAATGTGACTTACTACAAAAAATTTAGAAATTCTCAAAATGCCATTGTTCCATTACCCAATGGAGGGTTGCAACTACTGCAAATACCTATGTCACTCAATCTGCAAACAATCCTATTTTAGATAATCCGTTTGGAACTTTGGCAAGATGGGGTGGGATTGAAGTTGAGTATT
>Ga0182008_10000027_pt1 | contig 177524 bp, 162 predicted proteins | sample Sormic07211129_1_FD_120482 | JGI IMG/M metagenome (GOLD analysis project Ga0182008, IMG submission 120482) | Rhizosphere microbial communities from Sorghum bicolor, Mead, Nebraska, USA - 072115-129_1 metaG | ecosystem: Host-associated > Plants > Roots > Rhizosphere | place: USA: Nebraska... | reverse complement strand
CGCCGATGGTACTGCGAAAGCGGGAGAGTAGGTCGCCGCCAGTTTTTTTTAAAAGTCTCATACATGTATTTGTATGAGACTTTTTTTTGTTTTAAACATAAATGATGAACAATAGGTAATAGGCAATTTTGATAAGTGATAAGTGATAAGTGATAAGTGATAGTTGTTGGTTGTTGGTTGTTGGTTGTTGGTTGTTGGTTGTTGGTTGTTGGTTGTTTCGCTCCTCCGGAGCTTATGAAAATGATGCTGTGATGTTCTACAAAGGTTGCACTCCGAAGGAGTGTTTGTTAGGTTTTTACCTTTTATCTTGAGTGTAAATATTACTTAAAATCTTGATTTTTGAGCTTTACATTTCAAGATGGTAAATATTGAATTCTAAAAAGATAAATTTGAAACCTGTAATTGTATTAAAGAACAAATATTACTTTAGAATGCAACTAACCCTAGACCGGATAGCAGCGGTTACCCCGCAACGGCACGGGAAAGTCGAAGGTTTTTAGCTTTGGCAAAGCAAGGAGTGAGGAGTAATAGCGGATAGCCGGATAAAGCTCCTAAAAAAAAACACCTTTTTTCATATTATTGTTCTAAAGCGCACTTATAGTGAATACGAGTCGGCTATTGTACGTTGCAGCCGGAATTGTGACCGAAACACCGCTAAGCTGTAATTGAATGGGAATGTTTGTATACGAAGCTAATGCTGCTATTGCTGTAATCCTGAATAATTCGATATCTGTAAGTGTTACTGTTTGATAAGCTGTTCCCCCTGTTATGGTGCACAATAAACAAAGTGTGGTTCCGTCACCGGTTCTTTTAGCTTGTAATATTAAATTTGGATTCCAAGTCGGGTTTCCCTCGTAATGTACAGATACTTTGCCACTGCTTAAAAGTAATGGGATGCTTGCTGTTAATAATATTTGATTGGCTGCACTTTCATAAGTTCCTGTGTAGTTTGATCCGGCTTCAGTTATTGATGGGATAGATACTGCCCAATTAGTTCCCCCTACTGTTAAAGTTCTTTGTGCTTTCATTGTGCAGAAAGAAAGTAAGAAGAGCATAAAAGTTGCTTTGACCAAACATATTCTACAAATAATATAATCTTTCTTCATTTCAGTTCTTATTTATTCTGTGATTGTATATACGATGACCACCGCGGTGTTTGTGCGGGCTGATAAATTACTATACGTATTTGGGGATAAACTTATGGTTAATCGATGACCGTTATTGGCTCCGTTTCCTGTAAAGGAACCACCAATTCCGCTGATTATTGTCTGTGATGTCGTATTGAGTGTGACTTGGGCTGATGGCGTTCCCAATGTTCCTCCGCCAGATCCTGTAGCTGCTGCAGCTTGAATTTTTATATCTATCCCAGGAATTACAGGACTTACAGAAGCCGTAATCTTTCTGCTTAATCCTCCTGCTGCGATTGCTGATGTATAATTAATCCATTTTGAGGTATTGGTAGCGGGTGAAACAATTGGTCTTCCTGCTTCGGTGGGGGCGATAAAATTCATTGCAATCGCACCTGCGGGTTCAATATCCATCAAAGTAACAACAGGCAAAGTGACGCTGGCGGTTCTATTTCCCGTAGTTTGCGAAAAAAGATGGGAAGAGATGATAAATGGGATAAGAAAAACTAATTTGTAGCTGCTCATTTTCATTTTTTCTTTTCGTTATAACTTACTTTAATTGTTTCCTGCTGATATTTTATTTCTGATGGTTGTTTGATGACATTAATAGTTATATTTTTTGTTTCGCCAGATTTTAAAGTAAATTCAAACTGGTCAATCGGTATTTTATATTTTTTATCCAAACCGTTTCTGTATACTTTTACCGTCCAATCTCCGGGACGCAGATAAGTAAAATCAAAAAAATCACCCAATATTGCCATTTTTCTGAATACCTGACTATCGCTGGAGATTTCAACAATTACATTTTCTTTTTTCTTTTTTCTGGTTGAAAGCTGTGCAAAACTTAATGTATTGTCGTGCTCTGTATATTCAATTTTTCCCTGAATCTTTACTGCACTTGTCAATCCAAAATTGAAGACATTTTCTTGATCAGTTAAAGTTAAAGATGCAGGAACATTCCGGTCTGTGATATCATTGATGTCTGTTGTTGATCTGTCAATCTCCAAAACATAGTCTCCGGGATTAACATTTTTGAATACATAATTTCCACTTTTGTCGGTTACAGAAAGATGATTTCCTAAAATTAGCCGGATCCCATCAATCTTTTTTACTCCTAGATTTTTTATATTTCCTGATAAAGTAGTGTATTCTGCAATTTTCTGGGTCGGAATATTTATTCTTAAAGTATAACGCAGCGAAAAAATAAAATCTTTATTTCCCAATTCCCCACGTTGTAAATTATATCTGGCTGAAACGGCAAGCTCATGCCCTGAATAAATCTGTTGATTAAAAAGAAGTTCAAAAAGATTTCTATCCGTATAATAATCTTCCGGCATGTAATTGTTCTGATAAAAAAGACTGAAATGTGTTTTATCTGAAAACCTGCTTAGAATTCTTGCTCCAAAATAAAACTGTTTTTGATTTTGCAGCTGATAACGAGATGTAAGTGCATAGCTGCCAAAGATGTTGAATGAAGTTTTAAATTGTTCGAAACCAATATTTGCGGTATAAAAACTCGAGTTTCCGGAAATTCCGGTCAGATAGTTATCTGTTTTCCCTAATTGTCCTTCGATATTTAACTGAAAAATACCGATTTGTTGATTAACAGAAAGTTTAAAAAAACGGTCTTTGTAATCAAATTCTTTGGGCATTAATCGGTCTTCATATCTTTGTGAGCCGCCGTATAATGTTATATTTCCTTTCTTTGAATATTTATATTGTACTCCATATTGCAAATACTTACGATATGGCGCTGCCAGAAATAGAGTGTCACGCTGAAAATTTTTAGCATCCTGAACATAATTTGCAATAAGATTTATTCCTTGTGATAACTGATATTGCAGGTTACCATTAATATTACTCGTATCATTAAAGTATCCTGCATATTCTGGGCTTGCCCGCATGTACATTACATTTCCTCGTACTCTTTCATAATTTGCAGTCGTTTGAATCATATAAGCAGTTCCGTCGGTCTTTTCTGTTTTGCTGTACGATGTCTCTCCGGAAATTTCAAGATTTTTATTAATACTAAATTTTCCTGCTAAATAAGGTAAATGTGCATTTGAATCTAATCTCATATTATTAAAATTAAAATCTTTACTTTCTGTATCAGGTATTTTATATAGATATCCTGCAGTGATTTCCGATTGTTTTCGAATTTTTAGTTTAGAATAAATATTAAATTCATCTTTAATATCCGTAAAGAATCTCGGATGATTATAAAATCCTCCAAAACTTATTTTTTTTAGATCGAAACGAATTTCTGCACCTCGTCCGTATCGTGCATATTCTGTTAAAAAGGAGGCGAAATAATTTTTATCTCCCAAATGAACCCATAAATTTTCACGCTTATAATTCACAAAATATTCTTCGTATTGGGTAAAAGAATTAAAATCTACCGGATTTTTGGTAACTGCATGAAACTCTAAAATATTTTTATTTTCAAAGTCTAAACTGCCTTTTCCGTAGATCTCACCTTGAAAACCTTGATCGTAACGACCCCGATTTTGCATGCGGATCATAGAAATAGAGGCCGAAACGGGAAATCTGTGGTAAATATCATCCTCAACCGGCCTTATAGAAATGATTTTTATGCTTGAATAAGCAGTTTGCTTTTCCTGTGGATTTTCTTTAGAATAAACTGAAAGATTTACATTCTGATATTCATTTTTCCCTAAATCTGATGGAGTATTTTTACTAACTATAATTTTTTTACTTTCACCTGGAGCCAAAGCTAAAGAAGCGCCGAGATCAATCGCCGCATTTTTACTTTCTAAAATTAAATTTTCAGTAACGTTTCCGTAATTTTTTACTAAAAAAGTTGATTTAATATTCTCTCCGGCTTTTACAAATTCCGGAGAATCTAAAAGTGTAAGTGATAGTTTTCTGTTCCCTGAAACTAAAAAATCTGTAGTCTGAGTTATTTTTTCTCCTGTTTGTACTTCAGTTCCTCTCACGGTCACAGAATATTTTCCTTGAGGTGTTTCTGTTGCGATCTGTAAAGGGACAATATATATTTTACTTTGATTTGGAGCAAGTGAAATTTCTCCGTTTTTTAAAATAGGAACAATGAAATTATGTGAAGTTTCAGTTTTCAGATTATAGTTTTTTACCATAGAACTGGTGTTTTCTATTGTAAAAGAAACAGAAGTAGATGTTCCCGGTTTTAAACTATCTTTTTCTTGAGAAAAAATAAAAGCTGGGAATAACAGAGTAAAATAAATAATCCATTCTTTAGTCATTTTTTACTTCTAATTCTACATTGAGAGCGAATGCATTTTCTTCTTCATCGGTGGCGATAAGGACTGCATTATACTTATCGGGTGGCATTTGGCTGATATCAATATGAAAATATTTTGATGTTTGGGGTAATAATCCCAACGCCTGACTTGAAAAGTTTCCGAGTTTCTCTCCGTTTTTTTTATTGTAAATTTCAATATTTGCGGTTGGTTTGCAATAGAGATTTCCCCTATTTGCAATAGCAACCTTTAAAATTTGTTTTCCTTCTTCTTTTTCAATCTTTACTCCTTCAAATGCAAGATCGCGCTTTGCTTTTTCAGAATCAAAATCTGTAATCACCTGAATTGCATAGCGAATAATTGAGGTAATATTTACGCCCTGTTTATTATCATTTGGCTTTATTTCCTCCACAGGTTCTACCATAATTACGCTCCAGTAACTTCCCGGTTCAGAAAGATGATCAGGAACGTTTATTTCGTAGTAAACTTCTGTTTTTTGTTTAGCTTTAAGAGTAAGAAGGTTGGTATTCAGTTTAATCCAGTCCGTATTAGTTTTAATGTTGGTATGAGGAGCAGAATAATTAATGGTACCGTCAGATTTGTAACTGTAATCCTGAAGAAACAATTTTACACTTTGTGACTGATTGCCCGTATTTTCTATTTCAATTTTTCCCTTGTAAACTTTTCCGTTTTCTACCTGATAAGAGTGCGAAAGCCCGTTGAGAACAACAATTCCGGCTTTTAGAAAACAGAATTGCACGATGAAAATTAGCGATAGGAAAATGCGCTTTATCATATTAATGTAAAGTTTGGTGTTTAAAACATTGATGAAACAAGATCAAGAAGGAAAAGCGATTTCTTCTTGCCTGTAAAAGATGAAGTCGGACAGATTAGTTATCTGAAATAGTATAGGTAACCGTAGCAACTGTAGTTGCGGCTGCCTGTAGATCTGCATACACTGCAACTCCACCGGGGCCACTTCCTGCAGCGAGAGCATACGTAAGATTATGACCGTTATTGGCTCCGTTACCCGTATAAGCACTTCCTATTCCTGAAATAATTGTTTGATCTGTTGCACTCAGAGTCAACTGAGCAACCGGAGTTCCCAATGTTCCTCCTCCAGAACCTGTAGCTGCCGCTGCGGTTACTTGAATATCAATTCCAGGAATAATAGCATTTACACTTACAGATACATTACGGGTTGGGTCTGCAACAGATTTGATAGAAGAATAATTTAACCAAAGTGTGGTGTTGGATGTATTTGGAATCACCGGATTTCCCGCTTCGGTAGGTGCTGTGAATCCTAAAGTAATATTTTTTGTAGCGGCTGGCTCAATATCTACCAATGCTACTTCGGGCACACTTATGGTAATTGTGTGATTGTCTGTGTTTGTGTCTTGCGCTTTAAGATTTGCCGAAAGAGCAAAAGCTGCCAAAGACATAGCTATGCTAAATGTTGTTTTTTTCATGGTATTAGTTATTTGGAATTGTGAAGTTAATAAAATTCATTATAATATGACATATATAATCATGAAATTTTATTGTTATATATGTCATTTACAATATTTTAATAAGTCTCAAAATATTATTTTGCATAATTATTAAAAAACTTTCGTAAAATTTTATGACCACAATCACCAAAAAAATCTTACACAGAATAACGCTATAAGATTTTTTTTCGTTACTAATCTAAGACCAGATTACTGGTTATTATCGGTTTCCGGATTCTATTCTTCCTACAAAATGCCAACTATTACTATTTGATTTGATTTTGAGATCGTACCAGCCTTTTGTTTTGTCTAAATTGATAGTTAATTTTTCGTCTAAAGAAGCGGTGAGGGAAAAATCTTTCTTATTCCCGTCATACTGATTTTCTAAACCGATATGTAAAGTATTTTTGGATATATTCGTCAATGTGACATCTACTTCATTTTTATAGAGATTGCAAAATAGAGTTACCTGTAGCTCAGGGCTTTTGCTTCCTTTAAATTTTCTCACAAAACCATTTGGACCCGTTACCTCATAATTGTATGATTTTATATCTACCAAATGCGAAATCTCACCATTTGAATTCAATTCATAAGAAAAATAAAAGTCTTTTGTATTAAATTTATTTTTATCATAAATAATTATGGGTACCGCAGTATCTTTAAAGTTGGTCATTACGATCTTGTCACCTTTAAGATTTACATCGTAATTGTATTGTAGTTGGGTTGATGGTTTCATTTCTCTTTTTCTTGAATGTCAATAGGTTATTGCATTTATTTTTTCCAAAATAGATTGAGAAATGGTGGGAGAATTAGTTTCTTTTAAAGAAAAATATTTCTAATATCAAATGTAAATCAACAGTATTACCTGTTTGTAAATTATTTGTTACAATTGAAATATTATTTCAGTAAAAATAATATTAAAAATTAATATAATGTCAATGTAATGTTAATTTATTTGCGAATTAAGAAAATAATTGAAGTTGTCATTAAAACCTGCTCAAAATTCCCCAGTGAATTTTTATATCGTTAAACTTAAAAGGATTTCCAAACTCGTTACCATTAGAAAGCTGAAAACTCATCAATCCAAGCGGAATAAAGAAATTGAAACCAAGACCAACGCTGTATAATTTAGGTTTTACGTTAAGCGATTTGTTATTGAGCTGCCCATATTGTCCGAAGACGTCAAAAAATGCCTGGTTTCCGATGAGATATCGATATTCCAATCCTGCATAGTAATAGAAATCGGCGGCGAGAGAGTTTTCATTAAAACCCCGGAGAGAATTCCAGCCACCAAAACGGTACAATTCGTTGGCAGAGAAGTCAATTTTAGAATCCATCATTGCGCCTTCTCCTTTTATGTTGAGAAAGTGATTTCCGTTGATATGATAATTATATTCACCAAAAAAGTAAAACTGATTTTGATTGGCTTTTATATTTTCAGCCGTATAGTTGGTTGCCAGAAAATCGTATCCAACATTTAATTTAGACTTGTAAAGAAAAAGATCAATATCGGTAGGTTCGGTCATGTCAAAGAAAATACCAATCCCCTTTTTGTTGTAATCTTTCCCCTGGATATAGAGGCTGTCGAGAATTGCAGATGACTCAAAAGTTCCTCGAAGCCCGATTTTTTGCCTGCTGTTGAGATGATAATAAAACGCGGGTAAAGCTTTTACGTTGGCAAAAGTAGAATCTTGTCTGAAGATATTTACTTTCATATTTAAACCCACATTAGAGTTAAATAAATACGGAATATCAGTCTGCAGATCAAAAGTCTGACCTTTGTCGGGGTTTCTCTGCCAATAAAGATTCACGGCTTCAAAACCATTAAACATGTTTTTAAAATTGACATTCAAAGTTCCGTTCAAAGTAAATTTGTCTGTCTTATCATTTCCAAAACCGATGACTCCATCAAAAGTATTGGTTTTTTTCTTTTCCATAAACAGATAGATCTGTGTGGAATCTTTTGTGAAAAGCGTTTGCGGTTGCCTTTCAAGCGTTATAAAAGGATGGCTTTGGAAATTTTTATTGATGGCAATCAGATTTTTGTCATCATACGTTTTTCCTTTAAATTCTTTTTCAAGATTTTTTATAAATCTTTTGGGAACCCGGGTGTATCCTTTTGCCACAAAACCGTCAATCGTACGTTTATTATTTTTATTAATATCAAGTTCTACAATCGGAATCCCGTTTTTCTGACCTTTAAACTGAGACTTGATCCGGCTGAATGCAAATCCGTCATCAATATATTTTTTGTTGATATTTTTTTTGACTGAATCTAAATTTTTTGTGAAAAACTCTTTCTCCAGTTTGAATTTGTCGACAATAGAATCTGAGAGGTTAACGTACGTTTCGTTGAAGTTTTTGCCTTTGTCATAGAAAATCTCTGTGCTGTCACCTTTAATTTTTACATCTTTTAGCTCAGTAAAAAAATAATTGCTTTGCGCTAAAGAATCAAGAAATTTGACAGCAGAAACCGAGTCTTTTACCTTTTTCTTGACTTTCGTTTCTGTATCAATAAGGAAATAATGTTTCTTCTGCGCTTGTACAAAAACGCAAAACAGGATAAAAAATATTTTTAAAGTTAATTTCAAATATTAAAATGTATAAAAAAGTTTGTCATTCCGTAGGAATCTAAGCTATTATGCTAAAATCTTTGCCTAGATTCCTACGGAATGACAAAAGTGCAGTTTTATTTTTGGAGATTTAATTGCTTTAATAACTGAAACTAAGCCAGTTTATTATACTTCTTCATTAAATTCTCATAAGTTCCCTGTGGTAAAATCCACTTCAAAGGAACGCCGATTTTCTGCCCGAATTTACCAAAATAATAATGAGCTTTCCATTTATTTTTAGTTAAAAGCTGGTCGATATATTCTGCAACTTCCAAAGGCTCAGTTCCGTCGCCAACATGAGAATTCATCAAAGCATACACTTTATCGAAAACTGTTGCGTAAGGCTCAGAAACTTTTGTTTTTACACGATTTTCTGCAATATTGGTTTTAATGTCACCTAAATGAAGTGAACAGACATCTATATTCCAAGGGTAAACTTCGTACCTCATCGCTTCCGTTACTTTGTCCAGAGCAGATTTTGAAGCCGAATAAAATCCGCGGAAAGGTAATCCCATTTCACTTCCGATACTGGAAACATTGATGATTTTCCCGAATTTATTTTCTCGCATTTTCGGCATTACAGCAGTCATCATCTGAACTGATCCTACAAGATTTAGATTAAATAATTTCAAAATATCTTCTTTCGTAGAATCTTCTACCGAACCAACCATTCCCATTCCTGCATTGTTAATTAAAACATCAATTTTAGTTTCTGTTTTTAAAACTTCAGCGATTGCATTTTGTACCGCATCATTGTCTGTAATATCGGTGGGAATTGATTTAAAATACTGACTTTCGGTAAATTTTCGGCTTAAACCGTAAACGTGATGACCTTTCTTCCCGAAATATTCTGCTAACACGAAACCAATTCCTGAGGAAGTTCCGGTGATGATGATTGTTTTTGACATTTAATAGTAAAAATATTTATTTGAATTAGGAATCTTGAATTTATTTTCACCGATCCTAAAACCGTTCATTTTTTTGAGTACGGTAAATTTATGAATAAACTCTTTATAATCATCTTTTGGAATGTCTGTTTTGTTGTCATCACAGCTTGAAAACTGTTCGTCAACAATTGTTTTTCCAGTAGAGAAATTAACTTCATAAGTGAAATTATAATCACAAGTGTCATCCAATTGATATTTTGAGCCAATCAGATAAAAATCACCATTTTGAAATCGAAAAGTATATTTTGAAGTATCTGAATGTCTTGAATTTGTGAAGAAAAGCTGAGAAATGATGAGACAATTATTTTTAATTTGTATATCAAGCTTGTTATCTTCTGGATAGAAACCGTATTTGCTGTCAATAATTACGGATGAGTTTTCTTTCCATATTTTTAATTTTCCGTTGATGTTTTTGAGGATGTAAAACTTTCTTTCAAAACCTTCAGATTCTGTTTTTATGTTGGTATTAAAAACAATTACTGTTTCATCTTTTCCATCTTTATCTAAATCTCCTTTGGTTTCCAAAATTTTTTCATAGCCTGTTGGAATTTCAAAATTTTTCAATTCCTGCGACGGAGAAATTGAAAAGAGTAGAATTATAAAAAAAGAACAGAGTTTTTTCATTCATCAATCATTAAGAGTTTAATCTAATATCATTTTTTAAGATCTTTCTTTAGTTTTCAAATTATAAAGCAGTCTTTTACCATTTTATAATTTACTACCGTTCATTTTTATAAAAGGTAAATTTATGTAAAAGAACCAAAAAATAAGACTTTCGATATAATAAATCTAGAGAAACAACATAAAATTGATTAACTACACTTCAAAAAAAATCCCGAAGACATGCTTCAGGAATTTTTTAGTATTTAACAGTTTTAATTAAGGTTCTATAATAATACTTCCACATTGGCTCCCATTAGGAGTACAATAATAACGTTGACGGGGAATGCAGCATTTATAATATCCTACCATACAATTTTGAATACACACTTCGATTCCCCCGCTAATACTTTTCAATTCTTTTCTTGAAATTTTTTTTAAGTTTTTCATAATGATTAGTTTTAAATGATTTGAATATTTGTGGTGTTTAATATCCACACTATCAAATATATAAAATTTATCAGTGCGAAATAGAATTTATATTTTTTTATTTATTAATCATTAAAAACTTAAGCCAATATCCTCTCTTTCTATCATTCCTGTGGTTTCCAAATCACAAATACAGCCTTTTACGGTTTTGTAATTTCCGTTGATACGGGTTTCTTTTCCGTTGCTGTCTTTGATGATAATTCCGGCAGAATAATCGTTGCCTTCGGCGTGATAAGATCTGTAAACTACATATTCGTACCCATTATTTTTAAATAAAATATTGTCAATTTCCATTCCTGCATTTTCTTTTCCACCGCCTCTCATATAAGAATTGTAATGAAATTTCTTCCAGCTTTCTTTGGTTCTTTCGGCAGGAAATTCCATCTCGACTTTAGCTTTAGTTCCAAAACGATATTGAATGTATGTATTGGTTTTATCTTTTACCAAAGACATTTTTTTACCATTTTTGGTTTCAAATGAATAAATAACTTCCTCGTTAGGCAAAAGATACTGCGCCCAAAATGTCAAAGGAATTAGGAGATAAAATATAATGAGTAGTTTTTTCATATAATTAATTTTCAAGAATTGTATTTAAATCTTCCCAAAACATCGGGTACGATTTTTCCACCACATTTTCGTCTTCAATATTTAAGTCTTTAATAAGGCAAAATGGTGCAAAACTCATTGCCATTCTGTGATCCTGATAGGTTTTGATTGAAATATTTTCTTCAGGATCTTTAAAGTTGATTGATTTGATCGTTACATCTGTGATTTCAGTTTCTGTTCCGAATTTTTTCAGTTCATTGTATAATGCCAGAAGTCGATCCGTTTCTTTGACCCTCAAAGTTCCCAAACCTGAAATTTCAAACGGAATTTTCAGTGCTGCAGCAGTTACACAAAGCGTCTGGGCAATATCAGGGCAATTATTCATATCCAAAATAATCTTTTTCGGAAATATGAAATTTTCAATAGGCTGAAGGGTCAATTTGTGCTCGTCTTCTGTAAACGTGGTTTTAATCCCAAAAAACTTATCATAAATATCTGCAATCGCAGAATCTCCCTGTGTAGATTCTTTGTAAAAACTTTTCAGATGAATTGTTTCTCTTCCCAACGCTGCGAAAGAATAAAAATAGGATGCAGAACTCCAATCACTTTCTACTTCATAGTTGATAACCGATGAATGATTATTGATAAATGATTCAATTTTAATGGTGTTTCCAACGAAGCTGTTTTTTATTCCGAATTTGGTTAAAATATTCAAAGTCATTTCAATATATGACCTTGAAGTAACTTCACCGACTAAGTTTATTTCCAAACCATTTTCCAGTTTTCCGGCGATCAAAAGAAGAGAAGTAATGAACTGGCTTGAAATATTTGCCGGAACATCTACTTTTGTTTCGGTGATTTTTCTTCCAATAATTTTTAAAGGTGGAAAGCCTTCATTTTCCAGATATTCGATTTCTACGCCGAGGTTTTGTAAAGCCGTAACCAAATTCTTAATTGGTCTTTCTTTCATTCTTCCGGAACCGGTAAGAATTGTATTTTTTCCGTCTTGTATCGAATAATACGAAGTAAGGAAACGCATTGCTGTTCCTGCGTGATGAATATCTACAATCTCTGTTTCCTCAGATAATGCTTTTCTTAGCAATTGTGTATCCTGAGAATTGGAAAGGTTCCCGATTTTTATGGCTGCAAACAGACTTTCTAAAATCAACAAACGATTCGAAATACTTTTCGAACCGCTGATTTGTATGGTTTTGTTTCCTATTAATTTTGATTTTTCTAGCTTCTTCATTATTTCATTTCTATTTTAGAGATAAGCAATTACTTAAAGTTGCTTTATCTTTTAATTCATTTTTAAATTCTACAGGAAGATTTATTTTGGTAGAACACCAATATTTTTCTTCGTATTTGTTTAAATCAGAATTCCACATTATTGCTTTTGCATCATTGTAATCTGAATTATAATAATATAGATTTTCTTTATCATCAACATAACAAAGCCAATAATGGTTATCGCTGAATGTCATATTTATCGGTTGCTGATAAAGAATTTTTCCATTTTCATTCGTAATAGCAAATACTTTACATGAGTTCTCTATATTTTTTACAATAATTTTTCTTTGTGTTCTTCCCCATGAATATGTTGCATTTGTATTAATGAAACCTTCTTGAATAAAATTGTGTTTGGATTTTTCAGAAGAACAGTAGGTTAAAGAAAGAATTACAAATAAAAATAAAGTAAACTTCATGAAATTACTTAAGTTTTTCATTATTGTGATGTCTGTCTTTGTCGCGATCAGTTTTTATTTTCATTTTTTTATCGAAAGCATCCTGTAGATTGACTCCGGTTTGGTTGGCTAAACATAGCGTTACAAACAAAACGTCTGCTAATTCTTCTCCCAGATCTTTACTTTTATCACTTTCTTTTTCGCTCTGTTCACCGTATCTTCTCGCGATAATTCTGGCAACTTCGCCCACTTCTTCAGTAAGCATTGCCATATTGGTTAACTCATTGAAATATCTTACCCCAATGGTCTTTATCCATTCGTCGACCTGTTGCTGCAGATTTGTAATTTCCATTTTTTTAAGAGCCAAGTTAAAAGTTTAAAGAATTAAGTTAATTTCATTCATCATTCATCATTCATCATTCATCATTCATCAATTATCAATTATCAATTATCAATTATCAATTTTACTGATAAGCGCCTAACGTCGGGCTGGTCGTTCTGGAAACATTTACAATATCTGTAGGAACTGTGTTGGCAACCGTTACATCACCTTTATTTTTTGCAGGAGAATCGGCTTTTACTCTTAAGTTCATCTTGGCAGCGAAATAATTCATAAATCTAGGATCCTGATTTTTTATACTCTGAACGACGCTGGAACTTGTAAAATCAAATCCGGCTGCACTTATTCCTGAGTATTTCAGTAAGCTGTTTTGAATGCTGAAATTGAGCAATTGTCCCGGAACCTGATTTAAAGTTAAAGAATTATCCCGATCAGAATAAATAATACTGTTTCTGATATTGATATGAAGAGACCCCGGATCGGGTTGCCCGTTTTCTTTTTTAAATTCATTGGTGGCGTAAATTCCGTCACGGGTAAATTGACTTAAAACTTCAGAATAATTAACAATCGTAGAGTGTACAAAGTCATAAACTCCACCTTTGAAGATTCCAACGCAAGCCTCGCCGCAGTTATTCATTACTAAATTCTTTGCATTGATATTTGATCGTACCGAATAAATACCATATTCCTGAAATGTATGAATGAAAGAATTGCTTATTGTCGCATCGGTTTCTGTCATTTCCAGACCTCTTGTTCCACCAAAAAGTCGGGTATGATTCATATTCAAAACAGATGCAGCTTCCATTTTTATAGAATTCCAGTTTCTTGGGATGGTGTCATAATAGCTGTCATTTCTGTCCCCACGAATAATTACCTGATTATCTGCTGTTCCGTTGATATTCAACGTTGCGCCGGATGAAACTTTCATTCCGCTGTTTTTATGGAAATATATTTTTGTTCCCGCTTGTACGTTTAAATTAACTCCAGGATCAAGCGTCAAATCTCCATAAATAATTTTAGCTTTATTATTAGACCAAGTTGCGTCAGAGGCAATCACATTTGGATTTGACGGAGTTTTAATGAAAAATTCAGCATCCTGAACAACAGAAAATAAAGTGACATGTTGTTGTCCGGCTCCGGTTGTAAACAAAACTCTGTCTTCGGCAATCGCTTCCGGACCTGTGGCTTGAGGTGCAATTTCTACAAAAATATAAAGACTGTCTTTTTTTCTGAGAGGAACATTCTGGAAATCGTGTCCTGTTTTTCCGTCTACATTAATTTTATATAATGACGCAGCTCCTTTTTCAAGACTGATTCTTGGGATCATCACATCTTTATCTTCATTATTAAATACTTTTACCACATAGGTTTCTGAGCGTACCTGATGATAAACAGTATCACAGAATACGGTATCTCTCGAGAAACTCAGTTCCTGAGAAGGTGCATCAAAGCTAATATCATCCTTATCACACGAAATTGCCAGAAATAACATCCAGAATGAGAAAAAGAGTAGTGATTTGAATTTCATATGTAGAAATTTTTGTTTGTCTAATGTTATATGTTATCGCTTAACCTCATTGGTATTAGTTATCAAAGACAGCTCTGGCGATTTCATCGAAGTTAAAATATATCTAAGTTTCAAATTTAACGAAAATACTTTAATTTTCTTATCTTTTAAAAATTGTTGACCAGGTATTTGTATATTATAAAAATTATTGTATTTTTGCAACCTAAAATTTAGCAGAAGAAATACCATTACTATTTCGAAAGCAAACTTTAATTTTTTTAAAAAATAGTATTATGAAAAAAGGAATTCACCCGGAAAATTATAGACTTGTTGTTTTCAAAGATATGAGTAACGACGAAGTATTCTTAGGTAAGTCAACTGCTGACACAAAAGACACTATCGAGTTTGAAGGTAGCGAGTACCCATTGATCAAAATGGAAATCTCTTCTACTTCTCACCCTTTCTACACAGGAAAAACTAAATTAGTTGATACTGCAGGTAGAGTAGACAAGTTTATGAACAAATACAAAAAATTCGCTAAGTAATTTTTTGATATTAAAATATTTAAAGTCTTCCGATTTTCGGGAGACTTTTTTATTTGTAGTTAAAAGACAGAAATTGAAAGTTAGTGGTGAGAAATTAGTTTTACTATTTGTATTTTTGCTTTGAGTAAAGATTAGATGTCTAACATCTAACTTCTAATATCTAACCTCTAATTTCTTTTTAAAATGCAACTTGTATTTTCAGATGCACAATACTGGGAAGATTTTCTTCCGCTTACTTTTACAAGACCTATTGCAGAAATGCGATGCGGAATTCTTACATTCTCCGAAAGATGGCAGAAAATCTTAGATACTACTGAGGTTTCCTGGTTTACAGAAATGTATCTTCAGCAAAAATTCAGAGAACCTGAAAAAAAAGAAAGCCTGTTTTTGGTGCCCAACTTTTTGCCAACAGAAACAGTGATTCAGCAGATTAAAGAATTGAAGCAGGGTGAAGCTTTGGTTTATGAAGACGAATTGGTTGCTGCGAAAATTAATATGGAAGGTTTTTCTTTACATCAGATTGAAAAAATGACGGATATTAAAGAAGAGCTTATTTTCTATAAAAAGCCTACTGATTTATTTACTTATAATAAAGAAGCAATCGATTTTGATTTTGAGTTGCTTACTAAAGGAAAAATTTCTCAGGAACTGTCTTCTACCAATGGATTTTTAGGAAATAAAGAAGATTTGTTTATTGAAGAAGGTGCAGAAATAGAATTCTCAACCATCAATACCAAAACCGGGAAAATCTATATCGGAAAAAATGCTGAAGTAATGGAAGGTTGTAATCTTCGTGGCCCGATTGCGCTTTGTGAAGACTCTAAATTTAATTTAGGCGCAAAAATTTACGGTGCAACCACGATTGGTCCGCATTCTAAAGTTGGCGGTGAAGTGAGTAATATTATTATTTTTGGCTATTCGAATAAAGGACATGATGGTTTTGTAGGAAATTCTGTAATTGGTGAATGGTGTAATCTAGGCGCAGATACAAACTCATCCAACCTGAAAAACAATTACGGAAATGTAAAGCTTTGGAACTACAGAACCAAAGATTTTCAGGATACAGGTTTACAGTTCGCAGGCTTAATAATGGGAGATCATTCTAAAACAGCAATCAACACACAATTGAATACAGGAACGGTAATCGGAGTTGCATCTAATATTTTTAAAGAAGGCTTCCCGCCCAATCTGATTGAAAACTTTTCTTGGGGCGGATTTAAAGATGATGAACGTTTTAAATTGGATAAAGCTTACGAAGTTGCCGAAAAAGTAATGGCAAGAAGAAAATTGCCTTTAACAGATGGTGATAAAGCGATTTTGAAACATATTTTTAATGAATATTAATTGATTATAATTGAAAACTTCAAATTTTTTTGAAGTTTTTTTCATTTTAGTGTAATATATTTCGATTTCAGATTGTCTTATTAATAGAAACAAGCTTATGACCCAAGAAACTTTTAGGGATACGGTATTTACTCTCAGAGATGAGATGTTCCGTTTTGCAAAAAGGTTTGTTATGAGCAGTGATGAAGCGGAAGATGTAGTACAAGATTTGATGATTAAATTCTGGCAGAAAAAAGACGAGCTGGAAAAGTTCGGGAATTTTAAATCCTATGCTCTGAAATCTGTAAGAAATGAATGTCTCAATCGGTTGAAGCATCACGATGTAAAGTTAGGTTTTGCTGATATGCAGCTTCATCGATCGGAATTGTACAGTATGGATGTGAATAATCTGAAAGAATATATCATAGGTTTTATCAACCAGCTTCCGGAGAAACAGAAAGCGGTGATTCACCTGAAAGATGTAGAAGAGTATGAAGTGTCTGAAATTTCCGAAATGTTGGAAATGGAAGAAAATGCAGTAAGGGTCAACCTGATGCGTGCAAGACAAAAAGTAAAAGAACAAATCTCTCAACTGATGAGCTATGAGCAACGACAAATTTCAAGATAAATATAACGAGATCTTCCAAGGCTTAAAGGAAGAAAAGATGAACTGGAATTTTGAAGATTTTCTTCAGAAAGCAGAAGGTAATATCGTTTCAGAAAACGAGGTGCCAATAATTCCTATTCAGGGTAAAAAACCTTCGCTCCTGAAATGGTTTTGGATGGCTGCAAGTGCGGTGATACTTTTAAGTTTTGGTTTTTTATTTAATTATAATCAAAACGGTGAGGCTGCAGATCAGGCGAAATTGGTTGAAAACGAAATTCAGAAGCAGAAAACTGATTTTATTAATGAAAATCATAATCACGATTCGCAAGTTGCAGTTCATATTACTGATTCTGTTTCGGGACCAAAGCAAGATTCTATTTTTGTGGAAAACTCGATTGCTGAAAAAGATGTTTTGGATGAACTTCTGTCTAAGAAAAGCAGGATCAAAAAGCAATCAAAACCGAGATATGTTTATAATTCGGAATTAAAAAATAACACTTCGAAAGATTCAACAGGATATAAAGATTCTTATGTTATCGTTAACGGGAAACGTATCGATAATATGGAAGAAGCTATCAATATAACAAAATATTCATTCCAGGTGATGGCTAATAATGTTAATCGGGCATTAGCTCCCAAAGTAATGGACAACGTAGATTATTAACAACAGATTATGCAACTGATCAGGCTTATAATTAATTTAAATTTAACTGAACTCATGAAAAAACTATTCATTATATGTACTCTTGTGCTGTCTCATTTCTTTAATGTGTACGGACAGGAAAATAAATTAGATAAACTTTTTGATAAATATCAGGAAGTGGAAGGGGTAACTTCTATTAAAATTGCAAAACCAATGTTTGGAATGCTCAGCAATCTGAATATTGCAGATTCTGAACTCGATCAGATCAAACCTTTGCTGGCAAAAATCAACGGGCTGAAAGTATTGATTACAGAAAACTCTTCTGGTAATTCAAAAGCAAATATTAATCAGATTAATAAAGAGATTTCAGCATTCGTGAAAAATCTGAATTACAGTGAGATTATGTCTGTAAAAAATGGCGGTAGCAGAATTAAGTTTCTTTCATCTGAAGCTGAAAAAGACGGTACGTTAGAAAATATGCTTTTAAATATAGACAGCGGAACCGGTGAAAGTATTCTTGTAATGCTTGATGGGAAACTTTCGATGGATGATGTAAATAAAATTATTAATTCCAGCGAAACTAAAACGAATACGACAAGAACTACAATTACCAACAGTTTTACTTCAGATAATTCTGCATCTTACTTGAATGGCGAAAACAGAAATGTAGGGCAATTCTCAGGAATCGATGTAAGTGCAGGTGTAAAAGTAGTTTTTACGCAGGAAAATAATACAAGTGTAAGAGTTTTTGCAGATGCCGATAAACTTCAAAATGTAATTACAAAGGTAGAAAACGGTATTTTGAAAGTTTCAATTGATAATAAAGGAACGAAGAATTTGAGATTCAAAAACCTTAGCGTGAATGTCTCATCACCAAAAATGGATAGAATCAAGGCTTCTTCAGGTTCCAATTTTACAACAGTGAACGAAATCAGAGGAAAAGAGATGACTGTAGATGCTTCTTCAGGATCAGGAGTTGTTGCAAAATTTCAAATTTCCGGTACTTCTAACTTTGAAGCTAGTTCTGGTTCTACTGTGAAAGCGTCAATCAATTCAGATAAAGTTTTAGTAAAAAGCTCAAGCGGATCTAGCATTAAGCTGGAAGGAAACACAGAATACATATCAATCGATGCAAGCAGTGGTGCTTCCTGTAAAGCAGATCAATTAACTGCAAATATTGGTGTAGTAGAGTCTACATCGGGAAGCAATGTTTCTGTGAGCGCAAAAGATAAATTAACAGTAAAAGCTTCGTCAGCTGGATCTGTAAAATACAGAGGAAATCCTCAGATTGAGTCAAACATCAGCAAATCTTCTGCAGGAAGTTTAAATCAAATCAACTAAAAAACTAGGCCATGAAAATTTTCAAAAACACTTTTTTCATTTGTTGTACGCTATTTTTAATGCAGTCATGCGTTGTTTCAAGCAAACCAAACATCGATTTTTTCTCAAAATCAAATTATAATTCTCAGGATGCAAAATTTGCCAGCTTTAATGTACCGCTATTCCTAGCGAAGCCCTTTATCAAAAAAGCTTTGAGAGAAGAAGGAGAAAGTGAAGCTGCAATTGCAATGGTAAAAAAAGTTTCGAAAATAAAAATGATGACTGTTGCCAATGGAAGTGAAGCAATGCTGAAAGATTATGCCAACTATCTAAAGGATAATAATTACGAAGATTGGGCAACGATAAAACATGATGGCGATAATGTAAATATCAGAGTAAAACAAAAAGGCGAGATGATCAATAATATGCTGATTACTGTAAATTCAAAAAAAGACATGGTGTTTTTGGATGTTAAAGGCAGCTTTACGGCAGACGATATTTCACAGATGATCAATCTTGCATCAGACAAATAACTTCATATTCAACCATATTTAATTTTGTAAAGTCACTGTTTTAGTGGCTTTTTTTCGATTTATATCATGTATTATTAAGTTTTATTTAAACTATTTAAAAGCATTTTCATATTCCGGCAAAAAGTCTTAATTTTGCAAGAAAGTAAAGATGTCTATTCATAACAAAATTGTAGAGACAGCCATCACTTTCGATGACGTGCTTCTAGTCCCTGCTTATTCTGAAGTTTTACCTAATCAGGTTTCATTAAAATCAAGACTTACCGATAAAATTACGCTTAATGTTCCGATTGTTTCCGCTGCAATGGATACCGTTACAGAGGCTGATTTGGCAATTGCTTTGGCAAGAGTTGGTGGTTTGGGTTTCATTCATAAAAATATGACGATCGAAGAACAGGCTGCTCAGGTAAACAGAGTGAAGCGTTCTGAAAACGGAATGATCTCTGATCCTGTAACGCTTTCGAAAGATCATACTTTGGCTGAAGCTAAAGAAACGATGGCGAAATATAAAATCTCCGGTCTTCCGGTTGTTGATGCCGAGAATACTTTGATCGGAATCATCACCAACAGAGATGTAAAATATCAGGAAAACCTTGATATGAAAGTGGAAGAGATCATGACAAAAGAAAATCTGATCACTTCTGATAAAGATACCAACCTTGAAAAAGCAAAAGAAATTCTTCTTAAAAGCAGAATAGAAAAGCTTCCTATCGTTGATAAAAACAATAAACTGGTTGGTTTGATTACCATTAAAGATATCGACAATCAATTGGAATATCCTAATGCCAACAAAGATGAAAACGGTCGTTTGATCGTGGGAGCCGGTGTTGGTGTAGGTGAAGATACATTAGACAGGATTGCTGCTTTAGTTCAGGCCGGAGTTGATATCATCGGTATAGATTCTGCTCACGGACACTCAAAAGGAGTTTTAGATAAAATTTCTGAAATCAGAAGAGCATATCCTGATCTGGATATTGTTGGCGGGAATATCGTAACGGCTGAAGCTGCAGCAGATTTAATTAAAGCGGGTGCAAATGTTCTTAAAGTAGGTGTTGGTCCGGGTTCTATCTGTACGACGAGAGTTGTTGCAGGAGTTGGAGTTCCTCAATTATCTGCTATTTACAACGTGTACGAATATGCTCAGTCAAAAAATGTTACCGTAATTGCTGATGGAGGAATTAAACTTTCGGGAGATATTGTAAAAGCGATCGCAAGTGGAGCAGGAGCAGTAATGTTGGGCTCACTTTTAGCAGGAACGGATGAAGCTCCGGGTGAAGAAATTATCTTCCAGGGAAGAAAATTTAAAACTTACCAGGGAATGGGAAGTCTTTCTGCAATGAAGAGAGGTGGAAAAGAAAGATACTTCCAAAGTGAGGCTAAAAAATTCGTTCCGGAAGGAATTGAAGGAAGAGTTCCAAGTAAAGGATCTTTGGAAGAAGTAATTTTCCAATTGACAGGAGGTTTGAGAGCCGGAATGGGATATTGTGGGGCTAAAGATATTGAAGCTTTACAAAAAGATACCAAAATGGTAATGATTACAGGTAGCGGATTGAAAGAATCTCATCCGCATGATGTGATTATCACTCAGGAAGCTCCGAATTATTCTTTATAAATTAGAATACTTATATAAAATAAAATACCTCCGAAAATTCGGAGGTATTTCTTTGAACCAAAAATTAAATTATGAGAAAAAGTGAAAGAAAATTTTTGTAGTCATCGAGCTTTGCTGCTCTCCAAATACAAGATTTTCATCGTTTGTGTTTTTTACAGTTTTCATTTGTGTTTTGTATTTACCCGAGAGCCTTTTTAGGCTCTGCGAATAAATACGATCTAATTTTTTTCATCATTTGAGTTTTACCTCCTAATAATTAGATTTCCATCATTTGTGTTTTCTTTTTGTATTTACCCGAGTTTCTTTCTAGGTTTTTCGAATAAATACGATCTAATTTTTTTTCATCATTTGAGTTTTACCTCCTAATAATTAGATTTCCATCATTTGTGTTTTCTTTTTTGTATTTACCCGAGATTCTTTCTAGGTTCTTCGAATAAATACGGTCTAAATTTTTTTTTCATCATTTGAGTTTTTACCTCCGAACAATTAACTTTCATCATTTGTGTTTTTAGAATTTCAATTGTGTTTTCGAATTGTTTAAAACTCGGTCTGAAAGCATTCAGATCTTCTCTTAACTTTATAGTGTAAATTTAGTAACATTATAAACTCAATCATAATTATTCGTTTAGATATATGTCAATATGCTTGTAGATATTTATCTATATTGTATAAATAGTAATAATTAATTGAATTTATTGTTGTTTAAATTGAAAAAATCGCAATTGAATGCGATTTATTTGGTAGGTTTGATAAAGTTTTTTGTTGAGTGCTTCAATTCTTTAATTGATCTTTAAAATCATCGATCCGAAAATCAGTTAGAGCATTTCCTTTTTCAATTTTTTCTTTAGAATAGAGACGGAAGTCATTTTCAGTTTTCTCCAAAAGATAATCGTAAGGTCCGACTGAAGAAATGAGCTTAATCAAAACTGGTGAAATCTCCAAAGTGATAAACAGTCCCATAATAAAAGCTGCAGCAGTGGCGATGATCGCTGAGTTTTTTCCAAGTTCGTCCAAAGCCTGTAGTCTTGCAGCAAATCCGTTGAATTTATCTTCAAACGTTTCTGTAGATTTTCTTTCTGTTTCAAGGTTGGTGTAGACTTTAGAGATTTCTTTGTCGAGGTATTCCAGTCTTGTTGCGACCTGTTTTTGATAATTTTCCAGGTCTTGTCTGCGTTGTTCTTTCAGTTCTTGTTTTCGTTTTGCATTAGAACCGAAACCTACTTTCCCGCTGGTCAAATTAGATTGTTTCCCTAAGATTTCCTTTTCAAGTTCTACCGCTGCCGAATCATAAGACTTCTGATATTTAGCAATTTTATCGGAAATTTGCTTTTTTTCAGTTTCAAAAGGGCCGCTTTGTTGCAGAATTCTACCGCTCATTTGGGTCTGGAGGTCTTTTTTATTTCTTTGAATGATCGTGTTTAGCTGTTTATTGACTTCCTTTTCAAAAATCTTTAGCTCTAAAGGTTTAGAAATAATAATTCCTAAAAATGTTGCCAGAATCAATCTTGGGATCGACATCAGAATCTGATTCCACCATGATCCTGTCTTCTTAATGGATGAAACAATATATCGATCCAGATTAAAAATCATTAAACCCCAAAGGATTCCAAAACCAATCGAAGCCCAGATGTCATCGAAAATAGTGAACATTGCATACGCTGCAGAAAGTGTCGCAAAAACTGCGGTGAAAAGTACAATTCCTCCGATTCCGGCAAATTTATTCCATTCACTCGGTGTTTTTCTTAAGATGTGAATGTTTCCACCAGAACAGATCAGGAGAAATTTCTGAAACCAGTTTATTCTGTGATTTGTTTGATATATAGTTGCTTGTGTATTTTTCATTATTGAAAATTTATACAAAATTAGTATTAAAAAACATACCATTGTTACAAATAGTAATATGTTTTACCAAGTAATTTAAAAATATTAACTAATGCAAAAGAATTAAGATATACTAAAATTTAAATATTTTTTAATTTTGTGCATGTTTATGTTTTGATATTGATAATAAATTGATAGTTTTGCAACCGAATATTAAAATAAAATAAATAAAAATGAAAAAATTCTGTACCCTATTAGTATTGATGTTTTTTATTAATTCATTTTCGCAGGATTTTCATAAAGAATGCGGTTTTGATAAGGTAATGAAAAAATTGGATGAGAGACATCCGGATCTAAAAAGATATAGAGAGGAGGGAGAGCAGAAAATTCTCGGGATGAATCAACAGGCTTTTCTTAATAAGGTAGGTGCTACAACTTCAAAGAATACTCTTTATACAGGACAGATTTATGAAATCCCGGTAGTCGTTCACGTAATCGAATCCCAAGATGCGGCAAATGCTAACTTAGCGGTTACAGATCAGGAAATTATCAATTGGATAGCGAGAGCAAACAGTATGTATGCGACTACTTATGGCGGTTCTTTTTATCCGGAGGGAGCAGGTGCTACAGGAGGAAATGTGATACCCTTTAAACTCGTTTTAGCAAAGAGATCACCGAGTTGTCTGCCTACAACGGGTATTATACGATACAACGGAAGTACTCTTCCTGATTATGACCAAAATGGAGTGACCGATACGGGAGCTACAGACACACAAATTAAAAATGAGCTAGCACCACACTGGCCGGAAAATTCTTACTTTAACATTTATGTGGTAATTGGTTTCGATGGTGAGCAGCAATTATCTTATGGACTTATGGGGTACGCTGCATTTCCAAGTTCGTATGACTACGATTATGAAAGCTTTATGAAAGTGGCAACGATCAAGAATCAAAATGATACTACCCTTACCCACGAATTGGGTCATGCTTTTGGGTTGTATCATACTTTCCAAGGAATTTCTTATACTAGTCAAACAACTTGTCCTGTAAATAATAATTGTGCAACAGATGGTGACAGAGTTTGTGATACTTCACCTTCTAGAAGTATGTATAGTGGTGCAACGCCCAACAATAATACAATCGATCCGTGTACTACTGTGAACTACGATGGAACCCAGTATAATATTATGAATTATACCAATTCAAACCGCAAGTTTACTTCGGGGCAACGTGACAGAGCGATTTTGATGATGATGGAATATAGAAAAGATCTTCTGAATTCTTTAGCCGGAACAGATCCTGCATCGATTATAACATCGCCTGTTTCTGTAGTGAATGCACAATGTAACCCTTCAGGCATTGCAAACCCTACCAATAACAATTTTGCAACAGGACCTTACCGAGTAGTTTTCGGAAATATCAACAGTGTGACCAACGGATATGATTCTGATGAGGCAAATCCTGTATATTATGCAGATTATGCCAATGCTACTTGTATCAGACCAGCATATGCTACAGAAATACCGGCTCTTACGGCAACTCCTTTAAAAATAACTTTTATGAACGGGTTTGGGCAAACTGAAAAATTCAGAGTAAAAGCGTGGATTGATTATAATAATAATGGTACATTCGAAGATGCAGAATTGGTTACAAATTATCTTTCTAATAATATAGGATCAGGACAAAGTAGCACATATACAGTCAATGTAACTCCGACTGCATCTGCAGTACAAAATACTTATCTTAGAATTAGAATTGGAGTAGATGCAGCTACAAGAGAGTTTACAGATTTACCAGAATTTACTTCATGCTCTGTATTGCAATATGGGCAGATAGAAGATTATGCTGTTAAAATATTAGGATCATTATCCACTTCTGAAACAGAAAATAAATCTGACACCAAAATTGTTTACATAAAAGAAGAAAATAAACTTCAGCTTTTTGGTAACAGAAATCTAAAATTCGGGAATTATCAAATTTACGATATGAGTGGTAAACTGATACAAAAAGGAAAATCAGATACCAATGAAGTTCGCATCAATCAGCAATTAATTAATGGTTCGTATATCATTAATTATTCTGATGGTGGCAAACAAGATTCTAAGAAATTCTTACATAACTAAACTCAATAAAAGCCCTTTTTTAAGGGCTTTTTTATTTTACCTGAACAAATTGATATGAAAAAAATATTCAGTATTTTGTTTTTCTGCCTTTTAGTCATTAGCTGTCAATCACAGAAAATTGAGGCTCAACACCACGAAGAAGACAAAGCAAAGTATTTCTTAGGAATGTGGAGGCTGTCTCAAAAAACATATAAGGAGGGCCTAGAAACGAAAGTTTATAATCTTCATGAATGTATGAAGCAATACGAACTTATATTTGAAGAGAAAGCTCAAAAAACAATAATGACAAAAACGTTTGCGACCGGCAAAGATTGTCAGATAAAAAGCCAATCAGAAGGTTTGGCGGTTAAGATCAGTGACGGTTCTTTTTCTTATCGAGAAGAAGATCTCAAAAGAGTAGAGCATTTTAAAATGTACTCAAAAAATAAATTTTCTATTATATACCGCGATATTATTAACGGAAATGTGACGGAAGTAGAAGATTTTTATCAACGGGAAAAATAATTATTTCAGCCTATCCGGATTCTGTCTTAAAAAACTATCCCATCCCGAATAAGACTTTGTATCTGCAATTGTTCCAGAATTAAAATGATGACAAACCGCAACCGCCAATCCGTCGGAAGCGTCTAAATATTTTGTAGGAAATTCTTTTAGGTTCAAAAGATTCTGAAGCATTCCTGCAACCTGTTCTTTACTAGCATTCCCGTTTCCGGTGATTGCCATTTTTATTTTTTTTGGAGAATATTCTGTAATAGGAATATTCCGGTGAAGACTTGCTGCCATTGCGACGCCTTGAGCTCTGCCCAATTTCAGCATCGATTGTACGTTTTTGCCAAAAAAAGGAGCTTCAAGCGCCACCTCATCGGGGTGAAACTCGTCAATTAATGCTAATGTTTTGTCGAAAATATATTTAAGTTTAGTCTCATGGTTCGGATATTTTTTTAAAATCAATTCGTGAATGGAAATCATCTCCATTTTTCCTTTTTTTACCGATATCAAACCGAATCCCATAATGGCTGTTCCGGGATCAATTCCTAAAATTATTTTCTCTGCTGAAATCATCGTGTCAAAGATACGGCTTTCTTTATTTTAGAATCCATTATTCTTCAGACAGTTTCTTTTGATTGATGGGAACCCACTTTCCGTCATGTCTCAATAAGGTAATTTTATCAACTAATAATTTAGTTTTGTAGATTTTGTCTTTATAGATTTCCCATGCCTTCAAAAAGTTTTCATGCGTAAGATTTCTGTAGCCAACAGTTACATGGGGGTTAAATGAATTTTTTCCAAAACTAAATTTATCTTTTACGTTTAAATAAAGTTGTTTTAAATTTTCGCTTTCTTCCGGTTTTACAAATAGAACAGGGTTCTTTGGATTAGGAAAACTTCCAAAACCGTTTAAAATAATTTCAAAAGGAGAAATGATGGTGTCGATTTTCTGAAAGGCGATGTGAATGTCTTCTTCCAATTGTATTTCCCTTTCAAATGGTGGTAATAAAGTAATATGTGCATCATTTTTCAATGCTTTAGAATTTCCGAAATTCAAAGCTAAATCTTCTTTAAAAACTCTCACCTCATCAATGATTTTCTGATCAGGATAAATAGCAATGAAGTACATTTTTTTCATTCAGTAAATGTAAGACTTCTTTCGATTTTTTAAAAAATTAATATGCATAAGAAAATTATGCATAACTTTACGAGGTATTAAATCTTTAGCATGAAAAAAAATAGCCTTTACAAAGGAACGCTGCAGAATATCATTTTAAAACTGCTTTCAAAAGAGGTGAAGATGTATGGGTATCAAATCACACAGCGTGCAAAAGAATTAACGGAAGGTGAGCTCGAAATGACTGAAGGAGCACTCTATCCGCTTTTGCATAAACTCGAAGCAGATGGAATTATCAAGGCTGAAGTTCAGGAAATAAACGGTAGAAGCAGGAAATATTATTTGCTTACCGATAAAGGAAAGAAACAGCAGGCTACACAGGAAGATGAAATGAGAAGTTATTTATTTAATCTAAAAACCATTTTTGATATTTAAAATTATGATGACTAAAGAAAATCTAACAGAAATAGAAAAATATCTAAAGAGTAAGAATTTAAGTTCTGTCGTTTTCGCTGAGGTTTATGATCATTTTGTAATGCAGATCTCAGAACTGATGTATAATCAGGAAAACAGTTTCCCGGAGGCTTTTCTTCAGACAAAAGTCAATTGGCAAAACGAACTGAAAATGGTGAAAGCTGATCTGTTTTCCTTCAAAAGAATTGCGGAAATTGAGAAGGGTGTTTTGCAAGGTCGATTCAGAAGAATGATGATAATCGCTTCTGGGCTTTCACTGGTTTTGGGGACGATATTTTATTTTGATCAACACGTCTATTTGTATATACAGGAAGCTTTAATTATGACGCACTTATTATTTCTGATGTATCATTTTGTATTTAGAAAGATGAGTTTTTCAGAATATCAAAAAATGGCATTTCATCCATTATTGCTGAGAAACTTATTGTTGATGTTACTTATTCTGCCTCTCACAAATATTATTTTTTCGACAACTAAAAATTTATGGGAATTCCCATTGAATCACATGTTTGTCACCTTTTCAGTCATCCTTCAAATTCAGTTACTTTATTTCAGAACTAAAAAAATAAATGTTTTAATGGTATGACGAAAGAGCAAAAAAATCAAGTAAGAAATTATCTTTTAGACAAAAAACTTCCTGTTGATTTAATGATGGAAGTCGAAGATCATTTTGTTAGCCAGATTAATGAGCTTCAGATGGAAAAAGATTTACCTTTTGATGAGGCATTCAACGCTGCAATTATTTCGTGGCATGATGACCTGAAGCTTTTTTGGGACGGTAACTGGAGTCTTGAAAATACATCAATGCTCATCAAAAAATCGACTAGACAAAAGTTATTTTCGATTTTGAAAAAATCAGTGATACTTGCTGTTTTTAGTTATGTGGTAATGGTTTTATGTTATCTTCTAATCCCTTTTGATGTTTTCAGAATTGGCGTTGGAGTTTTAATAAGCATTATTATGATTTTCCCTCTGATTATTTACATTAAAGAAAAGAAGTATTTTGATCTTCCTAAAAAATATAAAAATATTCGTCTATCGGCGTATCAGGATATGGTGACTATATTTTTTATTCTTCCGATGTCTTCATCCTGGATTTTTCGATTTATTTTGGAGTCGAATGACGGCTTTTTGGATATCGGTCAATTGGAAGGTTTTTTTGTTAACTTTTTATTATTATTCTTTTTCCTTTTTGAAGCTGCGATTATAGTCAGTCAGCAGAAATACCTTGAAATTATCAAGAAGATCATCCCTTATCTACAGGAGAATTTTGAAGTTTATAATTAATTTTCCAGAATATCTGCAATTTCCTTAATCTTCAGATGAGGTCTGAAAGAAGCAGATTTGCCTTTTTCTTCATCGGCAATATTAGAAAGAATGATCACTGAAGTTTTGGTTTCGGGATAATAAATATTGAGTGACGGAGCGCCTTTCACATAACCGCTGTGAAAATAGGAGACAGGTTTATTATCATTCATCATAATTCCCAATCCGTAACCCATTTTTCCGAGAATAGGATGTTGTCTTTCTGTACTTTTAGACATAAATTTTTTCAGCGTTTCAGGCTTAATTATTTTTCCAGAATATAAAGCGTTATTCCAAATGAGTAAATCGTTTATGGTTGACAAAACTCCGCCTGCCGCAATTCCGATTTCTTTATTGCCTAATCTTTTCGGCATGTTATCAACCGGTTTTTGGTTTTTTGAATTTCCTACATGCGTTTTAGCAAAATTTTCTCCTGTAAACGAAGTTCCGGTCGATGAGTTTTTCATTCCGGCTTTTTTTAATAATTCAATCATGTTTTCATCAAAAGATTTACCTGAAACGGTTTCTACTATTTTTCCTAAAGCGTTGAAACCATCATTTGAGTAATTAAATCCTGAGCCGCTTTTGAATAATAGTTTTTCTCCAAAATTATTTAGACCCGAACTGTGATTTAGAAGTTGTCGAATGGTAATGTTTTCATATTCTTTTTTCTGGAAATCTTTAATGTATTTTGAAGCTTTATCGTCCAAGGTCAATTTTCCTTCTTCCATCTTAAGAAGAATAAGCACTGCTGTAAATTGTTTGCTGATTGATGCGATAGAAAAAATGGTAGAATCATTGATTTTTCTTTTGTTCGCAAAATCGGCAAAGCCGTTATTTCGACGGTATAATTCAATAGTATCTTTAAAAACTCCGACACTTCCGTTAAAATGATATTGATTAACAATAGAATCGATTTGAGTTTTATATAGTTTTTTCTGAAATGCTACGACGGCAGAATCTGCAATTGCTTTCCTGTTAACAGGTTGCTGTATAGATTCTGTTTTCTGACAGGAAAAGAGAGCAAGAAAAAATAAGAAATGCAGCAAAGCTTTTTTCAGCATAAAGTTCGTTTTTTTTAAAAATAATGAAAAATCTTGTAAGGGTGAAATCTTTTACTAGTAAAATTTGAAATTTACTTTTCTTATTTTCAATTATTCTTTTTTTTGTAAAAATCATTGGATTGTGATATTTATATAATGATAATTTAATAATATTGATATTATTTTAAATTAAATTTACGTATATGTTGATTTAATTGTTAAATTAGCGACACTAATTTATCCAATATTCCAATGAAAAACAAAATCTATCTTTTACTTTTGATGGCCTCATTCTCTATGGCCAAATCTCAAACTCCCGAACTTTTGTATTACAAATTTGAGGGAACAGCATCTAATGTCCCGAATCTTGCAACCAGCCCACCTGCCGGAACACAAATAGGTGAAATTGTAGGCAATTTAACTCTAGGAAGTAATACAACTTGCTTAGGAAATGGTTTGGTGGGTAGCGGTTCTACAGGAACGAATTATTTTAATACCAAATGGAATCTCGCTTTAAGCGGATCTTGGACCATCCATTTGAAATTTAATAATTACGCAAGTAGTAACACTACAGTGTATTATCTTTTAGGAGATGCTATAACTGGGGGCAATTCCTTTCGTATGTTTACAAACGGTGCTCCTGGTACAGGAGGTTTGAGGTTAACTGCTAACGGAATGTCTAATGTTGATATTCCCGGGGTTTTTTCTACAACATCATCGCTTGTAGATTTAATATTTGTTTACGATAGCAGTTTACAAAATATAAAAGCGTATTTGAATGGTGTTCTTAAAACAACAGTGGCTCAATCTTCTCCTCTGGTTTTTAACGGCGCATTATTTAAACTCGGCGCTTACGCTACCAATACGGGAATGAAAGCGGGGATGACAATGGATGAGTTTGGCCTTTTTAACAGAGCGATTACCGATATAGAGATTGCTTCTTTAAACAACTTCTGTTCTTCTTTAAGCACAAATGAAGTTACTAAAAGTGAAAACTCTAAAATCGCGGTAAAAAACGGAAATCTTATTTTAGGAAAAGGAAATTTTGGAAAGTACAGTATCTATGATTTTACAGGACGAGAAATATTGGCAGGAGATGAATCTTCTAATTCAATTAATATAAATTCATTGCAAAAAGGCGTTTATATTATCAAGTATGGAGAAAATATATCGACGCGCTTTAAATATTAAAACATTATCATTTTAAAATATTTGCCTTTCTCTCAAAGTGAAAGGCATTTTTTGTAAAACTATTTAGCAACCAAATCGCAAAACCAGAAGATGTATTCCTCATTTTCACCGTTTTCATCAGACTTTGGTTTGGGGTACGTTTTTTTTACCGTTTCGCCAACTTCAAATGCAATAGGATTTTTAAAAATAGGGCCGTCAAAAGTGAACGTATGAAATTCTCCGTTTTCTCCGCACGGATCTACATTTTCCGGCAAGTCTTTAATGAAATCCTGATCAATAATTCTTCCTGCAAAACTTTTATCCAAATATGTTTCGTTGACGCAGGTAACAATTGTTTTGAAACCTAAACTTAAAAACTCGTTGATGAGATTTGTCGTATTTTGTTTCCAAAGTGGAAAAACGGCCTTCATCCCGACGAATTGTAATTGATCTTCTCTGTATTTCCTTAAATCTTCCAGAAAAATATCTCCAAATATAGAATGAGTAACGCCTTGAGATTTTATATCATTCATGGTTTTAAATATGATCTCACTGTATTCTTCCATTGAAGGTTCTTTCGGAATCTCCATTTTTATTAAGGGAAATCCTAAACTTTCAGCCTGCTTTTCCAATAACGACACATGAACACCGTGCATAGAAATCCTTTGGAATTCTTTATTGATGCTCGTCAGCAAAGAGGTAACTTCAAATTGGTCGTCTTTTAAAATTTTATATAATGCAAGCGCAGAATCTTTTCCGCTGCTCCAGTTGAAGATGGCTTTTGGTTTCATTGATTTATTCTGCGACATCATTCATTTCTGCTTCAAACTGTGCTAATTCTGCTTTGGTACTTCCTTTTTCGGTTGCCGTTTGCCATTCTTTTGTGGCTTTAGTTTTATCGCCTAAACTATAATAGTAACTTCCTAAAACTGTATGGCCTTCAACTTCGCCCATACGGATAATTTTTTGTCCCAGCTTAATAATCTCAGGATTCTGTTTTGGCTTTTTGGTTTTGCTTGTTAAAACAGCTTCCATTCCTCCTATATCTTCCATTACCATTAACCCAAATTTTTCCATGCACGCCTTTGCTAAACCTCTATTGCATAAATCATCAATGGTTTTGGCGTAATTGCCCATTGCGTTTTCATCAAATAATTTCTCAAGATTATTTGATTTTGCTCTGGTTTTGCGATAATATTCATAAAGAAGGTTGGCATTTTTCTTAGCCAGTGCTTCATCTTTTCTGTTATTTTCGGCGAGGCTGTCTTTCTTCAAATCCCATTTGGTATTTTTTACCCATGTAGAATTCCCACTCAAACGGTTTTTAGAAATTTTAAAAATAAAAATATCTTTATCCGGAAAAACTACGACAGAATCGTTTTTTATAAAATAATCGCCCTTTCCAAATCCTGAAATATCTACTTTCCCGTTACCATCAAAGGCAAAATAAGGGTAAAGAGATTCTTTTGAGTCGGTCATAAAATAACCCTGGAGATTGTTATCTGCTTCTTGAGCGTTGAAAAATCCGCTGGAAACAATTCCGATCAGGAATACAATGTATTTCATTATTTAAAATGTTTTTTTTGTGGCGTAAAAATACAAAAAACCACAAGTAGTTCTCTGCAGTGGCAAATTTACATTAAGTTATTTGCCTGATGGTTTACCATAATTATTTAGATGACTAGCCTCTGTTTTTTCACGTTCCGCAGCTTGTCTTTTTTGTAGTTCTTCAGAATTTCTATCGACATCGCTTTTTTGAGGAACTTCCATCGGATAAGATTTACACGAGACAGCAGATCCCATTAAGTAAATTGCTAAAATTGTTCTGATGAAACTTTTCATTTTTAATATTTTTATTAAAGTAAAAGTACAAAAAACCTCAAAGAAAATTCCTTGAGGTTTAATTTATAATTGTTAAAACAGTTTGTACTCAAAACTGTCTGCCCGACATGGCTACATGTTTCTTCTGTACTTACCGCCCACTTCAAATAAAGCATTGGTAATTGTAGGAGTATATTTATTCAAACTAGACAGGTATGTGAGTAAATGTGTAAGAAAATATAATAGTAATTTGATTTAAAATTATGGAAATCCGTAAAGAGTAAGATGTGAATCTAAAATTAAATATTATGTATTTTGATTTATATAATTATTTTTCTATATTTGTAAAAATAAAATAGTATGGGTGTTTTAGATTTTGTTTCATTTGAAGATCCAAATAAAGTTGGAGGCTCTATTAAAGCAACAATACACAAAACTGGTAAGTTGGGGTTTTCTTCTGGTGCAGAAGATTTTATGGAAATTAATGAAGAGTCATATTTTAAAATTGGATTTAATAATAATGATTCTACTGATGATAATTTGTATGTAGTTAAATCTGCTACGGAAAGTGGTGCTTTCAAAGTGTCAAAAGCAGGGATGTATTATTACATAAATTTGAAGAATGTTTTTGATAAACGAGGAATTGACTATAGAAATAAAAGTTATATATACGATATAAAGAAAGAAAATTCTGAAGATACAGAGTTTTTTATTTTAACTAAAAGAAAAAAATAATGTAGAGGGATAGAAAATATAAAAAAAGGCTGAATAAACAGCCGAGAAAATTTGTTGGTTTTTTTTGTTTCAATTTTGGAGTGGACGCCTAATTTAACAAAGAAAATATACCGAAGAAATGAGATTACCTCATCTACTTTTGTTGTACAAAGATACTTCAAATGTTTCTTTTTTCCAAAATAAAATTCGGTTTTAACACTCACGAACGTTAGAGTAATAATAATATTTTAAAATGAGAATATTACTTATTAAGAATTTTGAATTAAAAAAAAGAAATAAAAATTATGAATTATAAAGTATCTACGTTTAAATTCTTCGTTTCAAATAGAAGCGGGGGAAAACACTTTCTGGCAAATCTGCCTGGGAATCTTGATTTTCAAGACTTGTTTGAAGAATTCTGTGAAGATATTTTTTCAAACATTAGAAATTTTAATGAGAAAGGGAGAGATAAAAGTCTCACATTAAAAGAACCTCATACAATTAACAAAGAAAGAAGATGTGTCTTCGGAAGATTTGATGCTGGTACAACAGGAGATCCTGTCGATATTAATCACCCTGAAACCAATGAAACTAATTATTCAGTTAGTGCGGCTGAACTTCAAGCCAGAATACTAAATTTTTATGCTCAAATTCCTAGAAATAGGCAAGAAGGTTATATAATTTTACAAAGAAAATCGAATCACAGCATTCAGAAAAGCTTCGAAGATTGTTTTAATAGCTTTTTGGTAAGAAAAGGCTTTGAAGGAGAAAATAGAATTACATTTAAACTCACTCCAGCTCCGAATTTTAAATTAATGGAAAGAATGATGAATAATGGAGAATTGAAAGAAGTGAACCTTCATAGAAATCTTATTCCAGCTAGTTTTTCAGAATTATTTGAAGATTCGAGCACCTCAAATTTTGGAACAACGATTACTCAATTAAAATTCAATAAAGGTGCTGTAAAAGGAAATATTAAAGATGTTCTATCAAATATTTATAGGAAGAATTATAAAGGTGATGAGCAAGTCGAAATTGATGGGAATTTTTATGATGAAGTTACGTTTACTTTCTATCTTGATAAAGTTACCAAAACATTTTACGTTAATGATAAATCAAAAATAGGATCAGAAATTGATATTACTTCAATGATTGATGGCATTAATGAAGGGGAAATTCCATTAGATGAATTTATGAAAATTTCGGAAAAACTAATTTCAGAAATAGCATAATAGAAAAGCCGTAGATTTATTTCTACGGCTTTTTATTTTAAATTGCCCGTCCGGCTATGGACCTACATATTTCTCCTATACTTACCACCCACTTCAAATAGAGCATTGGTAATTTGTCCAAGCGAACAATATTTCACGGCATCCATCATCACATTAAACAAGTTTTGCTGATTGATGGCAGCGTGTTGTAAAGTTTTTAATGCTTCTTCAGATTTATCTTCATTAGATTTTTGGAAATTATGAAGGGTTTCAATCTGAACCTGTTTTTCTTCCTCAGTCGAACGGATCACTTCTCCTGGGCGAACCGTTGGCGAACCATCTTTTCCAAGGAAAGTATTTACACCGATAATCGGATATTCTCCCGTGTGCTTCAACCATTCGTAATGCATCGATTCTTCCTGAATTTTTGAACGCTGGTACATTGTTTCCATTGCGCCCAAAACGCCTCCTCTTTCTGTAATTCTGTCGAATTCTGTGTAAACAGCTTCTTCAACTAGATCTGTCAATTCTTCAATAATAAATGAACCTTGAAGCGGATTTTCGTTTTTAGCTAAACCTAATTCTTTATTTATAATCAACTGAATCGCCATTGCTCTTCTTACAGATTGCTCAGTCGGCGTAGTAATTGCCTCGTCATAAGCGTTGGTGTGAAGTGAGTTACAGTTATCGTAGATTGCATACAATGCCTGTAAAGTCGTTCTGATATCATTAAAATCAATTTCCTGAGCGTGAAGCGAACGTCCCGAAGTTTGGATGTGGTATTTCAACATCTGGCTTCTTTCGTCTGCTCCGTATTTTAGTTTCATCGCTTTTGCCCAGATTCTTCTTGCTACACGTCCGATCACTGAATATTCAGGGTCGATACCGTTGGAGAAAAAGAAAGATAAGTTAGGAGCAAAATCATTGATATCCATTCCTCTTGATAAATAATATTCAACGTAAGTAAAACCGTTTGCTAAAGTGAATGCCAACTGAGAAACTGGATTTGCGCCCGCTTCTGCAATGTGATAACCGGAAATTGAAACCGAATAAAAATTTCTAACTTTTTCTGTGATAAAATATTCCTGAACGTCACCCATTAATCTCAAAGCAAATTCTGTAGAGAAAATACACGTATTCTGAGCCTGGTCTTCTTTTAAAATATCAGCCTGAACCGTTCCACGAACAGTTGCGATTGTTTTAGCCTTAATTTCAGCATAAGCTTCTGCAGGAATTACTTCATCTCCTGTGATTCCTAATAATTTTAATCCTAAACCATTGTTTGATGGTGGTAATTCTCCGTTATATTTTGGTCTTTCTAAACCTCTGTCATCAAATTTTTCTTTAAGCTTAGCCTCAACCTTAGCCTCAAGCTTATGTTCAGCAATATATTTTTCGACATTTTGGTCGATGGCAGCATTCATAAAGAATGCCAACAACATCGGAGCTGGTCCGTTGATCGTCATTGAAACTGAAGTCATTGCATTCACCAAATCAAATCCGGAATACAATTTTTTCGCATCATCTAATGTTGCAATAGAAACTCCCGCATTTCCGATTTTACCATAAATATCCGGTGGTAGAGCAGGATCTTGTCCGTATAAAGTTACAGAGTCAAACGCTGTTGATAAACGTTTTGCATCCATTTCCGCAGAAACGTAGTGGAATCTTCTGTTGGTTCTTTCAGGGCCTCCTTCTCCGGCAAACATTCTCGTTGGGTCTTCACCTGTTCTTTTGAAAGGATAAATTCCGGCTGTGTAAGGGAATCCTCCAGGAAGATTTTCCTGACCTTTCCATTTAATTAAATCACCCCAATCAGTGTATTTTGGTAAAGAAATTTTTGGAATTTTTAAATGTGATAAAGATTCTGTTGAGGTTTCAACCTTAATTTCTTTTCCACGAACGAAATAAGAGTAGAATTCAGCTTTAAAAGCCTCTTTCGTATCATCCCAATTTTTTAAGAAGTCGATATTTTCCTGTTGAAGATCTTTTTCTGCTTTTTGATATTCAGAATCTAAAGTTTCATTAGAAAGGAATTTTTTTACTCCTTCAATATGATACATTTTTCTTGCTAACTCAGCTTGTTTTTCAACATTAGCGTCGTAAATTCTATTATTTTCAACGATTTCTGATAAATAACGAACTCTTTTGGGAGGAATTATCGTGATGTCTTCAGAAACTTCTTGTTCAACGAAACCTTGCAAGTTTAAATCAGAATATTTCTCGTTAACTTTTTCAATTAATCTATTGTATAAGTCGGTCGTTCCGTGGTCGTTGAACTGAGATGCTTTTGTTGCATAAACAGGCATATCATCCAAAGGACTTTCCCACAACAAATGATTTCTTTGGAACTGTTTTCTTACCGCTTGAAGTGCGTCTAAGGCACCTCTTTTATCAGATTTATTCAGCGCCACTAAATCTGCATAATCCAACATATCGATTTTTTCCAACTGTGTAGAAGCTCCATATTCAGGAGTCATCACATACATTGAAACATCTGCAAAATCAGACACTTCAGAACCAGATTGTCCGATACCTGAAGTTTCCAAGATGATTACATCTGGATGAGCCAATTTCAATACATTTAAAGCTGAATGGATGAACGGAGAAACCGAAACGTTATTCTCTCTCGTCGCCATCGAACGCATATAAACTCGTGGATCATTAATCGCGTTCATACGAATTCTGTCACCTAAAAGCGCGCCTCCTGTCTTCTTTTTCGAAGGGTCAATAGAGATAATTGCAATTTTTTTACCAGGATTTGAACGTAAGAAACGTCTTACCAATTCGTCTGTCAAGGAAGATTTTCCGGCTCCACCTGTACCTGTGATACCGATAATTGGAATATTTAAATCTTTTGATTTTTCGTCTATCGCTTTTACCAAATCCGGTTTTTCTTCTGAGAAGTTTTCGACCGCAGAAATGATTTTAGCAATGCTTGTAGAATTTTCAAAACTGATTGAATCTAAATCTTCAGCAGTTACTTCTTTTCCTGTTGCGAAATCTGATCTTTTCACCAAATCATCGATCATTCCTTGAAGTCCAAGTTCTCGACCATCGTCGGGAGAATAAATTCTGTCGATTCCGTAAGCCATGATGTCTTCGATTTCTTCTGGCAAGATTACACCGCCACCGCCACCAAAAATCTTGATCTGCGGAGAGTTTTTCTCTCTTAAAAGGTCATAGATATATTTAAAATATTCATTATGACCGCCTTGATAAGATGTTAATGCAATCGCGTTTGCATCTTCCTGAATCGCTGTGTTTACAACTTCTTCAGCCGACTTGTCGTGACCAAGGTGAATAACTTCGCATCCTGTTCCCTGAATTACACGACGCATGATATTGATCGCCGCATCGTGCCCGTCGAATAACGAAGCTGCGGTTACAATTCTTACTTTGTTTGTTGGAGTATATTTTTGGGTTTCCATAAAAATCTAGAAAATTTCTGAATTCCAAATATAACAATAAATTAAAAACCTTTATTTAAAGGTTAAAGTGTTGGTTTTTATGTAGTTGAGGTATTTCCTATTAGCTGGCTTTCTCCTGCTTAACAAACATTCGTTCTGTTGTTTAGGGATTGATGAGCTCTTATTAATTTTAGAAATTTGATACAAGTGTTTCTATTTTACATCAATTAAAAATTATAATCTGCGCTAATAAGTTTAAAAATGATTGCAAAATTTAATTCTTTATTTTTGCATTATATATTATAGTATGAAAAGAGCGTTGATTTATTTTGTGTTGGGAACCGGAATTATTTTTCTGATTAACTATTTGTTTATGGATGTTCAGGATCTGGGTTTAGAACTTTATTATGCTATTGCTTTTGGTCTTGCATGGGGATTGGCTTATTTTTTAGATGATGCTAAATTTTCTCTTTTCCAAAAAATGGGGCTGTCTTTTGGAGCGATGGCGCTTTTGGTTACCGTTGGTGCTCTTATTTTTAGTTTAGAACTGGCAATTCCTTCTATTATTAAGTTTTCTACTGTTTTTGTGGCTTATTATCTATTTGCAAGTTTCAGAGGAAGTAAGTCGTTGCGCAATTAATCTTGAAATAATAAAGCGGTCTACTGTAAAGGCTTGTTTAAGTTTCATCAAAATTATTTCCCCGACCCTAAAGGGATTATTTTAATGAAATTTTCAAGAGGTCTTCTCACCCTTTATGGTTAGGTAAAAGAAAAATGCCTTGAGAATTTTATTTTTAAAGAATTTTAAACAAAGGTGTTTCACTATTTTAAAAAAAAAACAAAGATTAAAGAGGAATAGGTATTATGGATTTTTCAATTTATTTAAGTTAATCTTTCTTTCACTTTATGTGCAATGATGTTTTCGAATCTTTTTAAAATGGTTAACTTATTAATTGTCATTGTTTTTACTTTAGTTTAAAATATATTTTCAGATTAGAAAAATATTTGTACCTTTGCACACCCTTTTAGGGGTAAATTATGTTTAATCTTTAACTAAAACGTGTGAATACATTAAGTTACAAAACTGTTTCAGCGAACAAAGCTACTGCGAATAAAGAATGGGTTGTGGTAGACGCTGAAGGACAGCCGTTAGGAAGACTAGCTTCTACGGTTGCAAAGATTTTGAGAGGTAAGCACAAAGCAAACTTTACACCTCACGTAGATTGTGGTGATAATGTTATTGTTTTGAATGCTGGGAAAGTTACTCTTTCAGGAAATAAGTGGAACGATAAGACTTACATCTGGCATACAGGTTATCCTGGTGGACAGAAGTCTATGACAGCTCTTGAACTTCAGAAAAAAGACTCTTTAAAAGTATTGGAAAAATCTGTAAAAGGTATGCTTCCAAAAACTAGATTAGGATCTGCATTGCTTAAAAACCTTTATTTATATGAAGGAACTGAGCACAAGCATGAAGCTCAACAGCCTAAAACAATTAATGTTAACGAATTTAAATAATTAATTATGTCTATAGTTCACAAAATCGGAAGAAGAAAAACTTCTGTAGCGAGAGTTTATGTAAGACCAGGTTCTGGAGTTATTACAGTAAACGGTAAAGAGGCTGCAACTTATTTCTCTACAGACGTGATGGTTTACAAACTAAACCAGCCGTTCATCCTTTCTGAAACTGTTGGTCAGTACGACGTTACCGTAAATGTTTTCGGTGGTGGTAATACAGGTCAGGCAGAAGCTATCAGATTAGGTATTTCTAGAGCACTTTGCGAGATCAATGCTGAATTCAGATTAGCATTGAAGCCTGCAGGTTTACTTACGAGAGACGCAAGAATGGTAGAAAGAAAGAAACCAGGTCAGAAAAAAGCAAGAAAGAGATTCCAGTTCTCAAAACGTTAATTTTCAGACTTCAGATCGAAGGTATCAGATTTCAGAATTTTTTCAATCTGTTCTCTTATATCTGAAAACTATTTATCAAAACAAAAAAATTGCCCGTTACGTTTAGCATCCAAACACTTCTCCCATCTAAAGAAGTTGTTGATTGTTTAAGAAACGGAAAGTAAACTAACAAAAACAGAAAACATGGCAAAAGCAAATGTAAAAGACCTTCTAGAGGCTGGTGTACACTTCGGTCACATGACTAGAAAGTGGAATCCAAATATGGCTCCGTACATTTTTATGGAGAAAAACGGTATTCACATTGTAGACTTACATAAAACAGCAGTTAAGTTGGATGAAGCGTGCAGCGCTTTAGAAAAATTAACTTCTGCAGGTAAAAAAGTTCTTTTCGTAGCTACTAAGAAGCAAGCGAAAGAGGTGGTTGCTAAGCACGCTGCTGAACTTAATATGCCTTATATTACAGAAAGATGGCCGGGTGGTATGTTAACAAACTTTGTTACTATCAGAAAGGCGGTAAAGAAAATGAACCATATCGACAAAATGAAAAAAGACGGTACGTTCGAAACTTTATCTAAAAAAGAAAGATTACAAGTTGACAGACAAAGAGCTAATTTAGAGAAAAACTTAGGTTCTATCTCTGACATGGTGCGTCTTCCTTCTGCAATCTTCGTTGTAGATATCATGAGAGAACACATCGCTGTAACTGAAGCTAAGAAATTAGGTATTCCAGTTTTCGGTATTGTTGATACAAACTCTGACCCAAGAAAAGTAGACTTCGTTATCCCAGGAAACGATGATGCTTCAAAATCTATCGATATGATCTTAAACGTAGTTTCAGATTCTATCAAAGAAGGTCAGTCTCAGAGAAAAGCTGATAAAGAAAAATCTAAAGAAGAAGGTGAAGTAGTTTCTGCTGATAAAGATGCAGATTTCGATTCTGCTGAATAATCTGAAGATTATCTTTAAAATAATAAAAACCGCTGAAGTGATTCGGCGGTTTTTGCTTTTTATGTGTAAGAATATTATTTTTTCTTCTTCTTTTTAGGAGAAATTATTTGCTTTGTTTTTGTTTTTTCTGAATCCTTCTCAGATTTGTTTTCTGCGATTAAAACTTTTGTATCGCTTGCTTTAAATCCCGGATTTTGTAAAACTATAACCAGACTTTTGCTAATATCTTTCGAACTCCGATATTTTACATCACACACATTTCCCGAAAACGTATAAGAATCTTTATTCAAAACAATGAAATTTTCACCTTTTGCAGGAACTGCAAGATTGTAAAATTGCTTTCCGGATATTTCTAAAACCAGATCACAATCAGAATTATTTTTAAGTAAAACAATGGCTTCGTTGTGATTAATATCTTCATTAAACATATTATTCAAAAGCTTTTTAGTTTTTTCTTTATGCTCTTCAGAGCTTTCAGACATCAGCTTTTTAAAAACTGCCTGATTGGCTTCTGTATTTTTTTTATTGCTTAAAGGATCAGGTAAATCTATGAAAACAGGTCGTGCTTCCATAGGTTTTGCATTTTTTGCGCCTTTCGTCCATGCAGCATTTTTCAATGCAATGATGCGCTGTTTTAGAATTCTGTTTTTAGGATCTTCGGGATGTGCTTTCCCAAGATATTCTTCAATCTCTTCGATATTTGTGCTTTTAATAATATCGCCTTTGCCAGTATTACTGGCACAGGATAAAAAAATGAGACCGAAGAAGAAAAAAGTAAATGTTTTTTTCTTCATCAAATTGTGTTTTAAATTATTTCTGAATGCTATTCAGAAATTTCATTCTTACAAAGATAAACAATTAAGTCTTAAGTTGTTTAGTTTGATAATTTTATGCTAAAAGAGCCTGCAATGTATTTTGTTTTCTGATAAACTGAATTGCAAAGCATCCCCGACAGGTTGTAATTCTGATTTTTCGGTACCATTGCCGATCCGGTTTTATTAGCGGCAATAGGAATTTTTTTGAAGTAGTTATTACCGCTGATTGTTAAAACCATATTACAATTCGACTTATTTTCCACAGATACAGATACGTTTGGGCTGTTTGACGAATCATTCAATAGACTGTTTAAAACATCTGTCGTTTCCGGTTTATACGTTTTTATTAACGCTTGATATTCTCTTTCAGTTTGCGCAGCAGGGTTGATCTTCGTTCCTGTATTTGAAGTCGAAACATGAGGTTGAGGTTTTCTCACGGGTTGTTTAACCGTATGATTATTGCTACCGCAACTGTTAAGAAACAGCGTAATAAAAAGAGAGACGATAAGAAATGTTTTCATGTTACTATTTAGATTTCAATTTAGGCTTTATATTAAACTCAGAATTTCCTGCTTTATTGCCATAAAAAAAGCTGCAAAATTATTTACAGCTTAAAAACAGATTTAATTAATCCTGAATTTTATATAGGTAATTGTTTTCCCTTTTGCTGAAAACAATTCTTCATAATATGTTCTGATGTCTCTCAGATGAGGCGTATTTGGATCATATTCTAAAGCTCCGTAGATGTCGTGATGTGCAGAAATGATTTCGTAGCCGGCACCTTGAAGATAACCCAAAGTATAACCGTGCAAAAATTCTGAATCAGTTTTTAAATGAACAATTCCACCAGGCTTTAAAAATTTCTTATATCTTTCAAGGAAATCAGGATGCGTTAATCTGTGTTTGGTTCGCTTATATTTAATCTGCGGATCAGGAAAAGTAATCCAGATTTCATCAACTTCGTTTTCGGCAAAATAATACTCTACCAATTCGATTTGCGATCTTAGAAAACCAACATTTTGCATTCCGTTTTCTACAGCTTCTTTAGCACCAAACCAGAATCTTGCTCCTTTTATATCAATTCCGATAAAGTTTTTATCAGTAAAAGTTTTTGCAAGACCTACCGTGTATTCACCTTTTCCACAACCTAATTCCAAAATGATGGGTTGATCGTTTTTAAAGAAATCTTTTCTCCAGTTTCCTTTCAGTTCAAAACCATTGAGAGCTTCTTCTCTTGTAGGTTGTACAACGTTTGGTAATGTTTTATTTTCTGCGAATCTTCTTAATTTATTTTTGCCCATGAATTATATATGAAATGCCGCAAAATTACGAAAATTATGCAGCATTTAAATTTTTAAATCGAAACGAAAAATAAGAGATTCGGGAACCTATTTTGATGAGCTTCCGAGAGCCACCATTAATGGTTTTTGAATAGTTTTCTGTGATGCATACTGTGCGCCGCAAACAATACTTGAGAATAGATAATCTCCTTTTTGTACCACAATAGAATTGTCGCCATGAGCCGGAACAGGAAGCCTGTATTTTGTATTCCCAACACCTTCTATTCGTACGATAATGTTACAGTCAGACTTATTCTCAATCATCACGATGCATTCTTTTGCGTTCGGATCGTTATCAAATAAAGAGTTCAGGATTTTTACTGTTTTATTTTTATGCTCAACAGGATTTTCTCCCATCAGCATATTAAATTCTGAAGCTTCTGTATCTGCAATTACTTTCGTATTTTTTGCAGCAGCAGAAGCGGTTACATATACATTTTGCGCTGTACTTGGCGTATAAACGACAGCAGACTGACCCACTTGTAATTGCTTTTGGTATTTTAAGATTTGTTTTTGCTTAATCATCGCATTCATCTCCTCAAAAGAAACTTTTGTAGAAGGCCCTCGTCTCAATCTGGCCAGATTTTCCTGCATTTCCCGTACTTTTTTGTCACCCGGCGGAGCGTTTTTGATATAATCTTTCATGAAATCCATCACTCTGGGCTTCAGAACAGATCTTCGCGGGTCATCAGGATGTGCGTCTCTCAGGAAGGCATTGATTTCATATATATTCTTACTTTTAAGAATATTGCTGTAGTCTTTGCCTTGCCTCTGCGCAGAAAATGATACAAATAGTAAAGTGGTGAAAAGTAAAACTAACTTTTTCATTGAATAATATATTTGGTGATGCGGTCTAAACTAACTTTCTGAAAATTATTTAAACCCTTGGTGAAGTATTGATTTCATTAAAATTAAACAAATTTCAAAAGATAATATTGTTTAAAGTGTCAAGATTTAATTTTTTTAACGAATTTTTTGAGCTAAAAATCAACGAGTGATTATTTAACAACCTCCTGAAGATGTGAATTTTTTAATCTTCTTTGATAAATAGGAAGATATTTTTCGATTGGTAATTTTACAGCATCAAAATTTCCGCTTTGTATATACACTTCGATATTTTCGGAAGTATATACAAATTGTAAAAAGTTGTCGATAAGGTTTTCAGGAATCTTCAGTCGTGTGAAATAATCTTTACCCAAATAATTTTTGATGTTGGTTACCGAGCTGTTCATTCTTTCATAAGCCACCAAACGCTGTTTTTTCTTACGATCACCAGAAAGAATATCAAATATGCTTTCTAAGCTGAAGGTAAGACCGCCGTCTCTAAAGCCAGCCACAGGAAGTTCGGGCGATGTGCCGTCACCTTTTGGCTCGGGAAGACCAATTACTTTTTTCAGGGCAAGCGTCTTATCTTCTTTACGGATTGAATTTACATCATATCTCAAATTTCCGGTAGGCCGGAATCTGCTGATCACTACTTCTTGAATGTCGTAATACGCAACTTTTAATTCAACCAGATTTTTAGAATCAAACATTTGTGGCGTAAGCTTTACATCTTTTCTTTCTGTAATAATTGATGTAAAGCGAATGATATCTCCGGGATCTGCTTTTATATTAAATTCGCCACTATACGACGTAAGCACAGTTTTGAGCGTTGTAAGGTTGGTGACATAAACCTGATTAAGATAAAGCACAGAATTGTCTCGTAAAAATACTTCACCGGAAAAATTCTGTGCATTAATTTTACTTATAAAAACCAACAATATAATTAAAAAGAGTTTCTTCATATGTCGTGCAAAATTACATAAGAAATAGGTCAGTTTTTACGTGAGATTTATCAATATGTGGTTAAAATTATATTAAACTTTATACCAAACTGTTAATGTATGTTATAGAAAATAATTTTAAATTAAAAATTAATGATTATTTATCCCAAAGACTGTTGTTTCGGTGTTTCACCAATAACCAGCTCGAAAATTTCACAGTCGTTACATTACCAAGTTCTGTCCAGCTTATAAAATACCAATACGTTGCGGTAGAAACCGGTCTTCCTTTCATGTTGCCGTCCCATGTAAATTTATTGGAAGGCGTTCCACGGAAAACTTCGGCACCGTATCTGTCAAAAATTCTAAATTCAAGATTCTCTTTGTTCATCAACGCTGAATAATCTATTTCGTCATTTCTGCCGTCGCCATTTGGGGTTATGGTATTAATTAAATTAATGATTACAAAGTCTTTTTTCACAATGTCACAATTTTGCGAATCTCTTACATAAATTGTGTAAGTTCCTCGTCCTACATTGGTAAATATATTTGAGGTCTGCCAAATGAAGCCGTCAAGCGAATATTCATAAGCGGGTGTACCGCCACTTACACCGATTGTCACTGTAGAACCGTTGATTTCGATTGATGTAATCACCGGTAAAGTAGATTCTGAAACGTTTACAAATTGTCTGTAAACACAGCCGTCAAAAGTAAGCTCAACCCAATAATTTCCTGCCGGAACATTAGAAATTTCGGGTGTTGTAGCGCCTGTACTCCAAAGATAAGCGTCAAATCCCGGTCCGGCATCTAAGTTTGTTTTAGTTTTAGGACAAACTACTTTATCTACTAATACATCCGACTTTTTCGGAACTTTAAGGTTGATTCTTATTGTAGCTACATCCGGACAGAAACCACTTTTCTCAAATCTTAAGTAATATGTATGAGATCCGGTAAGGGTTACTGCTGAGCTGATTGGCGAAACATCATTCTGTGCATCGGCAAGAGTTGCATGATAACTAACGGTAACAAGTAGATCTAAAGTAAACTGATTGACAAAAAATGATAAATTCATCGGTTTTATTCCATCTAAATCATCATCACAAAAAGTAGTAGTGAGCGTATTTTTGAGTAAAGTCAGTTTTGTGCCAACTGTAAAATTGATCTGCTGAATTACTGGTGCGCATCCATCCGGAGATTCTACTCTAATAAAAATAGTCGTATTGGTGTTGTAGCTCCAGTTGTTTGGAAGCGTATTGGCATTTCCTACATTGGCATCTGCGAGCTGAGCATAATATCTTACATTGGTAAAATAAGCCGGATTATTCAGTATTAACTGTGTAATGTCAGAAAGAATAACATTTACAGTTCCGTCCAGATTTTCATCACACTGATTTCCCATATTTGCCGGAGTGACGACTGCCAAAGGAAACAGATTTAGAGTAATCTGTGCAATGTTTTTACATCCTGTAGGGTTTTTTACAACAGCATAAACAATGGTTCCGTTGGGTGCAGAATAGGTATTTGGAACAGTAATTAATGCTGCTAAATTTTCGTTTTGTGCATCAAATAAAGTCGGATAATAAGTAATCGTTACCGGAGTATTTGTAGTAACAACGGCCGATGTAAGGTTAAAAGTTCCGTTGCCGTTGATATTACAGGCGTTTAACGTCGCATTGTTTACAGTTACAGGTTGAATATTAAGGGTTACCGTAACGGTTTCGCAATCTGTAAAGTTCGGGTTGTTTCCGCAGAAAGTATACACAAAAGTATCTGTTCCTGCAGCTGCAGGGTTGGTCGCTGCGTAGGTAATAACTCCAGTGGCGGCATTAATGGTTGCTGTTCCTAACGTTGGCGCCGTGGTAATAGCAACAGTCGAGGCTACCGGAGTCTGCGTAGAAGTAGTGAAGGTAGGAGTAATAACTTTTGTGTCACAAATGTTGTACGTCACAGCAGTTTGTTTCATACAATTTAAAACTTTAAAAGGTACTGTAACAAGTGGGGCACAGGTTCCCATAGTTACCGAACATGTGTAATTTCCTGATCCGGTAGGCGTATAAGTAGACGATGTAGCTCCCGGAATAAGTACTCCGCCAACATACCATTGATAAGAATCATAGATAATAGGATCTACGGTGAGTACAATTCCCGGCACGCAGTCTCCACCGGATTTTAAAATCACTGGCTGTGTTGAGAATCCTGCGAAGAATCCACCATATCCTACGGCGTCACTTCCTGCGGTAATTCCTGCAGTAATTGCTTTTGTAGAATTAACGGTAATTGTTCCTGTAGTGTTGGGGATGCCATACGTTACCCAATTGGTTGTACCTGTCATATCAAACGGTCCTGTACCTGCGGGCGGGGGGGTTCCGTTTACCAAAACGGTAGCTCCTTTTTCGGTAATAAGATTTAATTTGGTTGGAATAGCAAGAATTCCTGTAGGATTGTTGTTGGTATGTACAAAGTTTTCATTAATTAATCCGATTTCATCAATCTGTTTCGGCAGGTAACAATTGAGACCCGGAATAAAATTAAAACCACCTGTTGCTACTTCATTTCCTGTGGTGGCGGCACCGGCAAGCATTTGATAAACGTAAGCGTTTTTGCTTGTTACGATATAAAGATTGTAATGTGCGGTTCCCTGAAGCTGATATTTTGTATCCGGTATCACAAAATATTGTCCGGTATTCAGGTTGGCAATAGGGATCAATTCATTATTTACATATACAGCAGTATTGTCTTGGGTGGCAATTACCAACGCACCTTCCATATTACTGCCAATATTTCCGTTACCTTTTACAAGAGCAAATGTGCTCCCAAGCTGGCTGACCGGTATCGACTGATCCATTAAAATATCTGAGCTGTTAGGATTATTTCCGGAATATTGTCCGTTGAAATTTCCGTTGGTGATGTTTACAGGTTTGGTGGCGACAATTTTAGCACCTATAAAGCCGTCAGAATTTCCGGCAATATCTCCAATACCGTCAATAATATATGATTGCCCTTTGTTTAATGTGAAAGTAAGTGTAGGGTTGGTTGCACCTGTTGTTCCGTTCGAAAACTGTACTGTATTTTTGTAGCCGGATACGGTAACTGTTGTATTGTCTTCAGTTGCCAAAACACTCGTCATAAAATTAAGAATAACGTTATTCACTGTAATAGGAGCGGTGGCTGCGTGAAAAGTCGTTCCGGTGGAAGCAATTCCTTTTGAGGTAATAATTTCGGCATGATTAAAAACCGAAAATCTCAGGTTGGCGTAGAAAGGGAAATCGGCCTTTACATACAGCCCTTTTGATGTAGGTGTAAAAAGATCTGTCTGCTGAGTCGTAATGATATAATCTCGCAAGACATCAAATTTCTGGGGATTGTTTTTGCTGATAGTGATGGTGCCAATAATGATATTGTTATTGTATATGGTAACCGCAAACGGAGTTGTACGGTTTGTTGAAAGATAAAGTTTTTGATATGGGTTTGGGTTTCCGGTACGATCTACCATAGGCGCAAACCAGTGTTCTCTATCCAATTGAGCAAGTGAAGTAGAGAATATATAAAAAATAAGGAAAAAAGATAGAATTTTCTTCATTTTGAACTTGAGTTTAGCACAAATTTAATAATAAAATGCGTTAATTGTTTTAAAAATAAACAAAAACCACGATTTGATATCGTGGTTTTTTGATAATATTAAATTAAAAATTAATTATTCTCTGTTTTTCACTAAAATCCAGCCTGAGAATTTGATTGGAGTTTTTGTTTTTGATTCATTCCAGGTAATACTGAACCAATAATTTCCTGTAGAAACTTTTTTAGTTTTATTGATGGTTCCGTCCCATATATAACCGGTGTCTTTGTTTCCTTCGAAGATTTTTATGCCATAACGATCAAAGATACCTAATACCAAATTTGGTTTATTGGCAAGGGCAGAATAATCTAAAACATCATTAATTCCGTCTGAGTTTGGAGTAATTACATTAATGATATTAGGAATTGTAATCGTTACTTCAATCGGTACACAGCTGAATGTATCTCTTACATATACTTTAACATCACCTCTAGGAAGATCTGTAAATACGTTTGAAGACTGCCAATTGATATTGTTAATTGAATATTCGTAAGGGGCAACACCTCCTGTAACATATACTGTAATGTTCGTGGTAGAAACTTCAATATTTGTAATAACTGGCTGCTCAGAAGCATATACTTTTACAGCTTGTTTGGTAATACAGTCTCCTGTTTTCAGTTTTACCCAATATGTTCCTACTCCTACGTCGCTGATCGTTTGGGTAGTATCTCCTGTGCTCCATTCGTATCCGTCAAATCCTGGTCCTGCATCCAGTACTGTTTTGTCTTCTATACAAATTACTTTATCTACCAATACTGCAGATTCTACAGGTGGCAAAACGACCAAGGTTATTTTGGCAACACGGTAGCATCCGTTTGCATTGCTTACTCTTACATAAGCAACACCGTTTGGTGCAATATAATTATCTGGAGTCAATATCTCATTCGTCTGATTGTTGGCATCAGTTAACGATGGATAATATTTTTTTGTTGCCCCAAGTTGGGTTGTTACAGTAGCGTCTGTAAGATCAAATAATCCTGTTGCGATATTGTCTTCAAGGAAGCAGGTTCTTAATGTTGCATCATTTACGACCGGGCTTTCTGCTACGGTAAGTGTAAGGGTAATCTGTTCACAGTCTACGAATTCGGGATCGTTTCCGCAGAATTTATAAACAATTGTATCTGTACCTACAAAGCCGTTGTTTGGAGTATATCCAATAACACCCGTTGTAGGATTGATGATTGCTGTACCATTAGCAGGCGGTGTAATGATCTGAACACTACTTGGAGAAAATGTTTGACCGGATGTAGTAAATTGTGGAACGATATTTAAATATCCCTCACACACTGTTTTGGTTTGAGCAGTTTCCTGAAGACAGGTAAATACTTTAAATACAGGAGTGATTGCCGGCAAACACGATCCTACAGTAATTCTTACCGTATAGTTTCCTGCAATTGTTGGTGTATAAATATTACCGTTGGCTCCCGGAATTGCAACATCGTTTCTGAACCATTGATAGGTATCGTAACTGTCGTCAACTTCTAAAACAAGTCCCGGTATACATTCTCCTGTTTGTTTTGCAATAAGCGGAATAGATGAGAATCCTGCAAAATATCCTCCATATCCTGCTGAGCTATATCCTCCATTAGCTCCTGCGGTAACTGCTTTATTAGACTGAACTGCAACATTTCCAGATATTCCGGAAATAGCATACGTTACCCAGTTTGTATTACCTGTCAAAGTAAACGGACCCTGTGCAGCAGTGGGAGTAATCGGTGCACCACCATTTACAGTATAGGTAACAGTAGCTCCTGCTTCAGTTATAATATTTAGCTTAAATAAGAAAGTACTTGTAGGCTGTCCGCTAGTTGTAGCAGTGGTTGGCATTTCAGAAATTTTACCAATTTCATCAATTTTTCTGGGAAGAAAACAGTTCAAAGGTGGAATATAGTTGTATCCTCCGTTGTTTCTTGCGTTTGCCTGGTTTCCTGCTACCAATTGATAGAGGTATACATTTTTTGTTGTTCTTACATAAACGTTGTAATGCGAGTTACCCTGATTAATGTATGCATTATCTAATATTCTGTAGAAATCTCCTTCATTGATGGTCGCAACAGGTGTGGCGCCATTGTTTAAGTAAATTTCGGTATTGTTTTCGGTTGCTATAATAATACCGCCTTCCATATTGTATCCGGTATTTAAAGTAGCTAAGGTTCTGATCATTCCAAATTCTTTCCCTAAACGATTTGTGGGAACGGATTGATCTAAAATTAAATCAGATCCGTCTGTTCCTGTTCCGTTGGCGTAGAATCCGTTTGAATTTCCATTTGTTACAGAAATTGGTTTATTGGATGTTATTTTGGATCCAATAAAACCTGTTAAGTTGGCGGGAGCATTTGCTTCACCAGCTAACACATACGACTGGCCTTTGTTTAAAGTGAAAGTAGTCGTTAAAGGTGGAGTCAAATTATTGATAAACTGAATGTTTGCATCATACCCGGAAACTGTTACCGTAGTACCATCTTCCGTTGCCATAATTCCAGTTGTGAAATTATAAGACGTGGCTGTTGTATTTGTTATTGGTGCAGCGGCAGCATAAAATGTTGTTCCGATCCCTGCCTTTCCTTTAGATGTTAAAATCTCGCCATGAGAACCGTTGTATATTCTTAAGGTTAAAAAATAGGGTTTATCTCCTTTTGTGTAGATCCCTTTATTGATAACCGCAGATGCATCAGAATCATTAGCTAACTGAATTATATTACTGGATCCAGGAGGAATCTGAAATACCTTTGGATTTCCTTTCTGAATATTAACAGTTCCTATTGCAGTTCCGTTACTGTAGATTGTAACATCAAATGGAGTTGTAGAGTCTGTTGAAAAATATAGCCCATGATTGTAGGTCGTATTTGAGCTGTCAAAGTATGGTGCTATCCAGTGCTCTGTATCTCTCTGGGCAAATAGTATATTGATGCTAAAAATCATCAATAAAAAGGTGAGTAAAAGTTTTCTCATAATGTAGAATTAGGATTTGTACAAAAATAATAGAATATTTTAAAAGTATTGTGAAAATAAGTCAAAAAGTGTCAAAAATTAGTAATAAAAAGCCACAACCTTTACGTTGTGGCTTGGTATTAAGTTTTATATTTTATTCTCTGTTCTTAACTAAAATCCAACCCGTGTATTTAATTGGGGTTTTTGCTTCGTTTGGCTCATTCCAGTTGATGTGATACCAATAAGTTCCCGTTAAGATCTTTTTATTCGAATGGGTTCCGTCCCATCTGTAATTGTTAGACTTGTCGCCTGTGAAGATCTTGTTGCCATATCTGTCATAAATTACGAAAGTAAGATTATCCTTATAGGCTAATTCTCTGTAGTCTATGTAGTCGTTTACGTTGTCTCCATTAGGTGTTATTGCATTTACTAAATTTGGGACAGTAACTTCCACAGAAACAGGGGTACAGTTGAAAGAATCTTTTACATAGAATGTATGCTGACCTCTTGTAAGATTGGTAAATACATTAGAATCCTGCCAGTTTGTTATTCCGTCTACAGAATACTGGTACGGTGCTATTCCTCCGCTTACCATTACTGTCGCTGTATTGTTAGCTATTTCAATTGAAGTAATCACAGGATCTTGTGCTTTCTTTACACTTACAAACTGCTTCACAGAACATCCTGCATCCTGAAGGATTACCCAATAATCACCTACTGCAACTTCTGTTATAGACTGTGTAGTTGCGCCGGTGCTCCAACGATAAGACTGATAACCGGGACCTGGATCCAACGTTGTTCTGTCATCAATACAAATGTATTTATCAACCAAGATCGGAGACCTTTTCGGAGGTGTCACTTTCAGATTGATTTTAGCGATCGCATAGCAGCCATTTGAGTTAAAAACTCTTGCATATACAGAGCCGTTTCCTGATAGATAAGCATCAACACCTATAATTTCGTTTGTTCCGTTACTTGCATCCGTAGATGTAGGGTAGAATTTTTTTGTAACCGGTGTTTCAGCCGTTACATTGGCACTTACAAGATTAAATCTTGCTTGAGTCTCATTATTTTCTAAGAAACATTCTGTTAAAGTAGCTTCTTTAACAACCGGAGTAGGGAAGAAGTCTAAAGTGATTTTAGCATTTCCTACACAACCTTCAGCAGTTAAAACTCTTACGTATACTGATCCCAATCCTGAGAAATAGTTGGTAGGATTAGTAATCTGATTTGTATTTGCATCTAAATCTGCAAGGGTAGGGTAGAATTTTTTTGTTGTTGGGATCGCGTTGTCGGTTACGTTGGCAGTCGTTAAATCAAAAAATCCGTTTCCTGCATATTGACAAGCTTTGATTGTTCTGTCGGTCAATACAAAAGGAACTACATTTAAGTTTAAAGTAACCTGTTCGCAATCTATAAATTCAGTGGCGTTACCACAGAATTTATAAACAATTTTATCTGGTCCTAAATATCCAGGATTTGGAATATAAGTAATTACTCCTGTAGCCGGATTAAGCGTTGCTGTTCCTTTTGTGGGTTGTGTGATGATTACCACGGTTCCCGGGACTGGTGTCTGGGTTGAGTTCGTAAAGGTCGGAACAATTGCTTTAGTACCACAGATATTTATGGTTTGAGTCGTTTGCTGCAGACATGCAAATACCTTATAAATTGGTGTTGTCACCGGTGGGCAAGTTCCCATAGTTACCTTTACAGTATAGTTTCCGGCGGCTGTAGGTGTTATCGTATGAGTAGTGGCTCCTGTAATTGGCGAATTGTTCAGATACCATTGATAGGTCTCGTAACTGTCGTCAACTTCCAGGATAATTCCCGGAATACACTCGCCAATCTGTTTTGCAATGATAGGTATTGAAGAAAACCCTGCAAAATATCCTCCATATCCGGAAGTATTGTATCCTCCATTGATGCCTGCTGTAACCGCTTTGTTCGATATAATTGTTAAATTTCCGGATACCTGTTCTATCCCATAAGTTACCCAGGCGGTACTCCCATTAAGAGGAAACGGACCTTGTGCAGCGGTAGGAGTTATTGGAGCGCCACCATTGGTAGTATACGTAACAGTAGCACCTGCTTCTGTGATTATGTTTAGTTTTATATTTTGTGATGTCAGTGGAACAACACTTGTGCCACCAGTTCCTGTAGGCATCTCGTCAATTTTGGGCAATTCATCAATTTTTCTTGGTAAAAAACAATTTAATGGCGGAATATAATTGAATCCACCCGTTTCATTTTGATTTAAAATAGAAACCAATTGGTATAAATACACATTTTTTGAGGTAGTAACAAGCATATTAAAGTGCCCTGAAGCTCCTTGCGCTACATAATCATTACCTGATATTCTGTACATTTGGCCTTGGTTGAGCGTTGCAACTGAGGTTCCTGATCCGTTAAGGAATACTTGTGTGTTATTTTCTGTAGCTACAATGATACCTCCTTCCAAATCTGCAGAAGAAGATCGGGTTCTTACCATAGCAAAAGTACTTCCCAATCTTTCTACCGGTACCGACTGGTCTAATATAATATCAGATCCGCCGCTGGTAACACTTCCAAAATTACCATTCACATTTCCGTTGGTTAATGTAATAGGTTTGTTGGCTACGATCTTTGCCCCTATGAAGTTGTTGATGTTTTGCCCACTGGCTCCTGCCAAACCCGCATACACAAACGAGTCTCCTTTATTTAATGTGACAGTATTTGTTGTTGTAGTGGGGGCTCCACCTATAAAAGTAACAGCCGTGTTCCAGGTAGCTGTAACTACTGTATTGTCTTCAGTTGCCAAAACTCCTGCGGTAAAATTGCTTGAAGTAGCCGTAGATGGTGTAGCCACTACAAAAAATTCTTTACCCGTTCCGGCTTTTCCTTTGCTGGTAAGGATCTCACCGTGGGTTGTACTACTTACCAGTCTTAGTGTACAAAAAAATGGTTTAGCACCCTTCAGGTAAAGACCTCTGTCGATAATATTAAATGCATTTGCTGCGGTATTTACCGAGATATTTGCTGAAGGAATCGTAAGTATTTTTGGATCTCCTTTACTTATGGTAACAACTCCTACCACATTGCCTGGTGCTGTTGAACTTTTGCTGGTGACAGTAACATCAAAAGGTGTTACTGAATCTGTCGATAGATAAACCGCTTGGGTGGTTGAAGAGGATGCATAGAAAGGCGCAATCCAGTGCTCCGTATCTCTCTGTGCAAACAAAGAAGTAGATGTTATAAATATCAATACGAGACTTAATAGAAATCTTTTCATAAAATATGGAATTAGGATTCCTACAAAATTAAAATAATATTTAATATATTATTAATAAATTATTATAAAAATTAATATATTATTCTTTGTTATTTATTAAAAATAATTCTAAATAACAAACTTATAATGTTTTTCAATGTCTTGCCTATAAAAAAAAGAGAGGCTATTTCTAGCACTCTCTTTAGATGAAAATAAAATAAATCACTTATTTATAATATTTTTTTTATTAAAATTCAGCCGTCACTTTCCGTACTTTTTTTATAAAATAAATCCAATTGTTTAGATTTGGAAATATGTTAGACTGCTCCTGCAGAAACTGCAGATTCTTTATTAGATTATTTTGATCAGCATCTGCCAAATTATGTAGAGTTTATAATGTCATCTATAAATCGAATATCTATTCCCGATTCTTTATTAATAACCATCCCGAATGAGAAACGGGTAATTTTGTGTCAGGCTCAATCCATTTTATAATATACCAATAAGTTCCTGTGGAGAGGCTTCTTCCACCAGATTTTCCGTCCCATTTGTAATTTTTGCCTGAAGATTTGTAAACTGCTGCTCCGTATCGGTCAACAACTTCGATGCTGACTTGGTCTTTTATCTTTAAATCGGAATAATCTAAAACATCATTTCTTCCGTCTCCGTTTGGCGTGATGGTATTTATTAAATTTAAAATTAAAAAATCTTTAATAACGGGTTGACAACCATCTTTTCCAATGACATACGCTTTGTGAGGGCCTCTGGATAAGCCGGTAAATACATTAGGGCTTTGATAATCAGAACCATTTAATGAATATTGATAAGGCGCTGTGCCTCCGGTAACATTAATTGTCGCACTTGTTCCTGTGACCACGACGCTTGTAATAGTGGGAGCCTGTGCTGCTGTTACAGTGACGGTTTGTCTGTAGATGCAGCCATTAAAACCTAAATCTACATAGTAAGTTCCTGTGCCAACTGTAATGCTAGAAGTAGTAGCTCCTGTGCTCCATAAATAAGACGTAAAGCCATCTCCGGCGTTCAAAAGTGCTTTGTTACTTGAGCATATTACCTGATCTTTCAATACATCAGATTTTTTTGGTGACCTTAAACTGATCTTCAAAGTTGCAGTATTTGGACATCCGTTACCACTTATGAATCTAATATAAAATGTTGCAGGTGCAGTAATTATTTGGTTGGCAGCTATTGTATTGTTTCCTGATTGAGCATCTGCTAATGTAGAATGAAACGTAAGTGTTACAGAAGGATCTGTAGTAAACTGGTTTTTATAATCATTAAGGTTGACATTTTCTGAACCGTTTAAGTCGTTATCACAAACATCAGTGGTAACATTTGAAGTCAATAATGTGATTTTGTTAGCGATTTTAAAATCTATTTGCCCGAAAGATGATGGGCAAATAATGCTTGATCCGTCTACTCTTACATAAACGGTAGTGTTTGTGGTGTAAGTCCAGTTTACAGGCAGAGTGTTGTTGTTTCCAGCGTTGGCATCGGTTTGATTTAAATAATATCTTATCGTAAAATTCCCTGAGTTGGTTACAATTTGTGGACTTACGTTGTTGAAGTTTACATTGATAATCCCATCAAAATTATCATCACAAAGTACAGCGTTGTAATTTGCAGTGTTAATGTTCGGTGATGAATTCACAGATAATGTAATTTGTGCCGTTTTTGTGCATCCGTATCCTGAGGTTACATTAGCATAAATAATTCCTGCAGGTCCTGTATAAGTTGCAGGTGTAGCAATTTGACCTGTTAAATTTTGGTTTGTATAATAGGTAACGGTATTTCCTGTATTTGAAGAGATATTTGCTGTTGTCAGATCATAAGTTCCATTTCCCGTAATGTTGCTGCAAGATGTTAATGATGCATTGTTTACCTGAAGAACATCAGTATTAATGATAATTTTAAAATATTCAAAAGCGAAGGGATTTCCATTTCCCTGAATATAATAAATAAACTGGTCTGTTGTATTTACAGTCGTCGCATTGGGTGTATAAGTAATTTGTCCTGTGGTTGAGTTTACTGTTGCAGTTCCGTTAGTTGGCTGAGATATAATTGCAGTTAATGAAGGAACAATGGTTTGTGCAGAGCTGGTAAATACCGGAGAAATCACTTTTGTGTTACAGGATCCTATTGTATAAGTTGTTGTTGAGATTGGTGGACAAACGGTGTAATTATATACCGAAGTCAATTTTGTTTCGCAATTATTTTTAGTGACTGAGCAAGTATAAGCTCCTGCTCCGTACAATTCAGGATTAATGGAAAAAGTAGTTGCTCCGGAAATAGCAACTCCATTTAAATACCATTGGTAAGAATCGTAATTATTATCAACCTGCAAAAGAATTCCGGCGTAGCAGTCACCTGTTTTAGTAATTGCCGGTACCGATGAGAACCCCGCAAAATATCCTCCGTAACCTACGGCGCCACTTCCTGCAGCAATTCCTGCCGTCATTGCTTTTGTAGAATTTAACGTTACATTTCCTGTAACATTCTGAATAGAGTAGCTTACCCAATTTGGGTTTCCGGTAACAGGATAAGGACCATTTGCTGCTGCAATGTTATTTCCATTTAAAGTTACCGTTGCTCCGGTTTGAGTGATGATATTTAATCTTGTGGCAAAGGTTTGTCCTCCAATTCTGTTGATAAATCCTATTTCATCAATTTTATTTGGCATAAAACAGCTCAGTGGCGGGATAAAATTCATTCCTCCGGAAGCATATTCATTTCCATTGGTTGCTCCGGAAAGTAGTTGGTAAACATATACATTTTTAGTTGCAGAAATACTCATGTTGTAATGACCATTTCCCTGATTTTGATATATTCCACTCGGAACTAAGTAATATTGTCCTTCATTAAGAGTCGTTGTAGCTCCGCTTCCGTTAAATGTAATTTGCGTATTGTTTTCCGTAGCAATAATCAAAGCGGTTTCCATTTGTGAAGTTACCGTTCCGTTTCCTTTTACAACAACGAAATCTTTGCCTAAACGATCAACAGGAACAGCCTGATCCATCAAAATATCATTGTTGGTAAAGTTTTGAGTAGTATAAGCTGCATTAAAGTTTCCGTTAGTGACCGAAATTGCTTTTGTTGCAACAATCTTTGCGCCTACTAATCCTATTTTATTTGCATTTGACCACGAGCTTACAACATCCAAAATGTAAGATTTACCTTTATTAAGCGTAAAAGTTCTTGTAGGTGAAGATATGCCGTCTGAAAAAGTAATATTCGGATTGTAACCGGAAATTGTAACAACAGTGTTGTCTTCAGTGGCCGTAACTCCGATGGTCGCATTCATGTGGTCTTCAGATCCTGAAATAGGCGCTACACCCGCAAAAAAAGTTGTCCCTAAACCTGCAGCTCCTTTTGAAGTAAGAATCTCAGCATGATTTGGCATTGCAAATCTGTAATTGGCAAAGAATTTTTTTGAGCCTTTTACATTCAATCCCATGTTATTCGGTACAAACAACTGGTTTTGTGATGAAGCAATTAAAAAACTATTAGGAATAATTACCTGCGCAGGATTGTTTTTACTTACCTGAACAGTTGTATACAGGGTGTTGTTGTTGTAGATCTGTACCGGGAAAGGTGTTGCTACATCGGTTGATAGATATAAATATCCTTCAAGACCACCAGTTCCTGCTTTTGCAGACATCGGAGCAAACCAATGTTCCGTATCTAGCTGAGCATTGAATAATAAACAAAAAAAAGTGCAGATAATTAGTAAATATTTTTTCATTCTTAAGCTTAAGGGGCGACAAAAATAGGTATTAATAATCATATTTTTACGGCAGTTTTTTTACCTTTCTTCAATATCCTGTAAAATGTTGAAAACTTAAAATTAGCGTCATATATTGTTAATATTGTAATGTGAAATGTAGGCACAAAAAATCCCGATGAAAAGTTCATCGGGATTAATATTTTAAAATTTGAAAAGCTATTATAAGCTAACTCTTACAAATCCTGTTACTTTAAGATCTCCGTTTACAGATTTTACGTAATCAGCAACTGAAATAGAGCTGTCTTTGATGAAATCCTGGTGTACCAAAGTATTGTCTTTGTAGAATCTCTGCATTTTACCTTTCAAGATGTTATCGATAATGTTTGCAGGCTTACCTTCTTCAGTAAGTTTGTGTCTTTCGATTTCCAATTCTTTATCAATAGTTTCCTGAGAAACAGAAGTTTCGTCAAGAGCGATTGGGTTCATAGCAGCAGCTTGCATAGAAACAGATTTAGCAGCCTCGTCAGCTCCGTCTACTTTTGCAGAAAGAGAAGTGATTGCAGCGATTTTGTTTCCAGCGTGGATGTAAGCTCCCAAGAAAGGTCCTGTAATTCTTTCGAATGCACCGATCTCGATTTTCTCACCGATAACTCCAGTTTGCTCGATCAATTTATCAGCAACAGTCAATCCGTGGAAATCTGTAGCCAATAATTCTTCTTTAGTAGCAGCGAAAATAGCCATTTCAGCTAATTCGTAAGCTAACTCGATGAACGCTTCGTTTTTAGCAACAAAGTCAGTTTCGCAGTTTAAAGAAATAATAACACCCAATGTGTTATCTTCGTTTACTCTAGCGATTACTGCACCTTCAGAAGAATCTCTGTCAGCTCTGTTAGCAGCAACTTTCTGTCCTTTTTTTCTAAGGATATCAACTGCTTTTTCGAAGTCTCCTTCTGCTTCAACTAAAGCTTTCTTGCAGTCCATCATACCTGCACCTGTTTGGTTTCTTAATTTTGCTACGTCTGCAGCAGCTGGTGAATAAGACATAATATTTGTTATTTTTTTATTTAAAATTGTAATTAACTTTAATAGTTTATTTTTGAGCAGTGCAAAGATAATGATTTTAATGATAAACTAAAAAATGACTTTTAACGTTATAGTATTTATTTAATAAATTTTTAAAGATTTTACATGAAAAAATTATTTCTAATCATATTCCTTTCCGTTTTCAGCCTCGGCATTGCTCAAAAGAAGAAAAAAGCCAAAACTAAAGTCGTTGCAGAAAAAGAAACGGTTATTATTTACACCATTGAAGAAGCAGAATCTACCGCAGAAGCAAGAATTATAGCAGGGTTTATTAAGCAAAATCCGGGACATGAAAAAAACGATAAGCTAAAAAGAAGACTTATTGATATTATTATGGCCGATAATTCTGCAGAAGCAAAACCTACCATAAAACCATTAAGCAAAAATAAAATTGAAAAAATTGTAAGCAATAATGAGCTTAATAAAAATAAAGATTTAGCTTCCAATACCAAAACTACAACACCTGCACGTACGGTGAATTATGCATCGGTAGGAAGCTCGGGTAAAAAATCGGGACCTAGTGAAGATGCCAAGAAAACAGCTTCTTACTTGACTCATCTTTTTAATAATGATCCCAACGATAATGAAGCGTACATTAATATTAAAAATAAATCGAAGTGCAGACTTATTGTAAAAATAAACGGAAAAAAATATTACAATCTGGATGTGCCGCCAAACGGACAAAACTTTGTAATGGTTGAAAAAGGTGAATATGTTTTAACAACGATGGTGTGTGATGCGAAATATTCTTCACTCAAAAAAGTAACAAGAGATATTGAAATTCAGCTGAATGTTGCTGAATAGAGAATAGAAAATAAAAAAGCGGTTAAGAAATTCTTAACCGCTTTTTTTTATCCTTTAAATTGCCCCATCGCAATAAATTTGTCTTGTCTGTGTGTTTCAAGCTCCTTACCTGTAAATTTTGAGAAAGCTTTAATATTCTGTAAAATAGAAGTTTTCAAATTTAAATAAGCAACTTCAGGATCATAATGAGCTCCACCAAGTGGCTCTTCTACAATTCCGTCGATGAATTTTTCTCTCAAAGCATCTGCCGGAGTAAGATTTAATGCATTTGCAGCATCTTCTTTGTGATCCCAGTTTCTCCAAAGGATTGAAGAACAGCTTTCTGGTGCAATTACAGTATACCAAGTGTTTTCTAGCATATACACTTTGTTACCAACACCAATTCCTAATGCTCCGCCACTTGCTCCTTCACCGATAATGTAAGTGAAAATAGGAGTTTTAAGCATCGTCATTTCAAAAATATTTCTTGCAATCGCTTCACCTTGTCCTCTTTCTTCAGCTTCCAGACCAGGATAAGCTCCCGGCGTGTCTACCAAAGTAACCACAGGAATTCTGAATTTTTCAGCAAGCTTCATTAGTCTTAAAGCTTTTCTGTATCCTTCAGGATTTGGCATTCCGAATCTTCTGTATTGTCTTTCTTTGGTTGTTCTGCCTTTTTGAGTTCCCAAAATCATGATTCTTTGACCGTCCAATGTAGCCAAACCACCAATCAATGCAGGATCATCTGCAAAGTTTCTGTCACCGTGAAGCTCCAGAAAGCTTCCTTTATCTACCATACCTTTGATGTAATCTAAAGTATATGGGCGATCCGGGTGACGCGATAACTGTACTCTTTGCCAAGGTGTAAGATTTCCGTAGATCTCTTTTTTTGTATCTCTGATCTTGTCTTCGATCTGGCTGCATGCTAATTTTACATCAACACCACTTTCTTCTCCTACCAAAGAACATGTTTGATATTGATCCATCAGCTCTTTTATAGGAAGTTCGAAACTTAAATATTCCATTCTTGAAGTAAATTAAATCTTTCAAATGTATGAAAAATTATGAAAACCTATTTAAAATTATTTACAGCATTGCTTACTCTGGCGACACTTTCCTCTTTTCCAATGAGTTCCAAAATATCCGGAACATCTGGTCCTTTCAGTTCTCCTACCAAAGCTAAACGAAGCGGCATCATTACTTTACCCATGCCTAAACCTTTGTTTTCAGCGAAATCGTGTAAGTTCTGTTTGATGTTTTCAGAAACGAAATCATCAATTGAATTTAAATTTTCAGCAAATTCTGTCAAAAGATTTGAAGTTTCATCATTCCAAGCTTTTTTCGATGCTTTTTCATCGTAAGAAGTTGGTGCTTCAAAGAAAAACTTTCCGTTTTCATAAATATCTTTCGGGAACGTTGCTCTTTCTTTCATCAGATGAATAATCTTTAATAATTTTTCATCATCCATATTTAAATTTAAATCTGAATTTTTAAGAATATTCATCAATTCTTCATCAGACGTTTTTTGAATATACTGATGATTAAACCATTCAGATTTCTCTTTGCTAAATCTTGCTCCGGCTTTATGAACTTTATTTAGATCAAATTCTTTTGCCATTTCATCCAAAGACAAAATTTCTTTATCATCTGCAGGAGACCAACCCAAAAGTGCGACCATGTTGATGAAAGCTTCAGGCAAATAGCCGCTTTCTCTATAACCTTTAGACACATTTCCGGTTGCCGGATCTGTAAAATTCAAAGGGAATACCGGGAATCCGAATTTATCACCGTCTCTTTTGCTTAACTTTCCTTTACCTTCAGGTTTTAAAATCAAAGAAAGATGCGCGAACTGAGGCGCTTCCCAACCCATTGCTTCATATAATAAAGTGTGCAAACCTAAAGATGGCAACCATTCTTCACCACGAATAACGTGAGAAATTTCCATCTCGTGATCATCGATAATATTAGCAAAATGGTAAGTAGGCATTCCGTCGTTTTTTACCAAAACTTTATCGTCTAAAGTATCTGTATTTACCGCAGAGTTTCCTCTGATGATGTCTACCAAACCTAAAGTTCTGTCAACAGGCATTTTAAATCTTACAACGTAAGGTGTTTTTGCATCCAACAATTTTTGAACTTCCTCTTCAGAAAGAGCAAGACTGTTTCTTAAGCGGTTTCTGGTTTTATTGTCATAAGAGAAAACATCACCTTTAGCCTCATATTCAGCACGGATTGCATCTAATTCTTCCGCAGTGTCGAAAGCGATATAAGCATAATCTGTTTTTAGGATCTGCTCTGTGTATTTATCGTAAATATCTCTTCTTTCAGATTGTCTGTATGGAGCAAATTTTCCGCCTTTTTTTGGGCTTTCATCGGGGATGATTCCGCACCATTCCAAGGCTTCTTCAATGTATTCTTCAGCGCCCTCCACGTATCTTGCAGTATCGGTATCTTCTATTCTCAATACAAATTCGCCGCCCTGATTTTTAGCAAAAAGATAATCATACAATGCGGTTCTTACGCCTCCTAAATGCAAAGGTCCTGTAGGACTTGGTGCAAAACGGACTCTTACTTTCTCCATTTTAAATAAAATTTTTGCAAATTTACTTAAAATTAAATGTTTTAATGATGTTTAATGTTTTCTATATTGGGATTTTTAATCTTAATATTTACATTTGTATAAATTTAGAATTCATCAATTATGCTAGAAATCGGCGAAAGACCTTGGGGTAAATATTACGTATTGGCAGACGAACCCAATTATAAACTGAAAAGAATTGAGGTAAATCCGGGACAAAAGCTGTCATATCAGTATCACCACAAAAGACAGGAACAATGGACGATCATTGAAGGAGATGCTACCATAATTTTGGATGATAAAGAAATAAAATTATCTTACGGTGAAAGTATTTTTATCCCTTTGGGAGCTAAACACAGAATCATGAATCTTTCAGAAAAACCAGTTGTCTTCATAGAAGTACAGACGGGAACTTACTTTGGGGAAGATGATATTGTGAGGCTGGATGATGAGTATGAGAGAGGTTAATTCAATTATTAATTCCTATTAATAAACAAAGCCAAAAATAAAATAGTGTTTGTTTTATTTCTGGCTTTGTTGTTCAAATTTTTATCGTACGAAACTTAAAAAAGTTTCTTTACTTCTGATTTTATTTTTTCTAAGATTTTTTTTTCAACCTTATGCTTTTCAACATCGAAAAAATAATTGGCTCGCCAGGGGTTTTCAGATTTGGTAACCAATTCGAATAAGATGCGATTTCTTTCGGCTAATTTTAATCTTTCCTGATAGGTCTCATCATCCAAAAGATTTTTATCTGTGGTATAAGATATTTTGGAGTAATGATTTTGGTGGAGCACAATGGGATCTCCTACAATTTGTATTTCAAGACCTTTTAAACGTACTCTATATAAAAATTCGTTATCATCAAACGCTATACCTTTCGCAAATCTTTCATCAAATCCTCCCAGATCGTGCAGGTTTTCCTTTGTAATTGCAGCGCAGAAATGATATCCTTTGGGATTTATAAAAGGATGATTGTACCAGCAATCTAGTCCGTCACCAATATATCCTACACTGTTTTTTTGCATAAGTTCATTTAGTTTTTCTGAATCATTCAAGAAAACTTCAATATTATTTGTGCTGTCTATACCAAGAGAGAAACAGGCAAAACTTATATAGTTTTCATTAGTGATATTTTCTAAGGTATACTTTAAAATGTCTCCATAATGAGTACATTCAGGATTTTGTAGTATAATAATATCTCCTTTTGCTTCTTTGAACCCGATATTAAATGGGATGCAAGAATTAGAATACCACTTGTCTTTTTTTTCTAATCGGATTATTTTTAAAAACGGATACCTGTTAGCAAGTTCTTCTAGTCTTTCGTCTTCATCACTACCGTCATCTACAGCAATTACTTCAATGTCTAATTTTTGATTTTCAATTTGTTTTGAAATACTTAATAGAGTAGTGTCAAAGAGTTTTTTTCGGTTGTAATATGCTGTTACTATTGAGATTTTCATTTAAATAATAAGAATTTTTTCTTTTTTATCTGCCAATTACTTTGGAAGATAATCCCTAAATACACTTTTTTAAATTTTTCAATATCATGGAATTTTTTTTCAATCTGATATTGCTTTTCATAATGATATACTTTAAAGAATCCTTCTATAGGATACAGATCTATAAGTCTGGTTTTAAGAAGGTATTCACCATATATCACACATTCCGATGGTGGGGTAACTTTGTCTATTTCATGGAAGAAATCTAAAAAAGTTTTGTTTTCATTTTTTAAATAAACTTCTACAAAGTGTTCCCAAACTTTACAGCTCCAAAGGTATGGAGACGGGCCGTAATCCCACTCTTTACCTTTGTTTCCAAACAGAGGACGAGTCGCTCGTAATGCTTCCTTAAAGAAAATGTTTTCAGAATCTAAACCAATATTTTCCATCGTTTCCAAAAATGGTTTAGATTCATGCATTATCGTGTAAGGCGTATTTTCATCATATAGAAAGTCCGAATAATAAAAATCACGGATAAATTCTGAATCAGAATCAATACACAAATAATTTTTACACAGATTCAGTTTGTAAACGTGCGCTTTTATGATTTGCTGGTATCTCCATCCATCCGAACTATCGGCTTCAATGATATCTGAATCTCTAATAACGTTATAATTTGCAATATTATTTTTGAAAAACTCAAAATCATTATCGTTCACAGATATAACGACCGGAATATTCTCTTTATTGTACTTTTCTATAGACGTAAGAAGTTTTTGTACCCTTTCGAAATCGGGTTTATATGTTTTAATGAATAAAATAAGTGATTGCATAATGTCATTAAAAATTTAAGGTTTTTTCCCAAAGCTCAACCGATTTTTTTTCGGAGAAATTATTCCTGAAAAAATGAATGGCTTCATCTTTTTGTTTCTCGTAATCTGATGAATTGTTTAAAAGACTTTTGATAATATCAGCAAATTCTTTTTCATCATCACTTACCAAACAGCCGTTATTTTTTTTGTCTGAAAAGCCATCAACTGCTTTTTCGGTTCCAATGACGGGTAATCCGTAAGACATTGCTTCCACTACTTTAATTTTTATACCGGTTCCTTTCAGCATTGGGCAAATTGCAATTTTGCTTGCATGATAATAGGTCTCTAAATCGTCTGCAAAAAAGACTTTTTCAATGTTTTCATGATCCGGAACGTATTTACAGATTCTTCCAATAATACAAATTTTTATTTCTTTAGGAAGAAGAGGCAAGACTTTTTCGACAAACCAGTTAATTGATAATATATTAAAAGGATTATCGCTGCCAACAAAGATAAGATCATATTTTTTTTCGGTGTTTGTGTCTTCAAAATTTTCAGGAAAACTTGGCGGAATATTAATCACATTATCTCCCAAAAAACTTTTGAAAATAAAATACTCGTCCTGCGAAATGGTAACGACTTTATCATAAAGCGAAAGATTGTTGATTTCTTCACCAAATCTTTCACCTAAATCCAGGTTTTTATTGTTGTAAAATTCATTCAGCGTAATCCAGTCGTGAGTGTCAACAATTGTTTTTGCTCCTTTTAAATCCTGATTGCGGATGAGATCTGTCCAGAATTCATAATTGATAAAAATATAATCGTACTTTTTCTGAGAAAGAAGAGCAGTGAAATTATCTTTCAGATATTGAGTAAGATATTGATTGGAATTTTCTTTGTTGAATTTTTTCTGAATTTTATATTTCCAATATTCTAAAGTCAGTTTTTTCTTTGGCGGTTTCGTTTTTAGAACAAAAACATCATTAATAATTGCAGAATCAATGTCTTGAGGAGAATCTCCAAAACTGTTGTAATAATCTTCTACCCCGACAAGGTCAATATTCAAGCCTAAAGACTTCAATTGTTTGAGATTGGTGTACGTACGCAAAACATTTCCGGCTCTTTTGGAGAAAGGACTTTCGGGAAAGAAAAATAATAAGTTCTTATTAGAAAAATTCATTAATGATTTTTGTTTAGAATGAGCGTCTTTTGAAAGTTGAGGAAATAAATGCTTAAATTCGTTTTCGCAAAAGCTTAGACAAAATAATAAATTTAAAATGGGAATTAAAAGATTTTTTAAAAATAAAATCAAAGATTATCAATTCATCAAAAATAGAAGAAAGTTAACTATCAATCTTCTTAATCTTGATTTTTTTAAAAGTCACCCATTTAATTTTTCCACAGATGCAAACTCTGAAGTTTCAATTATTATTCATAATGTAAATGATGTGAAACTGTTGCTCAATTGTCTTTATTATATTGAAAAATTTGACCGAAATATTCTCAAAGAAATTATTGTTATTAATAGTAAAAGTAACGATGAAACCCAGAACTATTTAGAAAAAATAAGGGGAATAATTATAATCGGACATGAAGAAAGTATTGGTTTAACTAACAGTATAAATCTTGCCATTGAAAAAGCAAAAGGGAAATTTATTTATCTTTTAGAATCTCATGTTTTGGTTCAGGAAAATTATTTGTCAAGTTTGATAGAAGTTTTTAATATCAAAGAAAATGTAGGTTCAGTTGGTTCTAAAATGATTTCTATCGACAATACTATAATCGAGGCAGGAAATTTGGTTTGTGAAAATTCTGAAATTGTTGAATTGGGTAAATCTGAAGCAATTGATGCTCCTCAATTTAATTTTTTAAGAAAAGTAGATTTTTGCGCTGGAAGTTTATTGTTCCGGAAAACCAAAGAAACCGGAAATTTAAATGTACTGAACGAAACCTTTTCTTCGCCTTATTTTGCAGAAGCTGATTTTTGTTTGAAACTGAAAAAAGAAGAAAATTTAGACACTTATTATCATCCACTTTCAGAAGTCGTTTGTTTTAATAATTCTTTTAAAGCGGAAAATAATACTGATCGAAAAGTTTTCGGTGATCATTGGAATTCTTATTTTACCAATAAAAAATATGTAAAGAGCAAGAAAATCAATTATAATGCTCATTACAAAATTCCAAATTTTATTTTTCTGGAAGAAAATATGCCAAAACCAGATCAGGATTCCGGATCAAGGAGGTTTATGGAAATTATAAAAATTCTTCAGAGAAACGGACATCATATTGTTTTAGCAGTTAAACATTTTGATGAAACTAAAGATTCCGATTATATCACTTATTTTCAAAATGCAGGAGTTGAAATTTGCAGAGACTATGTTAATGCCCAAAATAAAATTATAAAAATAGAAGATCAGGTTGTAAATGCTTTGTCGTACGTCGATGTTATCTGGATCTTCAGACCTTTAGGATTTAATCATTGGTACAATCTACTTAAGGATAAGATAAGCGGACAAAAAATCATTTATGATATGGTTGATCTTCATTATCTGAGAATGGAGCGCGAAAATAATTATATCGATATCGTTACAAAAGAAAGAGAAAAGGAAATAAGTTTCTTCAAAGAAAAAGAATATACCGGAATGAATATCTCAGATGCAGTGATTTCTATCAGCGATGAAGAAAAAAATACAGTTTCTGAAAACGGGGTCAAAAAAGATAAAATTTTCACGGTGAGTAATATTCACAAACCTGTAGAAAATATTCCGTTGAGTTTTTCCGAAAGAGAAGGCTTGCTTTTCATTGGTGGTTACAATCATTTGCCAAATATTGATGCTGTGAAATTTTTACATGATCAGATTATGCCTTTAGTTTGGGCAAAAAATAACCAGATTAAAATCTTTATTTTGGGACCAGATTTCCCTGCTGTTTTGAAAGAAAAATATCATTCTGATCGCTTTCAGATTTTAGGATATCAGGAAACCGTAGATTTTTGGTTTGAGAATTCACGAGTTTTTGTAGCACCACTTCGTTACGGAGCCGGAGTAAAAGGAAAAATCGGACAGGCTTTAGAATTCAAATTACCTGTAATTACTACCGGAATAGGAGCGGAAGGAATGAGTTTGGAAGACGCAAAAACAGCGTTAATTTCAGATAAAAATCCTCAAAACTTTGCAGATAAAATTCTTGAATTATATGATAATGAAAATCTTTGGCAAACGTTGCACGAAAACAGTCTTTTGCCGCTTTCAAAATTTTCTATAGAAACTCAGGAGCAGAATATTAAAAATATGCTTCAGTATTTAGGGTTCGGGAATTAATTTTTATAAATTTTCTGATATTTTTTGGGCTTAAAAAATTTGTAAATCAATTTTCTGTACCATTCATCGTAATATTTGGCTTTATACTTTTTATTCTCACGAATTAAGCTCATAATGCTGTGAAAATCAAGCCCGTTTTGTTTATAAAAAGTATAATGTTTTTTATAAATCTCAAAGAAATTATCAGACAGTCTCGAACTGTTATCAATGCTTGTATTGGTAAGCGAATCTGTGGTATTTCTGATTCTGTAAAAGAATAAAAACTCATCAGTTTTATGAACTTTCGCACCAATTTCAACTAAAGAAATCCAGAAATCCCAATCTTCATAATAGTTTAATTGAGTATCAAAACCACCAACTTTTTCAAAATCTTCTTTGTAAATAAGTGCAGTAATCGGAATACAGTTTTCAATTAAGAAATCAAAAGTATTGAAAGGCTGCAGAACCCATTCTTTGTCTGTTTTTTCGAAGAATTTTCCTTTGGTGTAGCAGATTCTTGTTTGATTGTCTTTTGAAAGAATCTGATGTGTTTTATCTAAAAATTTTTTGTCGATAAGATCATCACAATCCAAAAAAAGAATATATTTTCCTGTAGCCGACTTTACGCCGTTATTTCGGGCAGAAGATTGGCCTTGGTTTTCCTGATGAATGATTTTTAAATTTTTGAAATCGCTATTTTTTTCAATTAAATCTAAAGCAGATCTTTCGGAACCATCATTTACAATAATAACTTCAAAATTCTGGTACGTTTGATCATAAACACTTTTCAGAGTTTCATGAATGTAGTCTTCACCTTTGTAATAAGGAATAATGATAGAGATTTTTTCGTTCATGTCTTAAGAAATAAGTGTTTTAAACCAGCTTTCAAAACTATATTTATTTTTGATTTCTGCAGGAATTTCCTGATAAGGACTTTCAATAAAATTATTCAGATTTTCTTCAGAATCTTCACCGATGATGAATATATTTCCTTGTCTGTAAAAATCGTAATTTTTCACATCCGGGTTATCGGTAATTAATTTCTTTTCGTATTTCAGCGCTTCAAAAAACCGGAAAGACAATCCATTATGCTCTTTTAGTTTTAAATCTAAAAGTGCTTTTGAACTTTTAACCCAGCTCATATTCTCATCGTACGTTAGAAATTGATTGGTGAAATTGATTTCTCCTTCAGGTTCTCTTTTGTCCCAACTGAAAAGAAGTATTCTTTGACTGATTTTTTTCAGACTTAAAATTGCTGAAAACTCTTTTAATGTTTTAAATCGCTCTTCCACATACGTTCCGATATAGAAAACATCATTTTTAATGATTGGTTGAGTTTTATTTTCCTCAAAATTAAAAAAGAAATTGGTGCGGAAGAAGATATTTTTCTTTTCATCAACATCATTTTTATCAAATACGAAAAACTTATCAAAGAATTTTAGTTTTGGATAAACATCTGGCGTTCTGCTGAGTCCGTCCCAATGATTTCCGACTAGTTTTTTAGTTTTGGTTCTGATGATGCTTAAAAACTCTTCCGAAAAAAAATCTGTTGTCATCACCAAAATTGTTTCATATTCGGGTAATCTTTTAGCCTTTTCTCTCAAAGTATTTTCTATAAAGGCTTTCCTCAGAATTTCTTTATACTTTTTGTCTCCTAAAACTGTTTTTCGGTAAATATTATTAAGTTGCTCCCGCCAGTTTTTATATCTGAATTTCTCATAAGAATACAGCAAAAAATCTACATTGTTATAATTCAGATATTCCAGGTTTTTTTTGATGAGGTCTGAAATTCCTGCATAGTTATGCATAATGATGAGGATTCTGTTCATCGGTAAAAATATTTAAAGAATAGGAAAAGAGTAAAATGCTCAGATTTTAATTTTTGGTATAAAGCGTTTTTCTCATCTTGCACTTCTTTCAAAAATCTTTTTGCATCTTCATTAAAATCTTTTTCAAGATAAGCCGAAAACTTTCTTTCTTTATCATTAAGTGTTCTCAATTTTATTTTAAAATCTCTGAATATTTCAGTCTTTTTATCATAATCAAAACGGCTGATAAGTTTCTTTTTAGAAGCCTCATCTTTAGAATAGCAAATTCCTCCAACTTGTTGTTCGCTGTGAATACGGTAAGAAAAGAGTTTTTCATTTAAAAAGGCAAACTTTTTTTGTTCGGCAGAAACCAATGCAATCCACTCATCATGATGTAAATCTTCAACAGTTGGAAAAGGCAAAACCTGATTAGTAAATGATTTTCTGATTGCCATTGACGCACCTGTTGCAAAATTTCCGATGGTTGCAAAAATTTTAAAATAGTTGATTTCTTTTTTATTTTCGCTTAAAAATTTTGGAACATCCCAAACTGTATAATGTTTTTTTTGTACACTGTTTTCATCAATAATAAATCCGTTTGAGCATACAACATCGATGTTTTTATTATTTTCGAAAAAATTAGCGAAAATTTTCACCTTATCTTTTTCCCACACATCATCCTGATCGCTCAAAAATATAATTTCGCCGGTACAAATTGAGATCGCTTTTTCAAAGTTTTTTACACTTCGCAAATTTTTTTCATTAAGATGAATTTTGAAAATATTTGGAAACTTCTGTTCGTATTCAGCTAAAATGTTTTTGGTTTGATCTGTTGATCCGTCGTCGCAGACTACAATTTCATCTACTTTCAATAATTGGTCAAGAATAGAATCAATCTGCTCACGGATAAATTTTTCACCGTTATAAGTACAAAGTGCAACAGAAATTTTTGTCATTTAGCTCAGATTAAAAACAGTATTCACCCAATTGTCCAAAGTGTATTTATGATAAACTTCGTCTGGAAGTTTTTGATATTCGGTTTCAAAAAACGACTTTTCAATATTACTGAAATCATCATTGAGAATCAAAATATTTTCCGGATTATAAAAATCGTAATTTTTAATCGTTTGATTATCTGTAATAAACTTTTTTTCTAAAGCCATTGCTTCAAATATACGGAAACTTAGCCCCATCTGATTATCTCGCTGAAGATCAAGAATTACTTTTGTGTTTTTATATAATTTAGGTAATGATTGTTGAGGAATGTTTTTGGTTCTGAATTTAATGATATTAATATTTTTGGAGTCAACAATCTGTGTAATCTTGTTTTTCCAACTTTTCTTACCGGCTACAATTGTTTTAAAATTGATATTTAGATCATTAATCTTATTAATTAAAAAATTGAGCTTCTGCAATCTCTGCGTATCGTAAGAGGTAATGTAAAAAAGATCAAGATGCGGGTTTTGCTCCTCTTTAGGGCAATATTTAAGATAATTATAGTTGGTTATTTTTTTAAACCCATGTTCTTTCACATCTTCATCATCAAAAGAAAAAACGGTATCAAAAAAATGTAAAATATGCTGAGCCGGATTTCTCGACATGCTGTCGTATAAATAAGCAATATTTCTATCTGCGTATTTTCTTATCACTTCATGCACATGCTTTTCTATGCTTTCAGGGTTAATGACCAGGATCTGATCCTGTTTTCCTATCATTTTAAGAGAATCGATGATAAAATTTTGTCTTTTCTCGTGTTTCAGATTTTTTCCGATAAAAACTTTGCTCATCGCATTCTTTACCCTTGCACCAAAATTTTTGTGTGTAAAGGCTCCAATATTGATATGGTACGCTTCTACACCTTTTTCTTTTAGTTTATTTACGATATGTTCATCATAATGCCAAAAATCAAAACTGATTAAACAAATTTTCATAAAACAAAAGTAAAGATTTTAAAATTTAAATTTCTATTTTTGAGGAAATGCCCACTTTTTTCATGAAAAAGAATATTCTCATCGATGTTGAGCGACTCAAATACCCAAGATCAGGAATTGCAAATGTCTGTATTTCCTTAATCAAGGGTTTAGACGAAAAATTGTGCCATTTCAATTACACCTTTTATGGTCCGGCAACGAATATTCCGGTAATACAATCTGATTTTAAGATCATTAAGTGGAAATTTTGGCATAAAAAAATTAAAGTAAATACTTCGTCTTTCTCTTTAATACATGTAACGCATCAATTATCAGATTATTTTCATTCTAAAAAATCAAACCAGAAAAAAGTTGTTACGCTCCACGATTTGAACTTCCTGCATGATAAAAGTTCTGCCAGAAAAATTGAAAAATCTAAAAAACTAGTTCAGAAAAATATAGGAAATGCGGATGCTATTGTCTGTATTTCTGAATTTGTAAAGAATGATTTTCTTAAAAATAAACATTTATTTTCCTTAAAAAATGACGTTGAAGTAGAAGTTATTTACAACGGGCTGATTTTCCCCAAAAACGAAAAATTTAGTTCTGAAAAAAGATATGAATTTATCGATCGAAAATTTATACTCAATATCGGCGTGCTTTTTCCTAAAAAAAATCAGGAAGTTTTATTAAAACTTCTCAAAGATAATGATCGAGATTTGGTTTTGATAACTTCGTCTATTAAATCAGCTTATAAAGAGAGTTTCCTTGAGAAAGTTAAAAGCCTAGGCTTCGAAAAAAGAGTTCATATTTTAGAAAATGTAGAGAATAACGAAAAGTACTTTTTGCTTCAACATTGCGAATCTTATTGTCATCCTTCATTGGCAGAAGGTTTTGGGATTCCTCCGGTTGAAGCCATGTATTTTGGGAAGCCTATTTTTCTAAGCAATTTAACCAGCCTTCCGGAAATTGGTGGTGACTTGGCTTTTTACTTTAATAACTTTTCTGGTGACTCGATGCGAAAAACATATAAAGAAGGAATTGAAAAATTTTATGCTGATCAGGAAAATTATCAAGCAAAATTGAAAGAAAGAGCCTCGCAATTTAGTTATAAACAAATGGCTGCATCTTATGAAAAGTTGTATGAAAGGCTTTTAAATTAAAGTTTCGTTTTGCCAAATTTAAGTTTCCTTTTAAAAGTTTTTAAAGTATCTCCATACTTGATGTCGATACGGTTAACCTCAAATCTGTTTTTAAATGGGTAAGCTGCAATGTTATTGCCAATTCTCATAGCAGAAGTAATCCCGATTTTTTCGAGCATTTCAAAGAATTCTTTTCTACGCTCTTTTTCTTTCGGAAATTTCCCGTAAGGATATGCCAGAACTTTTGTAAAATTGATTCTACTCTGTTCTAAAATTTCAATATTTTTTAAAAGATCCGTTTCGGCTTCTTGTAGTGTTAATTGAGAAAAATTCCGATGTGAATGACTGTGTAGAGCTATTTCAATTAATTTTGAATTTAAAGATCTTATCTCATCAAAATTCATGTATACCCTTTCTTCTCCATTTATATTATTCTGAATAAGCTCTGTAGGAATGAAAATTGTCGCTTTCAATTGGTGTTTTTCGAGCAACGGCATGAGATATCGCAAATTATTGTAATACCCGTCATCAAAGGTTAATATGATTTTGTTTTCAACCGATTTTGAGTATTCCAAATCCCTGAAAAATACTGTTGTGAAATTGTTTTTGATGTAAGTAAGTTGCTCTTCAAGATTTTGTACAGTTACAATCAGATCATTTTTGTAAGCAATTGATTGTGGCAAAACCTGATGATACATTAAGATGCGAATGCTATCTTTTTTTGAAAAGCCTAAAATTCGTTTAAGAACCGAAATCATAATATCTATTTGAATTTATAGATTTCGTGAAGTTTTTTATATTTAAGAAAGGTATAAAAAGCCGCTGTTGCCGCTGCATAATAACCAACCAGACCGTCAAGAAAGCCTAAACGTAAAAAATATGATTTGAAAAATTGAAACAAAGGCTTAAAAAGAATTTTAAAAATATTCGATTTTTTACCATTTTTATACATCTTTTCTGCCATCATCGAAGTGTATTTATTAGATTTTTCGATGTGATGATAAATGTCTTTGTAAGTGTAATGATTTATTTTTCCTTGTAGTTTGCCTTTTATTTCTGTTGTCACAAAGGCTTCATGTACAATGTCTTCAGAATATTTCCCGTGCCCTTTTTTAAAAAGTCTTTCCCTTTTTATATTTCCCCAACCTCCGTATTTCAATGTTTCACCCAAAAAGATATTGTTGAATTCTACATCGTAAACATTAAAAGCCGATTTTGGTTCAGAAATGATTCTTCGAATGGAATCGATGAGTTCTCCGTTAGGAATTTCATCAGAATCTAAAAATAAAATCCATTCTGATTGACATTGTTCAATCGCTAAATTTTTTTGTTTGCCAAAGCCTAAGAATTTTTGCTGAATAAATTTCACTTTCGGAAATTTTAGACAAATTTCTTTTGTACTGTCTGTAGAGAAACTGTCGACGATAATAATTTCGTCGGCTAAGTCGTGAACAGCATTCAGGTTTTTTTCAATTATCCTTTCTTCGTTAAAAGTAATTATTGCTACAGAAAGCTTCATAAATTAGTGACTTACTGCTGCAAAAATACAGTTTATTTTCAGAATTCTATATTTGATAAAAATAAATTATTATGAATATTTTTCTTTTAAAAATTCATAAGTTTTAAAAGAGCTTAAAGCACTTAAGTAGGAGAGTGTTAAGCCTTTTCTACCATCTAAGATCCCAAGTTTTAAAATATACATTTTGAAGAAGCTGAAGGCACTTTTTGATAATTGTTTTATCAATTGATATGGAATTCCTTTTTCATGTAAATCTTTTGCTTTGAGTTTCGAGTAATGAATTACTTTTTTGTAATAAGCTTCATAAGAATCAAAAGAAAAATGAAGAAGATAATTTTGTAAAGTTCCGGGATTGTCAAGATTGCTTAATCCTTCGTGAACTCTTTTGTTTTCGTCATAATGAGCCACTTCTTTTTTGAATAAACGAATGTTTTTATCATTTTGTGTTCCAGAATAATTTACTTTTTCACCCATAAAAAAGAATTTCCTCTTAAAGAAATATGCTTTTCTGGTGACCGGTTTTTTAATTTCTTTTAGAATTTCATTTTTCAATTCCGGAGTAATTCTCTCGTCTGCATCTAAAAATAAAATCCAGTCGTTTTTTGCATATGAAATGCAGAGATTACGCTGCTTGGTGAAATCTTCAAATTTGTTTTGATAAAGCTTTATGTTTGGATATTTATTTTTTATAATATCAACAGTTTTATCTGTACTAAAAGAATCTAAAATAATAATCTCGTCAGCAAATTCGACCGATTTGAGAGCATCTTCAATATTTTTTTCTTCATTAAAAACAATTAATAAAGCACTTATTTTCGGATTTTCCATAACATCTGTATTTTAACTAATATTAGATGAAAAATAAGCTTAGTAGTTAAACAATCGTTTGTTCTATTTCCTAAATAAAAAAATAACACTCTGATTTAGAGTGTTATTAGTATTAAAATATTTTGTTTTTATTTTTTGAATTCTAAGATTGTCTTTTCGATAATCTTCACACAATCTAGTAATTGCTCTTCTGTGATTACCAATGGCGGTGCCAGCCTGATAATGTTTCCGTGGGTTGGTTTAGCTAAAAGACCGTTTTCTTTTAATTGTAAACAAAGATTCCATGCTGTAGAACTTTCGGGTGTATCATTGATTAAGATTGCATTAAGCAAACCTTTTCCTCTTACTTTGGTAATCAAATCTGATTTCTCGATCAGCTTTTCAATTTCACTTCTGAATAATTTTCCTAATTCTTCAGCTCTTTCACAAAGCTTTTCTTCTTCTACTACATCCAGCGCAGCAATTGCAACGGCGCATGCAATAGGATTTCCTCCAAAAGTAGAACCGTGCTGACCTGGCTTGATTACATTCATAATCTCGTCATTCGCCAAGACTGCAGAAACAGGATACATTCCACCGGAAAGTGCTTTTCCTAAAATTAAAATATCAGGTTGTACCTCTTCGTGATGACATGCAATCAGCTTACCTGTTCTTGCAATTCCTGTCTGTACTTCGTCTGCAATGAAAAGAACGTTGTATTTTTTGCATAATTCTAAAGCATTTTTCAGGAAATTTTCATCCGGAACGTAAACTCCTGCTTCACCTTGAATGGGTTCAACCAAAAATGCAGCAATATTTTGCGCATCATTTTTTAGAACTTCTTCTAAAGCTGAAAGGTCGTTATAAGGAATTTTTACAAATCCAGGTGTGAAAGGACCATAATTTTTATTGGCATCAGGATCGTTTGAGAAAGAAACAATTGTTGTCGTTCTTCCATGGAAATTATTTTCACAAACTACAATTTTTGCTGCATTTTCTGAAATTCCTTTTACTTCATAGCTCCATTTTCTGGCTAATTTTACTGCAGTTTCCACAGCTTCAGCTCCGGAATTCATCGGTAAAACCTTATCAAATCCGAAAAGTGTAGTGATCTTTTTCTCGTATTCTCCTAAATTCGAATTGTAAAAAGCTCTTGAAGTTAAAGCTAATTTTTTTGCCTGATTAACTAAAGCATCTACTATTTTCGGGTGAGAATGTCCTTGGTTAACAGCCGAATAAGCCGAAAGGAAATCGTAATATCTTTTACCTTCAACATCCCAAACAAAAACACCTTCCCCTTTATCTAAAACCACCGGAAGCGGATGATAATTGTGAGCACCGTGTTTTTCTTCTAATTCTATGAAATATTGTGAGTTTTTTGTTTGTTCTGCTGTTGACATATCTTTTTCCTTTTTTACAAATTTAAGTATAATAAATAAGATGGTTCAACAGAATAATGATGCTGAATATTAGGTTTATTCAAGTATGTATTGTTGATATGAAATAATCATTTAGAAGATATTGCTCAAACTCATTATGACTTGCAGTTTTTATATCTTTTAGAAATTAAATTTAAATGTTTTGCATTAAAATGATCCGCCATTTTACTGACGGATCTATAAATAATTTTGATGATAAAATAGATTTAAGATTCTAAAACAACTTGATTTTCATTTATATATTGGTCAATATACAACTTTAGTTCAGCTTTCTTAGAGGGATCTTTAACTAGATCATATAAAAATATTAATCCCTTATCACCGAAATCTACTAGCACAGCATTTTCTGTTGTAGAGGTGCTTTGCCAATTATAAAAATTAATGGTTGGGGTTATTTTTTTGAGATTAAAAATTCCCGCCATAGCCAATGATTTATCTCCTCCTCTTGTTTTGTAAAATAATTTTTTTTCGTAATTTTTTGAAGCCGCTTGAGTATCATTTTCGTTATCTGTGCCAACAATAGTTTTTATTCCAATTCTTGCTGCGCTTGCACGGTCAGGATTGGTTGTTTTGGCTTGAAAGATCATATCAATAATAGACCCTGTGTATATATCTACTGCCACATGAGTGCCATATTTTTTAACAATTTGCTCAGCTGTTTTTTCCTCAAGATTTTTTGAGAAATTTGCAGTTAAATAATTGCTCAAAAGTTCATGACTCTCATTCAATCTAAATCTTTTTTGTTTTATGATATGACTGTAATTTCCATAAATGAAATGTGGATCATATTTTTTGTTGCTTAAAATAGCTGATGAAAACGGGATGGTTTTGCCATATACCTTAAATTGCTGAGTGGCTGAAACTTTTTTTGAAATCATTTGGAAATAAGCAGCTGCATCTTCTCCGTAGTTTTCGCTATATTCATTAGACAATACATCCTCTTCAGATAAACGCTGTTGATGTTCTGCTTTAAATTTGTCTGTATCGATTATTTTTAATGTTGTAGAGTTTTCGTTTGCATATTCACCTAAAACATTATAACCATAACCTAATGCATTGTATTTTCCAAGTTGCTTTGACGAATCTGTAATTGTAAGCTGAATGTGATCCCAGTCTTCAACATTTTCTACCATTTTTTCATTTGGTAATTCGTCATTTGTATCTGTTGAACAAGATATTACAGACATCATCATCATTGTAGATAATGATAAAAAGAAAAGTTTTTTCATATAATAAATATTTCTCTAAAATATAATTAAATCATGAGATTGGGAAAATTTATTTCGTGATAAAAGTCATTTTACATAAAAAAACCGCTTCATTTTGAAGCGGTTTACAGATATGTATTTTAAAATAATCTTAGTGATTATCGTATTTTTTATCCATTACAAAACTCTCCATGAATTTTGTAGTATAGTTACCTGAAAGATAATCTTCATCTTCCATTAATTGTCTGTGGAAAGGAATAGTAGTTTTCACTCCTTCAATATAAAACTCCTCTAAAGCACGTTTCATTTTTGCAATTGCTTCTTCACGGGTTTGAGCCGTTGTAATAAGTTTTGCAATCATAGAATCATAGTTCGAAGGAATCGTATATCCTGAATATACATGAGTGTCAACTCTGATCCCGTGTCCACCAGGAATGTTTAATCCAGTGATTTTCCCCGGTGAAGGTCTGAAATCAGCATAAGGATCTTCCGCATTGATTCTACACTCAATAGAATGTAATTTTGGATAATGGTTGATTCCTGAAATAGGAGTTCCTGCTGCCAGAAGAATTTGCTCTCTGATCAAATCATAGTCAATTACCTGCTCAGTAATTGGGTGCTCAACCTGAATTCTCGTATTCATTTCCATGAAATAGAAATTTCTGTGTTTGTCTACAAGGAATTCGATAGTACCTACACCTTCGTACCCGATAAATTCTGCTGCTTTCACCGCTGCTTCACCCATTTTCTCACGAAGTTCGTCAGTCATGAATGGAGAAGGAGTTTCTTCAGTTAATTTCTGGTTTCTTCTTTGTACAGAACAGTCTCTTTCAGAAAGGTGACAAGCTTTACCAAATTGGTCACCTGCAACCTGAATCTCGATATGTCTTGGCTCTTCAATCAGTTTTTCCATGTACATACCTCCGTTTCCGAAGGCTGCAACAGCTTCCTGAATTGCAGATTCCCAGTGTTCTTTAAGATCTTCAGCTTTCCAAACAGCTCTCATCCCTTTACCTCCACCACCTGCGGTAGCTTTGATCATTACGGGATAACCTGTTTCTTCTGCTGTTTTTACTGCGTGCTCATAAGATTCAATTAAACCTTCAGAACCTGGTACACAAGGTACGTTTGCAGCTTTCATGGTTGCTTTAGCGTTTGCTTTGTCTCCCATTCTTTCGATTTGCTCAGGACTTGCACCAATAAATTTGATGCCATTTTTCTGGCAGATTCTTGAGAAATTAGCATTTTCAGATAAGAAACCATACCCTGGGTGAATTGCATCTGCATTGGTAATCTCTGCAGCAGCAATAATATTAGGGATTTTAAGATAGGAGTCTTTACTCATTGCAGGACCAATACAAACAGCCTCGTCAGCAAATCTTACATGAAGACTGTCTTTGTCGGCAGTAGAATATACCGCAACGGTTTTGATTCCCATCTCTTTACAAGTACGTAAAATACGCATTGCAATTTCGCCACGATTGGCAATTAATATTTTTTTGAACATCTTCTTCAATTTGAAAATTAGATAATTTGAAAATTAGATAATGTTATTTTAATGTAGAATTTAATCTAACATCTAATGTCTAACATCTAACTTCTAATTAAGATGGATCTACTAAGAATAATGGTTGGTCGTATTCAACCGGAGTAGCATCATCAACTAAAATCTTAACGATTTTACCGCTTACTTCAGATTCGATTTGGTTGAATAACTTCATTGCTTCGATTACACAAACTACTTTTCCGTTTGAAACTTCGTCACCTACGTTGATGAAAACATCTTTATCAGGAGATGGTTTTCTGTAGAAAGTTCCGATCATTGGAGATTTAATAGTTACATATTTACTATCGTCAGAAACCGCTTCTGTTTTTTCCGGAGATGCAGAAACCGAAGCCGGAGCATGTCCCGGAGCCACCTGTTGTGGAGCTTGTTGATACATTGCAGGCTGAGCAACATAGCTTACTTCATTACCTCCAAGCGGAGTTTTAATAGTAATTTCGAAATCTTTAGTTTTATATTTTACTTCTGAAACCTCAGCTTTAGATACAAACTTAATAAGATTCTGTATGTCTTTAATGTCCATAAATTTGATATTTGATTTGCCGTCAAAGATACCAAAAAAACACAAAAAACAACAAAAAACCGCCAAATTTTATAAAAATTGGGCGGTTTCTGTATTAAAACGGGTGTTTTTCGATGAAAAACGACTCTTAGTTTTCTTCAATAGTAGCTACTTCTTTTTCCATAACTATTTTACCTCTGTAATATAGTTTTCCTTCATGCCAGTGAGCTCTGTGGTATAAATGCATTTCTCCTGATGTTGCATCTTTTGCTAATTGAGGAACTACAGCTTTATAATGAGTTCTTCTCTTATCTCTTCTTGTAGACGATTGTCTTCTCTTTGGATGTGCCATTTTGTAATAACTTTTTTAATTGATGAGCGATGAGATTCATCATCTCATCATTAAACTATTTAATTTTTATTCTTTAAATTTTTTAGTGCGTCCCATCGTGGATCGCTTTTCTCTTCCTGCTCTTCTTCTATTTCTTTTGGACTGAATTTTTCCAGGATTTCCAAATCTTCATCACTTACATTAGGTGATACTTTTTTCATGGGTATTGATAGCGCCACGTTTTCATATATCAATTGTGAAATATTAAACGCGTGATCGTTTGCAGGAATGGTGATAACGTCTTCTTCGCTGTCATCGTACTCTTCCCCAAATTTCACCAAAATACCGATTTGGTTTTCTATAGGATAGGTAAAATCTTCGTTGGTGATATCACAAACCAATTCTACTGTACCCTTTACTTTTATTTCAAATTCTAAAAAAGTAGTGTGTTTATCAAGTAAAACATCTACTGCAATTCTAGGATCTGTAAATTCCTGATCAGTGTCAAATAATTGAAAGAACTCTTTATCTATCTCAAACTTGAACTCGTGCTTGCCGGTTTTTAGTCCGGAAAAGCTTACGTCGTAGTTTCTTAACTTGTCCATAAAATGAGTGTGCAAAAATATGCATTTTTTTTAATATTACAAATAAAATTCATAACAAATTAATTTTAATTCGTTTACAGATTTTATATTTCACTTTCTATTGGTAGGTCTTCATCGATTCCGTTATCCGAAGGCAGTCTCCTTGGCTGAAGGCGGTTGCTCATCAAATCTTTATAATCATTTCTATTATTGAAAATTTTAATCGCCGTGAAAATTGCTTCCATAAAACTTCGCTCATCGGCAATGTTTTGTCCCGCAATATCGTAGGCTACGCCATGATCGGGAGATGTTCTTATAAAAGGAAGTGCGGCGGTATAATTTACGCCTTCTTCATAGGCTAGTGTTTTAAACGGAGCCAATCCCTGATCGTGATACATTGCTAAAACGGCATCATAGTTTTTATATTTTGCGGGCTGAAAAAAACTGTCTGCCGGAAAAGGACCAAAAGTAAGGATTCCGTTGTCTGAAAGCTCTTTTATAGCAGGAGAAATAATTTCTATTTCTTCGTTTCCTATTACTCCGCCGTCGCCTGAATGTGGATTTAAACCTAAAACAGCAATTTTTGGTCTTGCAATCGAAAAGTCTTCAATTAAAGTCTGGTTTAAAGCACGAATTTGTTTTTTTATTTTTTCTTTCGAAATGTTTTCAGCAACCTGAGAAATAGGGATGTGATGCGTAGATACAGCTACCTTCAAATCTTCCGATACTAAAAACATTAATCCTTTTTTATTAAACTTCTCTTCAAAATAACCGGTGTGACCTGCGTGTTTGAAACCCATCTTCACCATTTCGTCTTTGTTGATCGGTGCGGTTACCAAAACGTCAATTTCTCCTTTCATTAAAGCTTCAGTTGCAGCTTCTAATGAGTCTATTGCCATTTTTGTGGATTCTTCGGTAGGTTTTCCCAGCTCTATATTAGAATTTTCCTTTACGAGATTCACCATATTGAGCTTTCCGTTTTGGGCTTGTGAAGCTTCGGTGATGTAATTGAAATTTAAATTAAGCTTAAAAAGATTTTTTTGATAGGTAAAAAGCTTGCCCGATCCAAAAATAACTGGAGTGAAAAAATCTGTAATGGTTTTGTCAATCAGAGATTTCATGATGATTTCCGGGCCAATGCCGTTGAAGTCACCAATTGAAATTCCTACTCGTACTTTATGGTTTTTTGGGCTCATTTTGATTATCTTTGAAGATTATAATTTTACAAATTTAGCAAAAAATAATATGTTCACAGGAATTATTGAAGCAGTAGGAGTTATTGAGAAAATACAGGAAAACGGAACGAATATAGACTTTACACTAAGTTGTCCTTTCACAAACGAATTAAAGATTGATCAAAGTCTTGCACATAATGGCTGTTGTTTAACGGTGGTAGAGATTAAAAATAATCAATATGTAGTTACTGCAATTAATGAAACTTTAGAAAAAACAAATTTAGGTAAATGGAAACAGGGAAGCGTGGTCAATTTAGAGCGCTGTATGAAGATGGATGGAAGGCTTGATGGACATATTGTGCAAGGTCATGTAGACAAAACTGGAGAAATTGTGAGCATCGAAAACAAAGATGGCAGCTATTTTGTTACTGTACAATATAATTCAGAAGGTAATTTTGTTACAGTTCCTCAAGGCTCTATCACGATGAACGGAATTAGTTTGACGGTTGCTAAAAGCGAAGATTTTCAGTTTTCTGTAGCTATTATCCCATACACTTGGGAGTTTACCAATATGAATACACTTAAGGTGGGCGATAAAGTCAATCTTGAATTTGATATTATTGGTAAATACATTTCAAAATTAATTAGCAGGCAGAATGGCATTTAATAGATATAAAGGATATAGTTTAAGAAACCGGGTATTTTTCGGATTCTTGTTAATATGTCTTTTAAGTGTTGCTGCATCTTCTCTTGTTCCTTATTTTGTGTTGCGAAATAATGCGCTGCAACAAAGCAAGATCGATATGCAGGAAAAAACCAATGCGGTAATGGCATATTTTGATTATGCTCTGAGCCGTAGTTCTGTGCAAACCGAAGACCTTAGAAAGGTGCTGGGAAATAAAATATTTGAGATTGCAGATATTAATCAACACGATATTATTATTTATGATCTGAAAGGTAATTATTTACTCTCAAATAAAGATGTGAATCTGGTTGACCGTAAGAAAGTGCCTCTGGATATTGTTAATAAGATACTGTCAAAAGAAACCCGGTACGATGTGCGTGGCTACGATGCTTCCAAAGATGCGGTATATACTTCTTCATATCTTGTTCTGAAGAATAATATGTGGGAGCCAATCGGGATCATTTACATTCCTTTGTATCATAACGAATCTGCTTATATGGAGGTGCTTCATAAGTATGTGGTCTACATTCTTTTGATAGATTTAGTGATCATTGCCTTCAGTATTTGGCTAAGTTGGGTGACTTCAAATAATTTAGCAAAAAATATTACAAAATTCTCTGATATGATTACTCGTATCACTTTGTTTGAGAATGAAATGCGCCCCATCAAGTATTATAAAAATGATGAACTGAACGCTTTGGCAAGGGCATATAACAGGATGATTCTTCAGATTCAGGATCAGAAAGAGAGGCTCCGTTTTAAGGCGTCCGAAGAAGCTTGGCGCGAAATGGCAAAACAGGTAGCACATGAGGTTAAAAACCCGCTGACTCCCATGAAATTAACTATTCAGAATTTTGAGAGAAAATTTGATCCACAAGATCCAAATGTTACCGAAAGAGTGAAGCAGATGAGCAAAACAATGGTTGATCAGATTGATGTTATTGCAACAGTAGCTTCAGCTTTCTCAGAATTTGCAAAGCTTCCCGAAAAAAATAATGAAGTTATTAATCTAAATAATGAGATAGAAGATATTCTGAGAGTTTTCAACGACGATCAGATATTTGTGCATGCTAATAAAAGCAATATAATGATCACGATCGATCGTGTTTTTCTTTCCAGAATTATTACGAATTTGGTAACCAATGCCAAGCAGGCTAAAAGTGACGATAGAGATTTGTTGGTAAATGTTGATATCGAGCAGCATCAAAGAAGAGTTATGATTTCGGTTCAGGATAACGGAGTCGGAATTCCCGAAGATATGTACGAAAGAATTTTTGAGCCAAATTTCACGTCTAAAAACAGTGGAATGGGTCTTGGTTTATCAATGGTAAGAAAAATGATTGAAGACTACAAAGGGGAAATTTCTGTAAAGTCAAAAGTTGGAAAGGGCTCTACATTTATCATCACGCTACCAACTAATTTATAGTGAAGTCTTTTAGGTTTAAACAGTTCGAAATTGAGCAGTCAAAAGACGTATTTCGTGTAGGAACGGATGGCGTTTTGTTGGGGGCTTTGGCAAACGTTGAAAACGCTTCAAAGGTTTTGGAAATAGGAACAGGAACCGGTTTGATTTCATTAATGCTGGCTCAAAGAAATTCTTACGCAGATTTTTTAGGAATTGACATTAATGAAGAAGCTGCTAATCTTACCCAAAATAATTTTAAGAATTCTCCATTTCATTTAAGGTTAAAAAATATTTTTCAGGATTTCAAAGCATTTCAAACTGATGAAAAATATGATTTAATTGTTTCAAACCCACCTTATTTTGAAGAATCTGATTCCGAAAAAGATAAATTGGCGCGCCAGACTGTTGAGCTGAATTTCCTGCAGTTGATTTCAAAATCCTCAGAATTACTTTCTGAAAATGGTATTTTATCTGTAATTATTCCGTTTGAAGCTGGAAATGATTTTATACAATCTGCTCATAAAAACAAATTGTTTTTGGTTCGGCAAGTCAATATCAAAGGAATAGAAAATTCAAAAGCAAAACGATTGGTGCTGGAATTTTCTTTAAACAAAAAAGAAATAATAGAATCTGAATTTATTATAGAAAAAAGTCCGAGACGATACTCGGACCAATATCTTGAACTCACAAAAGAGTTTCATGTCTTTAAAAAAGAAGTTGGAAATTAGATTTTAGTGATTTCTAAATCTTATAATTTATTCAAACAATTCTGCCGTATCTAGCACAGAAACCTTTCCATCTTCACATCTTATCGCTTCTCCCGGAAAATTCTGAATCATATGATAATCATGCGTTGCCATTACAACAGCGGCGTGATTGTCTTCAGCTACTTTTTTCAGAAGCGTCATAATTTCGTTAGAAGTTTCAGGATCTAAATTTCCTGTCGGCTCATCAGCTAAAATTAAGTCAGGATGATTCAAAAGTGCTCTTGCAATTGCAATACGTTGCTGTTCTCCACCAGATAGTTCGTGTGGCATTTTATGTTTTTTGCCCTTCATGTTTACACTGGAAAGAACTTCATTGATGCGGTCGTCAATTTTTGTTTTATCGCTCCATCCGGTAGCTTCCAAAACGAATTTTAAGTTTTTTTCAACTGTTCTGTCAGAAAGCAATTGGAAATCCTGGAAAACAATCCCAAGTTTTCTTCTGAGATTTGGAACATCAGACGCTTTTAATTTTGCCAGATCAAAGCCTACCACTTCAGCTTTTCCTGCAACCAACGGAATGTGTCCGTAAAGAGTTTTTAGAAGTGAACTTTTCCCTGAACCTGTTTTTCCGATAAGATAGCAGAACCTTCCTTTCTTTATATTAAGGTTAACGTCAGAAAGTACCGTGAAACTTTTTTGAGCAATCTTCGCGTGCTGCAGACTTACAATGCTGTCTCCGGTGATATTTGTATGTGGCATAAATTCAAATTTTATAGGCTTTTCAGAAAGCGCTTTTTTCAGATTTTAAAAATAAAAAAAGATATTCTATAAACCTAAAAATTAATATATTTTAACAACAAAAAATGCCTGAAAAAGTACTTTTCAAGCATGATCTGTATATTTTTGACTAAAGAATATTATCTCTTAGCTCTTGCAGAACTTACTGTAAGGCTTTTTCTGCCTTTAGCTCTTCTAGCTGCCAAAACTCTTCTTCCGTTTGGCGTAGACATTCTTTCTCTGAAACCGTGTTTGTTTCTTTTCTTTCTTTCTGATGGCTGGAATGTTCTTTTACTCATTACTATATGTTTAAGTCGTAATTATCTATTAATTTTCAGGTTGCAAAGATATTAATTTTTTTATTAGATACAAATATTACCTTTCTTTTTTTGAAAAATTATTCAGCAATACCTTTTAAATGTTTTTTACTCATCCTTTGTTTTTTTATATAAACTTCTAATCCCATCATCACATTTACAAAGTTTTTAGTTTGATGGTTTTGCCCACCTTTTAAACTCCATTTTCTATTATTATATCGATTATATGTAAGTTCTTCTTCAGAAGATGTGGTTAGTCTTATAAAAGGTCCTACTTTTTTATCATTTGATTCATTTGGGAGCCATTTGATACTTACAAAAATGCCGTTTAGAGGGAGTGGGATTTTAAGTTTTTCAACATTTATAACTGCATGTTTTCTGCTCCTGCTTGTAGGTGTATAGATGATTTTGCTTTTATTAAGCAAGATATAAGGCTTGCCTGTCAATGAATCTATAGTATAAAAATTTATTTCTATATCTGTATTTTTTAAGTCAGATTCTGTTTTGTGTAGAAATAGAGTTACGGTGCTCACAATACCTTTTTTTTCTAGATCATTTTTAAATTTCAAACCCATTTCCCAATTAGGAGAAGGGATAAACCTAATGTTTGCCTGTTTTTTTAAAGCGAAATTATATTTTATTTTTTTGTAGTCCTTTTCATTGAACGTTACAGTTTCAATTTCATATACTTCTTCTAATATTATTTTGTAATTTTTTTCATGTAAATCCTGTACTGATATTTCTTTCGTTAAATAGCCTGGTTTACTGAAATAAATTCTTTCTGACTGTTTAGTTTTTTTTAAAACGAAGTGTCCTTTTTTATCTGTTTTTGATATGATTTCATTTTCAATACTGATATTTACATCTTCAAGGCCTAATGATCTCTCATTGTATACAAAACCTTGGAAATTTTGGGAATATATGTTGTTGAAAAATAAAAGTAGAATAATTGTAAGGGATTGTTTCATAATAGAATGGTGTGAATTAAATTGTATGAAATAATATAATATTGTGCTGGAATCACAATGTATATTAGCTAAATTTTAAAATGCATTTTTCAACTTAAGCTGAAAAATAATAATTACTAAATGTTAGTTTACTAACCGAATATTTGTATAAAAGAATAGCTGAATCCTGGAATTTTGAATTTTCATCATTGGTTGGTGGATTGTGTTGTGTTTTTATATTAAGATTGGTGAATGTAGTTAATGTTTATCGTAAAATAATGAAAATGTTAAGAAATTTGTAAATGTCGTGTAGATTAAAAACCTTTATCTTTGCAAACTCAAATTTATAGAAAATGTTTACACCTTCAGAACTTTTAGACATCAATCAGCTTCTTGTACCGGAAAATAAAATTGTTATTCTTACCCATTACAATCCGGATGGAGATGCTATTGGCTCTAGTTTAGGCTTAAAACATTACTTAAAAGCAAAAGGCCTGGAGGCTGAAGTTGTGGTTCCCAACGATTTTCCGAAATTCCTGAAATGGATGCCGGAAGCAAAGAAAAATATTATTGGTGAATACAAAAGAAAAGTAGCTTTTGATATTATTAACGAAGCCGATGTTATTTTCTGTCTTGACTTTAATTCTCCTTCGAGAATCGGGATTTTGGGTGATTGGCTAATGAGAGCGAAAGCAAAGAGAATTCTTATCGATCACCATCAGCAACCCGAAGATTTTGATTTTGTCTATTCAGATACCATTATTCCTGCAACTTGTCAGATGATTTATCATTTTATAGAAGCAATGGATGATGAAAAATTAGTCAATAAAGAGATTGCAGAATGTCTTTATACCGGAATTATGACTGATACCGGTGGTTTCCGTTTCCGTTCTACAAGTGCGACTACGCATAGAATTGTTGCTAATCTGATTGAAAAAGGCGCAGATCCTTCTGTAATTACCTCCAGTACCTGGGATACGAATACCGTTTCACGTTTGCATTTATTAGCCTTGATTTTAGGAAGAATAGAAGTGGTAAACGACGGAAAAGTTGCTGTTTTATATCTTACGAGAAAAGAACTTCAGGAATATGGTTTCCAGAAAGGCGATACGGAAGGTTTTGTAAATTACGGACTGAGTATTGTCGGAGTAAAAATGGCTGCGTTTTTCATGGAAGATCTTTATGAGGATTTTATTAAAATTTCTTTCAGAAGTAAAGATGATGTGGATGTAAATCAGTTTTCAAGAAAATATTTCAGCGGTGGCGGTCACATCAATGCTGCAGGAGGAAAATCGATGCAGTCTTTGCCAGATACGATTGAAACTTTTAAAAGCAGAATTACTGAAGAGAATTTGTAGTTAGTTAGTTAGTTAGTTGCAAACTCATAACTAATAATTCAAAACTTATAACTTTTTGTACCCTCTTTCCTCAAGATCATTACAGGTGTATTCATATACTTCCTGAAACATGACATCCAGAAATTTTTTGTTGAATAAACTGAATTTAGTCATTTTTGGAGGGTCTAAAAATATGTCGCAATGACTTGCTTTGGAGTAAACTGATTTTGCAATGGCTAAATGTAAAATACGGTCAAATTCTTTCATTAAACTCATGTTTTCCAATCCGTCGTAGCTGATAGAATTCACATGTGAGCCGATCAGGAAGTCACATTTATCAATAATTGGTTCTATCGGAAGATTGTCTAAAACTCCGCCATCAACATAAATTTTCTCACCAATTTTTACAGGAGGCAATACAAAAGGTACACTTGAAGAAGCTAGAAGTGGACCGAAAAGCTCTCCTTCAGAGAAAAAATCAACAATGCCGTGAGTCATTTCTGTAGCGGTAACATACACGGGAATTTTCAAGATCTTAAAATCATCTTCCGGAAAATGATCATTAAAAAGCTTAAGAATAAATTTTGAACTGAAAATTCCGTTTTTAGAAAGCTTCAGATAAGAACGTGAGAAAAATGTGGTTTGCTTTACAATCTCCATCATTTCATCAGGCGTCTTTCCAAATGAGTAGAATGCTCCAACTATAGATCCGGCGCTTGTTCCTGAGATTATATCAGGTTTAAGGTCATATTCCTCCAATGCTTTTAGAACAGCAATATGGGCAATTCCCCGCATTCCGCCTCCGGAAAGTGTAAGTCCTATAATGGGTTTCTTTTTTTTGAAAGAAAATAAATTCATTGAAAAATTTAAACCTTACTAAGATATGGTTTTATATATTAAAAATTTTAAGATTGATCATTGTTCCTAAAGAACCAGTTTTTTGGGTAAATGATGCAAGAGTTCGGTATTGATAATTTCGGCACAAATAGAAGGCTTTTCCCAGTGTCCATTATGTCCGCAGTCGAGAACATAAGATTTGATATTGGTGCGGTCAGGAAGATTTTTGATCGTGTTTTCCGTTTTTACGGCATTATCGTGTTTTCCGGCAAGAACTAAAATCCGGCATTCCAGATTTTCTAAAACATGTTTTTTGTCTGTTCTCTCCACCATTCCTTTTACGCAGGCTAAAGCTCCCAGATTATTGGTTGAAAGGGCAACTTCTAAAGCTGTTTCTATTTTACCTTCCAGAACATCTATTTCATTAGGATTAAACAAATTGGGAATTCCTACTCTTGCGTAATGCGCAAAAGCATCTTTTATCACTCTGTAACTTTTTTTACGCTGTTCTTTTTTCTCCGCATCATCGGGAAAATATGTAGAGAAAAATAGAGTTAAACTTTTTAAATAATCAGAAAAATGCTCGGCAAATGCCAAAGAAACGTAACCGCCCATTGAATGACCGAGCAAATGTATATTTTTTAAATTTTGATGATCTAAAACTTTTTTTACTTCTTCCGCCATCATTTCCATCGTGTGAACTTCGGCTAAAATATCCGACTTTCCATGTCCGGGAAGATCTATTTTCAGTAGAGTAAAGTCTTTTGAAAGATTTTTTTCAAGGTCACTCCAGATTGAAATGTTTTCCATAAAACCATGAAGCAGAACCAATGTCTCTTTTCCTTGTCCTTTTTTTTCAAAATTGAGCATACCGTAAAGTTTTTAATATTGAATGTCGATATAATCTACAAATCCCGAACCATTTATCATATCCTGAAGTCTGTATGTTTTTCCGCCATCTTTAGATGCAAACGTTTTAGTTCCTTTTCTTGTGTAGGGTTTTCCGTTGTCGTTTTCAGGTATTTTTTGAGTGATTTCTCCGGTGAAATTCATGTGCTTTGCAGAAACTACCTGCATAAAGCCAGTAATGGTAACCGAATTGCTTCCGGATTTAATGCTTCCAGCAACATTATAATTGTCTCTTTCACCTTCAATTTTTGTAAACTTTACAGATCCTGAATATTTAGATGAACTGTCATTCTGATAGAAGAATTTGTGGCTTCCACTGAAATCTCTAAAACGGTTTTCGCTGTTTTTAGCTTTAATGCTATCATTCAATTTTGTTCTTGCAGCATTGATGGAGTCTACAATTTTTGTGCTGTCAACTTTGTCGTTAACTTCTGTAGTTTCTTTTTTTGAGCATGAAAAGCTTAGGATTCCGATTCCCGCTAAAATTAAGATGTTTTTCATCAAGGTTTGAAATTTTTATGCTCAAATTTATATAAAAAAAGAGCATTATAAAAATGCTCTCAGGTTTTAAAAATTTATTTGCTACGAATACACAAATGTTTTATGAATAATATTTGTGCATTCGGGGTGAAAAGATAGAAATAAGTTACTTTAAAACTGTAAAGTCATATTGCTTCAAAGTGTTATTTTATTACGTTTTCGTAAACTTCCTTTTCCCAGGGTTTGATGTCGCTTATTCCATATCTTTCTTTTTTAGAAATTGAAATATTATCCATCATGTCTACAAAATTTTTGTAATTCGCATCATCAGTCGGCTTTACAATGATTGTGAAGTTTTCTTTTTTAGGAGCTTTTTCATACGCCTTAGAAATTATTTTTGAAACATTCAGACCGTTATAGTCTGTTTCTTTTAAACCCGCTTCTGTAAGATCTTTTTCATTGCTTTGATGATAAAAAATACGGTTATTTTCTCCAATGATAAAGGTGATTTGATTAAGTTGGTCAATTACTTTATCATTAAAGGGAATAGGATTTGGGTCCTTCGCAGGCAACCCTAAATCCATTACATTGGGTTTTGAAAAACTTGATGTAAACATGAAAAACATCAATAATAAAAAGTTTAAATCGACCATCGGAGTCATATCAATTTTAATGGGTTTCTTGTTTTGTTTGCCTCCGGATTTTTCTTTTGTAATAACTTCAGCCATAATTCAGTTTTTTAAATGTTGAACAAAATTTTAAAATCAATGAAATTTTATTTCACTTTAAAATGATTCGATGCAAAGTTTATACCTAAATTTTCAATTTAATGTTAAATTATTAAAGTTAACTCTTGTTTTGGCAATTGCCTGTTGTTTTCATTAAAAAAGCCTTATCAAAATGAATTGATAAGGCTTAATTTTATAATTGAATGTTTTATTTGTTATTCTTAAAATAATTTACTCCACATTCCAGGAATTTTTTAAATTTTTCTTTTTCCATGTAACCTGAAACCGGAGTATTGATTACTTTTCCATCCGGAGTCAAAAGAACGTAATGAGGCTGCGAATTATTATTAAAATTAGCGGTTTGGAATAAACTCCATCTGTCACCAATTGTTTTCACTTTCTTCACCTGTCCGTCTCCTAAATCAATTTTGGTTTTTTGATCTTCAGGGAGCTCTTCTTTGTCGTCCACGTAAAGAGAAGCAAGTACAACGTCGTTCTGAAGAATTGGTAAGATATCCGGTTCGCTCCAAACGAATTCCTCCATTTTTCTGCAGTTTTCACATCCGTAACCTGTAAAGTCGAGTAGAATGGGTTTGTTTTCTTTTTTGGCCAGTTCAATAGCTTTAAAGAAATCATGTTCAGGATGCATTCCCAGAATTCCGTCTTTTTCGTCATGGAAATAACTTACATTCAAAGGAGGCAAGATTCCGCTTAATAATGATAGTTTTGGTCTTTCTGCAGGAATTAACCCCTGAATTAAATAAATCACAAAACCAATTCCTAAAACTCCGATGATCTTTCTTGCAACAGAAATTTTCGGCTTCTTATCGTCGTGCGGGAATCTTATTAATCCGAATAAATAAATAACCAATCCAATCGCAACTACAATCCAGATTGCAATGAAAAGTTCTCTTTTAATTAAGAAAGTTTTAGAAACTAAATCTGCTTTTGATAAGAATTTTAAAGCTAAAGCCAATTCTACAAAACCTAAAACCACTTTCACGGTATTCATCCATCCTCCAGATTTTGGTAGACTTTGTAAAGCCTGCGGGAATAATGCCAATAATCCGAAAACAATCGCCCAAGCCAATCCGAAACCAGCCAAAGCAAATGTTAACAACATCGGAACGTTTGCTGAACCTGTAATTGCGCTTCCCAATAAACTTCCCAAAATAGGACCTGTACAAGAGAAGGAAACAATTACCAAAGTTAAAGCCATGAAGAAAATACCAATCATTCCACCTGCCTCTTCTGCTTTTGAAGATTTGTTGGCAATAGAGCTTGGTAATGTAATATCATAATATCCGAAGAAACTTCCTGCAAAGAAAATAAAGATGATAAAGAATACGATATTCAGCCAAACGTTGGTAGAAATTTCGTTGAAAATATTTCCGGCAATTCCATCAATTAAATGGAAAGGAAGACTCAATAAAACAAATATCAAAAGAATGAAAAAACCATAAACCAAAGCGTCTCTTTTCCCTTTTGCCGGATTTTTGTTCCCTTTTGTAAAGAAAGAAACCGTTAATGGAATCATCGGGAAAACGCATGGCGTCAACAAAGCGATTAAACCTCCGACGAAACCTAATAAAAGATATGTCCAATAATTTTCAGTAATTTTTGATGATCCTGTACCGCAATCTGTTAATGGTTTTGCAATGTCAATAGATGCTATTTTTAATTGTTTAGGATCCAATTTTGAAGCCTCCACAACTGCAGAATCTCCTTTCGCAGGGTTTTGTACAAGGGTCTCAACAGTTTTTACAGAATCTTTTGCAGTTTCTGTTTTATCATCAGCTACAGTTTCTTCTGTCACTCCGGTTGGAGTAATTTTTTTGTTGAATTCTAAAGTATTCGGAGCAAGACAAACTCTGTCGTCGCAGGTCTGATAAGTGATTTCAGCAACGACTTCTCCAGCTTTTGTGGGATCTTTTAATTTGAATTTTTGCTTAAAACCAGCAGCGTTGGAATAGTAAATAATCGTTCCGCCGAAAGCTTCAGAAAATTCTTCATGTTTTTTTCCTATTTCCTGAAATTTTCCAATCAGTTCTATATTTTTCCCTGAAACAACATATTCTGTTGGGATTCCCGTGTCTTCCGGGATGTCTCTCGAATAAATGTGCCATCCGCTTTCTAACGTTGCATTCAAAACAGCTTCATACTGATTGTTGCCCAATTCGTTAACGGTGAATTTGAATTTTACGGGATTTTTTATTTGTGCTGAAATCCCTGCAAATAGCAATAGAAAAGTAAATGTGAGGATTTTCAGAATAGCATTTGACCGCATATGATAAAGGTATTTTTAATTAAATGAATTCTACAAAAATAAAGCTTTTTACTAAGATTTGATTTAAAACTTAAAACTGTATTCCAGATTAGCGATAAAACTTCGCGTTAAACCATCCGGTCTTATGTCACGTATGACAAACGGAGCTCCCAAAGTGAGTTGCAAAGCATGAGTTTCATTCAGATTATAATCGAAAAACAGATTTCCGTTAACCGTTAAGCCTTCAGAACCATCAATTTCTCTTTCTGTTCCAAACGTATCGGTAAATTGATCGTTAGAAAGATGGTAAATATTCAGTAAGCCGGGAGTAATCTGAAGTTTGTCTGTAATTTTGAAAGGATAAGATACTCTAAGTAAAACGTCACCACTGCGTTTAAAGTCTTTGGTCGTCTGAAAGCTTCTCAACGGAGAATTTACAGAATAGTTTTCGACAACAAACTGATTGTTGTTTTGAGTCAATGGCTGTTGTAAAGCAGCAACCAACTGTAGTTTTTTAATCTGATATCCTGCTCCAACTATAAGATCAAAAGTTCCTAAGCTGGCTTGATAATCCATCGGTAAAGCATTTCTGTTTTTAGACTTATTTCCGTCTGTTAAAGGAATTTTTGTGCCTAAAGTAAAGCTTACATTTTTATTTAAACGATAATTCGTACTCAGATAGACATCTGATAAACCAAAAGTACTTATATCATTTCCCGTTTGTGAAAGCGCGGTTACTTTTGCATTGATGGCAAACTTAGAATTTATTTGTCTGTTATATTCTGCGTATTGACCGTAAGCGGTAATGTCGTTATCTGCTTTCCCGACAGAAAAACCAATTTTCAACTGATTTTTTTGTAAGGAAATAGAATCATTCTGGTGTGGTTTTAAACTGTTTATGGTACAAAATCCGGCATCACTGCACCCTTGAGCTTGTAATGAGCTTGTAGTCATTGCAAACAAAAGAAAGCAAAAACTGTAGAAATATTGATTTTTCATTTGTGTAGATTTAAATTATTTTTAAACTAAAGTTTATAGTTGTTTAAGGATATCTTCCAAGGAAGCTCTTTCTTTATAATCAGGATTAAAATGTCTCCAGGAAATTTCTTTGTTTTCATTAATAATGAAGGTTGCAGAAACCGGAAGTCGTCCGGAATGATCAGATCGGCTTTCCGTAAAATCGTTTTTTATTTTTGAATTATAAAAATCTAAAGTCTCTTTATTTGGGGTGTATAAAACATCAAAAGCTTGTGCGATTTTATAATCTTCGTCATATAAAACGGTGTATGGCGTTCCTGTTTTTTCAATAGTTTTCTGTATAAATTCCGGTTTTTCGGGAGAAACGATGACCAGTCTTGTGTTTTTAGATTTCAGTTCCGGAGAAATATCCTGAAGTTCTTTTACGTATTTGTTGCAGTAAGGGCACCATTGTCCGCGAATGAAAACCAAAATGATTTTCTGTTTTTGAGCTGATAAAGAAAATGATTTTCCCAATTGATCTTTCGCTGTAAAATTTTCTACTTTTTCGCCTACCATTTTTCCTTTTACCTGATCGATTGACTTCGTGTCGTTTTGTGACATTCTTTTTTGAAGGATGCTGCTTCCTATTTGCAAAAACTGTGTTGCATTGTAATATCCGAAATCATATTGCACTAATTTCCCTTCTTTATCTAAAAACAGGAACGAAGGATAATTGACAATCTTGAATTCTTTTGCGAGATCAATACCTTCTTTTTCGGCATCTACCGCGAGGCTGATGAAATTTTTATTGAAAAGTTCTCCCACTTTATCATCTGTGAAAGTATTTTTTTTCATGAGTTTACAAGGCCCGCACCAAGTGGTATATACATCGATGAAAATAAGCTTGTTTTCTTTTTTTGCAAGATTTTTAGCTTCTTCGAGATCTAATTTTTGAAAATTAATTCCTTTTGTACTTTGCGCCTGAGTAGCAATTCCAAGTAACAGAAATACACTGTATAAAATTGTTTTAAACATAAATGAGATTTATACTTAAGTTCCTTGGAAAAGTAAAAAATCACCCGTGTTATGAAAGATTGTTTATAAGTAATTGATTTTCAGTGTGAAAATTTTAATGAGCGTTGTCGTTTTTTATCTTCCTGATTTGCTCAATGCATTTGTATTTTTGGTTTTGGGCATTGTGCTTGCTGGAGTATTGATATTTATCCTGAATCTCTTCAATGCTTTTGTTTTGCACAAAAATATCCTGAATTAAATTTTGACAATGTGAAGAAATGGCTTTAATATATCCGGTTAGCTTTTCCCAATAATATTTTTCGTTTTCGATGGCAGAATTAATTTCCTGCTGGTTTTCTATGAAATAAGTATCCGGAAATTCTATGTAAAAATTCCTGTTTTTTAGTCTTTTCAGCCAAAGGTTTTTTGAAATCCCGACAATATAATTACCCAGACAAGTGTAAGCTTCAAAATTATCGCTATGTAGTTTTTCGTAAAGAATAAGCAGTGAATCCTGAAAAATATCTTCTGCATCCTCCGATTTTCCTTTGTTATTAAGAACGTATTTTTTTACATAAACAAAATAGTTCTGGTACAATATACCGAATGCTACATTGCTGTTTTTTTTGAAATCTTCTATGGCTAAAGAATTTGTTGTTCTTCTGTCCATTGTACTGTTGTTGTTTTTTGAGTGTTGGCTTCTGCCTCAAATCTGCGATCTTGTCTTAACGGAACGATTCCTAAAATCTGATCTTCGGCGTCGCACAAAACCCATATTTTTTCTTTAGCTAAAGCAGATAATTTTTCATCCCTGAAAAACTTAGAAACCTTCTTTTTTCCGGAAAAGCCTGAAGGATAAAATTCATCGCCATTTTTTTGTTTCCTTAAATATAGAGGGAAATGAAGTTTATCTGTGTCAAAAACCCAATTGAAAGACTTATTATCATCAATAGAACTTTTTAGATCGATCATTATTTGATCTTGATGAGAATCAAAATTTTCAAGTAAAATTATTTCAGGGTCAATTTCTTGTGAAAGGGTTTTTAATTTTAAAATTAAACCTTCTCTATCGACTGTTAAATGATAATCTTCTGAAAAAAAAGAGCTTCCGTTTTCTGCTGAGAAAATTTTCTGAATTTCTTCCGTTCGCTTAAAGCCGTATTTTTTTAAAATCTCAAATTGTACGAAATCGCTTTCCTGAGCCAGCTTTTCTTTTGATAGAATTTTGTGCTCTTTGTTAAATAGAGAAAGACTTTTTTCTATGATCTCAATTTGTTTGTGTACAAAATCTTTGGTTTGATTAAGATGCAAAATACTTTTTTTAAAGTTTTCTAAAAACTGATCGTTGGTTTCAGAAAGTTTAGGGACGATTTCATTCCTGATCTTATTTCTCAGATAATCATTTTTTTTATTGGAAAGATCTTCACGGAATACAATATTGTTTTCTTTAGCAAATTGATAAATTTCGTCTTTTGAAAAATTCAGCAACGGTCTTAAAATATTATTTTCATTTGCAGGAATTCCGCTTAAACCATTAATACCCGAAGCTTTAGAAAGATTAATAAGAAAGGTTTCCAACTGATCATTCAGATGATGAGCGGTTACCAAAAAAGCTAGATTTTCTTTCACCTGAATTTCTCGGAAGAACCGATAACGAAGTTCGCGAGCCCAAAGTTGAATGGAATTTTTTGGTTGCTCATCTTTTTCGGAAACTTCATATAAATGAAATTTAATATCATTCTTTTTGCAGAAATCCTTCACCACTTTCTGATCAGAATCAGAATCTTCCCCACGAAGTTTATAATTAATGTGTGCAATCTGAAATTTTATCTCCGCATTCCTTAACTCATTAAAAAGATAAGCCATAACCATAGAATCTGCGCCTCCGCTTATCGCCAAAAGATAGGTTTGGTTCTCTGATAATCGAATGAGATTTTGAAGCTGTTTTTCGAATGCGGATTGTGTAAGCATAATGCTCAGAATTTCTTTTGTACAAAGATAATCCTATTTATTAAAATGAATTTTGTTACCTTTGAAATCGTTTAAAAAGTTTATTTATGAAGATTTTTAAAATTTTAGTAGCTTCAGCAGTGGTGTTAGGAATGACATCTTGTGTAAGTAAGAAGCAGTATGATGCCCTAAGTGGCAACTACAAACAGTGTATTGAAAATATTGGTGAGAGACAACGTGAAATTCAGGATCTGAAAGGTCAGAATTCTACATTGACGGCGGAAAATAACTTATTAAAAAGTCAACACGATGCTTTGAAATCGTCTTTGGATGCTTGTCTTTCAAATACCGGAAAAAGCTCATCGAATATTGATAAATTGGTTGGTGAGATCAATGCGTCAAATTCTTATATCAAGCAATTGATTTCTGCAAATGCGAAAAACGACAGTTTAAATTTAGCTTTATCAAACAAGCTGAAGAGATCTTTGGATAACATGGCTGATCAGGATGTTCAGGTAAAAGTTCTTAAAGGTGTTGTGATGATTTCATTGTCAGATAAATTATTGTACAAAACGGGTGATTACAATGTTTTGCCTGCAGCTCAGGAAGTTTTGGGTAAAGTGGCAAAAGTAATCAACGATTACGATAAATATTCTGTATTAATTGAAGGTAACACAGATAACGCACCATTGAGCTCTGCAAACTTACCGAGAGACAACTGGGATCTTTCTGCATTGAGAGGAACGGCGATTGCTAAAATATTACAGACTCAATTTGGAGTAGATCCTGCAAGAATTACAGCAGGCGGGCGTTCTGAATACAATCCTAAAGCTACAAACATGAGTGTTTCGGGAAGATCTGAAAACAGAAGAACTGAAATTATCATCATGCCTAAGCTGGATGAGTTTATGAAATTAATGGATATTACTCCTAAAAAGTAATAAGATAAAATTTAAATTAAAAATTCCGATAAGTGATTATCGGAATTTTTTTTGTTTTCAAACTACATCTTCTTTTTTCAGAAGCTTTATAATCTGGTTCAAGATAAAACTGCGTTTTCTTTTTCGGGAATTATTTTTTGCAGATGGCTTTGTAATCATGTAATCTTTGCCATTTGCGGGTAACAAATTTGTTTTCATCATCTTCATTCGAGTATTTTTACCTCTTTCTCTATTTTGCAGTACCACAAAGTTATCAGTGTGCCATCAATAAAACAATCCGTATTTTCACGGATATTTTTTGAGAGTTTATATTTAAGACACAGAATTATTTTAATTAAATTTGAACAAATAAAAAAAATGAGTTTTTTTGAAGAAAAAAATCCCGAAATGGATCGATATCTGGAAAATCATGCTTCTTCCGAGCCTGAAATTCTTAAAAAATTAAGAAGAGAAACTTTTCAGAAAACCACTCAGCCGCATATGATTTCCGGTTATCAGCAGGGAAGACTTTTAACGATTATTTCCAAAATGGTGAATCCTAAAAATGTTTTAGAAATAGGAACTTTTACAGGATATGCCACACTTTGTCTTGCAGAAGGTCTGTCTTCAGACGGAAAGATTACAACACTTGATGTGAATGAAGATTTGGCTTATCTGCCAAGAAAATATTTCTCTGAAAGTAAATTTTCAAGTCAGATTGATTTTAAGATTCAGGATGCAAAAGAATTTCTGCGCAATACCGATGAGGTTTTTGATCTGATTTTTATTGATGCTGACAAAGAAAATTATGCTGAATATTTCAGATTAATAAAGCCAAAAACAAAATCGGGCTCAGTAATTTTGTTTGATAATGTACTTTGGTACGGGAAAGTTTTAGAAGAAAATCCTAAGCAGAAATCGACTCAGGTCATTAAAGAGCTTAATGATTTGGCGGCAAAAGATGAAGATTTTGAAAATCTTATTCTACCTTTGCGTGACGGAGTAAACTTCTTAAGAAGGAAATAAAATAAGGCTGAGTTTAAGGTTAAGATTTTACAGCGTATTTTCTCAGCCTCAACCTCAACCTATAACCTTAATATAAATTGATGGATAAAGGAATTTGTATCGTTACCGTTGCGCCTGTTCGTGCCGAAAATTCGGATAGAGCGGAAATCGTTACCGAAATTTTGTATGGTGAAAGTGCAGATATTTTGGAAGTAAATAAAAACTGGACGAAAATAAAAATGCACTACGACGGCTATGAAGGCTGGATGGATACCAAGCAAATAAAACCTGTCACTGAAGAATATCTTGCCAACAGAAAAGTTACGATGATTACGGAAGATTTTTCTTCGGTAATGACGCTTGAGGGAAAAACGCTTTTGTCGATGGGCTCTGAAGTGGAATTTCCGGCTGTTGCATCAAGAAGAAGTCATGATGTGCGCGAAAGTATTGCTTTAACGGCAAAAGAATTCCTGAATATCCCATATTTGTGGGGTGGGAAAAGTTTTTTTGCAGTTGACTGTTCGGGTTTTGTACAGTTAGTTTTTAAAATTCACAATATAAAAATGCCCAGAGATACTTATCAACAGGCGGAAGTAGGTGAAGCGTTGAGTTTCGTAGAAGAAAGTCAGCCGGGCGATTTAGCTTTTTTTGAAAATTCTGAAGGCAAAATTATTCACGTGGGAATTATGCTCGACAATCAAAAAATCATTCATGCTTCCGGAAAAGTGAGAATAGATACACTCGATTCTAGTGGTATTTTCAATAAAGAAATGAATAAACATACTCACAAACTTAGAGTAATTAGAAGCATTATTTAAACCTGTTATGGAAGGCATTATTTTTACTGTTTTTGATATTTTGAATTTAGTATTGGTTCTGCTTTTGTGGATATTTACTTTAAAAATATATAAAAAGCTTCCGGAAAAAATTCCTACGCATTTTGATTTTCAAGGGAAGCCGGATCATTTTGGGAGCAAGAAATACGCATTCTTCATGCCTGCTATTGGTTTGGGTATATTTATACTTTTAACTTTTCTTAATCAATATCCTGAAAGTGCCAATTATCCTGTGGAAATTACAAAAGCGAACTATGAAATTCAGTATTTTATTATGATACTGTTTGTAAAATGGCTTTTGTTTTTAATTCTTTTATTGTTTTTAAATATTCAGGATTATACGATCAGATATAGTTTTAATGCTAATTCAAAAGCGAGAGTTCCTATTTTAATTGTGCTTCCGGTTATTTTTATAAGCTTAATGGTTGCGCTTATTTCTGCATATATTTATAAATAATCTATGGCTATTTTATACACCATATTTGTAAATCTTCTCATTTTCGGAATGAAAGTTTTATCGTTGTTTAATGATAAAACTAAAAAAGGAGTTGAAGGTAGAAAGCAATCTCTAGATATTGTTAAATCAGCTTTTTCAGCATCAGATAAAGTCTTGTGGATGCATGCTGCAAGTCTTGGAGAATACGAACAGGGACTTCCTGTTTTAGAAAAACTGAAAAAAAACTTTCCGAATCATAAAATTCTGATCACATTCTTTTCGCCATCGGGCTATGAAAATGTGGTCAAGAAAAAACATATTGCAGATGCTGTTTGTTATCTTCCTTTCGATAAAGAAAGCACCGTAAAAGAATTTGTTTCTCATTTTGACTGTGAATTGTTTTTCACTGTAAAATATGATTATTGGTATAATCTTCTGGCTGAGCTTAAACGTAAAAATGTAAAAACTTTTGTGATTTCTGCACTATTTTATGAAAGGCAGTCTTTCTTTACAACGTACGGAAAATGGTTTGTAAAACAGCTGAAACAAAATATAACATGGTTTTTTCATCAGACGCAGCATTCATATGTTTTGGCTAAAAATATTGGTCTACTAAAATCTTCTGTAACCGGAGATACCAGATTCGACAGAGTAAAACAATTAAGACTTCGTGATAATCATGTCGATTTCGTTGAAGAATTTATCAGTAATAAAAAGACAATTGTTTTTGGTAGTTCATGGCAGGCGGAAGAAAAAATTGCCAAAATGATCTCCGAAAAAAATAAGAATTTAAAAATAATAATTGCTCCACACGAACTAAAAAGAGTAGAAAATTTAAAACAAATCTTTCCCTCAGCGATTTTATACAGCGAATTAAAATCCTCTCCAATTCTCCAACCCTCAGACTCTCAAACATTGATCATCGACAGTATCGGGTTATTGTCAAAACTTTATTCCTACGCTGATGTTGCCATTGTAGGTGGAGGTTTTCATGAAGCGGGACTTCATAATATTCTTGAAGCAGCAACTTTCGGTGTTCCTGTGATTTTTGGAAATCATTATAAAAAAAACCCTGAAGCAGACAATTTAATTTTAGCTAAAGGCGGGAAGTCTTTTGAAGATGAAAAGTCAGCAGCTTATTTTGTTTTAGATCTATTTAAAGATGAAAAGATGCTCTTAGAAATGTCTGAAAATGCAGATCAATTTGTTACAAAGCAACCTAATTCTTCAGAACTCATTCTTCAGAAAATTTTATCACTTTAAAAATCCCTGATTCTTAATATCTTTAATGATTAAATCAAAATGATCCGGAATTCTATCGGCATTAAGCCAGTTGAAGTCTATTCCGTTATTGATAAAAAGTTTTTCAAGATAGATGTTAGCAGTGATTTTATCGTACGCAACTGAAAGATACTCATCAATTTCCATCCAATAATCTTCATCTAATTTTTTAGTTAAGGCTAATGCTTTTACTATTTTATTAATCATGTATAGATAAAGTTTGTAGACGTCATTGAATTTCTGTCGGCTCAGTTTTTCGTTGCTTTCCAGTATTTCATTGATCAATAAAAGATTTAAACTGATGTCACCGAATTTATCTGTCGTTACCTTTACATGTTCGGTAATTTGTGCACTTATTTTCCTGATCAGTACAATAAAATATTTTTGATTGCTGATATATTTAGAAGCATATTCTACTTTTTCTTTAATCAATTCTTCCATTGCATCACGCTTCTGATCAACGGTTTCTTCATCAATTAATTCAAAATATAATTTTTTAGATAAGATCTCGTCTTTTCTCAGTAATCTGAAAATTAAACGGTCTTTTTCTGCTGGTGAAAGCTGGCTCAACGCGGCTTTAAATTCTTTAGAATACTCCATTAATTAAATATTTTCGAATACTTTATAAATCCGTTTAATGCCCAGTTTGCGGTATAGTACAATGATTTTAATGTAGAAAATCTCATGAAGTCTTTATAAACAAGATATTGAGCTTTGATGATATTCTGTTTTTTTCTTGAGATACTGTTTTCGTGCATTCTATATTTTGCCATTGTTTTTGGAAGTGGCTTTCCTGACGGGATTTTCTTTAATAAATTGAGCCACATTACATGATCTTCTCTTTTGCTTCCTTCCGGGAAATACTCTTTTCCGACTCTTTGTGAATCGTACATCGATGAGAGAAGTGAAAGTCTGCAGGTTTTAAGTAAATTGTTGAAAGTAACTTCTTTGTCGGCTTTAAAATCTTCAAGCTTTGGAAGTAAATTTTCGTCACATCTAGCGTAATTAGAATAGGCAATTTCTGCATTTTCAAGCTTCATAAAATTGACCATTTCTGCAAGAAAATTAGGTTCCCAAAAATCATCAGCATCAAGGAAAGTGATAAATCTTCCGGAAGCTTTTTGTAAAGAAAGATTTCTTGCATGGCCTGCACCGCCGTTTTTTTCGGCAATAATCAGTTTTATTCTGTGATCTTGATGTTTTTGAATAATTTCAACTGATTTATCTGTTGACTGGTCGTCTGTAATGAGCCATTCCCAATCGGTAAAAGTTTGATTCATTACTGAGCTGATCGTTTCTTCTAAAAAAAGAGAAGAATTATAGCAAGGGGTAATGATGGAAACTTCAGGCACGTGTTTTTTTGCAAATATAAGGTTTTTGGTAATCAGTTTTATTAGGGGAATTTTCAATGAATTGGAAATTATATATCAAAATTCAAAAAAAATGATTGAATTTTTAAAAAAAATCATAATTTTAACGCTTGAAAAATTTGATCTATGAAGAAATTAGCATTATTTGCAGGATTATCATTATTAGCTTTTACAGGATGTAACGACGACGACGCACCAGAACAGGTATTTCCTCTTGTAGGAATCTGGTCTCCAACAAAAGAAGTAAGAACGCAGGTTCCCGCTGACGGATCCGGATTTTCTGATGAAATAGTTTATACAGACTGTCAGAAAGAAGGAAGATGGGTTTTTAATGAAAATTCTTCTGGTAAAAGAACCAACAAAGATATGGCGGGTACAATAACGCCAACTTGTAGCACAACTTCTGAGCGTAACTTCACGTATATTTATAATGCTTCTGAGAAAAACTTCGAAATCAAATATCAGGGAACTGTGGTTTCAGATAAAGGTAAAGTGACTTTGCTGAACGCTGAAACTTTAAACCTCAAAATTGAAGACACTACAGATCCTACTATATACAAGTCTACAACGTATACTTTTAAAAGAATCGCGCAATAATAATCAGTATTTCTATTTTAATATATATAATCTCATCGCAAGGTGAGATTTTTTTGTTTATAAAGATTATATTGTAATTAATTCAGAATTAAATTTACATTTATTTTATAATCATTATTTTTGTGAAACTAGATTGAGAATTGATAGTGAAATTAATTCTAATATCTAAAGTCTAACATCTAACATCTATAATAAAAAGTGTTTTACGATCATCAGCAGATAGAAAAAAAGTGGCAGAAATACTGGGAAGACAATCAAACCTACAAGACTTCCGATAAAACAGACAAACCCAAATTTTATGTTCTCGATATGTTTCCGTATCCGTCGGGAGCGGGGCTTCATGTAGGTCATCCGCTAGGATATATTGCATCTGATATTTATGCGAGATATAAAAGACATCAGGGTTTTAATGTTCTCCACCCGGTTGGTTATGATAGTTTTGGGCTTCCTGCTGAGCAGTATGCAATACAAACCGGTACGCATCCTGCAATTACAACTGAGCAAAACATTACAAGATATGAGGAACAATTAAGAAAAATTGGTTTTTCATTTGACTGGAGTAGGGAAGTGAGAACTTCTGACGCTTCTTATTATAAATGGACCCAATGGATTTTCATTGAATTATTCCATTCTTGGTATAATAAAAATACAGACAAGGCAGAATCTATCGAAACTTTGATTAAACATTTCGAAGAAAAAGGAACTTTAGATTTAAATGCCAATCAAAACGACGAATTAAATTTCACTTCAGAAGAATGGAAAAATGCTTCTGAGATTGATAAAGAAGATATTTTATTAAATTATCGTTTAGCTTACAGAGCGGAAACGACTGTAAACTGGTGTCCTGCATTAGGAACAGTTTTGGCAAATGATGAAGTGAAAGACGGAAAATCTGAAAGAGGAGGTTTCCCTGTTTTCCAAAAGAAAATGATGCAGTGGAGCATGAGGATTTCTGCGTATTCTGAAAGATTATTGCAGGGTCTAAAAACTTTAGACTGGCCACAACCGTTGAAAGATTCACAAGAATACTGGATCGGCAAATCTCAGGGTGCTCAGGTTAAATTTAATGTTGACGGGCATGACGAAATCGTTGAGGTGTTCACCACAAGACCCGACACTATTTTTGGAGCGACTTTTATGGTTTTGGCTCCGGAAAATTCTTTAGTGGAAACAATTACGACAGAAGAACAAAAAGCTGAAGTAGATACTTATATAGAAGAAACTTCCAAGAAAACCGAAAGAGACAGAATGTCTGACGTGAAAAACGTTTCGGGTGCTTTCACGGGAAGTTATGCGATCAATCCTTTCAGCAATGAAAAGATGCCGATCTATATTTCAGATTATGTTTTGATGGGTTACGGAACGGGAGCTGTAATGGCTGTTCCTGCGCATGATGAGCGTGATCACAGATTTGCAAAGAAATTTAATCTTGAAATTAAAAAAGTTGTAGAAACTGAAGAAGACGTTCAGGAAAAATCTTTTGATTCTAAAACCAGCGTTTGTGTAAATTCTGATTTCTTAAACGGATTAAACTATGACGAGGCAAAAGCATTAATAATTGATGCTATTGAAAAGAAAGGAATTGGTCACGGAACAACGAATTACAGACAACGTGATGCGATTTTCTCAAGACAGCGTTATTGGGGCGAGCCGGTTCCTATATATTATAAGGATGGAATGCCATACACATTGCCAGCTTCTGCTTTACCTTTGGAACTTCCTGAAGTTGAAAAATATTTGCCAACAGAAGACGGAGATCCGCCATTAGGAAATTCAAAAACTTTTGCATGGGATGAAGCAAATCAGAAAGTAGTTGCTACGGATTTAATTGATGATAAAACCATTTTTCCATTAGAATTATCTACAATGCCGGGTTGGGCGGGAAGTTCTTGGTATTTCTTGAGATATATGGATCCTAATAATGGTGATGTTTTTGCGAATAAAGATTTGTCTGATTATTGGGGTCAGGTAGATTTATATATCGGAGGTAGCGAGCACGCAACCGGTCATTTATTGTATTCCCGTTTCTGGAATATGTTCTTAAAAGACAGAGGATATATTAATCAGGATGAGCCTTTCCAGAAGTTGATCAATCAAGGGATGATTTTGGGGATGAGTGCTTTTGTTTATAGAGTTGTTGGTACTAATCAATATATTTCTAAGAATCTTATAAATGATTATATAACTCAAGTATTACACGTTGATGTATCCTTATTAAAAGGAACATCTGACGAATTGGATACTGATGCATTCAAATCTTGGAGACCTGATTATGCAGACGCAGAATTTATTTTAGAAGACGGAAAATACATCACAGGTCGTGAAGTAGAAAAAATGTCCAAATCAAAGTATAATGTTGTAAATCCAGACGATATCTGTAATGAATACGGAGCAGACGGTTTAAGATTGTACGAAATGTTTCTAGGTCCGTTGGAGCAATCCAAGCCTTGGAATACGCAAGGTCTAAGCGGAGTTTATGGTTTCTTAAAGAAATTTTGGAATTTATACTTTAATGGAGAGGTTTTTGAAGTGTCTGATGAAGAACCTACAAAAGCTGAATATAAAGTTTTACATACCTTAATAAAGAAGGTGGTGTATGATATTGAGAATTTCTCTTTTAATACCTCAGTTTCTTCATTTATGATCGCTGTAAACGAGTTACAGAAATTAAAATGTAATAAACGCAATATTTTAGAGCCTTTAGCCGTTATCATCTCTCCGTATGCGCCACATATTTGTGAAGAACTATGGAGTTTACTGGGAAATACAGAATCTATAGAGTTTCAGAAATTCCCGATTTTGAATGAAGACTATTTGGTTGAAGACGAAATTGAGTATCCTGTAAGTGTAAATGGTAAGATGAAATTTAAAATTGCTCTTCCTGCAACATTATCTGCGAAAGAGGTTGAAGATTTAGTGCTTCAAAATGACAAAATGGGAATGCTTTTGGAAGGTAAAACCCCTAAAAAAATCATCGTTGTGCCAAAAAAAATCGTTAATATTGTAATTTAAAAGAAATTTAACATTGCTAAAATCAAAAATTTAGAGGTTTTAAATTTTTGATTTTCTAACGTATTTTATAAAATTAGAAAATATTAATAAAATATTTAAATATAATTACGATATCGGAATCTTATTAAAATATCATTATGAAAAAAAGGCAAAATGTTATTTGATACTATTGCATTTTAATTAATTTTGCCTTTATTTTACAACTTTAAAATTTTAAAACAATATAATTTAGTTAAATATGGAAATGAATGTTTCAAAAAATGATGAGCAAGTAGTTGCTAGAAAAGCAGGAGGTCTTAATCCAGCTGTAATTATTCCTATTCTATTAGTTATAGGAATTTGTATTTGGTTATTCGTATTGGGTAGCCCGGGTAACTTTAAAGCTGATCCAAGATTGGCAGGTGCATCAGTTGCGTTTTCTGATGTAGAAGGTAAAGAGATGCATCCTGAAGGATTTTTGGGAATGATCTACATGGGAGGTATTATTGTACCGTTATTGGTAACATTCATGATTACTGTAATTGTTTTCTCATTTGAAAGATATTTTGTTTTAAGCAAAGCTTCAGGTGCAGGTAACGTAGATAACTTCGTAGTAAAAGTAAGAAGTTTATTAAATAGCAATAAAGTTGACGAAGCTTTAGAAGAGTGCGACAGACAGCAAGGTTCTGTAGGAAATGTTGTAAAAGAAGGTCTTACAACTTACAAAGCTTTAGCTCATGATACTACTCTAAACAAAGAGCAGAAAATGGTTGCTCTAAACAAAGCGATCGAAGAGGCTACAACTCTTGAGATGCCAATGTTAGAGAAAAACATGATGATTCTTTCTACTTTAGGTACTGTTGCAACATTAGTAGCACTATTGGGAACAGTAATCGGGATGATTAGAGCATTCTTCGCTTTAGGAGCTGGAGGTGGTACTCCGGATGCAGCTGCATTATCAATCGGTATCTCTGAAGCCTTGATCAACACGGCATTAGGTATTGGTACTTCTGCAGTAGCGATTATCCTTTACAACTTCTTTACTTCTAAAATTGACGGGTTGACTTATAAGATCGATGAGATCGCAATGAGCATTCAGCAGTCTTTTGCAGAATTCCACTAAGAAATAGTGAGAATGTGTTTTTACACAAAAAAAGAAGTTTTAATAATTAGATAATAAATAATGGCGAGAATAAAACCAAAAAGACATGGTGTAGTTACGGATATGACCGCAATGTGCGACGTTACGTTCCTACTACTTACGTTCTTTATTATGACCACTCAGTTCAAAAAACCTGATGTGGAGCAGATCAAACCGCCATCTTCAATCTCAGAGAAGTTACTTCCTGATGCAAGTTTAATGACTATTAATGCTACACCGGACGGGAAATTTTATTTTCAGCCTGTAGAAAATGCAACAGAGAGATTAGAGCTTTTAGAAAAAATGGGCAAAAAGTACAATGTTACTTTTGATAATAAACAAAAAGCAGCATTCCAAAAAGTACAATCTATTGGAGTTCCTATGAACCAATTGAGAAGCTACTTGGATTTGCCTGAAGATGAGCAGAAAAATTATAAGAGTCCTACAGGGATTCCGATGGATAGTACAAACAAGCAATTAACGGATTGGGTAGAGCAGAGTTTAAGTGTAAACGCAGACTACAAACTGGCAATCAAGGGTGATGTTACGACAGAGTATCCTAAAGTTAAAAGTTTATTTGAGGGTTTAAGAGATATCGATTTTCTTAAATTTTGGTTGATTACGTCTCAAGAAGGTAAACCTAACGAATAATTAAGAAGAAGAAATGGCACAAGTACAAGTACAGGATAAGAGCGCCAAAGGTGGTAAAGTTCGATCCAAGAAAAACAACCCTGCTGTCGATATGACACCAATGGTTGACCTTAATTTCTTACTATTGATGTTCTTTATGTTTACATCAACGTTTAGTAAACCGAATGTGATGGATTTGGGTCTTCCGGCAAAACCGAAAGACGAAACTCAAAAACCACCTCCGACTGAAATCGACTTATCGAATTCTATCACTCTATTATTAGGAAAAGACAACAGAGTTTTCTGGCATCAGCAAGACCAGGCAGGTCTTAACGACCAGACGATGATTGAAACTAACTTAGATAGAGAAGGGATTAGAGAGATTATTAAGCAAGCAAAAGCAAGGGCTAAAAAGAAAGATCTGTTTACAGTGATTATTAAGCCTACTGATGATGCGGTATATAAGAACTTTGTAGACATTCTTGACGAAATGGCAATTACACAAAGCGAAAGATACGGGGTAACCGATCTTAAGCCTTATGAGAAAGCTGTTTATGATAAGAAAGTAGGTAACTAATCAGTTGCTGCAAAGTAATTTAACATTTAAATTTGCAACATAATGGCAGATGAAAATATTTACAATCAAAATCTTACTTTAGACGAGATTGTATTTGAAAATAGAAATAAAGAATATGGTGCGTACGATCTTAGACATCAGTATCCTAGATTACTGACAAAGTCTTTTCTTATCGGAACAGGATTATTCTTGGTTACTGCTTTGTCTCCTTTCATTTATATGACTATTAAAAGTATGAATGAAAAAGAAGCTGTAGAGGTAAAGTCTGATTTGGTTGAAATTATCGAAGAAGACCCGATTATCGAGCAGCCAAAAGAAGAAGAACCACCACCACCTCCGCCACCAGTGGAAGAGGAAAAGATTGAGATTATTCAAAACGTAGTTCCGGAACCGGTGAAAGCTCCAAAAGTGGAAACTCCGCCGCCGCCAATTTCTAAGCAATTAGAAACCACTACTGGTTTGGTAGCTCAGGAAGGAGTGAAAGCTCCCGCTTATACACCGCCACCACCACCACCATCTACAGGTAATAAAACTTCAACAGCTGAAGTTAAGCCGCAGGTAAGTGAAACTCAGGTTTATAACGAGGTTGAGCAAACTGCAGAATTCCCTGGAGGAATTAATGCCTTTAGAAAAAAAGTTGGTGAGAACTTTGACAGTTCGGCAATTGAAGGTGCAGACGGAGTGGTAAAAGGTGAAGTAACATTTGTAGTTGAAAGAGATGGTAGTATTACTGATATCAAAGTAACTGGTAAAAATTCAGATTTTAATTCTGAAGCAGTAAGAACCGTAAAATCTATTAAAAACAAATGGGCTCCAGCAAAAATTAATGGTAAAGCTGTACGTTACAGATACAGACTTCCATTGGCAATGCAACCGCCAGAATAAGTTATTAGTTTATTTTAAATAATAATTAAAAAAGAGAAGCATATGCTTCTCTTTTTATTTTTTTTAATATTTTTGTTGTATGATGTTCAATTGGTTATCCTTAGTCGCAGGAATTTGTTACGTTGTCTTAGGAATCGTAATGATGGTGTATAAATTCCTCGAGCCCATGTATGCATACTCTCTGGGAGCAGTATTAATACTTTACGGTATCTTCAGAATATGGAGAGTAATAAAAAAATTCAGAAATACAGATGAAGATGAAAACTAGAGCATTTTTTTTAGCCCTTTTTTGTACGCTTTTAATGATTAACTGTTCAAAAAAGGAGGAAAATAAGGCTTCCTATAATAAAGGTGAAATGACAATCTTAACCGATGAGTCATTTAAAAGTGTTACTGAAGCTTTGGCAGACGGTTATATGATTGGATATCCGGATACAAAAATAAAAGTAGTTGCCAAGAAAGAAGATTTAGGATTTATTGATCTCCTAAATAATAAAGCGCGAATTGCGGTAATGTCTAAAGAATTATCTCCTGAAGAAATTAAGGCTTACGAAGAAAAAGTAGACATGAAAATTGTACCTGCTAAATTTGCTGCAGACGCTATTGTATTTTTTGTACCCAAAAATTCTGAAAAGGAAAATATTACAATGGAAGAGATAACTTCCGGTCTTCAGTCGGAAGAGAAAAATTTTGTTTTCGACGGAACAAATTCCAGTAATCTAAATTTTGTAGCTCAAAAACTAAATAAACTTCCTAAAGATTTGAAATTTTCAATTATTCCAGGAAGTGTAAACTTGATAGAAGAATTAAATAAATATCCAAATAAAATCGGTGTAATTGGTTTAAATACAATAAGCCGGCCTTACGATAAAGAAGCTGAGAAACTAAGGAGTATGATAAAGATTCTTCCTGTTGTCAATGGAAAAGAAACTCATTCTCCCGATTTTGAAGGTCTTCGTGAGATGAAATATCCTTTTACAAGGGTTTTGTATTTTCTTACTAACGAAGGAGGCTTCAACATTGCAAATGGCTTTATAAGATATTCATGTACACATTTGGGTCAAAAAATTGTTCAGAAAGAAGGATTGCAGCCTTACAATCTTTATCGCAGGGAAGTACAGATGCGTTAAAAAATCTTAAAAAATAGCAACTCTCAAACCGATTTATTATATTGGTCTGAAAATTGTGTATTTATAATTCGGTTTTTTAGAATACATATTTAAAAATAATAATGAAAGATATAATGATTATGAATGTAAAGAAGATTGCTTTAGGAGCATCAGTGGTATTTTTTACCAATTTTGCCTTTGCACAGACATTACTGGATGGTATTAACAGCATGGATAGCGATAAATTTGCTGCTGCGAAAACCAATTTCGCGTCTATGATTGCAAAAGAACCTACAGCAGAAAATTATTTCTACCTAGGAAATACTTTTTTAAGACAAGGTGAACCAGATTTTGCTCAGGCTACAGAAAACTTCAATAAAGGATTAGCTGCTGGTAAAAAAAGTTATTTAAATCAAATTGGTTTAGCTACGGTTAAACTTGGAAAAGGTGATAAATCTGCTATTGCAGAGATCCAGAAAATTGTTTCAGACTCTAGAGAAAAAGATGCTGAAGTATTGTTCAGAGCAGCTGAAGCATTAACATTATTTGAAAAAAATAACTCTCCGGATTTAGCAATTCAATTTTTGAATAAAGCTATTGAAAGAGCTTCAAGAAAAGATGTTCCTGCTTACTATTACTATACTTTAGGTGATGCGTACAGATTAAAAAGAGTTCCTGGAGATGCGATGACCGCTTATGACAATGCATTACCATTAGCAAAAAATAAAGCTTCTGTTTATACAAGAATAGGAACTTTATGGATGGCTGCTCAGCAGTGGCAACAAGCTAAAACTAGTATTGATAAGGCAATAGCTACAGATCCTACCTATGCGCCGGCTTACAAAGCTTTGGCGGCTTATGACATCAAATACCAAGAGAATGCAAAAGCAACTCAGGATTTGATTAATTATACAAAATATGCAGATGAAGATCCTTATACTCAGTTAGAGATTGCAAAATTGTATTTCACTAACGAAGATTATGCAAATTCAAAAGCTATTTTAGATAAAATATTTGATAAAATTGATGATCCTATTAAGTTCAAGTTAAGATCATATGTTAATTATGCAGATGGTCAATATGCTGAAGCTAAACAAAATATGGATTCATTCGTGTCTAAAGCTGAAAAATCAAGAATTCAGCCTGCTGACCAAGGTTTGATGGGATTAATTGCTGCAGGTTTGGCTAAAACTGAAACTGATGCAGCTAAAAAATCAGCTTTACAGGCAGAAGCACAGCAAAAAATTGGATTAGCTAAAGCTGCGAAAGATGAAACAATGAAGTGGGATATGGAATTGGCTAAAATCAATGGTGGAGGAGCTTCTCAGGCTGCTGTAAATGCTGGACCAACTTCTCCGGAAATTGAATCTTTCAAAAAATTAGTTGCTGCAAACCCACAAGACTCTGATGCTTTATACAAATTGGCAAATGCTTACCAAGATGCTAAAAACTGGAATGGAGCTGTGGTAACATGGCAGAAAATGAGCACATTACTTCCAGATTGGGCGCCGGCATATTATAGCCAGGGTTATGCTTATCAGCAAGCTGGGAATAATGATGCAGCAAAAATTTCTTACGAGAAATTTATTTCAACGGTGAAACCAGCAGAAGTAGAAGCTAACAAACAGACTCTTGCTTATGCATACTTTGCGGTTGCTTATCTTGAAAAAGATAAAGATCTTGCTAAAGCAAAAGATTATGTTGCAAAATCTTTACAGCTAGACCCTGCTTATCAGGATGCTGTAAAATTAAATGCAGAAATAAATAAGTAATTTAAAAATTAAATTATTGATATAACAACTTCCCATTCGTAATGTTTGGGAAGTTTTTGTTTAAACCTTATCTTTGAATTTGATGAGTTGCTCTTATTATTAGATAAATTGAAGACGATTACATCATTTAAATTATTATTAAATTATGAAAACAGATATACTTGCTTTTGGAGCTCATCCCGATGATGTTGAATTGGGATGTGGCGGAACAATTGCTAAATTAATTTCAGAAGGAAAAACCATTGCTATCGTTGATTTAACCAAAGGTGAATTGGGAACTAGGGGAACAGATCAGACTAGAAAAGAAGAAGCGACTGAAGCTGCCAGAATTTTGGGAGTTGCTGCCAGAGAGAATTTAGGGCTAAAAGATGGTTTCCTTGTCAATTCTGAAGAATATCAGATGGAGATTGTAAAAATGATCCGCAAATACCAACCAGAAATCGTTTTAGCTAACGCAATTGATGATAGACATCCGGATCATGCAAAAGCAGCGAAATTAGTATCAGATGCGTGCTTTTTATCTGGGCTGAAAAAAATAGAAACTGTTTTAGAAGGCGAGATCCAGGAAGTATGGAGACCTAAACAAATATTCCACTATATTCAATGGAAAGAAATTCAACCGGAATTTGTCATTGATATTTCAGAACATCTTGAAAAAAAGCTGGAGGCCTGTATGGCATTTAAAACTCAGTTTTATGATCCGGCATCTAAAGAGCCGGTGACCCCAATTGCTACAAAAGACTTCTATGAAAGTTTGACGTATCGTGCACAAAATTTAGGTCGGCTATCGGGAGTTGCTTATGCTGAGGGATTTACGACTGAGAAGCTGATTGCGATGAAAAATTTTGATGGAATTATTTTGTAATTAAAAAATCTTTCTTATATTTGCACCACCAAAACGGTGATTGTAGCTCAGTTGGTTAGAGCGCCGGATTGTGGTTCCGGAGGTCGGGGGTTCGAGACCCCTCATTCACCCACAGTAAACACATTTTCTTTTTGAAAATGTGTTTTTTTATTTTTACAAATAGCATTTTTCCAACATGAAATTGGAATTACTTATTCATAAAAAAAGCATCCTTTTTCAGATGCTTGTGTTTTTTTAGATATGTTTTGATTTAAACTTCGTCGTCAGAATCTATTGTGTATGTTCTGCTTTTGAAATCTTTATCATGCTTTTCTGAAATAACATCCTCACCCTTTTCATTAATGATGAAATCTGTGGACTCATTAAACATCTCCTGAAAACTCTTAAAATCTTCTTTATAAAGATAAATTTTATGCTTCTCGAATGTAGCTTCTCCATTCTCTCCGAAATTCTTTTTGCTTTCGGTAATCGTAAGATAATAATCTCCTGCTTTAGTCTCTCGCACATCAAAGAAATAAGTTCTTCTCCCCGCTTTTAACACCTTAGTGAAAATTTCATTTTCATGGCGTTCCTTGTATTCACTCATTATTAGATATTTTTTTTAATCTTGTTAAGAACAAATATAAAATATTTCTTTCAATCACAAAATTTTTTTTATGATTTATTTAACAATTCCAAATGTTTTGACTATGCGGTTGCAGAATTGGTAATTTCGCTAAGATTAAGGATTTTGTCGGCCCTTTGCGCGCTAGACTCTCTATGTGTGATGATTATAGAAGTTGCATTATTGATTTTAGTATCAATATTTTCAAGAATATTTTGCTCGGTTTCTGTATCCAAAGCTGACAGTGAATCATCAAAAATAATGACTTTAGGGTCTTTTATCAATGCTCTTGCAATGCAAATTCTCTGCTTCTGACCTCCCGAAAGCATTACGCCACGTTCTCCTACCATGGTTTTGTACTGTTCCTTAAACTCAACAATGTTTTTGTGTACGTCTGCAATTTTAGAATATTCAACCACTTTCTCGTGAGTGGGATTATCGATGGAGAACCCAATATTATGCTCAATAGAATCTGAAAATAGATAACTTTCCTGCGGAATATATCCGATGAAGTTTCTGTAATTTTCAAGATTATGATCTTTTAAATTTTTACCGTCAATCAGAATTTCACCTTCAGTAGGATCAATAAGTCGGCAGAGAAGTAAGGCAATGGTTGATTTTCCGCTACCAGTTTTCCCCATAATCGCTAGAGATTTTCCGGCTTCGATTGTAAAACTTAAATTATCTAATGCTTTGATGCCTGTATTTGGATAGACATAAGATACATTTTTGAACTCAATATCACCTTTAATAGGATAGTTTTCAAAGTTTTTGTTGTAAATATCAGACTGCTTTTCCAAAAACTCATTAATTCTCTGCATAGAAGCTTCTGCTCTTTGATTGATCGAAGTCACCCAACCCACCATTGAAAACGGCCAGATCAAAATATTGATGTACATGAAGAAATCTGCAATTTTACCAACCGTAAGCTCGCCAGCGATATATTTTTGCCCACCAATCAGAATTACAGCAACATTCAACAATCCTATTACAAACAAAATAATAGTAAAGAAATAGGCTTCTGTTTTTGCTAAATCTAAAGCTTTGTCTTGATAATCGCTTACTTTTATACCATAATTCTTTTGAATATATTTTTCTTTTGCAAAGTATTTTACCACTCTTATTCCTGAAAAACTATCTTGTACAAAAGTAGAAATAGCAGACTGGCTTTTCTGCATCACTTTTGATTTTTTATTGATGATTGAGCTTACTTTAAATATGATGTAAGACAAAATGGGAAGCGGTAACAACGTCCAAACTGTCATTGAAACATCGGTTGTGAGCATATAAAAGCTGGTAATCAATAATAATACAACCAAATTGATCACATACATTACGCCAGGTCCCAGATACATTCTTACAGCGACAATATCTTCACTTAATCTGTTCATTAAATCTCCAATCGTTGTCTGCTTGTAATCTGTAAGCGATAAATCCTGATAATGTCTGTAAATTTTATTTTTCAGTTCGTACTCAATTCTTCTGGAGGCAACAATGATGGTCTGTCGCATCATAAAAGTAAAAAAACCGGTAAGAAGTGAGCAACCGACAATAATGGCAACATAGATTAAGACTTGCTTATTAAAGCCGAGATTTCCTTGTTTCGTCAATTCGTCAACTGATTTCCCGACAAACTGTACTTTATAGATATTAAAAAAATTACTGGCAATTATAAATAGGAACCCCCAAAATAATAATATTTTGTGCTTCCAGAAGTATGGGTTCAGAGTTTTCAGTGCTTTCATAAAGTTTTACAAAATTACAAAAATTGAGGGAGACAGAGAATTTCATAAATTTTAAATTTCATATCTTTGCACCCATAAAAAGCTCTTTGAATGTTAGGAAGAAGACAAATCCGTGAAAAAGTAGTAGAAACCGTGTATTCGTACTACCAAAATCCGATAAAATTTGATGTGTTAGAAAAAAACATGTTTTCGGGAATAGAGAAAATCTATAATCTCTATATTTTTCAGTTGAATTTTTTGGTTGGTCTGAAAGATCTTGCAGAAAACCAGATGGAAATTGGTAAGAATAAATACTTTAAAACTGATTCAGATGTCAATCCCAATCAAAAATTTATCAATAATCAGGTTTTAAAAAAGCTTGAGGAAAACCCTGAGAGATTGTATTTCACGGGTCAGCATAAAGATTTGAAATGGGACTTGCACGATGATATGTTGGTGAAAACTTTCCAACGTATGACAGCAGGAAAGCGTTATCAGGATTTTATGAAGGAAGATGGATATTCTTTTGAAGATGACCAGAAATTTATCGGGAAATTATTTTTAAGATATATTGCCGAAAACGAAGATTTTCATGATTATATCAGCGATAGAGAACTGACGTGGTCAGACGATATTCATATTGCAAACTCAATGGTGCAGAAGACCATCGGTTTTATGAAGGAGAATGAAGAAAGCCGCACTTTGATTAAAATGGTTAAAGATGATGAAGACAAAAATTTTGCAGGCAAACTTCTGAGAGATACTTTAAATAACTGGGAAGCCAATGAGAAAAAGCTTTCTGAGCGTCTTGAAAACTGGGATTTGGAAAGAATAGCATTGATGGACAAAGTTATTTTAACGACTGCTATTTCGGAACTTGACAATTTTCCTTTTACACCTTCAAGAGTTATTATTAATGAATATATTGAGATTGCAAAAGTATTTGCTACAGATCGTTCTAACATATTCATCAATGGAATTTTAGATAAATATTGTAAAGACTTAAATAGAATATAAATTAAAATTAATTTAATATGAAAAAGACATTATCAATTATTGCTTTGTCTGTAATCGGTTTCGGATTGGTTTCTTGTAAAAAAGAAAATAAAGAAGTACAAAACCCAGAAGTTATTGGTGTAGATTCTACCAATGCTCCTGTTGCAGATTCTACAGTTGCACCGGTAACTCCTACAGTAGCGGGAACTGAAGCTGCAGCTCCTGTAAAATCTAACCAGCCTACCACAACAATTGCATTATCTGAAAGCAATTTCGATTTTGGAAATATTAAAAAAGGTGCAAAAGTAAACCACGTTTATGAGGTTACCAATACAGGAACAAACCCATTAATTATCTCTGAAGTAAAACCTGGATGCGGATGTACTGCTCCTGAATTTACAAAAGAACCAATTATGCCTGGTAAAAAAGGAAAAATCACGTTAAGCTTTGATTCTTCAAACTTTGACGGAAGCGTACAAAAATATGCTGATGTTTTTGCTAACGTAGAAAATGCTCCGGTAAAATTGACATTCAATGCCAATATTCAACCATAAAAAATGAATATGTTAACATTATTTTTACAAGCACCTGCACAAGGAAATTCAACTACCATGTTGATGATGATGGGGGTGATGGTTGTCGGATTTTATTTTCTGATGATCAGACCACAGATGAAGAAGCAGAAGCAGGAGAAAAAATTTCAGGAAGAGCTGAAAGTGGGAAGCAGAGTAGTGCTTACTTCTGGTCTTCACGGAAGAATAGCTCAGATTCAGGAAGACGGAGTAGTTATCGAAACTCTTTCCGGGAAACTGAAATTTGAAAAAGCAGCGATCTCAAGAGAGTTTACTGATAACCGTTTCGGTGAAAAAGCAACGAAAGCTGCTGACAAAAAAGAAGTTATCGAAACTGAAAAGAAATAATTTTAGTTTTAAATAATATTGTGTTTCGGCGCGGTGACCAAAGGTCATCGCGCTGATTCTTTTTAGTCGCTAAAATTATCATTCAGAACGCAGCAAAGAATCCACTTAATAATCTTAGTTTCTTAACTAAAACTTACTGTTTCAATTTAAAATTGTAACGAATTTCACCTTCCTCGGATGATAATTTTCTTAATTTATAAGGTTTAATTTATCTTTACAAAATGAATCAAAACAAAACCGTTCTCATTCTCGGAGCCAATTCCGATGTTGCCAAACAATGTATTTTACAATATGTTGAAAAAGGTTTTGCCGTTATTGCAGCTTCCAGAAGTATAGATTCACTGAAAGAATTCGTTAATAAAAATAACTTGTCAAAGGTTTCTGTTTTATATTTTGATGCTTCAGATTTTGATTCACATCAGAAATTTTATGATGAACTTCCAACAAAGCCTCATTTAGTAGTTTACGCAGCAGGATTTTTAGTTGATAATGAAAAAGCTTTAAGCAATTTCCAAGGAGCTCAACAAATGATGACAGTCAATTATATGGGAGCCGTTTCTGTATTAAATATAATTGCAATGGATCAAAGCAATAAAAATTTAGAAAGAATAATCGGATTATCTTCTCTTTCCGGAGTGAGAGGTCGCAAAAGTAATTTCGTTTACGGAAGTACAAAAGCGGCTTTCACGACTTATTTGGCTGGTTTAAGGCAGGAATTAGCGCAGAGAAATATAAAGGTCAACGTTTTGGTAAGTGGATATATTAATACAAAAATCAATGCTGGCTTAGACCTCAATAAAAACCTTCTGATGGAACCTGATTATGTTGCAAAACATATCGTGAATGCAGGGGATTCTTTCACGATTGTCCCAAACTTTAAATGGAAACTGATTTACATTATTTTAAAAATATTGCCAGAGAGTTTGGTGGCGAAGTTGCCATAGTTACTTTTTTATGCTTGATTTGGTTTTTAGAAACCTCAAAATATCCTGATATTGATTGGTTTCATCTTTGTCTACAATATAAGTAAATGGAGTTCCTATTTGAATAGTAATATAAATAGTTTCTTTTGAAATTTCATAAGAGACATTTTTCCAAATACTTCTGATGTCATATTGCTCATTTTTGATATAAATAGAATTGTCATCTAAATATAGTTCTGTAAGTGGATTAAATTTCTTGATTTCAGTTATATGCTCGTTGATCTTAGAAGTATAGTTCGCTTTATTGAAGTAGAAAATTGCTAAATATATAACACCAAAGGCAACAAAAAAAACACCAAGAAATCGTAGAAAATCAACTCTGCTTCTATCATCTGTAAAAATGCTATCAATAATGATTAGGAATAAAATGATAAAGAAAAAATTCTTTAATAAGGATGGTATTTTCTTTTTCCAAGAATAGGAATAATATTTTTCCAATTGTCTCCTTGTAATTTTTTCATTAAAATCTATAAGGACTTGTAAAGAATCTCCCATTAACATTTTAGTTTTTGTAAAAGTATATAATTACTCCACATCCTGCAACAAATCAAGCGCCTTCATCATATCAATTCCCTTTCCTAAAACAGGCTTAAATAAATCACCTTTTTCCTTAATTCGCTCCAAGGCATTTTCAATAGTAAAATCAGTAGGCTTTAATCCTTTTTTCAGTTCACTCCATTCAATCGGCATCGAAACAGATGCTCCTTCTTTCGGTCTTATGCTGTAAACACTTGCCAAAGTTTGCCCTTGTCGGTTTTGAAGATAATCAAGATAGATCTTTTTGTCGTCTCTTTTTTGAAGACTGCGTTCTAAAGTCGTGATTTTAGGAAGTTTGTCATTCACCTGTTTCATCAGAATATGGGCGAAATCTTTTACTTGATCATAATCGTAACTGCCACCCATTGGAATATAAATATGAATTCCCGTACTGCCGGAAGTTTTACAATAACCTTTTATTTTTATTAAATCTAAAACTTCCTTCACTTTTTGAGCCGTTTCAATCACATCATCGAAACTATTTTTCTTCGAAGGGTCAAGATCTAAAACCAGATAATCAGGATGTTCTAAATCAGGAAGCGAGGAATTCCACGGATTAAAATCAATGCAACCCAGATTATTCAGATAGGCTAATGTCGCTTTATCGTTACAGATGGCGTAATCAATGTATTTATCTGTAGATTCAGAATAAACTTTTGTTGTTTTGATCCAGTCAGGGAAAGAGTCACCAGCATCTTTTTGATAAAATCCTGATTTTTCAATTCCATTAGGAAAACGGTTTAAAGAAAGCGGGCGATTTTTCAGATATGGTAAAATGTATTCTGCTACCGACTGATAATATTCCACAATATCCCCTTTGCTGACCTCATCTTGCGGGAAATATATCTTGTTCTGATTCGTGAGTTTTATTGTATGTCGGTTTAGTATAATTTCGCTATCATTTTCAAACTCATCTTCTGTATTTTCTGTATTTTTTTTAGTTTTCATACTTTTAGATTTGGTGGTTTTTTGAATGTTTTTTTTGATGGAATTGCTGATTTCTTTCGCGTCTTTATCCTCCCGAATCGCTACAAATACAGGGTGGCGGAACATTCCGTCTTTTGTAATTTCAGAATATTTTATTTCACAAACCAATTCGGGCTTCGTCCATGTAACCGGCATATTGGTTTTGGGAATGGTTTCAAATGGCGAAGTTTTTACAATTAATTTTTTCAGTCTCTCATGAAGCTGATTCAATAATTCATTATTAAATCCCGTTCCGGTGTGCCCCGAATAGATGAGTTTACCATTGATATATTTCCCAAGAATTAAAGCTCCGAAAGCTTTTCTGGAGCCTTTTGGTTCTGTGAAACCACAAATTATTGCTTCTTCGGTATTGGTGAATTTTATTTTGAGCCAGTCGGTACTTCGGCTGTTTTCAGTATAAATACTATCAGATTTTTTAGCAATCATCCCTTCCAGTTTCATTTTTTTCATCTGATTGAAAAAATCAATTCCTTTTTCAGGAACGTGATCGCAAAATTTAATCAGTTCGGTTTCAATTAATGCATCTTTTAAAAGCTCTTTTCTTTGAATTAAAGGCAATTCTTTGGTAGAATGTCCGTTTAGCCAGAGTAAATCAAAAACCTGATACGTTAAAGCAAGATTGGGATTGTCGCCGATTTGTTGTAATAGTTGAAAACTTGGTTTTCCATTTTCATCGTAAGCTACAATTTCACCATCCAAAATCATTTTATGTTTTTGCTGAGAAAAATCTTCAACGATTGTGTGAAATTTTGATAAGAACGAAATGCCGTTTCGGGAGTAAAATAAAGGATTTTTTTTGCTTAAATCAGCCACAGCACGATAACCATCCCATTTGATTTCAAAAATCCAGTTTTCATCATCAAAAGCGTCGTCAGAAGATTTTGCAAGCATTGGCTTGATGAATTTCTCGAGTTTTTTTTCATCAACTAAAGAATTGAACCGTTGAAATTTATGTTTTGTTTGAGAAGTTATGACTTCTTTTTGCTGCTTTTTGGGCTTTTTTTTTCCTCTAGAAATTTTGAAACTAATGATTTCGGTGAAACATTTTCTTCGGCATCGTATTCATCCTTGGCAAATTTATCTTTATGTTTAATTAGCAGCCATGCGTTATTATCTGTATTTTTCATTTTCACTAATGCAAATTCACCTTTCAGTTTTTTGCCGTGAAGGATAAATTTTAGCGAACCAGATTTTAGTTCTTTCAACAATTCTTTTTCATCAGAAAGCTTGCTGGCTTGGTCTAAAGGTTCATAAGTTCCGCTGTCCCAGACTTCAACTTGTCCGGCTCCATAATTTCCTTCCGGTATATTTCCTTCAAAATCTTTATAATCATAAGGATGGTCTTCTACCATCATCGCCAAACGTTTGTCATCAGGATTTAATGAAGGTCCTTTCGGAACAGCCCAACTTTTAAGAACGCCTTCCATTTCCAGTCTGAAATCGTAATGCAACCTTGAGGCAGCATGTCTCTGTATCACAAAAATCAGCTTGTCATCACTTTTTTTTGTTTTTCCTTTCGGTTCGGTAGTTTCATCGAACTTTCTTTTATCATTATAATCTTTAAGTGCCATAACTAAGAAGCGTTTTTAGATTTCGGACTTTGTAAACTGGCTTTCAACTGTGCCATTAAATCAATCACTTTTCCCTGTTTTGCTGGTTCAGATTTTTTCAGCTTAACAGATTTACCTTTCGCTTTTTTCTTAATGATTTTAAGCAACTCTTCCGAGTATGTATTTTTGTAAAATGTAGGATCGAAGGGTTCTGATAACTGCTCGATGAGGTTTTTAGCCATTTTCAGTTCGGCTGGTTTCGGCGCTTTCTTAGCTGGAATTTTTAAGTCTTTGTAATCTCTGATTTCCTGATCAAATCTGAGACGGTTTAAAACCAGAACCTCATCATTGTACGGCCGAATCATTCCTATCGCTTCACTGTCGCGAAGAACAAACGTTCCTATACCGACCATTTTAGTTTGTTGTAAAGCCTTAATTAAAAGTCTGTAAGCATTTTCTCCGTTTTTCTGCGGTTCGAGAAAATATGGAGTTTCAAAATAGACAGAATCAACTTCTACTTCTTTTACAAAATGTTCTATCGAAAGAATTTTCGTTTTTTCCGGGCTTGCAGCTTCGTAATCTTCATCATCAAGAACAACATATTTATCATCCATAAGATAACCCTTTACAATGTTTGCCCACTTTACTTCCTTACCTGTTTTTTCGTTGACTCTTTTGAATTTAATATTTGAAAAGTCAGATTTATCCAGCATATCAAGATCCAGTTTACTGGTTTCTGTTGCAGAATAAATCTTTACAGGAATATTGACCAAGCCAAAACCAATGGCACCGTTCCAAATTGCTTTCATTGTCTTTATTTTTAGAAGAAAATACAATGATTGTGCCGTATGAATATCAATTAATTAATGAAAAAGGATTATATATTTATTTTGTAGTAAAATGTTTTCAATATAACTGCTTGTATTCGTGTTTTCTAAATTTTACTACCTTTGACGCTTCTATTTCTGAAAGAAGTCAGTCTTCTTTTTAATTAAATAATTTTCAACAATATTACTGTTGGGAATAATCTCAAATTCTAATTTATAATAATTACTAAAAAAATTTTTAATGAAAGATTTAAATTTAAGCAATGTACAAGATAACTGGGACAATTTTATAACGTCTGCTATTGCTATGGCGCCAAGACTTATTACTGCTTTGGTATCTGCCATTCTTATATTTATCGTAGGAAGATGGATGATAGGATTACTAAAAAAACTAATTAGAAAAGCATTTATCAAGAAGGAAGTGGAGCTTTCTCTGCAAAAATTTTTGCTGAATGTGATTACATGGTCACTGAATATTTTGTTATTTATTATAGTTGTTACACAGCTTGGTGTGCAGACTTCTGCCTTTGTAGCCATGATTGGGGCTGCAGGTTTGGCAATCGGTTTAGCTTTGCAGGGATCACTGGCGAATTTTGCGGGAGGAATTTTAATTTTAATGTTGAAACCCTTTAAAGTTGGTGATTATATTGAGGTGAAATCCGGAGAATCTGGGACGGTACATGAAATTGATATTTTTCACACGAGGCTTATTACTCCACAAAATCAAATGGTGATAATCCCGAATGGAGATGTTTCCAATAACAGCATTACAAATTATACCCATTTGGGCACACGCCGTACGTGGTTTAATATTGGAGTTTCTTATAATGCAAACCTTAATGAAGCAAAAAAAATTCTTTTAGACGTAATAAAAAATAATCAGTATGCATTCGAAAGTCCTGCACCTCAAGTTGTGGTAACGGAATTAGGCGATAGCGCCATCAATTTATCAATAAGAGCAACAACTTCTCTGGATAATTTTTGGGCGATGAATGAAGAGCTAATCATTAATTGCAAAAGAGCACTTGATAATGCAGGAATTGAAATCCCTTTTCCACAGAGAGATTTGCATATTTACCAAAATTCTTAATTTTGTTAAAGAATGTTTTAAATCTAAGATTGTTTTTATTAAAAATGGAAAAAAATAAGGTGTTAAGGGTTTACTTGGTTTTGACTAAATCTCATCAAGTAACTTCATAGATTTCTCTCAATACCTGTACTTTTCATTTTGAGATTGATGATATGCGACCGCAATATTAATTTCAAAATAAGAAAAATCCTCACCGATTTCTTCTTTAATAGCTTTCAGAGATTGAATAGACTGCCTTTTTGCAATATCAATAATAGGTTGCAGTTTGCTAATGTCCATCAATTCAATTGGCTTAATGGTTCCAACTTTTACGAAATTAACCAAATGATTTTGAATGGTTGGTATAGTCAAATTTCTCATTTTAGCGATTTCTTCGATGTTGTTTCCTGCTTTGAACATTTGAAAAGTCGTTGTAAAAGTTCCTGCTGGAAATTTGTTGATGTTTTTCGTTGCAGTTTTCTTTTTTGGTTTCTTTTCGAAAATTCTACTGGTTAAATGATGAATCTCACAATAATTGTGAATGACTTTCAGAAGATTCTCACCATATTTTTCGATTTTAAAAGCTCCGAAACCACTTATTTCATTAAGCTCTTCTTTTGTGTGAGGAAGATAAGCTGAAAGTTCTAGTAAGGTTGCATCCGAAAAAATAACATACGGCGGAACATTTTCTCGTTCTGCAATTTCTCGTCTCAGGCTTTTTAAATCCAAAAATAAATCTGGATTGTTGTCGATTGTAGAAGTTGAATAATCCGTCTCTATTTCATCAACATTCACAGCTTTGGCTTTTTCTTTTACTTTTCTGAAGATGACTTTTTTATTCTTAAATAAAACCAATTTGCTTTCTTCATTTAGTTTTAAAACCGAAAATTCTTCATTCGATTCACTCAAAAAACCATTAATCAGAAGTTGAGTAACCAAATTTTGCCAATAACTTTTATCGTGATTATTTCCAATTCCATAAGTGGGCAAAGTCTGCATATAGTCTGTGATTTTTACACTTCTGGAGCCTCGCAGAAAATCAATAATTAAGTTTTTTCCGTATCGTTCTTTTAACCTGAAAACTGCACTCAATAATTTTTGAGCATCTGTTGTTGCTTCCCAATTCTCAAATTCACTAAGGCAAAAATCACATGCATTACAGTTTCCATCATGTTTTTCACCGAAATATTCCATGAGATATTGTCTTCGGCATTTTTGCATTTCGGCAAAGTCGGACATTTGTTTCAGCTTTTGCAACATCAGTTCAGATTGTTCCTGATTACCTTCTATCATTGCAAATTTTTTCAGCTTCATTACATCGGCGTAAGAGTAAAATAAAATGGCTTCACTCGGCAAACCATCTCTTCCTGCTCTTCCAGTTTCCTGGTAATAACTTTCGATATTTTTGGGTAGATCTGCATGCATCACAAAACGGACATTGCTCTTGTCTATTCCCATTCCAAAAGCAATGGTAGCCACCATCACCCGGGTTTTGTCCTTTAGAAAATTTTCCTGAACTTCCGCTCTTTCCAATGAAGAAATTCCTGCGTGATAAAAAGCGGAATTGATGCCGTTTTCCTTCAGCTTTTTAGACAATTCTTCCGTGCCTTTTCTCGACAAACAGTAGATAATTCCCGAATCGTCCGGATGTTCGTTAAGATATTGAATAATATTCTGCAGAACAGATTGCTTCGACTGAACGAAATATTTGATATTGGCTCTGTCAAAAGAAGAGATCAAAACCAATGGATTTTGAAGATTCAGTTGTTTGATGATGTCTTTCCGAGTGATTTCGTCTGCACTTGCCGTTAATGCGATGACAGGAATCGTTGGGAATTGCTTTTTTAATCCGTTTAAAAATAAATAATCCGGACGGAAATCGTGACCCCAATGCGAGACACAATGCGCTTCATCTACCGCAAACATGGAAATATTGATCTCCCTGAGCATTTCTAAAAACGCTCCATTTTCCGAACTTAATTTTTCGGGAGCAACGTATAAAAGTTTGAGTTTTCCGTTTTTTAATTGATTTAAAGTTTCATTTTGCTCAAAAAATGACATCGAAGAATTGATGTACGAAGCTGAAATTCCGTTCACGCGCAATGCATCAACCTGATCTTTCATCAAAGCAATAAGAGGAGAAATAACAATTGCTGTTCCTTCCAAAACCAAAGCCGGAATTTGATAACAGAGCGATTTTCCACCGCCGGTCGGCATCAGGACAAAAGTGTCTTTCTTATTTATTACATTTTCAATGGCGTTCGCTTGTTCGAGGCGGAAATTATCGTAGCCAAAATACTTTTGAAGTATTTCTAAAGGAGATTTCATAATTCAAAATTTGTGTTTACGTAAAAGTAATAAATTCTGTTGCTTTTGAGAAAAAAATGATTTTATAATTGTTGAAAATTATGAGTCGTTATTATATTGATTTATAAGCTACTCCCTTTCAAAACATGTGAAAAAACTTTCCGATCATTTTTTTTTAAATCAACATATTGATCTGTGTTTTTATAAAACCGTCGATATCTTCAATGGTTTTGGTTTCTCATTGTTCTTTATTTTCCATAAAATTTGTTTCGATATTTTCTATGAATTGAATGAAATCTTGTCTTGTCATAAATAGTTTTAAGATTTGATTAAACATCTTTAAACTGAGATTTTTTTTCAAGATAGGCAATTGTTTTGTTGAGATTGCTCTCATCAATATTCGCTTTGTCTAAAATGAAATGCATGAATGAAGAGGCTGTAATGTAAAGATATTTGTCATCTAGAATACAGTAAGTGATTTCCTGCCAAATAAATTTGTATTCAGATTTATAGTTTTTAAAACAAAAATGAGTAGGATTAAATTCCCAAATTACATCTTTTGAATTTATTTTGATGTTTGATATTTCTTTTTCTATTAATTTCACAATATTTTTTTTATGTTTTTTGTATTGAGAATAATAAGAGAAACAATAGATGTATGTCGCAATTACATATCCTCCAAAAAGTCCTGCAAATCCATAATCTTCAGTAATAAAAAATATTATTGCGAATTGTAAAATGATGGTGCCAGCGAATAAATTTTTATTGTTTTTTGCGAGATTTTTTTTCCAAATTCTTTTAAATTCATAGTGTTGAATCTGTTTGAAAATTTCTTCGGTACAAGGAGTGTTGTAGATTAAAATTTCTTCGGTCATAGTTTTTATTTAAATAAAAAAGCGGAGAAAAAATCTCCGCTTCTAATTTATGCTTTTAAATTTAATTGTAATTCCAATTCATCGAGTTGTTCATCAGCAATTGCGGCCGGCGCATCGATCATCACATCTCGCCCTGAATTATTCTTAGGGAAAGCGATATAATCTCTGATCACCTCGTTTCCGTCAAGAATAGCTACCAAACGGTCAAATCCGAAAGCCAAACCACCGTGAGGCGGAGCGCCGTATTTGAAGGCATTCATCAAGAATCCAAACTGAGCTTCTGCTTCTTCTTTAGAGAACCCTAATAAATCAAACATTCTTGATTGAAGATCTCTGTCGAAAATTCTAATCGAACCTCCACCAATTTCGTTTCCGTTAAGGACCATATCGTAAGCATTGGCTCTTGCTTTCCCCGGATCTGTTTCCAATAAATGAATATCTTCGGGTTTTGGAGAGGTAAAAGGGTGGTGCATGGCATGGTAACGTCCGCTTTCTTCATCAAATTCCAATAATGGGAAGTCAACGACCCAAAGTGGTGCGAAAACGTCTCCTTTTCTTAATCCCAAACGGTTTCCGAGTTCCATTCTCAAGGCAGAAAGCTGAGTTCTTACTTTATGCTCGTTTCCTGAAAGAATTAACATTAAATCGCCTTCTTTTGCTCCGAATTTTTCAATAATTTTTGTTAAATCTTCCTCGTTGTAAAATTTATTCACAGAAGAAGTTTTCACGCCATCATTCTGGAATTTAGCCCAAACCATTCCTGAAGCTCCGATTTGAGGTCTTTTTACCCAATCAACAAGCTCGTCAATTTGTTTTCTTGTATAATCTGCACAACCTTCAACATTAATTCCAACAACCAATTCGGCATCATCAAATATTTTGAAATCTTTTCCTTTTACTAAGTCATTCAACTCTACGAATTCCATTCCGAAACGGATATCCGGTTTGTCGTTTCCATATCTCTGCATTGCATCCGCGAATGTCATTCTTGGGAACGTTCCGAATTCCTGACCAGTAATATCTTTGATCAACGTTTTCGTCATTCCTTCAAAAACATTCATCACGTCTTCCTGCTCCACGAAAGCCATTTCGCAGTCGATTTGTGTGAATTCCGGTTGTCTGTCGGCTCTTAAATCTTCATCACGGAAACATTTAACGATCTGGAAATATTTATCCATTCCACCAACCATCAACAATTGTTTGAAAGTCTGTGGAGACTGTGGTAATGCGTAAAATTGTCCCGGATTCATTCTGCTTGGTACAACGAAATCTCTTGCTCCTTCCGGAGTAGATTTGATTAAAACCGGAGTTTCAACTTCAATAAACCCTTCGTCTGAAAGATAATTTCTCACTTTTTGCGCCATTTTGTGACGGAAGATCAGTTTGTCTCGTACCGGAGCTCTTCTGATATCCAGATAACGGTATTTCATTCTTAATTCTTCACCACCATCAGTTTCATCTTCAATCGTGAAAGGCGGAAGCTGAGATTCATTAAGAACTTCTAACTTTTCAACTAAAATTTCAATTTCTCCAGTCGGAATATTCGGGTTTTTGCTTACTCTTTCGATAACTTTTCCTGTCACCTGAATTACGAATTCACGTCCCAATTTCTTTGCATTTTCCATCAATTCCGCTGTAGAACGATCCTGGTCGAAAACCAACTGAGTAATTCCGTAACGATCCCGAAGATCTATCCAAATCATAAATCCTTTATCACGAATGGTTTGTACCCATCCTGAAAGTGTAACTTCTTCATTAAGATGTTGAAGAGATAATTCTCCGTTGGTGTGCGATCGAAACATAATTATTTGTTTAAAGTTCAATGTTTAAGGTTCAATGTTTTGAGCCTTGAATTTCCGTCTGCAAAGATAATATTTTTGAAGGGTTTAAAAACAAAAAACTTCCCGAAGGAAGTTTTAAGTTATATATTGTAAAATTTTCTAAAGAATAGCAGCCGTTTCCGGGTGGTTGTTTTCTAACGCATGATCTTTAGCTGTTTTGCCATTACGATCTTTTACATCTTTCTTCGCTCCTTTTTTTAAGAAAAGTTTTACCGTATCTGTGTATCCATACATTGCTGCGTACATTAGCGGAGTAGTGTCACTGCAAGACTTGTTTACGTCTGCATTATTTGCAAATAAATAGTTGATTACATTTACTCTTTCATACCTTGCACTTAAAGATAATAAATTATAAGAAACTTCTTTAATATCGAAACATTTAGTAAAGTCATCTTTCGTAAAAACCTTCTTAATGTCTTCTATTTTATCCGTCTGGAAAACTCTCGTCTTTTCACCAGAAAGTTCTTGCGCAAACAGGCTATTACTGAAGATAGCAATTCCAAAAAGCAAAGTGGTAGTAATTATTTTTTTCATAAATATTAATTTTATCTAAATAATATACAAAGCTAAATAATTTATTTGATACATGTTGCTAATTATAAATCCATTTCATTGCTTTTTTCAAAACTTCATCTTTGTTGTTTTTGATTTAGATAATTATAAGTAAAATGATTTTTAAATCTTAATCTTTTAATACTTCATTACTTCCTGATTTTACAAAAAAATACCGAAGCAAACACTTCGGTACTATATCTTTTTAAAATGTGAAAAAATTATTTCCCTCCAAAAAGTCCGCCCAGAATATCTCCTAAACCACCACTTTGTTGTTGCTTTTGTTGACCGCCTCCGCCAAGAACACTCCCTAAAATATCATTCAAAGGATTTCCTGAAGATTGTGATTGTCCACCACCTAAAACGCTTCCAAGAATATCGTTTAATGGATTTGACTGCTGTTGTTGAGCTTGAGTTTGTGCACCACCCAAGATTCCTCCTAAAAGATCACCAAGACCTCCAGCTCCAACGTTGTTCTGTTGTTTTTCCTTTCCAATATACCCCATGATTACTGGAGCAAGCATTGCCAGAATAGGTCCGATCTTATCAATAGAGATTCCTGTATTTTGTGAGAGCTGATTTTCAACAGTACTTTTTTCATTTCCAAAAATATGAGAAAGTATAGACCCGCCTTCATTTTGTCTGGCTTCCAACTGCGAAGTGTCATCTAAAATACTTCCGTCGTGATCTTTTTCTAACGCACTATTTAAAGCTTCTGCTTCTTTATTGTCCTGAGATTTATTTCTCAAGTACGAGATTACAAGAGGTGTTGCAACTGCCAAAAGTGCGATGATTTGGTTTTTGCTAATTCCGAATTTGGTTTCAGCTTTTTCTGCAACCTGGTTTCCTGTATTTCCTGTAAGTAAATCGATTAAACTCATAATTTATGCTTTTATGTTTAATCAAAGATGATAAAATTATCTGAATTTAAAAATTAATAATCATTTATAATTTCATTACTTCTTCTCTATTTTGATATTTTTCTCTGAGTTCAACGAATTCTAAACACTGTTTTCTCAATTCTTCAACATTATCATTAGTTTGTTTATGATCAAGGGTAAATTCAATACATCCTATGTTATTGTGCAACCAAGGTAACATATAGTAATTAAGTCCGCCTTTATATGCTTTTTCTTGTTGGAACGCTTTTGTGGCTTCTAATGAGGAAGCTATTCTGTGAGATCCTATATAAAATAAAGGAATGAGAAAAGTTACAAATTGTAATCTTTTCAAATTATATTTCATGTTCAGTGATTTTATTCCAAGGCTAATGATGAGGATAACAATAAAATAACTCGGTATGAAAAAAACATAATTGTCTGAAACCGCATAAAATGTTGCAAAGCCAAAAGTAAATAAAAAAGAAATTGCAATAAAAGGAAACAGGTTTCTATAATTTTTTAAAATTTCATGTATTCCCCAAGGAATAAAAATCAAAAAAATATTAAAATTATAAACTAGAAAAAGAAAAGATTTTAGAAGATCTTTTAGTAATTCTGAAAAGCCCTGCTTGAAAGTATCTTCTATCCAAGTACCAGTTCCGGTAAGAAATGTGTACTTTATATGAATATCAGCTAAATAATTGACGAGGAACATTGAAATAAAAATCAATGCAAATGAAGAGGCTGAAATAAAAATATTCTTTCTGGAATTTCTAAGCTGATAGATAAGTACAATATAAGCAGGAATTAGCATAATGTTTTGGATGTGAACCCACATACTTACTCCTAAAAAAATGCCTGTCAAAAGTAAATTTTTAAGAGATGGCGATTTCAATGATTTTACTGAAAATATTAAAAAGAAGATAATCCAAATTGCATTGAACGTATAAACTTCAATAGTAGAAGCGCTTCGCCAAAATGTAAAACTTAGTCCAAGAACAATGCTGCAACTTATTGCAATCCAGTTTTCTGAAATAAATTCTTTAATAAAATTATAAATTAATGTAATACTTAGAGCGGCGGGAACAATAGACATCAGCCTCATTGTCATAATGCTGTCTACATTACAATATTTAGTCAAAAAAATTGCAGTATTTAGGTAGAGAAAGTGAGACAATGGAGTTGCTTGGTCTGTAAATAATTCTTTTTCAACATCTAAAAGAAAACCAATTCCATCCCCAAAAGAAACTTTCGAAAAACTTGAAAAATAGTAAATAATTAAGAAAAATAAGAATAGAAAAAACGGAATAAGTTTTTTATTATTCATCTACTTAATTTTTAACAATCGGTACATTCGAGCAAGCTTCACCAAACATTAGAGATTTTACAATCGGCTTTAGATTTTCGACCAATTCTATATACGCATTTTCCGGAATTGCTTTGTCTGTGCAGCCTTTCACCAAAACTCTTTTTCCGTTCATCTCAGAAAAATCATAGTTTTTGATGGCGTCATGCATTAAAACGATTTCTAAATTTTCAGCACTTCCGAAAACTATTTTCTTTGTAGCATCTGTAAGTTTAGCGGTTAGTAGAAAATAAGCCCAAAGCGGAACAATAGCATCTGCCGAATTGTAGATGTAAACGTAAGCATCTTTATATTCTTCAGTGTCGATAGCAGCTACTTTTTCACGGAAATCTTTTTCTTTTAAAATCATTTCCATAAATAGAAAATCTTTCAGATCAATGCCTTTTCTTACACCTTTTGGAACGAGATCGGTAAGATCAAAGTTGATCAGTCCGCTTGCGGCTACTTTATTTTTTATTTCAAATTCTTCTGACATTTTTTTATCATTATCTTTGAAGCAAATTTACTTAATTATAATTTGAATTTTGATGTTTGGAATTTGAGATTAAATGTCATTTCAATAGACAAAATCATTCATCGCCTATCAATTATCATTTATGAAATATTATATCATCGCAGGTGAAGCATCCGGAGATTTGCACGGAAGCAATTTAATGAAAGCTTTAAAAGAAAAAGATTCCAATGCAGAATTCAGATTTTGGGGCGGAGATTTAATGCAGAAACAAGGTGGTACTTTGGTAAAGCACTACCGTGACTTAGCATTTATGGGCTTTTTGGAAGTTGCGATGAATCTCAGAACGATTTTAAATAATATTAAAATCTGCAAAGAAGATATTAAAAACAACCAACCTGATGTTTTAATCTTGGTTGATTATCCTGGTTTCAATTTGCGAATCGCAAAATTTGCAAAAGAATTGGGCATAAAAGTAGTCTACTATATTTCTCCTCAACTTTGGGCTTGGAAAGAAGGTCGTGTTGAAATCATTAAAAAATATGTTGATGAAATGATGGTGATCTTGCCTTTCGAGGAAGATTTCTATCACAAGCATGATGTAAAATCTCACTTTGTAGGACATCCTTTGTTGGATGCAATTTCTACACTTCAGGATATTTCTGTTGATGATTTTAAAACTGAAAATGGTTTAAATGAAAAAGAAATCATTGCACTTTTGCCAGGTTCCAGAAAACAGGAGGTGGAAAAAATGTTGGAAATTATGCTTTCAGTTCGTCCACATTTTAATAATTGTCAATTTGTGATTGCGGGTGCACCAAGTCTTGAAAAGGAATTTTATCAAAAATATGTTGATGAAAATGTGCATTTTGTTTCCAACAAAACTTATGATTTGTTGAGATGCTCAAAAGCTGCTTTGGTAACTTCAGGAACAGCAACTTTAGAAACTGCTTTGTTGAATATTCCGGAAGTGGTTTGTTACCGAGGAAGCAAAATTTCTTACGCTATTGCCAAAAGATTGGTAAAAAACATCAAATATATTTCTTTGGTGAATTTAATTATGGATCGGGAAGTGGTGAAGGAATTAATTCAAAGTGAACTCAATACTAAAAATCTAGTCAAAGAATTAAATTTCATTATTGATGGTGAAAAAAGAAGTGAAATGCTTCAGGATTTTAAATTACTCAGAGAAAAATTAGGAGGAAAAGGAGCCAGTGAAAATGCAGCTGATATTATTTTGAATCTCACAAAATAGAAATAAATCAATTCCGTATTCTAAAATTTTCTAACTTAGTTTGTTCAAACACAAATGATTTTGAACAAGCAACCTCTTTTGATTGTTGTACTCTGTTTTATTCTTGGAATTTTTTTTCAGGATAAGTTCTTTCTTAAACAAAATTCAATCATTTTAATTCTGCTTTTTTCTGCCATTATTTTTGGACTGTTTTTTCTGAAAAGCCAGATTTTATTTAAAATAAGGAACTTCCTTTTGATGATTTTATTTTTCGGATTAGGAATTTCATTTCATTTTTATAATAATTCAAATGCTAAAAAGATTAACCTGAAAACAAATGAAACTGTTGTTTTTAAAATTTCTAAAAAATTAAATTCAAATCTAAAATTCAAAAAGTATGAGGCATCGATTGTTGTTGGAAATAAGATGTTTGATGCAATCGTTAATGTTGAAAAAGCCGAAAAAGAATTAGATTTTAATCATTATTATAAAGCGAAAGCATATCTGGTGCAGCCAATATCTCCGGAATACGATTTTCAGTTTGATTATTCAAAATATTTAAAGCGAAAAAATATTTTCTATCAATGCTATATTAACGGAGAAATTTCTTCTGGTGAAAGAAGCGATTTGAGTTTTACAGAAAAAATCAAGCAAAAACGGTTAGAAACTTTGCAGAAAATCGGTCATTCAAATATGTCTTTTCGCAGTCGTGAATTTTTGAAAGGAATAATCTTGGCAGACCGCACAGAAATAGATTCTGAAACCGTTCAGGATTTTAACCGTTCGGGTTTGGTGCATTTTCTTGCCATTTCGGGGACACATATTGTTGTGATTTTCGGAATGTTTTATTTTCTGATGATGAGATTTTTATCTGTAAGTCTCAAAAAATATGCAATCGTCATCAGTTTACTATTCATCTGGGTTTTTGCAGTTTTCATCGGATTTGGTAATTCTGTGGTGCGATCCTGCATCATGATTTCTGTGTATTTCATTTCTGTGTTGCTTCAGCGGAAACCAGATTTGCTGCATTCGATGGCGCTTTCGGCGTTTATTATTTTAATGATCGATACGCAGCAGATTTTTGATGTAGGTTTTCAGTTAAGCTTTGTAGCTGTTTTGGGGATTTATTGGTTGAATCAACCAATTTTAAAATACCTTCCGAGACAGAATAATTTTTTCAAAAAACTTATTTATAATACGATTTCTATATCTGTTGCAGCGCAATTGGCAACACTGCCTTTAGTTTTGTATTACTTTCATCAGTTTTCATTGATTTCAATTGTAGCTAATTTTATAATTGTTCCGTTTTCTGAACTTATTATTATATTTTCTTTTTTTATGACCGCGCTGATTGGTTTTAATGTAGATATTGGAACTATTAATTTGAGTTATGATTTTATCATCAATATTTTGTTAAAAGTAATTCATTGGTTTGCAGATTTTGATGCTGTTTTCTTTGACAATATTCCTTTAAATTTAGCTGAGGTTTTTGTATTGTTTGGAATTATTTATTTTTTGAAATTTATGCTTGATAATATCAATTTTAGAACGGTTTCAAATGTAATTTTAGCGGTTGCTGTATTTTTTATCGTAAGAGTTTCTTTTAATATTATTGAAAACCAGGAAGATGAGTTTTTGGTACATCATTATAAAAAAGAAAATATTATCTCAATGAAAAAAGGGAATCGGGTAATCTTTTGGATGAAATCTTCAGATGATAAGGATAAAATTCAGCAGTTTATTATCAATCCTTATGTTTCATCACGAAGGATAAAAAATTTAGAAATAAAAAACTTTCCGGCTTCGGCTAAAATGGTAAGGTTTAAAGGTGAAATTTATGAATTAAAGTAATCTCAAATTTTGATGCTTTTTATTGTATTTAATATGCTAATGAATCTTATTTAGAAAGATTACAAACTGTCTAATAGTGAGATTTCTCACTTTTTAGTATTGTTAACATTTCCTAATTTTGTGGAAAATCAAATTTAAACTCAATATGGCAGGTTTAACAAGTTCTACAATAGGTAGAAAATATGCTATGGCACTTTCAGCGATGTTTTTGCTGATTTTCTTAGTAATGCATCTTTCCGTGAATCTATTGTCGGTTTTCGGTGAAACAGCTTATAACAATGCATCGCAGTTTATGGGGTATAATCCTCTTATTCAATTCGTTATGCAACCTGTGTTAATGTTTGCTGTAATTTTCCATTTTGTGATGGGATTTGTTTTGGAAATCAAAAACCAAAGAGCGAGACCAATCGGTTATGATAAAAATAACGGTTCTGCAAATTCTACATGGTCATCTCGTAACATGATTATTTCGGGAGCTGTAATTTTGGCATTCATCTTTTTACACATGTATGATTTCTGGCTTCACGAGATGAACTATAAATATGTGGATGGTCTTCCAATTGAAGAAACTCGTTTCTGGGAAGATTTGCACGGTAAGTTTGCTGATTTGTGGAGAGTAGTGCTTTATGTAATTTCATTCGGATTATTGGGTCTGCATTTGGCACACGGTTTCCAGTCTTCATTTCAGTCTATCGGAGCGAGACATGCAAAGTATACTCCGGTTATCAGAGCTATTGGAAACTGGTATTCGATCCTTATTCCGCTTGGCTTTATTTTTATTGCAATTTTTCATTACGTAACTCAATAATTTCAATATACTAATATGAGTAAATTAGATTCAAAAATTCCTGGAGGTCCATTAAAGGATAAATGGAAAAATCATAAAGACCATATGAACCTTGTTGCACCAAACAACAGAGATAAGATTGATATTATTGTTGTAGGTACAGGTTTGGCAGGAGGTTCTGCAGCAGCTACTTTGGCTGAGCAGGGATATAATGTAAAAGCATTTTGTTACCAAGATTCACCAAGAAGAGCACACTCGATTGCTGCACAAGGTGGTATCAACGCTGCTAAAAATTATCAGGGTGATGGTGACTCTACTTACAGATTGTTTTATGATACCATCAAAGGTGGTGACTATAGAGCAAGAGAGGCAAACGTTTACAGATTAGCTGAAGTTTCTGCAAATATTATCGACCAATGCGTTTCTCAAGGAGTTCCATTTGGTAGAGATTACGGCGGTCAGTTAGATAACCGTTCATTTGGTGGAGTTCAGGTTAAAAGAACTTTCTACGCAAAAGGACAAACTGGTCAACAGTTATTACTAGGTGCATATTCTTCACTAAGCCGTCAAATTGGAAAAGGAAGAGTAAAAATGTATAATCGTCACGAAATGCTAGAATTGGTAATCGTAGACGGAAAAGCAAGAGGTATTATTGCAAGAAACCTGGTAACAGGTGAGATCGAAAGACATTCTGCACATGCCGTTGTAATTGCTTCAGGAGGATACGGAAACGTATATTTCCTTTCTACCAACGCAATGGGATCAAACGTTTCTGCAGCTTGGAAGATTCATAAAAAAGGAGCATATTTTGCAAACCCTTGTTATGTACAGATTCACCCGACTTGTATTCCTGTTCACGGTACACAGCAGTCTAAACTGACTTTGATGTCTGAATCACTTAGAAACTCTGGAAGAATATGGGTTCCTAAGAAAATTGAAGATTCAGTTGCCATCAGAGAAGGTAAATTGAGACCTGAAAATATTAAAGAAGAAGATAGAGATTACTATTTAGAAAGAAGATATCCCGCGTTCGGAAACTTAGTTCCTCGTGACGTTGCGTCTAGAGCAGGTAAAGAAAGATGTGATGCTGGTTTCGGGATCGAAAATAACGAAACTAAAGAAGGTGTTTATCTTGATTTCTCTACAGAAATCATTAAAAAAGGTAAAGAAGCTGCTATTGAAAAGCATATTCACAATCCTACAGATCAGCAAATTTACGATCTTGGAAAAGCTTGGATTGAAGAAAAATATGGTAACTTATTCGTAATGTACGAAAAGATTACTGCTGATGATCCTTATAAAACTCCAATGAAGATTTACCCAGCCGTTCACTATACGATGGGTGGTGTTTGGGTTGATTATAACTTACAATCTACAATTCCCGGGTGTTTCGTAATTGGTGAGGCTAACTTCTCAGATCACGGAGCCAACAGATTGGGAGCTTCTGCATTGATGCAAGGTTTGGCAGACGGATATTTCGTACTTCCTTACACGATTGCAGATTATCTTTCTGCAGATATCAGAACGGGAGAAATTCCTACAAATTCTGCAGAGTTTGAAGCAGCTGAAAAAGAAATTAAAGACAAAGTAAACTTCTTTGTTAATAATAAAGGAACACATTCAGTAGATTATTTCCATAAGCAATTAGGACACATTATGTGGAATAAAGTAGGAATGGGAAGAACTCCTGAAGGTTTAAGAGAAGCGATTGCAGAAATTGATCAGGTTAAAAAAGATTTCTGGCAGAACGTAAAAGTAATGGGTGAAGCTGAAGGGATGAATACAGAGCTTGAAAAAGCGTTCAGAGTAGCAGACTTTATCGAATTAGGACAATTAATGGCTATCGATGCATTACACAGAAATGAATCTTGTGGTGGGCATTTCAGAGAAGATCATGCAACTCCGGAAGGTGAAGCAGAAAGAGATGATGTTAACTTTAAATATGTAGGAGCTTGGGAATATCAGGGTGATGATATCAAACAAGAAGTTCTGCACAAAGAAGACCTTATCTATGAGAACATCGAAGTTAAAGCGAGAAGTTACAAATAATCTCCAACCTATAAATAAATAATTATGAGTGCAAAAAAAGGCCTTCATCTTACGCTGAAAATTTGGAGACAAAAAAATACAAAAACTAAAGGTCAGTTTGAGACCTACAAAATATCAGATGTTTCTACAGATTCTTCATTCTTGGAAATGTTAGATATTCTGAACGAAAACTTAATCAACGAAGGAAAAGAACCGATCGCTTTCGATCACGACTGTCGTGAAGGAATCTGCGGTATGTGTTCTCTTTACATCAATGGTAGAGCTCACGGTCCGGATACTGGTATTACAACGTGCCAGCTTCACATGAGAATGTTCAAAGACGGTGAAACCATCGTTATCGAACCTTGGAGAAGTGCTGCGTTCCCTGTTATCAAAGATTTAATGGTAGACAGAAGCGCATTCGACAGAGTAATGGCTGCAGGTGGATTTATCTCGGTAAACACGTCAGGAAATACTTTGGATGCTAACGCAATTCCTATTCCTAAAGAAGATGCAGACAAAGCAATGGATGCTGCTGCTTGTATCGGTTGTGGTGCTTGTGTGGCGACTTGTAAAAACGGTTCTGCAATGCTTTTTGTCGGAGCTAAAGTTTCACAGTACGCTCTTTTACCTCAAGGTAGAGTAGAAGCTAAAAGAAGAGTTCTAAACATGGTGAAAGCTATGGATGAAGAAGGATTCGGTAACTGTTCAAATACAGGAGCTTGTGAAGTAGAATGTCCTAAAGGAATTTCTCTTGAGAATATAGCAAGAATGAACAGAGAATATATGGCTGCTTACGCAGACAGAGGATAATCTGTTTTAAAATAAATTATAAAAAATCGTCTTCCATATGGAAGACGATTTTTTTAGTTAAATCTTTCATAAATTACCTTCAAACATTGCATTTAGTATATTTGAAAAACTTATTTTTGCTTAATTATTTAAAATCAAAAATGAAAAAATATCTTTTGTTGTTTGTCATTGCAATATTTGTAATGTCTTGTTCAAAAAAAGTTGAAGTAAAAGGAAAAATCGCAGGCGGTTCTCCATTAGAAAGAATTGAGTTTGTAGAGGCTTCCGGTGTTGCTACCTTGCCATTGGCTAACTTTGGTATCGATAAAGACGGAAACTTTAAAGGAACTTTTGAAGCTCCAAAAAACGGAATGTACGTAATCAACTATGCCGGAAAACAGAATCTTATTTTCCTTAAAGGCGGTCAGAAACTTAATATTTCAGGTAATTCTGCTACTTTCCCTGGCGAATATGTTGTAACAGGTGATGCTAAAAGTGATAATGATTTCTTTCAGGCTTGTCAGAAATTCTTAACAAACTACGGTCAGAGTCTTAATATCCAGCAGTTGGCTTCAGGTGATGAAGGCGCTTATGTGAAGGCAATGCAGAAAATAGAGGCTGATATCAATAAAAATATTGAGGAAAATGAAAAGAAATTCAATCCTGGAAAAGAAGTGGTTGAATGGAAAAAAATAGATGCTAAAACGGCTATTCTTAATTTATTGGTAAATTATGAAATGACCAAAAAGCAAATGTCTGGCAACAATCCTTCATTCAAGTTGGGTAAGGCATTCACAGATTATGAAGCCAAACTACAGGAGAATAAAGATAATATGATTAAAACAAGTCCGTTTTACAGACAATATCTTTTAACAAAAATGAGTACAGATTTCCAAACATTTGCTCAGGCAAAAGCACAGGGAAAAACAGATATTACAACTTCAGAATTATTCAATCAATTCTTGAAAGGTAAAAAAGACGTTTCTCAAACCGAAAAAGATTATCTATTGGCTTTTGTAATGGCTCAGTCTGATATCCATCCACAAACACCGGCTGCATCTACAGATAAGATCAAAAAAATTATCGAAGAAGATATTAAAGATGCTACGATTAAAGCTGATTTAAAAAAGATGCTTTTCGCAATTAACGGTTTTAAAATTGGGGATGATGCTCCGGAAGCTACTTTGGTAAAACAAGATGGTAGTGCTTATAAATTAAGTGAAAACAAAGGAAAACCATACATGTTGGTATTCTATGCATCTTGGAATCCTTACATTGCTGAAGGTACAATGCCTGTTTTGAAAGAAGTAGTGAATTTTTACAAGTCTAAAATGAATTTCGTATTCGTTAATTTAGATGATAGCAAAGAGCAGTTTACAAAAACCAGCAATGCTTTGTTAAAAGGAATTCCTGGAACAAATGTTTACGGTGATGGAGGTTTGAATTCAGATGTTGCTAAAAAATACGGAGTATATGGTTTCAAATTACCAAGCTTCATCGTGGTTGATAAAGATGGTAAAGTAGCAAGCAGATCTTTTGTAAATCTTGGTGATCAGGATTTGATCACGATTTTAGATAAGCAAACAGGTCTTTCGGCTCCAAAAGTAGATCCTGCAGCTCAATTGCAGATTGATCCTTCAGCTTTACAGCAGCAAGCGGCTCCTCAAGTTGAGAAAGTTCCGGTTGAAGCGAAATAATTAGCTTAAACAAAATATAAAAAAAACCTTGTCTTCGGATAAGGTTTTTTTTTATTGTATTTTTGCAGACAAAATTGAAACTGAAAGGTTTCAGATTAAAATTATTAGAAAAAATAGAAATAGATGAAGCGTAGGAGTAGAAAGCTATCTTCATCATACTTGAATTGATATGAGAAAGAAGAAAGACGTAATTCTTGAGAATATAAAACTTTTTGCAGCGGGTGCAAAAGGAGTTGCGATAGGAAAGACTGAAGAAGGGAAAACTGTTTTGGTTTCCGGAGCAATTCCCGGAGATGTGGTAAATGCAAGAGTGAAAAAGTCAAAATCAAAATATTTTGAGGCTGAAGTAAAAGAAATTGTTGAAAGATCACCATTCAGAGTGGAGCCGAAGTGTATTCATTTCGGAACTTGTGGCGGTTGCAAATGGCAAAATATGAGCTACGAAAAGCAGCTTGATTTTAAACAAGAAGAAGTTTACAATAATATTAAAAGAATTGGCGGAATCGATGATTTTGAAACCGTTCCGATTTTAGGGGCAGAAGAACAGTATTTCTACAGAAATAAGATGGAATTTTCTTTCTCTAACGCAAGATGGCTAAGTCAATATGAGATTAGTTCTGAAGAAAATTTCGGTAGCAGAGATGCGCTAGGATTTCATATTCCGGGAATGTGGAGCAAAATTTTAGACTTAAAAGAATGTTTCCTTCAGGAAGATCCATCGAATGCAATTCGTTTAGCAGTAAAGAAATTTGCAGAAAATAAAGGTTTAGATTTCTTTGATGTGAAAAGTCAGAAAGGGTTCCTGAGAACTTTGATGATGAGACAAAATTCAAAAGGAGAATGGATGGTTTTATTCCAGCTTTACAGAGAAGAAAAAGAAAATCGCACGCAGCTTTTTGATTATTTACTGGAGCAATTCCCACAGATAAAAACGTTGGTTTATGCTATAAATCCGAAACAAAATGATTCAATCTACGATTTGAATGTTAATGTTTACTTTGGAGATGGATTTTTAATGGAAGAAATGGATGGTTTGAAATTTAAAATCGGTCCGAAATCTTTCTTCCAGACAAATTATAAGCAAGCTTTAGAATTATACAGAAAAACCCTTGAATTTGCTGATTTAAAAGGTGATGAAGTGGTTTACGATTTATATACAGGAACCGGAACAATCGCTCAGTATGTTGCCAGAAATGCAAAACATGTGATTGGTATCGAGTCTGTACAGGAAGCCATCGACGCAGCAATTGAACATGCAGAATTGAACGGCCTAACCAATACGACTTTCTATTGTGGTGATATGAAAAACGTTTTTAATGACGAGTTTTTAGAGAACCATCCAAAAGCTGATGTATTGATTACCGACCCACCGAGAGACGGAATGCACCAGAAAGTTGTTGAGCAAATCTTAAAACTGGCTCCTGAAAAAGTAGTGTATGTAAGCTGTAATTCTGCAACGCAGGCTAGAGATTTGGCTTTAATGAAAGAGCATTATACTTTGGTGAAGATTTTACCGGTAGATATGTTCCCGCAAACGCATCATGTTGAAAACATTGCGTTATTAATAAAGAAATAATTTATTTAAATTTGAAAAGATAAATATCAAAAATTTAATGAACATGATAAAGAACTGTAAAGCTTTTTTCTTAGTTGGTGCATTGTTTTTTACCCAACAAAATTTATTTTCTCAGGAAAAAGACTCCACGGCGGCTGTAAAAAAAGATACTGCGGCCGTAAAAAAAGACGATAAGAAAAAAAGTCTGATAAAACCATTTAAAGAAATCATTACCGATAAAGCGGTTTCAGATCAGGGAGTTTTTACAGTTCATAAAGTAGACGACAAATATTATTTTGAAATTCCTGATGCAATGCTCAAAAAGGAATTTCTTTTGGTGACAAGATTAACGAAGGCAGCTGCAGGAATGCGTTCCGGAACTTCCGGTTATGCAGGTGACCAAATCGGTCAGCAGGTAATTGCTTTTGAAAAAGGTCCGAAAGATAAGATTTTGTTGCGTTCAATTTCTCACGTCGATTATGCCAAAGATTCTACATCGCAAATGTATAATTCGGTGACGAGAAATAATGTGCAGTCTATTATTAAATCATTTGATGTAAAAGCTTACGGAATCAATAAAAACTCTTCTGTAATTGAAGTTACAGATGTTTTGAATTCAGATAACGAGCTGACTTCTTTTTCTGTTTGGTCCAAAGATTCTTACAGAGTCGGAACTTTCCAGAAAGATATGTCGTTTGTGAATTTTGTGAAATCTTTTCCAAGCAATATTGAAATCAATACCACAAAAACTTTTGCAAGAACTTTAGGAAGACCTACAACTCCTGCAATTCCGGGAATGCCTGCTCCGAAGATCAGTGGAAATTATACAGTAGAAATCAATTCTTCATTCGTACTTCTTCCTGAAAACAAAATGCAGGCAAGATATTTTGATCCGAGAGTAGGATATTTTACCGTTGGGTATACCGATTTCGATTTAGATCCTCAAGGTGTAAAAAAGATTTCGTTAGTAAAAAGATGGCGTCTTGAACCAAAACCTCAGGATTTAGAAAAATATAATAAAGGTGAATTGGTAGAACCGGCAAAACCAATTGTATTCTATATTGATCCTGCAACTCCGAAAAAATGGATTCCTTATTTAATTCAGGGGGTTAATGACTGGCAAAAAGCTTTTGAAAAAGCCGGATTTAAAAATGCAATTGTAGCAAAAGTTCCGGATCCTAAAGTTGACAGCGAATGGAGTCTTGAAGATGCAAGATTTTCAGCAATCGTTTATAAACCTTCAGATGTACCGAATGCTTCAGGACCTTCAATCGCCGATCCTAGAACGGGTGAGATTTTAGAAAGTCATATCAACTGGTATCACAATGTGATGATGCTTTTGAGAAACTGGTATTTTGTACAAGCTTCACCGAATGATGAGCGTGCTAGAAAAATTGAGTTTGATGATAAATTAATGGGTGAATTGATTCGTTTTGTATCTTCTCACGAAGTAGGGCATACTTTAGGGTTGAGACATAATTACGGATCTAGTTCTACCGTTCCTGTTGAAAAATTACGAGATAAAAAATGGCTTGAGAAAAACGGACACACTCCTTCGATTATGGATTATGCAAGATTCAATTATGTTGCACAGCCGGAAGATAAAATAGGGGATGCCGGAATTTTCCCAAGAATTGGTGATTACGACGATTGGGCAATCGAATGGGGCTATAAAAGATTTAATCAGTTTAAAACTCCGGATGCAGAAAAACAATATCTGAATCAATGGGTGATCAAAAATCTTAAAAACGAAAGACTTTGGTTTGGTACTGAAAGTAATCCTTTAGACCCAAGATCACAAAGTGAGCAGGTTGGTGACAACGCAATGATTGCAAGTACTTACGGAATAAAAAATCTGCAAAGAATTGTTGATAACTTAGATAAATGGACGGAAACGCCAAACGAAGATTACAAAAATCTTGACATGATGTACGATCAGGTGACAACACAGTTCAAAAGATATTTAGGTCACGTTTCAAAATATATCGGCGGACAGATTGAAACTCCAAAAACGGTAGAGCAATCTGGTGCTGTTTACGAAGTTGTATCCAAGAAAGATCAAAAAGAGGCTATGAAATTTTTAAGTGAAAATGCCTTCACCACTCCGCAATGGTTAATCAAAAAAGAAGTCTTTGAGAAAACCGGAAAAACGCCTGTGAAAACCATTGAAGACATTCAGAATGGCGTTTTGGGTAGAGTTTTAAGTCCGCTGGTGCTTCAAAGCTTGTATCAATCTGAAGCGGTTGATCAAAATTCTTATCCATTGGTTGAGCTTTTTTCAGATTTAAATGATTCAATTATTAAAAAAGATAATACAGACATTTACGGAAGAAATCTTCAGAGAAATTATGTAGATACTTTAATACGATTGATTGATACCAAAAATTCTGATAAATCTGATGTTTCTGCAGTGGTAAGAGGAAATTTAAACACCATTAAAAAAGATCTTATAGCAAAAACAGCTTCTAATGATTTGGTAAACAAATACCATTATGAAGATTTGGTTTTCCGTATTGAGAAAGCTTTAGATCCAAAATAAAGATTTAAGTATGAAATATTTTAAATTCATCATATTCATTTTTGTGTTATCGACGGTCATTTCTTGTGGGGGCGATAATGATATCTGTGACAACGGTGAAGGTACACCGAGAATGAAAATTACATTTAAAAGAGATAATAAAATCTCAGTTGTTGATTCTATAAAAGTGTCTGCAGATCTGGGAACCGGGATTATAGATTTGGGTTGGAAGCTCAAGGTTGATTCTGTATTTGTACCGTTACGTGTTGATGATTCTCCATTTACAGATATTTATGTGCAGACAACGACTGAAGAAGATCCTACAAAAGTAAGAGTAAGTTATACCACAAAATCTATCTATGTTTCACCAGGTTGTGGGGTGAAAAGGAATTACGAAAATGTAAATTCAGTATTATCGGCTCCAAACTCACTGAAAAGTGTAGAACAAGGACAAAATTTTATAGAAAATGAAGACAAAACTAATTTATTCTTTAATTTTTAGTGTTTTCGGGTTGCTTATTTTTTCTGCACAGGAAAAAGAGGAAGTTGAGAAACCAAAATGGAAATACGAACCCAATTTTATTGTAGGTTTTGATGTTTTGAACGCCGGAGCTTCATTTTTTTCAGACAGACAGATCTTTCAGGGATTTATTTCGTCTAGAGTAAAAGATAATCTTCACGGTATTATAGAAGCCGGTTTTGATAAAAACGTTTACCAAAATAATGGGTATGATGCCAAAGCAAACGGGCCATTTTTAAAAATTGGAGCCTTCTATATGTTGGCAAGAGACCCTGAAAATGATTTTAACGGTTTCTATGGAGGCGGAAAAATTGGGGGTTCATTTTATACTCAGGAATATATGGCTATTCCTATACGTGGTTTTGGTGGAAACAGTTCTTCGGTATCAATGCCCTCATCTTCGCAGTCATCTTTCTGGCTCGAAGGAAATATCGGTGGAAGAGTACAGCTGTTTGAATCTAATTTTTACATAGACGTAAGTATGCAGCCACGCTATCTGATGGTAACTTCAAAGCAGGATGACGTTGTCCCAATGATTGTTCCCGGTTTTGGAAGAAGCTCCAATAAATTTAATATGGGCTTTGCCTGGAATATTGCGTATAAGTTTTAATATAAACAGTTTAAAATTTAATTTCGTAGAAGATTACTAAAAATGTTTTTTTGCATATATAAAACTCTAGATTTTTCTGGAGTTTTTTTCATTATCAATAATTCTAAGTAAAGTGATTGCGATTTTAACAAAATAAATATAGTTATGTTGAATATGTATTTGCTAAAAACACTTATATTTGGCAATTAAAAATAATTCAATTATATGAAAAAACTCATTACTGCTTTATTTTGTAGTTTGATAGGGGGATCTGCGCTTGCGCAATGGACGCCTGCAGCTGCAGAAAGAGGAACTAAACTTGGGGAAACTCAAGTAAGAAATTACTATAAGTTGGATTTAGCAAAAATCCAATCCCAGCTTAAAGATGCAGAGCTAATGGGTGGGAATGCAAAACCTGTTGAAATTTCTATTCCATCTCTTAACGGGAAAATTGAAAAATTTGCTGTTTATAGCTTCCCGGTAATGGCCAAAGAGCTTGCAGAGCAATATCAATTAGGATCATATGTAGGAGTAGGAATTACTGACCCAGGAAAATATATAAGATTTTCTGTGTCGCCAACGAACTTCCAATCTATGGTATTTAATAATGGAAATTATGAATTTATTGAACCTCAGAATGCATCTAAAACTTTGTACGGAGTAACTCCTAAGACAATCAATACCGGAGGGAAAAGTTTTGTATGTAGTACAGAAGAAGGAGTAAAATCAATTGATCAAATCAATGAAATGATTAAGGGAGGACAATCTTTCACCAATCAACCAACTGATTTTTCAAAAAATTCTGACAAAAAGTACAGAACAATGAGATTGGCAATCTCTACCACTCCAGAATATACTACTTTTCATGGAGGTACATTAGCATCTGCTTTATCTGCTATTAATGCAACAATGACTACCGTAAATGGTGTCTTTGAAAAAGATTTTGCTTTACACTTGAATGTTCTGAACTATCCGCAACTGGTTTACATTGCCGGATCACCAGATCCGTACACCAATAACTTAAATTTACAGCTTCAGCAGACTCTAACTTCGGTTGTAGGTAGTGATAATTATGATATTGGGCACGTATTCAATGCTGCAGGAAATAATGGAAATGCAGGTTGTATAGGATGTGTATGTTTAGCTCCTGCCAATAACAATTCATTAGCAAAAGGTTCAGGTTTTACGCAAAGTACCAGTCCAATAGGTAACTCATTTGATATTGATTTTGTGGCTCATGAAATGGGACATCAACTTGGTGGAAATCACACTTTTGCTCATGCTTTAGAAGGAGCGGGTGTAAACGTAGAGCCTGGTTCTGGATCTACAATTATGGGTTATGCCGGTATTACTGGTGCAAATACAGATGTTCAGCCTAATTCTGATCCTTTTTTCCATAAGGTTAGTATTGTTCAGGTACAGAATAACTTAAATGCTAAAACTTGTGATGTTGAAACTTCAATTAATAATAATCCGCCAGTAATTGCGGCTTTACCTACGTATAATATTCCTAAAGGAACAGCCTTTGTACTTACTGCAAGTGCTACAGATCCTGAGAATGACCCTATCACTTATATGTGGGAAGAAGTAGATAATGCATCTGTAGTAATTGATAGATTTAATATTGGTACAACAACTACTGGTGCAACATTTAGATCATTCAGTCCTACTGTGAGCCCTACGAGATATTTTCCTAAGTTAACTTCAGTTTTGGCTGGTGTACTTGATAATTCTACTGATCAATGGGAATCTGTATCTCAAATAGCAAGAACTACAAAGTTTGCAGTTACTGTAAGAGATAATAATGCTGATCCTCAACAGCAACAAACACAATCTGCTGAACAAACAATTGTAGTTGGTAATGATGGTCCTTTTAGAGTTTTAACAAATTATATGAATACTGCAGCTGCATCAGCCCTTCAATGGGATGTAGCAAATACAACTGCGGCACCTTATAATGTTGCTAATGTGAAGATAGATTATACGACCGATAATGGAAATACTTGGATTGTTCTCATTGCTTCTACCGCTAACGATGGTACAGAAAACATTTCTTTACCAACATCTCTTAATGGTCAAACAATAAAATTAAGAATTTCTTCTATCGGAAACGTATTCTATGCTGTAAGATCTGTTATGGCTACAACATTTGCAACTTGTAGTGGTACAGCACCAATCAATATTGTTGCATCGAACGTAAATGCTCATTCTGCTTATATATCATGGACGCCGATTTCAAATGCGACATATAAACTCAGATACAAAAAAGTAAGTGAAACTTCATGGACTGAAATAAGTTTAAATGATGCGTATATAACTTTGAATAATTTAGCTGAAAGTACTGCTTATGAAGTTCAGGTAGCTACAGTTTGTAATGGTGTGGCGGGTGCTTATTCAGCTTCTGTTAATTTTAATACTTCAGTTTTGACATATTGTGTTACGCAATCAAATAATTTTGCTTTTGAATACATATCTAATGTTTCAGTAGCTAATATCAATAATACATCTCTTGGAACTGCGTATTCAAACTACACAACAGACCCTCTTCTTCAGATTAATGTAGTTAAAGGGAATCAATATACAATGTCTGTTACTGTTGCAAACCCAGATTTAGATACTGTAGCAGCGTGGATTGATTATAATAAAAATGGAGTTTTCGACAGCTCAGAAAGAGTACTTAACTTTCCTGTAGGTGCAATAACAGGTCCTGTTACTGGTACATTTACAGTACCTCAATCAGCAGTTACCGGGCAGCCTATGAGAATGAGAGTTGTGCTTCTGTACGGCGGTCAACAAAATGTTGGAGGTTCTTTGACTGGCCCTTGTGGTACCTTAAGTTACGGAGAGGCTGAAGATTATGTTGTAGTTGCATCGGCTTCAAATTTATCTACATCTGATACAAATGTTAAGAATAGCGGTATTCAAATTTATCCAAACCCTGCAACTGATTTCTTAAACGTTACTAAAGTATCTGATAAAGCTACTTATAAGATTTACAGTGCAGCTGGACAATTAGTTGGTAATGGAAATATAAGCAACGGAAAAATTAATGTTTCATCATTAATAAAAGGTGCTTATGTAATTTCTATTGAAGATAAAGGAAAAGAAAGTTTCAATTCTAAATTTATCAAGAAATAAGAAATTCTTTTTTATAATAATGAATCCTCAGGAAAACCCTGAGGATTTTTTTTATTTGGAATCATAAGCGTGATTTTAATGTAGTAATTGTAAAAAAAAATATTTATTATATATTTTAATTATAGAAAATGATTAGATTTGTAGTTAATATAACATAATATGCCTATGATTAAATTCTTTACTTGTTTATTAAATCTGCAAAGTGTACCTAATATTGGTGTTTTAAAGGCCCAATATTTAAAACAATTGATAGATTCTCAGCAAATCTGTTTTCAGAAAAATATGTATTTATTAATAAGGGATTATATTAATAGATGTACAAAAAATATTACAGATAGATTCAAATTACATTGGTATTCAATTCATTTTAATAATTAATTTTATGAAGAAACTTCTACTTATGTGCCAATTACTTTTTGGTGCATTTCTCATGGCTCAGGTTAACTATACACAAGACTGGACAGCCACGGGACTTAATAACTGGACAACTACAGATTTTATTTTCTCTAGAACTACTACTGCAAACCAAATTTGTGGTACTACCGGAGGAACGATAAGAGGAAATAGATATAGCGGAAATGAAGGAGGTTTTATTTCTCCTAATATTTCCGGGAATAATCAGGGGGTTGTAACGATGTCTTTTGATTATAAAGTCACAGATTGGTCTGCAGGAACAGTCGCAACTACTGCCGCAAATCTTGGGACTATTGCAGTGCAATATTCAAGCAGTGCGGGAGGGCCTTGGACGACCGCTTACACGATTAATTCTACGAATCACGTAGTAGCAAATACCTGTGCAACGAGAACTGTAACATTCAGTCCGTCTGCCGGTAACTTATTTGTAAGGTTTTATGTGATATCGGCAGCGAGTGGAGATAATTATTATTATTTTGATAATGTCACAATGACTCAAGGGGCGGCTCCATCTTGTCTGGCTCCGTCTGCTATCACATTGGTAAATACGACAGCTACTAACGCAAATATTTCTTGGACAGCTCCGGCAACACCACCTGCAAACGGTTATGATGTTTATTATAACACGACGGGTGTTGCACCGACAGGTACCACACCTTTAAATGCTACCAATTCTGTACAAAGTGCAACTACGACTGCAACGATCTCAGGACTGACACCTATCACAACGTATTACGTTTGGGTAAGATCTATATGTAGTGCAACTGACAAAAGTACATGGACTCCAATGCAGTCTTTTATGACTCTATGTGTACCTGTAGCGACTCTTCCTTGGACAGAAAATTTTGATGCTATGACTACTTTAGGTGCCAATATTGTTCCATCTTGTTGGAAACAGGTTACCGGGTCTAATGCGTGGACGTCTTCAAATGCCACCGCAACTTCTACATCTCCGGGACCAAGATCGACGCCAAATTATGTTAGAATTCAATGGGGTAACACAAATGCAAGCCAGCTATGGACACCAGGATTTACATTAACAGCAGGAGTCACTTATGAGTTTTCGTTTTATTATCATACTGGTGGAACAGATAGTGGTAATACAGGATTCTCAGGGAATGTCTTAGTAAATACTTCACAATCTTCGACAGGAGCTACAAATTTAGGAGCATTCATTAGTGCGACTCAAGGTACTGCTAATTATACTCAGTATAAAGTATATTATACACCTACAGCTACAGGAATATATAATTTTGCCGTAAATGCGTCAGCTAACAGTACTCCTTGGTATATGGGTGTTGATGATTTCAGATTAAGAGTTGCTCCTACTTGTATTGAGCCACTAGGAGTTGTAGCCGTTAGTTCTACAGGAAACACAGCTACTATATCATGGAATGCGCCAACAACGCAGCCTGCAAATGGATATCAAATATATTATAGTACGACAACTACTCCTCCGGGGACTCCTCAGATAACTGGTGTTCCAGGAACGGCTGTTAACTATACGATTCCTGGGTTAACTCCTAGTACAACTTACTATTTTTGGGTAAGAGCAATATGTAGCTCAACAGATCAGAGTGACTTATCAGATCCTGTATCTATAATGACAACTCAGATTCCGGCAACACTTCCTTATACTCAAAACTTTACGGGAGGAAATGATTTAGGATTATTAAATGGTACACAGGCTAATAAATGGGTACGAGGTAATGTAACAGGAAATCCTGCTCAGTCATTATATATATCTAATGATAATGGTGTAACAAATGGATATGTACATACAACAAGTACTGTACATGCATTTAGAGATATTCAAATTCCTGCATCTACTACACTTGCTTCATTCTCTTTTGACTGGAAAGGTCAAGGTGAGGGTACGAATTTCAAGTATGACTATTTAGAAGTTTGGTTAGTACCATCTTCATATTTGCCAGTACCGGGAACTTTAATTACTGCAGGGGCAGGAAGAGTTTCTTTAGGACAATATAACCTTCAGGGTACTTGGCAGTCTTATTCTAATACCAATTTAAATCTTACCAATTTCGCCAATAGTGTAATGCGTTTAGTATTCCAATGGAGAAATGACGGAGGTGGCGGTACTCAACCTTCGATTGCAATTGATAATATTGTATTGAGAGTTTGTAGTACAGATACACCGGTTGTGACAGTAACGCCAGCTTCTATTACGCATAATGCAGCGACTATTACATGGCCACAAGATATAGGTGGAGCTTCTTATCAGATAAGATACAGACCTGTTGGCTCTACTACTTGGTTACCAACAGCTGGTCCTATAACTGTAGCGGCTGTACCGGGAACTACAAATACATATACTTTCCCGCAAAACTTATTACCATATACACAGTATGAAGTTGAGGTTGCAGCGGTATGTAATACAACCAATGTAGGAGTGTTCTCAAATAACAAATTTATGACGAGATGTGATCCTACACCTCCGAATATTACAGTAACTAACATTACTTCTACATCAGCTTTAGTAACTTGGAGCCCGCTTGCAGCTGGTGCTACTTATGAACTTCAGTGGAAAGAAGTGGGTACAATCCCATGGATGTCTGCTACTCCTTCTACTCCTCAACCTCCTGCAAACACTTACCTTCTTACAGGTTTAAGTTCTTATAAAACTTATGAAGTGCAGGTAAGAAATACATGTACAGGTTCTACTACTCCTAATCCATGGTCAACATCTCAAGTGTTTACTACGGTTAGAGTTTGTGAAATTCCGCCTCCGGGATTAACGATCACTCAGTTGACACCTACAACTGCAGAAGTAGTTTGGGATGCTTATACAGGTACTGGAGCTACCAATACTTACATATTAAGATACAGAAAGGTAGGAATACCGAGCTGGACGACTATTAACGTAAACAATAATACCTATACATTAACAGGATTATTAGAACTTACGAAATATGAAATGCAGGTAGCAAATGTTTGTACAGGTACACCGGGGAACTATACACCTCAGTATTACTTTACAACACCAACAGTTGTTTACTGTCAGATGCAGTCAACCAACTTTGGTTCAGAATTTATTTCAAAAGTAACAGCGAAGCCTACAGGTAAACCTGAGATGATTAATATTACGACAGGTTCTGCTTACTCAGATTATACAACAGTTCCATTGAAGTTTATCGATATGGTTCAAGGTTCTGTAGGTAATCAGATCATTGTAGATAAAACAATTAGCTCGGGAGCCAAAGCCGGAGTCGCTGTTTGGATTGACTTCGACAGAAGCGGAACTTTTGATCTTAATGAAAGAATTTTAGCTGACGGTCCGAATACGAACCCTACGGCAAGTGCTACATTCACTGTACCTGCTGATGCTTTCGTAGGATCTACAGAAAAATATGTTGTAATGAGAGTGGCAATGTCTAAAGACGCTATTCCTGTAAACTGTATCAGCTTTACTGATGGTGAGGTAGAAGATTACACAGTGAGAATCTCTAAACTACCAGCAACTAACACACTTAATCAAACAGATATTTTAATTTATCCAAACCCGGTTAAATCTATTCTGAATGTGAAGAACGTTAGTAAAAAGGCCAATTACAAGATTTACAGTGCGGCTGGTCAGCTAGTCTCAAGCGGAATAATCTTAAATAATAAGATTGACGTAAGCAGATTGATCAACGGTGTATATGTGATTGACATTGATGATGTTCAGGGCACAGCTCAAAGAAAATTCATTAAAGAATAATCAATTAATTTATATAGAATAAGCTCTCAGAAATGAGAGCTTATTTTTTTATTTTAGAAATAGTATTTAAAACAATGATCCCGCTGGAATTTCTTCAGCGGGATTTTTATTCTTTTATTTATTCGATGTCAAAAATGGTCTTTTCAGTTTGATCTTTAAGGTCATCAAGGTTGGTATTGTTGTAGATTATACAATCTGCTAACTTTATTTTTTCCTTTTCAGGCATTTGTTTTTCCATTACAGATTGCACTTCACGGTAGGTTTTTCCGTCCCGATCCATCACTCTTTTTATTCTGATATTGTCTTCTGCAGTGACCAGAATAGATCGGTAGCATTGTTTGTTGAGCTGTAACTCAAACAGTAAGGCTGTTTCTTTAAATATTAAATACTTAGTCTGCTTTTTTACCCAATCCTCAAAATCTAAGCGAACAGCCGGATGAATGATTTCGTTTAAACTTTGCAGCAAGTCTTTATTATTAAAAACCTGTTCTGCTACAAATTTTCTGTTGTAAAGACCATTTTCGTCATAAGAATCACTTCCTAAAAGTTCTTTTATTCTGACTTTTAAATCTTCATTATCATTCACAATATCTTTTGCCCGGTCATCCGAATAATAGACAGGAAAACCACAGTCTTCAATAAATTTTGCAACGGTGGTTTTTCCGGAACCAATTCCGCCGGTTAAACCAATAATCTTGGGTTCCGGTGTCGAATCAGGCTCACTTTTCTGACTTTCTGAATACATTTCTTCCATACTAAATATTAATATCCAAAAACATCATTAAAACTGAAGGTTTCATCAAGACGAACGCCCTTTTCAGTCATTTTTAAACTTGCCAATTCGTTGTGAGCATCATGCTCAAAAAACAATAGATAATCGTTGTCTATACATTGTTTTAGGAACTTAGCCTTTTCTTCTATCGTCAGCAGAGGTCTTGTATCATAACCCATCACGTAAACCTGAGGAATATGCCCTGCTGTAGGAATTAAATCGGCTGCAAAAACAATCGTTTTTTCCTGATATTGTATTACGGGTAACATTTGTTTTTCTGTATGGCCATCTACGAAGATCACATCCATTTTTAATTCTGGTGCAAAACCATAGTTTCCGTTTGCAGGAAGTGGCAAAAAGTTAAGTTGCCCGCTTTCCTGGATCGGAATAATATTTTCTTTTAAAAAGCTTGCTTTTTCTCTTGCATTTGGTTCGGTTGCCCATTGCCAGTGATTTTCGTTCGTCCAGAACTGAGCATTTTTAAAGGCCGGTCTGTATCCAGATTTATCATCGTTCCATTCAATAGCTCCTCCGCAATGGTCAAAATGAAGGTGAGTAAGGAAAACATCGGTGATATCTTCTTTTACAAAACCGTATTTTTTTAAATTATTATCTAAATTATCATCACCCCAAAGCGAATAATGTCCAAAAAATTTATCATCCTGTTTGTTTCCGAGGCCACAATCAATTAAAATTAATTTTTTTCCGTCTTCTACAAGAAGAGATCGGGTTCCCAGTTCGATTAAATTTCTTTCGTCTGCCGGGTTTGTTTTTTCCCACAGACTCTTTGGGACGACTCCAAACATGGCGCCTCCGTCCAGTTTAAATTTCCCACATTGTATAGGATATAATTTCATATAATATTAGGTTTTTATAATGTTGTTTATTTTTTTAATTGTTTCATTTTGGCGGCTATTTGTTTCCCTTTTTCATCGCCGTTTTCAAGATTTGAAATAATATTTTCAAAATCATGTTCTTTTCTGTTCTGAGACAATTTTTGTTTAATGAAGATATCTGTAGGGATTATCTTTAAGCCAAAAGCACCCTTCATTTCTTTTTCCACAAACTCTTTTCCCATATCTTTCACCATCATCGGACATTGCTGTGCTTGTTCATATTTAGAAGTTAGCTTGTCCAAATGACTGTACAGTTCTTCCTGATTCATGATCTCAACTTTTCCATAAATCTGTACCGCTTCATAATTCCATGTTGAAACATTGATATGGTCGTACCAGCTGCTGGAAATATATGTGTGGGCTCCTAAAAAGTCACAAAGAACTTCATCTCCGTTCTTTATAGTTTTCGCTTGTGGATTTGCTTTTGAAATATGAGTTTCGATATAATTATTTTCCGGATCATCTTCATTCAGCATCATCATAGAATGAGTCGCACGAACTTTATCAACCGAAGAAATTAGTAAAGCAAAAGAATTTTCTCTGATGATTTCTTTCATCAAATTGTAATCTTCACTTTTATATATTTTAGGAATAAACATTTTATAATTAAAAATTGAGAATGAATAATTAATAATTTTGTTTGGAAGTTTTTAAAATTGTCGTTAATAATTTTATGATTTCCTCAATATTTGTTTTTAACGAATTAAATTCTGTTTCATTAATAAACTCTGTTCTATGTAAAAGTTTAATCCAATAAAAAGATTCATAAGCTTCTTTATATGATAGTTGAAGTTTATAGATGAATTCTTTTTTACTAAAAGAGGCAATGCCTTCCTCTATATTTGCTCCGATTGAAGTTCCACTTCTGAGTAATTGCTTTGATAGAGTTTTTTCATTTCTTTCATTGTAAAGAACTTTATACAAGTTGATGATTCTAATTGAAAAATCAAAAGATTTATTTCGAATAATATTGTCCTTTTCTTGAAAGTTACTCTGCATTTTCCGATATTAATTATTCATTTTTAATTATTAATTAAAAAAGTTCTCCCGGATTTCTCGGTATCGCAATATTCAGATGTTTATACGCTTTCTCCGTAACTTCTCTTCCTCTCGGAGTTCTGATAATAAATCCTTCCTGAATTAAAAACGGTTCATAAACTTCTTCTAATGTTTCCGGGTTTTCTGCAATAGATGTTGCCAATGCAGAGATTCCAACAGGTTTTCCTTTAAAATTCTCAATCATTACACGCATGATTTTATTATCCATCTCATCCAATCCGAATTCATCTACATTTAAAGAATTTAAAGCATATTTGGTGATTCCTATTTCTATTTCACCGTCTCCTTTTATTTCTGCAAAATCCCGAACTCTTCTTAAAAGGGCATTGGCAATTCTTGGCGTTCCACGACTTCTTCTTGCGATTTCAATCGCGGCATCTTCATAAATTTTAACGCCCAAAACTCTTGCACTTCGGATAATAATGGTAGACAAAAGTTCAATTGTGTAATATTCTAATCTGCTTTGAATACCAAATCTCGCCAACATTGGTTTGGTCAGCATTCCGCTTCTGGTCGTTGCTCCGACCAATGTGAAAGGATTTAATCCGATCTGTACACTTCTCGCATTCGGGCCGGTTTCCAGCATAATATCGATTTTATAATCTTCCATTGCAGAATAGAGATATTCTTCAACTACAGGCGATAAACGGTGAATTTCATCAATGAATAGTACATCGTTTTCTTCCAGATTAGTCAGTAATCCTGCCAAACTTCCGGGTTTATCCAAAACCGGACCTGATGTAATTTTGCAGCTTACGCCAAGCTCGTTCGCAATAATATTTGCTAAAGTTGTTTTTCCCAAACCGGGAGGACCATGCAGCAAAACATGATCGAGCGCTCCGCCACGTCTTTTGGCAGCGGTAACAAAAACTTCAAGATTTTCCAGGGTTTTTCGCTGTCCGGCGAAATCCTTAAAACTCTGCGGACGAATCTGCTCTTCCTGCATGAGCTCTTCGTGGGAAAAATTGTCTTTATCTGGATGTAAAAAATCGGGCATTAATTCAGTTTCATTTACCGTAAAGATAGGAAATTTAGGTTAAGATTTAGATTAATTTAAGGCTGAGGTTAAGGTTTAGGTTAAGATTGGACGCTCGACCTTTTATCATTTACAAGATTGATATATTTTAAGTATTTTTGAAAGGATAATTTTAAATATAAAAATTACTTAGCTTCTAATATCGTTTAGATTCGTACGGAATGACAAACTACACGTTCTTTTTGTCATTCCGTAGGAATCTAAGCAAAGTACATTAAAAGAAAAGTTTAGCTTTTAAACTAAATAAATGAAACTTATAGGCCCTTTCAAGCAAGTTGTAACACTTGCAAATCTTCCGTTAAGAGGAAAACTTTCTGACGAACAACTCGAAATTATTGTTGATGGCGGAATTTTAATTAATGAAAATACAATTGAGAAAATCGGAAATTTCGAAACCTTAGAATCTGAAAATCAAAATATAGAGATTGAATATGTGGAAGACGAGCAAATCGTACTTCCTGCGTTTGTAGATTCTCATACTCATATCTGTTTTGGGGGAAACCGTGCTAATGATTTTGCTATGCGAAATGCCGGGAAAACTTATCTTGAAATTGCCGAAAGTGGAGGTGGAATCTGGAGCTCGGTGCAACATACCCGAAGCGCTTCGGAAGAAGAATTATTGACAACTTTACTGGAAAGAATAAACTTTTTGATTTCTCTTGGAATTACAACCATTGAAGTAAAAAGTGGTTATGGTTTGGATGTTGAAAACGAGCTGAAAATGCTTCGGATGATTAAAAAAGCTCAGGAACAGACAAAGGCTACTTTAGTCCCAACTTGTCTTTCTGCGCATTTAAAACCTAGAGATTTTCCGGGTAGCAATGAAGACTATTTAAATTATATTTTAACCGAAATTTTACCAAAAGTAAAAGAAGAAAACCTTGCAAAACGAGTAGATATTTTTATTGAAAAATCTGCTTTTCAGCCAGAAGAAAGTAAAGCATTTTTGCTTAAAACTAAAGACTTAGGTTTTGAAATTACCGTTCATGCAGACCAGTTTACACCGGGAAGTTCTCGAATTGCTGTTGAAGTTGGCGCGAAATCTGCAGACCACCTCGAAGCTACAATTGATGAAGATATTGAGTTCTTGGCACAATCTGAAACCGTGGCAACCGCTTTACCGGGGGCTAGTTTAGGTTTAGGAGAAAAATTTACTCCTGCCAGAAAATTATTGGATGCAGGTGCTATTGTTGCCATTGCAAGTGACTGGAATCCAGGTTCGGCACCGATGGGAAATTTAATTACACAAGCTTCAATTTTAGCAACATTTGAAAAGCTAACCACTGCAGAAGTTTTAGCAGGAATGACATTCCGTTCGGCTTTTGCATTAGGCTTGGAAGAAAGAGGGCAACTGAAGTCAGGATTAAAGGCGGACTTTGTAACCTTTAAAACCAACAATTTCCAGAATGTTCTTTATAATCAGGGAAGCTTGAAGGCTGATCGTGTCTATATCGACGGAGCTAAGATTTAATGAAGAGGATACTTATTATTTTATCTCAATAATTGCATTAATTGTCCTTCAGTATTTCTTTTCATTGTTTTGGTTTTACAAATTGCAACAAAAAGAATGGGGGATACTTCATCTGGTTTTAAGGATGTTTTAATTATAATAATTTGGTTATCGGGAATTGTTTCAATAATCTATATGATTATTAAATTTTTGATAATTGTTTACAGACACAAATAAAAGCAAAACAAAATATGGGAATTTTAAATAAAATTTTCGGTAAAAATGAAGAGCAGAAAGAATCTGAAATCATAACCTATAAAGATTTTTGGGATTGGTTTATAACTAAAGAAAAAGAATTTTTTCAGGTTATAAAAAGTCAGAATAATATCGAAGCCAATTTTTTTGATGTTATAGCACCAAAGCTTAAGGAGATTAATAGCGGATATTATTTCCTTGCAGGAATGAGCGATGATGCTATCGCAGAACTAATTATTACGGTAGAAGGTGATATTAAAAATATAGTTTTTGCTGAAGAGATTATTGCGGCGGCTCCATTACTTAACCATTGGAAATTTACTGCGCTGAAACCTGAAATGAATCTTACAAGCGGAATTGAAATGGACGGAAAGAAATTTTCAAGTGAAAATATTTTCTTCTACGAAAATGAAATCGAAGGTTACCCAGACGAAATAGACATCACTTTTGTCTACGAAAATACAATCGATGAAAACAAAGATTCCGTTGTAACAGGAGTTTGCGTTTTTCTGGACAATTTTTTAGGTGAGCTGAATTTTGCCACTCAAATTGATACCTTTAATGTAATTGATAAGAGTGATGCTCAAAAAGAATTGGTACCGGTTACGAAACTGAAAGACTTTTTGTCTTGGCGAGAAAGAGAGTTTACAGAGAAATATAAAAATGTGAAAAACTTTGATGAAGAAGATCGGTTTTCTGTTTTTGAAGCCACTTTAAAAAACGGTTTACCTCTTATTGCAACAATCAATACGTCTTTGTTAAACTATGATTCTAAAGCTTCATATCCGTGGATTTCTATTTTGAAAGTTCAGTATGACGGAGCCAATAATAACGGTCTTCCCGAAAAGAAAGATTACGAAAAGCTAAGCGATATAGAGGAAAAGATTATCGAAGAATTGAAGATCGAAGACGGTCATCTATACATAGGAAGAGAAAATGCAGACAATTTGAAAGAGAGTTATTTTGCAAGCAAAGATTTCAGAAAACCTTCAAAAGTTTTGAAAAAAGCAATGGAGAATTATCCTGAATATAAAATGACACTCGAAATTTATAAAGACAAATATTGGCAGAGTTTTGAACGCTATAATGTAAATCAAAATTAAATTAAAATCATGATTTGGCAAGGAAGATTAGACGGTGAAGAACTGCTTCATCACAGAATATTTCAGAGAGTAAAAGAAGAGAATAATTACGATACTATTTCAACTAATGATTTCGTTTTACACGGATTTGCCGTTGATGAAGGTGTTCGCCGAAATAAAGGAAGACAAGGTGCAAAAGATGCTCCGCATGTCATCAGAAAAAATATGAGCAATTTTCCGGTGATTCGTCCGGATTTTTCACTTCTTGATTTTGGAAATATTACCTGTGAAGACGGAAATCTGGAAAATACACAGAATGAACTGGCGAAAAATGTTTCTAAAGTTTTGCTAAAAGGTGGTAAATCGTTGGTTCTTGGTGGAGGCCATGAAGTCACATTTGGCCATTATCGCGGTGTGAGAACTGCCTTTCAGGAACAGAAAATTGGAATTATCAATTTTGATGCTCATTTTGATAACAGACAACCTCAAGATGGGGTAGGAGCAAGCTCGGGAACTGGTTTTTGGCAAATTGCTCAGGAAGGTGAGATCAACTCTTTACATATAGGAATCCAGAGAAATTCGAATACGTTAAAACTTTTTGATACCGCACACCAGTTTGGGATGAAATATATTTTGGCAGATGAATTGTTTTTCGAAAACCTTCCGTCAATATATGAAAGAGTCAATGAATTGGCAGAGTCGGTCGACTTTCTTTATGTAACGATTTGTATGGATGTCTTCAATGCGGCCATTGCGCCAGGTGTTTCTGCATCAGCTTATAACGGGATTTTTGCAGATTCAGCATTCATGCATTTGTACAGACATATTCTTAAAAATGAAAAACTAATTGCTTTGGATATTGCAGAAGTCAACCCGAGTTTTGATATTCAGCATCATACGGCAAAATTGGCTGCAAGTCTGGCCAACGAATGGTTTATGATTTAGCCTTAGTGAATACACTTCATAGAATTTATCATTAATTAAATAGGGTATAAGGAACACTATTTGTTGCCTTAAAAATGCTTTATCCAAAAGCAGAAGATTCAAGATTCTGAATCTTTAAAAATGGAAATGTAACATGGAAAATTTAATAGAAAACAAGCTGTTAAAAGCTGACGAGGCTTTTCAGGAATGGAAAAAAGTTCCGTTTGAAGAAAGGCAAAAACTTCTGGCGAAAGCTGCCGAAATTTTTAAGAATAAATCAGAAATTTTTGGTGAATTGATTACTAGTGAAATGAATAAACCCATTTCACAAGCTATTTCTGAGGTTGAGAAATGTGCGTTAATGATGAATTATTATGCGGATGCTCAAAATATTTTAAGACCTGAAAAAATAGAATCTGAATATGAAATTTCAGAAATTCATTATGTTCCGAAAGGAGTAATCTTGGGAGTGATGCCTTGGAATTTCCCTTTTTGGCAGGTTTTAAGGTTTGCAACGCCCGCAATTTTAGCTGGAAATACAGTGGTTTTAAAACATGCATACATCTGTTTCGGAAGCGGAAATGCGATAGAAAAAGTTTTTGTTGAAGCCGGTTTTCCGGAAGGAGTTTTCCAGAATCTTGAAGTGGGGCATGGTGACGTGAAAGAAATTTTAGAGCATAAAACTATAAAAGGGGTAAGTCTTACCGGAAGCGAAAAAGCTGGTGCTGAAGTCGCTGCAACTGCAGGAAAAAATATCAAAAAATCTCTGCTTGAATTAGGTGGAAGTGATGCTTTTATCGTTTTGGACGATGCTGATTTGGATGAAGCAGCTAAAGTAGGAGCTTTGGCACGATTACAAAATTGCGGACAGACCTGTGTTGCTGCAAAAAGATTTATTATCCAAAGAGAAGTAGAGTTTGATTTTCTTCCAAAATTTATTGAAGAATATAAAAAATATGTTCCTGCAGATCCGAAATTGAAAGAAACAAAATTGGGCGGTATGGCAAGACCTGATTTGGCAGATGATCTTGAAAAACAATATCAGAAAGCATTAGATCACGGTGCTGAAGCTATTATTCCTCTTGAAAGGATTTCTGAGAATGAATTTATTCCGGGATTGATCAGAGTGGAAGAAGGAAATCCTATTTTACAGGAAGAATTATTCGGTCCATTGGGCATGGTGCTGATTGCTCATAATGATGAAGAGGCATTAGAAATTGCCAATAATGTTCCGTTTGGATTATCCAATTCGGTATGGACGAAAAATGAAGAACGTCAGCAATTTTTTATTGATGGTTTAGAATCGGGAACTGTAAATATCAACAGAATGACAAGTTCTGACCCGCGTTTTCCTTTTGGCGGAACCAAATCTTCAGGATATGGAACCGAGCTTTCTTTGTTGGCTTTAAAAGAGTTTGTGACAGCGAAAACAATATTGGGGAAATAGTTTGAAATTTTTTCAATAATCATAAAAAATCCTCCTGAATATTCAGGAGGATTTTGGTTTATCCTTTCTTCTGAAATGTAGAGAGTTTCAGTGCATCTTTAATCATCTTTCCCGGGCGGAATATTGTTCTCACACTTTCTATACTAGAAGAATTTACTTCTGCTGCAGTATCTCTTCCTTCACTGGAACCGCCTGCCTGTAAGGTAAAATATTCTCCTACATAAACAATTTTCCCGTCGGCTACATCATCGGCAATTTTAGAAAATGTACTTTCCAATACCGCGAGAATATCAGCTTTTGAAACGGTGGAAACTGTAGAAGCATATTTGGCGAGATCTGCAAGAGTGGTCTCTCCGTTACCTACAATATCGGCGTAAAATTTCTGTGGCGCATCAGGATCTTGGGGATTTCTTTTTTGAATAACGTTGAATGTAATAGGCATTTTTTTTCAATTTTAGTGTTAACATGTATTCATTTGTTGAACGAATGTAAATAAAAATATCATTGAAAATCATGTTTGTAGAAAAATATCTACAAAGTAAAACACCAACCTTTCAAACTCAGACGTGTTAGATAAGAAAATAAGACGTCTCATTTGATGAAGTTAGACGTCTAATATTTTCAACTAAGACGTCTCAATTTTTATTTGCGTATCTGCATCGTTACAACTGAACTTATTGTAAAGGGATATTTCCACTACACATTTTTAGCAATTCTTCTTTAAAAACAATAGGGTAAACCGTAATCTTTCATGTTTTTTTTCGTAATATTTGTCACATATTTGTAGAGTTAAGAAAAAAGTATAATTTTAAAAAAAATTAAGGAACAAATCAGTATGAAGAAAAATTTATTTCTTAGGCTTTGCCTGACGATAGTCGTAGGATTGTCTTTCAACTCCTGTCGACAGGATATTCTGCCCGAACTGGAAACTTACCACAACACGAGCACATTTCAGCTTACCTCGAAAAGAATTTCTTTAGACGAAGCCCAACACAGGGCAAAACTTCTTCCGCAGTTGGAAAAAGCAGAGTCTGAGTTTAAATCTAAAACAAAAAGTAGTGCCTTTGGAAAAACGGTAAATTATGGAAACGGAATTTCCATAGATACTGATGATGTGATCTACATTGAGAACGGAACCGGTTTTCACAGCTACACATTCAACATACAGCATGAGAATGCTCCTGAAGATGCTCCTGTGCAGAATCTTGTACTAAGCCCTCTTGCTGATGGTACTTACAGAGAGCTTTTGTTATCTTACAATCTTAATCTGCAGGAAAAGCAGATGCTCGCAAACAGGATCCCTATAGATACCCACGGGAAAGTAACCATCACAGAACTTGCTCAGGGAACGTACAGCAATGGTGGAATCATGAGCAAAACTAATATGTCTTGTGAATGGGTAGAAGAAACACAATGGAACTCTTGCAGCTCCGGAGCACATAATGGCAGTAATGCCAACCAATGTGAATTTGTAAGTAATCCACAAAACGGAACACCTCCTACAGCGTATGTCATTGTTGCCCAAAGATGCACGGCTCTGCCTGCAAATACCGGTTTGGGAGACAACGGAGAAGGCGGCGGAAGTGGGCCTCCAAACGGACCGGGTGGATTGGGCGGAGGAGATCCTGAACCGGAAGTACCTACCATACCGAATCTACCAAGTGGACCGAATAGAAATAACGATCCATGTAAACAACTAAAAAATCTTGCAGAGAAGCAATCATTTAAAGATAAAGTTACTATCTTGAAAAATAATATAAATACAGGAACAGTAGAAAAAGGATTTGTACTACATGATGATGCAACTACACAATTCTCACCCATTATTGATGGTAATTCAGAAGGAGAAATTGATTATAATGCTTATTCGAACCAAATTTCGGAAGACCTATTATATAAATCATATGGGTCTGCACATAATCATCTTTTAAGTGACCCTGACCATGTGGGAGTTTTTACCGATAAAGACCTAAATAATTTGTTATTTTATGGATTATTGGAAACCTACCCTCAAAATCCAAATGTTAAATTCAAGCCTGAAAAGTCTATTGTATTTGTAAATACAAACATTGGCTTTTTTGCTTTAAAAATTACTGACTTAGAAAAACTAAGACTATTCTGTATTGACTTTGCAAGTTGGAATGTCGGGAAATTAGAGGATTTCTTTAAGACAACCTACGCTAATGAGAAAAAATATAATATCAGACATAATTCGACACATGATCAACAAGTAGCAGGATTTCTCCGTTTTATAAAAGATTATAATATTGGTATAGAATTTTATGAAGGTAATAAGGACACTTTCGGAAACTGGAAAAAACTTACTTTAAAAGATAATAATAACGGAACTTTTGGATTCACAGAAACACCATGCCCATTATAAAATAAATATGAAAATGAATAAGCTAACTATATTTTTTACAGCATTACTCTCAAACATAGCAGTAATTATAAATGCTCAAACAGTTGTAGATATTTCTTCAAGTACTCCACTTCCTCCTGATTATAATGAAAATGGACTTTATTATGAAAAAGATATTCACAATTATTTAGATGATTTTGTTGGTACATGGGAGTATATAAATGGGAATGAAAAATTCCAAATCACATTTACAAAAATTATTAAATACCATTTATATTATCCAGATATAAAAATTAATGTTTATGAGGATGGTATTGCATTTCAGTATAAGAAATACAAAGGAAATTTACTATTGTATTCTTCTCCTGTAATGTCTAAACCTACGTTAAAAACATATCATGGGACAATATTGGAAGGCATCTTTATAGATTATGGAAGAGTAACAAAAGAGGTTAGATGGCCACAATATGTGGGACCACCTATGGCAGGAACGATCTATAGACAAGGCGGAGAATACTTTCATCCTACTTGTACTATTGAAAAAATTTCTTCGGGAACAACTCCTAAAATAAAATTTCATTTGTATTTAAGAGGAATGAATGCGGGATTTGGAAGTCCATATGATAACCCGATTTATACAGGACAACCAAGATTAAGTATTCCCAATGATATTATTTTGACAAAAGTCCCGTAATAACTAAGCCTCTACAACGGAGGCTTTTTAAATGCACGGCTCTGCCTGCAAATACCGGTTTGGGAGACAACGGAGAAGGCGGAGGAAGCGGGCCTCCAAACGGACCGGGTGGATTGGGCGGAGGAGATCCTGAACCGGAAGTACCTACCATACCGAATCTACCAGGTGGACCGAATAATATAACTCCTTGCAAATCTCTTGCAGCTAAGAGTTTAGATCTTGGTTTTCAAGATAAAATAAGTGGGTTAAAAACTACTGATGCTAACGGAACAGCAGAAGCAGGATATACCATGTATAATGATGATCCAAAGTATGGTTCAAAATCCTTAGGGAGTATAGACGGAAACGGTGAGGCATATCTTGACCTTGCTTAATACTTGGAAATCTGCTAAAATTTATGGCATTCCAGTAAAAGAGCAATTTGAGATAAGTATTTTTATTAAAAAAGATAACTAAAGTACTTATAATTTTACAATTGACGTATATATAATTTTCAGAAGGATGTAGAATGTTAAAACAAAAACCTCCCGAAAATTTTCGGGAGGTTTCATTTATATCAAAAACAATAATTAAATTGTTGTTAATCTCAATGTATTTGTTTTTCCACCTTCGTAAGACGGAGTTGCGTTGATGTTGATTACGAAATCTCCGGTTTCTATATAACCGTGATTGTGTGTCAACATATTTACCTGAATAATCGTTTCATCAGTCGGCTTATTCATATCGTAATAATATGCACGAACTCCCCAAAGTAAATTAAGCATCGTAATGACTCTCTTGTTTCCACTGTAAACAATGATGTGAGAGTTTGGTCTGTGTGCCGATAACTGGAATGCTGTATAACCAGAACTTGTAAGGGTTACAATTGCAGCAACATTGGTGCTTTTTGCAATTCTTACTGCTGCAAGACAAACTCTGTTTGTAATGAAACGTTCGTCAATACAGTTGTAATCTTTTTCCATAGGCTCGTTTTTGTTCTGATAGAAACTTGTCATTTCAATATTCTTCACAATTTTCGCCATGTTTTCAACTACCTGGACCGGATATCTACCTACAGAAGTTTCACCTGAAAGCATTACAGCATCAGCTCCGTCCAGTACAGAGTTGGCAACATCATTTACTTCAGCTCTTGTAGGTGTTAAACTGTTGATCATCGTTTCCATCATCTGGGTTGCGATAATTACAGGTTTTGAATAAAATCTTGCTCTTTCAACCAGATTTTTCTGAATCGCAGGAACTTCTTCCATAGGAACTTCTACACCTAGATCTCCACGTGCAACCATCAAACCGTCACATTCCAATAGTATCTGATCAATATTTTTTACACCTTCCGGTTTTTCAATTTTAGCAATGATCGGCGTTTTGAATTTTCCGTTTGGATGTTTTTTTATTAATTCTTTCAAATCAATAATATCCTGTGCGTGACGTACGAATGATAAAGCGATCCAGTCAACCTCCATATCCAACATGAAATTGGCATCCTGAATATCTTTTTCCGTCAAAGCTGGAAGAGAAACGTTGGTATTAGGAAGGTTTACTCCTTTTTTAGAACTCAAAGGTCCCCCTTGAATTGTTTTTGCTTTTACGGTATCTATTTTGTTGGTTTCAATAACCTCCAACAGTAGTTTTCCGTCATCAATAAGGATTCTTTCACCCACATTTACATCCTGAGGAAACTGCTGATAAGTCATATAAACTTTAGTAGAATCTCCTTCAATCTTTTCGTTTGTAAACGTAAGAATGTCTCCCGGATTAAGGTAAGAACCTTCTTTTACAACGCCCACTCTTAATTTCGGACCTTGTAAATCTCCTAAAATACTTACGGAATAACCGTATTCTTTATTAAGATCTCTAATAATTTCTATATTGGAACGAACTAAATCGTAGTCGGCGTGAGAAAAGTTAATTCTAAAAACGTCAACACCCGCTCTCATCAATCCCAACATTACTTCCTTTGAAGAGGAAGCAGGTCCTAGTGTTGCAATAATTTTTGTCTTCTTTAAATACTTATTCATAATACTGTATTATTTGATAGAGTTCTTCTTCAGAACTCAAATTGTAATCTTGAATCGGAAACGCAAGATTTTCAGCCAGCAAAATTACGGAAAAATCAGGAAACTGTTCCGAACTGTGCAGAATATATTCTACATCTGGATGATTATTTAATAAAAATTTAATATTTTCTTCTTCTGCGAAGAGTTCAGTTTGTAGTTTTTTTTGACTACTTTCTGAAGATCGGTTAGAGATAAATGTAAAGCAGGTCTTGGTGTACTTATGATAGCCTTCAAACCGTGGAAAATAAAAATCATAATGAGTCCCATGATAAACAAGATCATTTATTCTCGAAAATTTTAGATCGTTGTATTGATTGATCTTAAAAAAAAACTCATGATCTGGTATATGTTTGACTAATCTTACCAAGGCTATGGCAATATCTTCAAATTCTATATCATCAAGATCATAAAGTTTTTGGATTTCCAAGTATATTTTCTTTTTTATTTAAAATATAAAATGCTCTTTGTGCAGCTTTTTCTTCTGCTTTTTTCTTTGAAGTTTCTGCGGCATTCGAAATTTTTTCGCTTCCCAGCCATACATGACATCGGAAGACGACTGATTTGTTTACCTGAATTTCTTCACAGGTTTCGTACTTTATATTCAGTTTCTTTTTCTGGCTCCATTCCAGCAAAAGACCTTTGTAGCTTACAATTTTATTTTCAAGCTTATTGATTTCTGTTGGCGTAAGAAGTCTATCCAAAACGATTTTTTTGCAAATTTCGTATTGGAAGTCCAAATAAACAGCACCAATTAACGCTTCAAAGAGATTTCCTGAAATGTTTTCTCCTAGAGCGACAGCATGATTATTTTTTTGTAAAAGATCGGTAAGCTTTAAATCTTCTCCTAATTTATTAAGATTCTTCCTATTTACAATTTTAGATTTCATCTGTGTCATATATCCTTCATTCGCTTTAGGATAAGTTTGAAACAGATGGCACGAAACAATTGTACCCAAAACAGAATCTCCTAAAAACTCAAGCCTTTCATAGTTGCTTTCCTGATTTTTAGAAGATGTTTTAATTGAAAAAGCTTCACGGTAAAAGCTGACATTTTGAACCTCAATCCCTAAAATTTTATTTAGTTCTGTGCTCAGGAAATAGTCTCTTTCCGTAAGTTGTCTTTTTCTTTTTTTGATAAGGAATTTAGAAAAGTATTTCTGTAACTCCATTCAGTAATAATTAGATTTTCTTAAAAAGAACGCAAGCATTGTGCCCACCAAATCCAAAAGTATTACTCATGGCAACTTTTACATCTTTTTTTACAGCGTTATTAAATGTGAAATTTAATCTGCTGTCGATGTTCTCATCATCAGTAAAATGGTTGATTGTAGGAGGAACAATACCATGAATAATAGTTCCTAAAGCAGCAATTGCTTCAATAACTCCGGCTGCACCCAGTAGGTGACCCGTCATTGATTTTGTAGAATTAATCTGAATGTCGTAAGCATGCTCACCCAATAATCTCGAAATTGCGCTAGATTCTGCAATATCCCCTAATGGAGTAGATGTACCATGCATATTGATGTGATCTACTTCATCAGCAGTTAAACCTGCATCTTCAAGACAATTTTTCATTACTAAATAAGCTCCTAAACCTTCAGGATGAGGCGCTGTCATGTGATGTGCATCTGCACTCATACCGCCACCCAATAATTCTGCATAGATTGTTGCACCACGCTTCACAGCGTGTTCGTATTCTTCAAGAATAATAGTACCCGCACCTTCGCCTAAAACAAAACCGTCTCGGTCTTTATCAAAAGGTCTTGACGCTGTTGTGGGATCATCATTTCTTGTAGAAAGTGCCATCATTGCATTAAATCCTCCAACGCCACTTGCCGTAACGGCAGCTTCAGATCCGCCACAAACGATAACGTCTGCTTTGCCGAGCTGAATTAGCATTTTAGAATCAATCAATGCGTTTGCTGATGATGCACAGGCAGAAACTGTAGTATAGTTGGGACCATGGAAACCATATTCAATAGAGATATGCCCCGGTGTAATGTCCGCAATCATTTTAGGAATGAAGAAAGGATTAAATCTTGGGATGTCTGTATTTGCCCAACCCAAAACCTCGGTTTCGAAAGTTTCTAAACCACCAATTCCTGATCCCCAGATCACTCCGACTCTGTTTTTGTCAACATTGTCTTCCATGATTCTTGAATGGCTTACTGCTTCTCTTGCAGCAACCATCCCAAGCTGAGTGTTTCTATCCATTTTTTTTGCCTCTTTCTTATCGAAATGGTCTAATGGATTGAAGTTTTTCACCTCGCAAGCGAACTTAGTCTTAAAGTTTGTGGCATCAAAAAGAGTAATCGGAGCGGCACCGCTCTCGCCTTTTAAAAGACTTTCCCAGTATTCATTCGCATTATTACCGACCGGTGTTATTGCGCCAAAACCAGTTACAACTACTCTTTTTAATTCCATAAACTTTGTAAATTTCCTTTGTTGAAGAATATTATTTATTTACTACTTCTTCTATATAAGCGATAGCGTGCCCTACAGTAGTAATTTTTTCAGCTTGGTCATCAGGGATTTGAATGTTAAATTCTTTTTCAAATTCCATGATTAACTCAACTGTATCTAGTGAGTCTGCTCCTAAATCATTTGTGAAGCTAGCCTCAGGAGTTACTTCTGTTTCTTCAACGTCAAGCTTATCAGCGATGATAGCTTTTACTCTTGATGCAATGTCTGACATAGTAAATTATTTTTTTTATTGTTAGATGGTGCAAATATATAAAATTCTTTACGATAAAACATTTTTTTAACCTTTTTTGTCGGTGGAGTAATGATTATTTATTGCATTTTTTGGTAGTCTTTTCGTAATCAGGGTTTTATAGTTTTTATGTTTTTGCAGAGTTTTAAAATTATCTCTGATCTTGCTTGTGGTACCGTTATATTATAGGTGATTTACTTGTAAAGAAATTATTGTTATTTTGATTGATTTTAAAATAGCTCTCTTATTCGAAAGCGTTTGTTCTATATTTTATATTTGCGTTTTAAAAATAAATATCAATGCCAACTGCTTCTCATATGCTGCTTCCGATGACAGATTTTGTAATAGAATACTATTCGCATGAAGGATATGCAGATCTTCATACCCTTAAGGTGATGAATAATTATGCTAAATTTCTGAAAATGCCTCTGTCCTTGGAAATGTTTGTGCCAACAGATCAGTTTGGTACTGTTTTGAAGGAGCCTAAAAATTATTCTGATTGGAAATCTCTTTCTCATAATAAGATATTGGATGAGAATGGTTCTCCTTCGATGCTTGACGAATATAAATATTATAATAAAGCAGAGAGTAAATGTCTATTTGATGATTTTAAGGTTGCGTACAACGGTTTTTCGGTTGTTAGAATTCTGGCTGCTTATAATAACGATATTGAATTGTCTTTCAATAAGGTTGAAGGTAAATTTCAACATTACATTACTATAGAATCTCTTCTGGCTTTTGATACTGTATTTCTTTCAACAGCAGCCTTGAAAAAGATTGGATTAAAGATTTAGATTTGAATTTTTGAAATAATAACAAAAAAACAGGAACTTTTTACGGTTCCTGTTTTTTTGTATTTAAGTGGAGTTGGAGGGATTCGAACCCTCGTCCAAACAAGCAATACATAAGATTTCTACATGCTTATTCTACTATTGATTTTCGACTGGAGGCAGAGAGCAGACGCCCAACTTCCAGCTTATCTTCTAAGGTTTTCGAGTTTTAGCCGAAGCGTCTAAAACCTTATTTCCGCATTACTATATCCCAGAATCAAACGCCGCAGAACAGAGCATTTGTGGAATATCTTGCTTCCCTACTGAAATCTTCGGGAAAACGCTTGATCTACTATACTTCGATATTAAGCTGCAAGAGCGAACTCTTCGTTGCCAGTTAAAATTTTGTAGCAAGGGATTTAAGAGATCGCGCTACGGTTCTCTGCATGCTTACTTACCCATTGGTCTTGCTGTCGAAACCAGTCAACCCCATGTTTAAAGTGAATGCAAAGATACGGTTTTTGTTTAAATTCCATTAATATTGATGAAAGATTTTTTAATTAAACTTTTTATTTGGAGCTTTATCCCGCTTTTCATTACAATTCCTCATTATGCGGCTTCACTTTCGTTCGCCCCTCCATTGCGGGATTTTCATTGCAATCGGGGCTAGGGTTATTAGTATGTAATTTAAATACTTGGCAGCATCTACAAAGTTGGGTGTAGATTATTTTAACACATATTCATTATTATTGTCATTATTATTGTAGAATAAATCATAAAAATCTGCGCCATCTGCAAAATCTGCGGGATATTTTAAAATATAAAATCCTATCAGTCTTTGAAGTCTTATCCCGGAACAATAAAAAAGTGCCGAAAATAATTCCGACACTTATATTTAAATTATATTTTATCCTAAACCGAACATTAATCTCTGTTTTTTAACATAATCCAACCAGATATTTGTACTGGTTTTTGGGTAACTCTATCTTCCCAGCTTAATCTATACCAGTATGTTCCTGTAGGTAAAGGTCTGCCAATATATTTGCCATCCCAAACAGGTGTTTTGGGTGATGCTTTGAATATTGTTTTTCCATATCGGTCAAAAATACCTCCTTCAAAATTTCCATATTTGCTGATTTCACTAAAATCGATAACATCATTTTTACCATCACTATTTGGTGTAATGACATTTGCCATAAAGAACGTGTAATATTCAGCTGAAGTTTCACACGTTGCACCTTGGTATTTTACCTTTATAGAATATTGAGTGTTTTTCATTACACTGAATACATTTGAATTTTGCCACGTGACGCCATTGTCTATCGAGTATTCTACGGGTAAAGTTCCGGTGTTTTTAATAATTATTGTTAATAGATTGTTATTGTATGTGATTTCTGTAATTTCTGGAATTACAATATATCCTACGGTTGCGGTGAAAGTTTTTGAGCAAACTCCATTGTTGATGGTAACTGTATAATTTCCGGCTGTTATTGTATTTATTGTTTGTGTTGTTGCTCCTGTGTTCCAGATGTAGGTGTAGCTAGGTCCTGCTCCTGCATCCAAAACTCCTTTGTCGCCTTTGCAAATTTCAATACTGTGTAATGTTGAAACGATTTCCGGCACTACAGTAATGGTAATTGTTGCTGGATTTGCTGCTGTACACCCATTTGCTCCTATTCCGGTTACGGTGTAGGTTGTGGTGGTGGTTGGTGAAACAGTTTGCGTGTTGCCGTTGCCTGCTATTCCTGTCCATGTGTAAGTATTTGCTCCAATTGCGGTAAGAGTAGTAGATTCACCTTTACAAATTGTTGCTTTGATTGCTGAAATATTTATTACAGGAGGAGTGGTGTTTTTAATAACATTTACAGAAGATTGTTTTGTACATCCATTTACAGTTGCGCTCGTAATGGTTAAAGTATAGGTTCCTGCATTATTTACAATTGGAGTTAGTGTATTTGCTCCTGAAACAATATTTCCCCCTCCGGTTGCTGTCCATAAAAACGTAGCTCCGGGTTGAAAAGTAGAAAGTGTTGCATTTAAAGTGATCTGTGTATTGATGCAGTTTATTTCTCCTGGCATATTAATATTAACCAAAATTGCAGGATCCATAATTGTTGTTACAGATTTTGTGTATTGACAACCGTCTGGAGTTGTCACTGTTACGGTATGAATTCCCGGAGTATTTATTGTTGCTGTTGCTGTGGTTGTTCCGTTTGACCATAAAAATGTGTTTCCTGCTCCGTTTGCTGTCGCTGTTAATGTTGTTGAAGTGCCTTCGCAGAAATTTAATGTTCCAGAAATTTGAACATTAGGATCTGTTCCCTGAACAATATTTATTGAAACAGGTTCACTTGTACACATTCCATTATTATAAATTAAAGTGTATGTTCCGGGCGTAGTAACGGTTATTGTTTGTGTTGTTGCTCCATTTGACCAAGTGTTTCCTGTTGCAAAATTTGATGTTAAAGTAACAGGAATGTTATTACAAATTATATTAGATGAACTTGTAATGGTAGGAATTGGTTTTAAATTAACAATTAACTGCAATTCTGCAATTTTAGAACAAGAACTGCTTTTAACTAAAACATAAATGGTTGTATTTCCGGAGTTATAAGTTGTCGGAGCCGGAATCGTGTTGCTGTTTTCTGCTAAAGCATCAGCTTGATTCTGGTAATAACTAAAGGTAACTCCGGTAGTTGTACTTATGCTTGGTTGAGCTGAAACTAAATTAAATGTTCCCGTATTTGAGTTGGAACATAAACTTAAAGATGTGTTTTGCGTAACCGGAACTGCTCCTTGAGTAACTGTTACAGATTTTGTATACTGACAGTTTGCTGCAGTTGTTACAGTTACAGTGTATGTTCCGGGTGTAGAAACTGAAATTATATTTCCTGTAGCTCCGGTTGACCATACATAAGTGTTTCCTGCTCCATTGGAAGTTGCGGTTAAGTTAGAGGGAGATCCGCAAGTAATCAGATTGCCTGAAATTTGAAGATTGGGATCACCTTCCGTTGTTAAAGTGACTGAAGTAGGTGCGCTTGTACAAATTCCATTAGAAACAACTAATGAATAAGTTCCGCCAGTTGTTACGGTGATGGTTTGTGATGTAGCACCGTTTGACCATGTGTTTCCTGTTACTGCGCTGGACGTTAATGTTACATTTCCTCCAAAGCAGATTGTGGAAGATGAGCTTGTAATTGTTGGAGCAGAAAGTTGGGTAACATTTAATTGCAGTGTAATGACTTTTGCACAGGTTGTCGATTTTACTCTTACGTAAATTGTAGCATTTCCTGAAGTAAAAGTTGTCGGGGTAGCTATTGTACTTGTATTTCCGGCAATAGCATCTGCCTGATTCAAATAATAGTCGAATGTTACTCCTGAAGTTGTACTGATATTTGGTTCTGCAGTAGTTAAATTAAAAACCGCAGTGGTTGTATTGGAACAACTTGCTAATGTTGCATTTTGAGCTATCGGAACAACGCCTTGTGTAACCGTTACAGATTTCGTGTATTGGCAATTTGCTAAAGTTTTTACAGTTACGGTATAAGTTCCTGGAGTTGTCACGTTGATGGCAGCTGTTGTAGCACCGGTTGACCATAGATATGTATTTCCTGTGCCGGTTGATGTAGCAGTAAGAGTAGTGGAGCTTGCATCACATAAAGTTAAATTACCGGTAATCTGCGGATTTGCGTCGGTGTCTTGAGTGATAATTATTGAAGCTTGTGGGCTTGTACAGATTCCATTTGTGCTTGTTAAAGTGTAAGTACCGGGAGTTGTTACTGTGATGGATGGTGTAGTTTCTCCTGTTGACCATGTGTTTCCTGTAGCATTGTTGGAGGTTAGAACAATGTTTCCTCCCGGACAAAGTTTTGTTGTGGATGAGGATATTGAAGCGGTTAAACTCTTGTCTTTAAAAACAACAGCATTGGTTTGTTTGCAGGAGCTTGCTGTACTTGTTGGGTTGTTAGGATCTTGATAACTAATACTGTAGTAATAAGTTGTTGTTGTATTTACTGTGGTTGGGGTGGTTATAGGATTTGTTCCTGTTGCAGCATTGTTTGCGGTATTATAATAATTTACTGTGAAATTGGGGTTTCCATTTAAAATTCCTGCAGATAGAGTACTAAAGTTAAAAGTTGCGGTATTTCCACAAATTCCAATTTCTCTTGGTGAGTTTGCGTTTGGTCCGGCCGTTCCTGGTGGAATAAACGGATTCGGTGCAGTTGTACTATTGGTAAAAGGAGAGATAAATGTTGCTGTTCCTCCCCAAGTTAAATTAAATGTAAAAACGGTAGGAGACCAGTTGTCAATATATAAGAAATAGGTTTGTCCGGCAACAACATCCATATATTTGCAGTATCGGTTTGTGTTTCCCCCTGCAGAAGATGTATTGATGTTGGTGAGATTCATTCCGGTACTTCCTAGATTTCCTGAAGCGTTACATCTTATGGGAAATCCTAGATTATTACAGTTGACATTCGGTCCATAAATTGCCCAGTCATAATCTACAGGCCCGGTCGGAGTAAGATCAAAAGTAAGTGTTCCACTTGTTGCAATAGTAAATTTATACCAAACTGAATGGTTCTCTCCCCAAATAAGGCATCCGCCAAGTGTTTCATTAATATTTCCTATTCCTGAAGGAGTATAGTTGATGTTTGAATTTCCACAAACGGTAATCGCAGAGATACAGTCTTCCTGAGCAAAAACTGAAATATGGAAAACCAATAACAAAGAAAAGAGTAATTTTTTTATCATATCTAAAAAATTTAGAGTGTTTTTTTATTAATCCATCAATAACTCAATATCGTTAATAAAGAGTTTTTAAAGTGATTTTGGTGTGATTTTTTAATTGCCGTAAGAGTCGACAGGATAGAGTAAATAGCTATTCATCATTGTGTTTTATTTGGATTAGTTACAAATTTATATAAATAATGTTAATTAAGGTCTTTTTTTTAATAAAGTTACATTTTTTTATTAGTTATTAAGATTAATAAATGTGTAAAACACCTTATTTTTTAAATGAAATAAATAATATACAATGTGTATTTCTATTTTTTTAACCTTAAAGTTTTGTAGTTTCATAAAAAACCTTTAGTTTTGCAATCCAAAATGAGATGTAATATATGTTAATAATTCCAGTAAAAGACGGAGAGTCTATCGACAGAGCACTTAAAAAATATAAAAGAAAATTTGATAAAACGGGTACAGTTCGTCAATTAAGATCTAGACAAGCGTTTATCAAGCCTTCTGTAACTCTTAGACAAGCTAGATTAAAAGCGGCTTATAAGCAAAGAGGATTAAGCAAGGAAGAGCAAGCTTAAGAAATTTTCTTAAACACATACTAAATCACTTCTTAAATAGTTATATTTGAGAAGTGATTTTTTCGTTTTATACTTTACAACAATGCGAGATAAATTTTTGGATTATTTACAGTTCGAAAAGAGGTATTCGCCTCATACCATTACAAGTTATCGTCGTGATCTTGACGATTTTTATTCTTTTTATCTTAAAACCGAATCTTCCGAGAATCTTCTGAATGCTGATAAAAAAGTAATCAGAAATTTTATCGTTGAACTGAGTGAAAATGGGATCTCAAAGAGAACGGTTAACCGGAAGCTTTCCACGCTTCGTAGTTTTTATTTATTTCTTCTAAAATTGGGTGAAATTAAAGTTTCTCCGGTCGAAACGGTATCATCATTGAAATTTTATCCTGAAAAACAAATTCCACTCTCGCAGGATGAAATGGGAGTTTTGCAAAATGAAATTTTTTCTGAAGTCGAAGATTTGCTTGAGAAATCTATTGTCGAAATTTTATATCAGACAGGAATTCGAAAATCTGAACTTTGTGGCTTAATATTTGAAAGTGTAAACTTAGAAGAAAACCAACTGAAAATCGTAGGAAAAGGTAATAAAGAAAGATATATTCCCATTTCTGAAAGTTTGAGTTCGTTGCTTAAAGACTATCTTAAGATACGGAAACCACAAGAGGAATTTAAATCTTATTTTTTTATCAATAAAAAGGGAAAAAAACTCACGGAAAAATTTGTCTATGTAGTAGTTAATAAGTACCTTAGTCTTGTTACTTCTAAGCAAAAAAGAAGTCCTCATATTTTAAGACACAGCTTCGCGACGCATGTTTTAGACAATGGGGCAGAGATATCAAAAGTTAAAAAAATATTGGGTCATTCTAGTCTTGCAAGCACACAAGTGTACACTAATGCCAATATTGAACAGTTGAAAAAAGTGTTTAATCAGTCTCATCCAAGAGCAATTAAAAAAGAAGAATTATGAAGATTTCAGTACAAGCAATCGGCTTAACTCCACACGAACCACTAGAGTCACATGTAGACAAGAAAGTAAGTAAACTAGGTACGTTTTATGACAAACTTCAGGAATGCAAAGTCTTCCTGAAAGTTGAAAACAATTCAGATAAAGCAAATAAAACCACCGAATTGATTTTGGTAGTTCCAGGTGACGATATCGTTGTAAAAAAGACATCTGCAAGCTTTGAAGAAAGTTTAGATTTATGTGTTGAAACTGCTAAGAAACTGTTAATCAAGAAAAAAGAATTAGCTTAATAAAAAAAGTAAAAAAACTTTAATAAAAAGTTTGAGATTTCAAAAAATCTGTTCTATATTTGCACTCGCAAAAAGGAACATCGATCTTTTGAAATCTTTTTAATTTTGCCTCCATAGCTCAGTTGGCTAGAGCAGCTGATTTGTAATCAGCAGGTCGTGGGTTCGAGTCCCTCTGGAGGCTCAATTTAATATAAAATATCTGGGGAGATTCCAGAGTGGCTAAATGGG